>Ga0315277_10003342_pt1 | contig 21774 bp, 15 predicted proteins | sample YL17G05_15_MG_FD_203695 | JGI IMG/M metagenome (GOLD analysis project Ga0315277, IMG submission 203695) | Sediment microbial communities from Yellowstone Lake, YNP, Wyoming, USA - YL17G05_15 | ecosystem: Environmental > Aquatic > Freshwater > Lake > Sediment | place: USA: Wyoming | collected...
TGTTGAGCTGCTGCGGAAAGTCAATCACGTCGGGGCTGGCCGTCGTGGTATTGACGTAGAGCTTGCCCTCGTGGTCGAACTGCACGCGGGAGACGCCCACGCTCGTGAGCCGCCACCGGGCCTGGCCGGAAGCCAGGTCAAAGCAGGTGAGCATGCCTTCGTCAAAAACATAAAGCGCGTCCGCCGTTTCCACGCATGGGAATCGCCGCTCGTCCCTGAGCCCCAGCGAGATAGCGCGGCCCATCCGATAGGTGAGCTTGGCTTCCCAACGCTTCTTGCTGCTCTTGTCGAGCACGATGACGTCCTTGGCGCCGAACACGACGTCCACGGTCTTGAGCGGGCAGAAGCCGGGCGGGCCGATGACTTCCGCGGTCCACGGCGTGGCGTCATTGCTGAACAGGCGTTGCAGCGTCACCTGATAGCGGCTCACATCTTCTTGGATCACTCCGCCAGTGTCTTGGCGGCGCATCTCGTTAAGCAACTCCGCCGCGGCATCAAGGCTCTGCCCCGCCGAGAGCCGGCCGCTTTCCATGAGGCCGCCATCCTTGGGCTTCGGTTTCATGGCTTGGCGCGCGACGGTCAAGTGTTCGATCATTTTGGTTTTGTATTCCACGACGCTCTCGCTGGCGGGGAGAAAGTCGTCGTGCAATGGCACCGGTTCGAGGCGCGTGGGGTTGTCGTCGTCGGACACCCGCTGGAACGCGCCAGAGTTTCTTGTGGCCCGCGCGAGGATGGCAGCGGCGTCCGGGGGCGGCAGGATTTGCAGGGTCTTGGTCGTGCCCGCGGGCAGGCTGATGAGCGTGAGCGTACGGACGGAAAGGCGGTCGCCACTCACCGCTACGATGCCGAAGCTGTTGTGCGTGACTTCAAAGACCGGGGGTTTCAGCGGTATGTCCTGCTTGCGCGCGCCGGTTTTGCGGTCGTACGACGCGATGCGGTCGGGGAATCTCAGCCAGATGTCGTCGCTCACTGTCAGCAACGTGGGCGCGCCGGAGGACGAGGAATCCCATTCCTCTTCGTCGTCCGTCTCATCGGCTTCTGGTTGGTTGATGGCGGCCTTTGCGGCGTCGGTGGCGAGCTTGCCTGCCGCGGCTTCCGGCGTCGGGCCGGCGGGTTTCTTCGGCGCGGGCTTTCTTGCAGGCGGCGGCGCAGTGTCACCCGCGGCTTTCGCGGCTTCGAGTGGCATGGACCAGATTTCCTTGCCGCCTTTGGCAATGTCCAGCAAGGCGAGCTGCCTTTCCTTGAGGACAAGAACTTCGTTTTGACTCACCATCTCGTAGCGTGTGCCGCGCTCGGTCTTCGGGATTTGAAGCGAGAAAACCACTTTCGGTCTCGTGCCATAGAACACCCACCAAATCCAGGCGGCGAACAACAGCGTGAGCAGCGCGGCGATGGCCACGCCAAGGCGTCGCGCCTTGGAACGCTCCCCGGCCTGGATGACGCTTCGTTGCTTGCCGTAACGCGGAAGCTCGATGCCCTCCGCCTCCGCCTTGCTGCGGCAGAACACGGAGCAGACGTAGCCATAAAGCTCCATGCACTTCGGGCAAATCGGTTTGCCGCAAACCCGGCACGTCTCAACGGCGCGCTCCGTCGTGTGTCGGGCGCAATGAGTGACATGCGTTTCTGGCGCCGGAACGGCGGTGTGGTCCTGCGCGTCAGGCGTGGGCAACCGCACTTTGGGCGCGGCATCCGGGGCCGGGGGCGGCGACGGGGCCGGCAGTGGGGGGGCTGGCGGCGTGGGAGCCGCCGGCGTAGCCGCCGTGCGAATGCGCACTTTGGGCGGCTCGGTTGGCGGGGGAGGTGGCGTGGGCGCGGTGCATGTCGTGGCCGTGGCTGCCGCGAGTTGCCCAGCGATGGTGGCATTCGCGAGCGCAGTGCAGTCGGCATTGCACGACGGGCATTCCACCGGCACCGGCATCTGGCCATTCACCGGTTCAACTTCAAAGGCGAACTTGGTGCCGCAGACGCATAGCACTTTGACGAGCATGGGTCAGGGTTTTGGGTTGAGCAGAATGACGTTCGTGGGCGGGGACAAGTTAAAGGCGGACTTCGCCGGACTGGCCTCGATGGCGCCGTCGCAAAACAGGAAGTTGCCGCCGTACTTGTTGTGATTGTTGCCCGGCGGCTTGCCGTCGCGCGAGAAGACGAGTTGGCCCGCCATCTTCGGCAGCGTGTTGATTTGTTTGTCCGACATCACGGGTCGGCCGGCCCCATCGGTGATCTTGCGGCCCATGTAGTACGCGTAGCTGATTTTCCGGTCAGCGAACGGCACCGCGTCCGGCAAGGGTTTGTCGCCGCTGCCTGGACAGATGAAAAACTCCGTCCCGGTCGTGTAGCGCGGGATGAGCAGGCTGAGTGGCGTCTCACTGGTGAGCGCGTTGGTCGCGCTCGGGAAAACATCCTGATTGTCCTGCGCGAAGACGCGTAGCGCCGTGTAAACATTCCGGAGATTCCGGGCGCAAAGCTCCTTCTGTTGCGTCTGGTAGGCCTTGGAACTCGAGGAATACAGGATCGTGTAGAGGATGAGGATCAAGGCCATCACGATGAGCAGTTCGATCAAACTGAACCCCGTTGACGGTCCGCGGCCAACCCGCGGCAGTGGACGGCGCGCAGGAAAACACTGGTGCTTCGCACGCACGGCGCCGGTTTAGCAAAGCCGAGCTGGGCTGGCAAACCTCTTTGCTCCCGTTTGGCTGAGTGCATGGAGCCGCGACTGCACGCCTCCACATACCTCCGTGCCCATGTGCCAGCCGGCGGTCCCGGTTCCACACTCGGCGCTTTGTCCCGAGTCTCACACCCCCATCTACCTTCTGAATTCAGTGGAAGAGTCCCATGCGCGAGCGCAGTGCATGGGAAGGGACAGCGGCATTCATCTGCTAGCAATCAAACTCACGACGCTTGCTTTCACTTGGTGATATGCTTCCCCCGTCCTCGTCGGGGGCTCTCACATGACGCTCAGTTTAGAAACCGCGGATCGCCGTCCGCTCCGGTGAACATCCAAGCTCTTTTATCTTCCACGCATGGAGGTCCAGCTTTCGCCGGGCCTTGATTGTTTGGCTGCGTTCGCTTGCCCCCTCTCCTCTGAACAGCTCCTGAAGTCGTCCAGTTTGCTTGCTGCTCAAGGCCAGGGCGGGGCGGAAGCCCTCATAACATCCGCATGCTGCCGAGCAGCCCGGAACTCAGGACGAAATCAGTTCCACCGCGCGACAAGGAGCTTTGCGAAGCACGCGTATCCTTTTCCACTTCTTCCTGCTCCTCTTTCGGAGCGTCCAATTTCAGTTTCTCCAGCAGCGGCTTGGCCTGCTTCCAAACCTCCGGCGGGACTTTCGCACGCTGCTCCTCGGTTTCGATCTCCCCGTCGAACACCAGCTTGCCGTCCTTGTCGTGCGCGGTGAGATGGAGTTTCGGACTGCTGATGATCGCAATCGTGCCCGACTCATCCGACTTGACGATGTTCTTCACAGTCTTGCCTGAGTTGCGGATTGTCACGGTCGTGTTCTTGTCCAGGTCCACGTTCAGGTGTTCCAGTTCCCTGAGTGCTTTGGCGGCCGAGTCGGTCGAGGCGTCCGCGTTGGTTTTTTCCTTCAAGGCTTCGCGCAAGGCTTTGCGCGCCTGCTCGACGCTGCGCTCGATTTCCGCCCGCATTTTCTTCTGGTCAATCTTTGCGTCGCCGAGCGATTTGCGCACGACTTCCATCTGCTCGCGGATGGTGTCACGAATCGGCAGGTCGCGAAGCTGAAGTTGCAGCTCCTTCAGATCGCCGCCCCACGAGTGCTCATCGCCCAGGAGACCGAAGCCGGCGGAAGTCTTGCCCAGCGTAGCAGCGGTCGTGTGTTTCTTGCCGGCGCGGTAATAGACCAGCTTCACCGTGTCGCCTTCCTTGCGCGCCTGGACGAGTTTGCGCAACTGCGCCGGGTGCACGAGCGACTGGTTCTCGAACTCCACGAGCACGTCGTTCTTCTGCAAACCGGCCTTCTCCGCCGGGCTTTTGGAAGCGACGTAATTCACGACGAGGCCGACACCCGGGTCGAGGCCGAGTTGTGCGGTGACGACTTCGGCCGCCTCGTCCGTGCCCACGCCGAGCCAGGGCAATTCCTTGCCCGCAGAACGGCCAATGGCGTGAACGGGTTCGATGCCCTTCACAATGATCGTTTTGTGTCGTTCGGAAGCGCCGTTCGTGGCGGAAGCGTCGTCGCCCTGGGCGAGCACGACCCTCACAGTTTTCGATTCACTCTGCTCTTCGGGCGCGGCGGTCAGGCTGCAATTGCCGGTGGCCAGCAACACAGCGCAGGCGAGCGGGCAGCTCACGGTTCGATTCAATGTTTGCATGATTTTCATGGTTCGTTTTGTGTTCTCGAGTTCAATAAGTCTCCAACTTTGCGGCGACGATCTCGAAGCGCGGTGTGCGCTGCTCGATCCGGACACCGCGGACCGAATCGCGCAGAACGACTTCGTCCATCCATTGCTGACAGCGGAAGCGCACTGGCTCGCCGCCAGGCATTTGTGCGACCGCGTCGTAAGCGGCTACCAATTGCCGGTCAATCTGCACGTCGTCCGGCTTGAGCACGGGTTTGGCGGCCGCTTGCGGGCGCGAGCCGCTCATCTGGCTGGCGGGCTTCAGCCCCGCCCAAACCAGCGCCGCGATGAGCAATCCGACACCTGCCGTAGCCGGCAGGAGCCAGCGGAAGATTTGCCGCCAGGCGTCAGCCACCGAAGCGTGCGGAGCGCGGGTTTCCGCTTGCTCGGGTGTTGGCGGTGAAATTGCCGCCAGCCGCGCCATGAAATCCGTGGGCGGCGTGGCGGGTTTGAGCCGGCGCAACTCGGCTCCAAAATTCTCGTGGTCGTTCATGCGAGCACCTCTTTCGTCAGCTTGCGCAGTTCGGCCAGCCCGTAGCGGTAGCGTGAGGCGGCGGTGTTGGCCGGGATGTCGAGCGCCTCGGCGATTTCGGCAAACGTCAGTTCGCCCCACACCTTCAGCGTGATCACTTCCCGATACGTGTCTGGCAACCGGCTCATGGCATTCTGCATCAACTGTCCCAACTCGCGGTCCTCGACGCTCGTGTCGAACCACCACTCCGGCATGGCCGCGAACGCGGTTTGTTCGCGCTGGCCGCGGCGGTCCTCGCTGCGGGCCAGGTCAATCGCCCGGCGACGGATCGTCGCGAACACCAGCGGCGGAGGCGGCGGGGCGCCGTCGCGCTGCCGCTGCGCCGCCTCGATGAGCGCTTCCTGCACGAGATCCTGCGCGTCGGCGTCCGACCGCGCTTGCTGCCGGGCAAAGAGCAGGAACTTCGGCGCGTGGCCGTCCAACCACCGCCGCCAGTCGGCATGTGCGGGCGTGGGGTCCATTCGGCCACGGTCTGGCGTTCCAGTCTCCATAGCGTCACCGGGCGGACTTTTTGTCTGAGAAATCTTGCACGGCGGAGGCTTGGACAAGGCGAGGGCCGGAAGCGTTTGGAGAAAGTTGATTGACGGCCTTTGCATTGCGGCCAGCGGATCAACCGTAGCCTGACCCGCCGCCGGTAAGGTGACATTTGCCCCAAACGCGTTACATTCCTGCGATCTGTTAAATGTTTGACGACGGAGACCAAACAAACTAAGCATGAAACCGATGAAATTTCCAAAGGCCAATTCCTCATCGAAAAGGCGTCTTGCCGCAGGCGAATTGTTGAAGCGAGCGATGCGGCAACCCGGGATCGCTGACTTGATGCAGGTTCACGAATCCTGGCGGAAATACGAGGAAGTCAACAAGACCGCTGATCTGATGAAAGCCACCCGCCAGATCACTTCGCTCTCCACGTCCTCCGGGCCGTTACTCCGCGAAAGCTGACGCCCCGCCATGCCGACTTGGGGCGAAATCCTGCATGAACTGGCGCAGTCGGCCCAGGGTGGTCAGCCGCCACAGTTCGATAAAATCCGTCGCAAGTACCTCTGCGAGTTAAGCGCCTTCACCAAGCGGGCCACGATCCTCTACGCCTCGAAATGGACGCAACCCGACCCGAATGTCTCGCCGGAACTGGTCAGCATCATGGACGAAGACCTTCAGGGTCTCATGGAGGTCGTTCACGGCGTCAAGGCCACTGAACTGGATTTGATCCTGCACAGCCCCGGCGGCTCGCTCGAAGCCGCCGAGGCGCTCGTGTTGTATCTCCGCACCAAGTTCAATCACATTCGCGTCATCGTGCCACAGCAAGCCATGTCCGCCGCCACCATCATGGCCTGCGCCGCCGATGAAATCGTCTTGGGAAAGCATTCGTTTCTCGGTCCGATTGACCCGCAGTTCATTTTGAACACGCCGCTCGGAATGCGCATGGTGCCGGCTCAGGCGATCCTTGACCAATTCGACCAGGCGAAGGAGGAATGCAAAGACCCGAGCAAGCTGGGCGCCTGGATTCCGATGCTCGGCCAATATGGGCCTGACCTGCTGGTGAAATGCGAGAACGCCTCCGAGATGTCACGCAAGCTCGTGCAAGGCTGGCTGGAAACGTTCATGTTCAAGAACGACCGCGACCGGAAGAAGAAAGCGGCGAACATTGCCAATTGGCTTTCAAGTCACAAATACTTCAAGAGTCATGGACGGCACGTCCCGCGTTCCGAACTCGAAAAGAAGGGGTTGAAAATAGTCTATCTTGAAGCCGAGCAACAGTTGCAAGATTTGGTTTTGTCTGTTTTCCACGCGACAACTCACACCTTCAGCATGACCCCGGCGGTGAAAATTGTGGAAAACCACAACGGACGCGCCTTCATCAAGCAAGCTCAGGCGCAAAGGCTGGTTCTGCCAATGCCGACAGGTCTTCCGCAAATTGCGCCGCCCTCCTCGCCAGCCTGAGCGCGGGACGGCGTGGAGGCAGCGCGGGCGATTCGCCGGACACAACTCACGCCTTTGCAACCGCCGCACGGTCCGCTAGTCTCGCGGCATGCCGGCGCTGAATTGGCATAAGCGGGAAGCGGGGGTGCGGGCGACAGCAGGGCCGCTCGCGTCGAAAAAGTTCAATTGTGCGGGACTGGCTCTTTCCCGTCAGATTTTGGCCTTGGCTGCCGGCTTGAGCGGAAATCCGTGTCCATGTGCGCCAAACCAAGAAACGCCTGCGCGATGCGGTCAACCTCGTGGGCTTTCAATTTCCTGCCGAAATCTTTCTCGACGATGTAGCTGTGCAGTTGATCGTCGCGGATGCAATGCACCGTGCCCGTCGTGCCCCAATTGGCCTCCACCCGCGCTGACGTGAAGACAAACACCGGTTGAAAAAATGGATCGAGACCGGGGGCGAGCGCCTTAACCTTGTCCTTGATGCCCATGACCCGGCCCACGAATTGACGCACCAATGGTTTGTCGGTCGGCTGGCCATTCCAGAGCAACTCCGCCTTGCCGTCCGCGGACACGACACCGCGCCAGTTCTTCGCGTCGAGCAAGAACACACCCGCAGGCCCGACCACGACATGATCGAGGTTCCCAGATTCCGTGGTGAGGTCGTGGATGACGCGATAATCGTCCGGGAAACCTTCCAGCGCCTTGGCCACGGTTGTTTCTCCGCTCGCGCCGCGTACCATGGCAACCCGCTTCTTTTCCAGCGCATCCAATTTCCTGGTGCCCCATTTGCACAGAACCAAAACGCCCACCGCCACGGCAACCAACACTATCCGCCTGATCCAAGCAGGCCACGGCGCAAGCGGGATGAAGCTAGAAACCACCAGACCCTCAACGACGCCGAGCAAGCCGACGATAACGAACCCGCAAATGACGATGAGATTGCGTTGTCTGACGGCTTCCTGGCTGACGTACCTGCCGGATTCTCCAAGGACCTTTGCCATAACGTGGCCATCTTTCCCGCGGCCAAGAGCCGCCACAAGATGAAAAACGGACACACTGCCAACTCCACGCCGCGCGGGTCATCGTGGATCGCCGCGCACCGTCCGGCGGCGAAACCCACGCCGCCGCCCACGCCACCGGCATAAACAAATTTGAACCGACGATCCCGACGCTGAAAAGGGCGCCGGGGGTTTCATTTGGAAGGCCAGGTCACGCCAAGGGGTTCGGCAGGGAACCACGGTGCAAATTTTGCCATGAACAGGGGTTGACGTTTGGCGGGTGAAGCGGTATTTGTGGCCGAGTTTCAAACCCTTGGGTGAACAACATGAGTCAACGAATTCGCTTCACACTTCCGCAAGCCGACATTCCTGCCGCTTGGTATAACCTCCTCGCCGATTTCCCCGAACCGCTGCCGCCGCCGTTGCATCCCGGCACCAAACAGCCGGTGACGCCGGAGATGATGACGGCGATCTTCCCAGAGAACCTCGTGATGCAGGAGATGAACCCCGAGCGCTGGGTGGAAATCCCGGCGCCGGTGCGCGAAATCTATGCGCTATGGCGGCCCACGCCGTTGCTACGCGCCGTCCGGCTCGAACAGGCGCTGAAAACGCCCGCCCACATTTACTACAAGTATGAAGGCGTCAGCCCCGCCGGCAGCCACAAGCCCAACACCGCCGTGGCGCAGGCGTATTACAACCAGCAGGCCGGCACCAAACGGCTGGCCACGGAGACGGGCGCGGGCCAGTGGGGTTCGGCGTTGGCGCTGGCCTGCCGGTTCTTCGGCCTTGAATGCATGGTCTATATGGTCAAGGTCAGCTTCCACCAGAAACCTTACCGGAAGCTCATGATGGAAACCTGGGGGGCAAACGTCATCGCCAGCCCAAGCGAGCAGACGGACTTTGGCCGCAAGACCCTTCAGGAAGACCCCAACAGCGCAGGCAGTCTCGGCATCGCCATCAGCGAAGCCATCGAGGACACCGTCAAGCATCCCGGCACGAAGTATTCGCTCGGCAGCGTGCTCAATCACGTCTGCCTGCACCAGACGGTCATCGGCCAGGAAGCCATCAAACAGATGGAAATGGCCGGGGAAGAACCGGACGTCATCATTGGCTGCATCGGCGGCGGGAGCAATTTCGCCGGCCTCTCCTTCCCGTTCCTCCAGAAGAAAATCAAGGAGAAGAAGAACTACCGGGTGATCGCCGTGGAGCCGACTTCCTGCCCGTCGGTGACCAAGGGCGAACTGCGCTACGACTTTGGCGACACGGCAGAAATGACCCCGCTGTTGATGATGTACACGCTGGGCCACAAATTCATGCCGCCCAAGATTCATGCGGGAGGACTGCGTTACCACGGCATGGCCCCGATGATCAGCCACGCCCGAAAGCTCGGGCTGATGGAGGCGCTGGCCTACCCGCAGACGAAGGTCTTCGAGGCGGCCGTCTTGTTCGCTCGCAGCGAAGGGATCATCCCGGCGCCGGAACCGGCACACGCCATCAAGGCGGTCATTGATGAAGCGATCAAGTGCCGCGAAGAAGGCAGGAAGAAGGTCATTCTCTTCAACCTTTGCGGCCATGGCCTGCTGGACTTGGCCGCGTACGACACGTTCCTCTCCGGCAAAATGAAAGACACCGACAACGGCGAGTAAACCCTCAACCCACAGAAACATGGTATGAAGAAACTCATGAAACTGCTGCTCGTGGGCGCGCTGCTGGCAATGCTGCCAGGTCTGGCCTCCGCCCAACCCTCCGCGCACTATCTGCCGGGGCTCGAAGGCATCAAAGGCTCATCCCTGCCGCCGCCGGGCGTGTACGCGAAGGACTACAACGTGTTTTACTTCGCGGATCGCTTGAATGATCCCTCCGGCAACAAGATTGCTGACCCCGGCGTATTTATTTACGCCAACGTGCCGCGCGTCATTTGGATCACCGAGCAGAAGATCCTGGGCGGCTATCTTGGAGTGGATGCCTTGATCCCGCTGCTATACACCGAGATTGACGCGGTCAACAAAAGCACGTTCGGTGTCGGCGACCTGTTTGCCGAAGCCACGCTGTCCTGGCATGTGGACCAGGCGGACTTCGCGCTTACTTACGGCGCTTATGCGCCGACGGGCGAGGAAGCCACGATGTCCGACCCCACCAAGCCTGGCGCCGGCTTCTGGACGCACATGCTCACGGCCGGCATGACCTGGTACATGGACCCCGAGAAGAGGTGGGCGCTTTCCGCGTTGAACCGTTACGAGTTCAACCACGACAAACGCGGCACTGACTATAACCATGGCCAAGTCTGGACGCTTGAATGGGGCTTGAGCTACGCGCTCCGCAAGACTGTGGACGTTGGTGTCGCCGGCTACTTCCAGCAACAAACCACGACCGACTCCGGCACTGGCGCTCCCACCACGAAGGACAAGGTTGTGGGCATTGGCCCGGAAATCTTGATGCTCTGCCCCAAGCTGGGCATCTTCACTTCCATCCGCTACAACTACGAGGTGCTGGCGGAGGACCGGCTGCAGGGCCACACCGTGGCGGTGACCTTCACCAAACGGCTGTAACCTCTAGCGTCGAATTCGAAAACCGGTCAGGCTGAACCGACGGACGTCGGTTCAGCCTTTTATCTCTTTTGGCAGCCGTCGCGGCTTTGTGATTCGACAGGTCCACCAAAGGTGTTACGCTGCCGCCATGCTTTTGAGCGCGGACGAGTTTCGCAGTCTGATCGAATTCCGCCACGCCACGCCGCACGAACTGCTCGGCATGCACCCGCTGGGCGACGGCTCGGGCGTGGTCGTCCGCGCCCTCGTGCCGGAGGCGGCTCAGATCGAAGTCCGTCCCGTCCACGAGAAGAAACTCCCCGCCTTCAAACTGCTCCGCCTGCACGAGGCCGGCCTCTTCGAGGGTGTCAGCCACAAGATCAACCGCGTCTATGCCTACGACCTGATCGCGACCGACACCGCAGGCCGGGTGCGGCGGTCGCGGGATCCGTACTCGTTCCTCCCGACGTTGAGCGAAAGCGACCTGTATCTTCTCGGCAAGGGCGACGAACGGCGCATCTACGACAAGCTCGGCGCCCACCTGCGCGAGCTTGACGGCACGGACGGCGCGAGCTTCGCCGTTTGGGCCCCGCACGCCCAGCGCGTCAGCGTCGTGTGTGATTTCAACGGCTGGGATGGCCGCCGCCACCCGATGCGGCGGCTCGGCGCGTCGGGGGTGTGGGAGATTTTCATTCCCGGCATCGGCGATGGCGTTCACTACAAATTTGAAATCTGTGATAGCTGCGGCGCGACTTCGCTCAAGACCGACCCTTACGGCTTCTTCTTCGAAACCGCGCCCAAGAACGCCGCCATTATCTGGGACAACCGGAAGTTCGCCTGGACCGACGAGGCTTGGCTGAAGCGCCGGCGCACATCCGATCCCTTGCGCTCGCCCATGAGCATCTACGAGGTCCACCTCGGCTCGTGGCGGAAAAAGTTGGCGGCGGACTCCTTCGGCTACCGCGAGCTGGCCGGCCCGTTGATTGACTACGTCCACGCGATGGGCTTCACGCATGTGGAGTTCCTGCCGGTGGCTGAACACGCCTATTATCCAAGCTGGGGCTACCAGGTAACGGGTTTTTACGCGCCGACCAGCCGCTACGGGTCGCCGGAGGATTTTCAGTTCCTGGTCAACGCGCTGCACGAGGCGGGGGTCGGCGTAATTGTGGACTGGGTGCCGGCGCATTTTCCGCGTGACGACTGGGCGCTCGCTCAATTCGACGGCACGGCGCTTTACGAACACGAAGACCCGCGGCAGGGAGCTCACGCGGATTGGGGCACTCTTGTCTTCAACTATGGCCGGCATGAGGTCCGCAATTTCCTCGTCGCCAACGCGCTCTTCTGGTGCGACCGCTTCCACGTGGACGGCCTGCGGGTGGACGCCGTGGCCTCGATGCTTTACCTCGATTACTCGCGCAAGGAAGGCGAGTGGGTGCCGAACCGGTTCGGAGGGCGCGAGAATCTCGAGGCCATTGAATTCCTCAAGCAGTTCAATCATCTCGTACACACCGAATTTCCGGGTGTGGTGACGATCGCCGAGGAATCCACCGCCTGGCCACTCGTCACGCGACCGCCCTATCTCGGCGGGCTGGGCTTTTCGTTCAAATGGAACATGGGCTGGATGCACGACACGCTGGGCTACTTCGCGCGCGACCCCGTGCACCGCAAGTTCCACCAAAACGATCTCACCTTCGCGATGCTCTACCATCACAATGAGAACTTCGTCCTGCCGCTGTCGCACGACGAAGTGGTGCATGGCAAGGGCTCGCTCCTCGGCAGGATGGCGGGCGACGACTGGCAGAAGTTTGCCAACCTGCGCTGCCTGTTGGCTTACCAATGGTTATTCCCCGGCCGGCCGCTGCTCTTCATGGGAGGCGAATTCGGCCAGAGGGCCGAGTGGGACGCCAATGCCCGACTTGACTGGTGGCTCCTTGGCGCCGGCCCGTACCACGCGGGGTTGCAACGGTTGGTCGCCGACCTGAACAAACTGTACCAGGCCGAACCTGCGTTGTGGCAGGACGACTACGATCCGCACGGCTTCCAATGGGTGGATTGCTCCGACACGGCGAACAGTGTGCTGTCGTTTCTCCGCCGGACAGCCGAGCCGCCACGCGAATTGCTCGTGGTGATGAATCTGACGCCCGTGGCGCGCGAGAAGTATCGCGTGGGTCTGCCCTGCGCCGGGCGCTGGCGCGAAGCGCTCAACACGGATGCGGCGACTTACGGCGGCAGCAACGTGGGCAACCTCGGCGGCGTGCGGGCCGCACCGCAGGCCTGGCAGGACCAACCGTGCTCGGCGGAATTCACGCTGCCCCCATTGGGCGTGCTCGTGTTCAAACCGGAGGCAGTCCCCGCGGTTTGATCAGATTGGCCGGAACAATTTCCGAATAGTCCAGGCATTGATAGGCCGCGTCTCTCCGAGCGCGCCGTCATACCAACAAATGAACTTGCGGCGTGCTCTGAGAGAGTCGCCCAACCGCCAGGCCTCAACCCTTCAGCCCTATCGCGGCGGGCCATCGGCATCCATTCGGAACCGCTGGTGTACGTAGAGGTCGTCCGCCACCTGGTAGAAGGCCGCCGCGTCCGTCTCGAGTTCCTTGTCCGCCGCATCCGGTGCGGTGACGGCCTTCATGTCGCCCGCCTTGGGATCTCCGCGGAAGAACTCGACACTTTTGCGCAGGCCCAGCACGGCAAACCGTTCGCGCACGAGCAGGCCCACGTCGCGATTGTGATTGATGAACACGCGCCCTTCCTCTGGAGGCGCATGCAGCAGGTCGCGTCCGAAAAACAGCGTTTCGTACGGCCGCCCGATCAGCCCCAGGATCGTCGGCGCCACATCGAGCGAACAACCGAGCACGCCGATTCGCGCCGGCGTTTTGACCACCGCCGGACCGGCGATGACCAGCGGGATTTCGTACGACGCAATCGGGATGCTCATGCTGCCATAGACCCGCGCGCCGTGATCCGCCACCACCACGAACACGGTGTTTGTCCAAAACGCCTCCTGCTTCGCCGCCTTGAAGAATTGGCCGAGCGCATAGTCGGAGTACTTCACCGCGTTCTCGCGCGTGCGCTCGTTGGGGTTTTCGCGGATGCGGCGCGCGGGATAGGTGTAGGGTTTGTGGTTGGAGACGCTCAGCAGCGTGACGAGGAATGGCTTGCCGGCTTTGTTCAGCTCGCGCATCTCTTCGATGGTCCGCGCGAACAAATCCTCGTCGCACACGCCCCAAATGGTGCTGAACGTCGGCTTCGCGAAATCCTTTTCCTCGACGAACCGGTCATAACCGTTGTGAACCGCGAACGAGCGCATGCCGTCGAAAATGCCACGCCCACCGTAGAGGAACAGCGTGTCGTAGCCATCGCGCTTGAGGATTCGGGCGATGGTCTCGACGTTGTCGGAAAGATCACGCTTCACGATGGAATCGCCGGGCAGCGGCGGGAACGATGAAAGCACACCCTCGAAACCACGCACGGTGCGGTTGCCGGAAGCGTAAAGGTTTGTGAACAGCAGGCCCTCTTCCGCCGCGAGCTTGTCCATTTCCGGCGTAAGGGTTGCACCTTTACGACCGAGGCTGCCCCAGAACTCCGAGCCGAAGCTTTCCTCCAACACCAGCACGACATTCAACCGCGCCTTGTTCGCGTCGCCGCTGACATGCCGCTGGATGGAGTGGCCCGAGATGACGAACTCGGTGTCCGGTGTCTTCAGCCGGGCGCGCACGCGAGCGTAAGCGTCGTCGAGCGAGATCGTCTCGTAGAACACTGCGTAGTCCAGGTGGCGCGTCCAGGCGGCGCACACGAACGACACCGCGCCGTTGTTGGCGATCTCATTCAAGGTGCGGTCAGCGCTCACGTTGGCGCCCTTGAGTTCCACGGTGTGGGCCAGCGCCGCAGCCAGCGCCATCGCGCCGGCGAACCACGCGAGGCGCGCTTTGAGCGACGCCTCGCTCACCCACATGTCGCGGAAAAGGCGGCTGGCAATCCACACGCACACCATCGCCAGCAGACCCACGCCCGCCAGAATCTTGCCCACCGGATACGCGTCCCAAATGTTGATGAAGACTTCCTGCGGGTAAATCAGGTAATCCACCGCGACCGTGTTGAAGCGCGACCGGAACTCGTCGAAGAAAAAGAACTCGACCACCAGCAGGAAGATCTGAACGACGGTGGTCAGCACCATAACGCCGAGCAGTAAACACCGATGCCACGACGTGAAGAACCAACGGCTGGGAATCACCACGAACCACGCCAGCAACGGCAGCACACTGACCAGTGCCACGAACACGTCGCGGTGCAACCCTTCCAGAAAGATCCGCGTCACCTCCGGGCGCGGCACGACCGGCGGCCCGAACTTGAAAAGCAACCCCGCCCGCAGCGCCGTCCACAGGACGATGAGCACCACGACCCAAAACGCAGCGAACCCGTAGCGGGACTTCCGCCATCGGGGCAAGGTCGAGCGCTGGTTGTTCATTTTGATTGTGGCGCCGTTCGATCAGACCGTTGACAGTCATCGCGCGTCATTCGCCAGGTTCAGACAGCCCGAGCATACCAGCGTTCAAGGCCATGTCGAAGTACGCTTTGGCCGGTCGAGGTGGTGCGGGCACGCTGCGCCCGGAAAACTTGGCCCGGAGATTTTCAGATTGATAACCCAAGGCGCTCCCGCTAAGCACATGCCGTTGTTGCGGGCCGTCAGAGCGGCAGGCTGCTGCCGCGGCCTGCACGCGTTGAACCCGAGTTGTCATGCAGATGAATTGTCAACCTGTTGGATCGCGTCCGCTCACGTCGTGGGTCGCGATGCTCGTCCCTGCCCTTGCCGTGCGCCTTTGCACGGCGAGCGAAAACGTCCCCCATGCGCCCTTTGCGCAGTGGGCCGACGTGCCCGGCCAAGGCGAGTTGGAAATCGGCGCGGTGTACCAGGAGTCCGAGGCGTATTACATTTGGGACGCGAGCCAGCGCTACAACGTGGACCATCGCAGCGGCGGCGAGCATTACGGCATTGATATCAACCAGGGTTTCCTGACCTTCCAGTACGGCATCACGGAGCGCTGGGCCGCCGACCTCGCGGTGGGCTACACCTCGCTCGGCTGGCGCGCGTTCACCAACTTCGGCAACACCAATCACTCGGCCAAGTCCACCACTGGCCTCTTGGACGTCGCGTTTGGCGTTCGCTACCAGCTTCTCAACGAGGTGGCGGAATCCTGGACCCCCACGCTCACGTTCCGCGCCGGCGCCGTCCTGCCGGGATCGTTTGCGCAGGGTTTTCCGTTTGCGCCGGGCACGCGGTCCGCCGCCATCGAACCCGAGCTGCTGGCGCGAAAACATTTCGGCTGGCAGGGCTTCGGCGCGTATGCCGACGGGCTCTTCCGCTGGAACCGGAGCACCGCCAACGATCAATACATCGTCTCGGTCGGCTTCTTCCAACAGATCAAAGGCTGGGAACTCAACGCCGGTTACCGTCACCTCCAGACCATCTGCGGCGACGACATCAATTACGATCCCGACACCGGCTACATTGACTACCCGGTCGGCGTGCGGGAGAACAACGATTCGATCGAAGCCGGCTTCAGCTACACGACCGCCAAGCGGCGGATCCGTTACGAGTTTTACAGCCGCACCGTGTTCGACGGCAGCAACACGGACAAGAAATTCTGGGTCGGCGGCGGCATCAGCGTCCCGATCTCGATCTCAAAACCCAGCTAGCTCTCCCGGAGCGGGCACGGTTTTGGCGGAAGAAGATTCCTACGACGCCACGGCAATCCGCTGTCGCACGGCGGCGTTCACGCGCTTGCAAAACTGTGTCCCGGCTTGAGCGGATGCCCGGCGAGGTATTCCGCCGCGCTCATCCGCCGTCCGCCCTCGCGCTGCACCGTCAGCAACCGCAACGCGTCCGTTCCGCAGCTAACCACAATCCCTGTTTTGTCCGCCGCCAAAACCTGGCTCACCGGCCCCTGCTGGCTCTCGACCTCCGCTTCCCAAATCTTCAGCAGCAGCGGCCTGGTCTCCGCGGGCAAATGCGTGAACGCGCCGGGCCACGGCGTGAAGGCGCGCAGGCGATTCCAAAGCGTCCGCGCCGGCAACTGCCAGTCAATCCGCCCGTCCTCCTTCTTGATTTTCGGCGCGTGGCTCACGCCCTCCGCCGGTTGCGGACGCGCCACGATGGTTTTCGCCACCAGACCCGGAATCGTTTCCACGAGCAATTCCGCGCCGAGTTGCGCCAACCGGTCGTGTAACGTCTGCGCGTTGTCCGCGTCCCGAATCGGCGTGGCGCGCTGCGCGAGAATGCCGCCGGTGTCCATGCCCGCGTCCATCTGCAAGAGCGTGACGCCGGTCTCGTTGTCGCCGTTGGCGATGGCCCATTGGATGGGCGCAGCGCCGCGATACTTCGGCAGGAGCGAGGTGTGGACGTTCACGCAACCGAGCGGTGGCAGATCGAGAATCGCCTGCGGCAGAATCTGGCCGTAAGCCATCACGGCGATGAGGTCGGGGCGCAAGCGCGCCAGTTCGGCCACGAACTCCGGATGCCGCGCACGCTCGGGCTGGAGCACCAGCAGACCTTTGCCGACGGCGAGCTGCTTCACGGCGCACGGCTGCACTTTGAGATCGCGACCCTTGGGCCGGTCCGGCTGCGTCACGACGGCGACGACGCTGACGCCGGGACTGGCGCACAGCGCCGCGAGGCTGGGGCAGGCGATTTCCGCCGTGCCCATGAATATGACGCGCAAGGGTTGCACGGGCTCAAGGCAACGGGAAAACGACGGCGGGCAAAAGAAAAAACTTCCGCACCAACGAAGGAATGCTGCGGCTGTCTGGCACGGGGAAGGTCAGCATGCACCACCACACGACGGGCTATCCTCGCTCTCAGGCAATCGGTCACTCGTGTAACCAAACACCGTCGTGCCCACGCCATGTACCATGTTGGTCACGTGATTCAATTGGAGAAACAGTCGGCAATACTATTCACCCGTTTCGGTTGGAGTTTCTGAACCCCGGAGACAACAACCCTCCGCATGCGGTCTGAAAGACAGCGTTAGACACCGCCACTGGACGAGCCGTCCGGCTGGGCCGACTTCAACCCATCCAGCCATTCGCGCAACGGCTTCGCTTTCTCCGATTGACCAGATTTCTCCAACAACTTGATGTAACCTTGAGCGAGCCTAAGACACTCCCGCGCAGACTCCAGTGTCGTTCCGTGGCGCTCGAAAAGCAACCTGAACAAGGCAAGCTCGGCTTCGATGTGTTTGAAGCATTCCCCCCATACCTTTCCGGCGCTTGCCGCAAGCGCCAAACTCGCGTGGATTCTTATTTCGTCTCGCAGGATATCGGGGCTGTCGCCGAACTGCTGGCGGAATTGCTGGCTGAGTTGCAGCGCTGCCGAACAATGCTTCTTGGCTCCGACCCGGTCGCCTTTGGCCAATTTCGCATTGCCTAATCCATTCAGGTTCATCAGTTCGTCGCGAAGGGTCTCGGGGTTGTCGCCGAACTGCTGACGCGATTGCTGGCTTAGTTGCAGCGCCGCCGAATAATGTTTTTTAGCCTCGCCCAGGTCGCCCTCAGGCAGTTCCACGTCGCCTAATACCATCAGACTCACCAGTTCGTCATGCAAGGTCTCGGGGCTGTCGCCGAACTGCTGGCGCAATTGCTGGCTGAGTTGCAGTGCCACCGAATAGTGCTTCTTGGCTCCGACCCGGTCGCCCTCGGCCATCTGCACGTGGCCCAATTTCATAAGGTTCACAAAATCGTCGCGCAAGGTCTGTGGACTTTCGCCACACTGCTGGCGCAATTGCTGGCTGAGTTGCAGTGCCGCCGAATAATGCTTCTTGGCTTCGACATGGTCGCCCTCGGCCAGTTCCACGTCACCTAATTTCATCAGGCTCACCGATTCGTCTCGCAGGATATCGGGGCTGTCGCCGAACTGCTGGCGCAATTGTTGGCGAAGCTTCAGCGCCTCCGTGTAATACCTCTTGCACCCGGCCAAATTACCCTCATCCAGTTCCAAGTCGCCTAATCTAATCAGGCTTACCGATTCGTCTCGCAGGCCACCGGGGCTGTCGCCGAACTGCTGACGCGATTGCTGGGCGAGTTGTAGCGACGCCACAAAATGTTTCTTGGCCCCGACCCGGTCACCCTGGCTCAGTTCGACGCGGCCTAATTGTGTCAGGATCGCCCCTTCGCAGCGCAGGGTCGCTGGGCTGTCACCGCACTGCTGGCGGAATTGCTGAGTGAGTTGCAGCGCTGCCGAACAATACTTCTTGGCCCCGACATGGTCGCCCTCGGCCAGTTCCACTTCGCATAATTGCGCCAAGCTCACCGATTCGGTGAGCAGGGTTCCGTCGCTGTCGCCGAACGACTGGCGCAATTCCTGATAACTGGCGGCGACGTCAGCATAAGCCTGTCGAGCTTCGCAGATCGCCTTAGCGCCATCCCGTTTAATGAGCGCGTGAGCCTGGAGCGACAAGATGAGATTGCGTCTGTGGACTCCTTCAACGGTGGTGGCGTTAGGCGGATGTTGCTTCAGCAGTTCGTCGCACCACCGGAGGGCTGCGGTGAGATTCTGCTGCGGGAGGAACCCATACTGTATGACTCTTACCTGCAATTCGAACGGTAGCAACTCCAGCGAGGGCCATTCCGGCAGCGCGCCAGCCAGCGTCTCCAACCGGGCCAATTGCATCGCGGCGGCGTCGAATTCCCATTGCCCGTGGAGCCACACAAAGTATTCAGCTACAGCGCGCAGGCGGATGCGGGCCGCAGTGGGGTCTTGCCGGGCGTCCGTTTGATCGAGAAATTCCAAGAGGCGTGTATAGAGGCGACCGGCTTCGAGATGGTTCTCAAATTTGCCGTCAGTGAACCAACGGAGCAGAACCTGGCGCAGAGCGTTGTGGAGGCGTTCAGGCGAGACGTCTGAATGAGCTTCCTGGAGCAATCGGCAGACAATCGCCTCGCGAAACTCGCTGGCCGGCGCCCGGGCGGGCACTGGCCTAACCAGATTGTGCGGGTGTGCGGCACGCTGGAGGCTGGGTGAAACTTGCTCGCTCGGCGGCCGGCCCAATTCGCAAGCCACGGTCGCGGTCAACTCATGGAGGAATTGCATGCCCTGGGCGCTGCTCAGGCTTAGGGATTCGATAATATGCGGCTCGGACAGTCGGACATCTTCGATGAGGAGGGTCAGAATCTCTGCGTGCCGATGGGGCAGCTTGCGCATGGCTTCCAGACCCATCGGGGTGAGGTCATGGTCGGTCGCACCATCCTGCCACCACCACGACTGCTGGCGGCGCGCCATCAGTTGAAGGAAATCCGTCAGAATCTTCGGATTTCCGTGAGCCGCCTCCAGGATGTGCTGGCGCGCGGCGTCGCCCAGGCCGGGATAGGCGAGGGCAAGGATGTCGGCGCATTCACTGAGGTTCCCAATCAGCAACGGGTGGAAATGAGTGTGTGGATATGGCTCGCCGCGTTCCAGATAGTCGCGCCACAGCCGGTTCTGCCCAGGGAAAAGTCGCTCGACGAGTTGGAAGCAGGTGTCGGGTGGCTCGATGGCCAGCGGCATGCGCAGCGGCTGGTCTTCCTGCAATTGCCAATTGCGCTCCCAATGGGTGGCGATGACGAGGAGGGGCCAGTTGCCGAAGGTGGCCGCGCGATAGAGTTTTTCCACGAAGTCGAGCGAAGTTGGGTCAGCCTCCTGCGCATCATCGAGCACGAGAATGAAAGGGATGGTGGGCAGTTCCTTCCGGCTGGTGTCGAGAAAAGCTTCGGCGAAGTCGAAGGCTTTGTCGGAAAGCGCCTTTTGTTCCTGCTCATGGAGGGCTGGACGGTAGGCGAGTTGGGATTGTGCTTCTTTTCGCTCAGAGCCGAAACGTTCCTGGATATGGCGCCACAACTGGTGACCGTGGTGGGTGCCTTCGGCAAGTTCCTTCGCGTCATTGATCCACTTGAGCGCGAGGACGCCGAAAGAGGCCAGTGGAAGCAGAGACGCCGCGATCTGGACCGCGGACCAGGCAAAACCAAAAGCGGAATTACGCAACGCGCGCTTCTTGATCAGAGGGAAGGCGTGCGCTTCGAGATGAGACAGAGAACTTCGCAACCCGTCACTGACGCTTTCGTTGCGCTGAATGGCCTGGCCGCCGATGCGCTGTGGCCAGCGCAAACCCCACCACATCCACGGGATTTCCTTCGTCGGATTGCACACGCCCGGATTGACCTGCATGCCGTTAAAATCGTCGGTAAGAACGTCCGGCCAGTAGCCTTCGCCGTCCGGACCGTTTTCCTCGCGGCTGATGCGGTGATAAAACTCGTGCAACAGGCGGGTCTTGCCGTAGCCGCTGTCACCGAGCAGAAGAACGAACTGCGGGCCGGCGCCTCCCACTGCGACCTTGCGCCAGCATTCAAGCATCACAGCCAGTTCCGGCTCGCGTCCGAGGAATTCCTTTTGCCATGCCAGGTGGTCTGAGGCTTGCATGGTCACAATGTATCAATTGGCAAACGGGGCGATAAAACCATGCTCTTCCTTGGTTCCTCGTTGTTGCCTGAGTTGGGCTTCATGGCCGGCTGAGGGGCATACCGCCAGACCCGCAGCCTTGTCAACCGCCAAGTCAGACTTCAGGAGCTTGCCAAAGAGTTGGTCGCTGACGAACCAGACTCTCTTGAGCGCGGGCAGCACTTGCGCGGGATCGTCGAGGGGCTTGGGGCCTGGCCGTTGGCGGCGGGCCAGCGCCAGCGACCGGTGGAGCAGGCACAGGGCGGCGGTGCGGTGCTAGCCGCCGTCAAAACAGAACTCGTCGAGGATGCGCGTCTTGTGCCGACGCCCCGGTCCGGCCGTGGCTCGTGGCAAGTTCCTGGCGTTTGGCGGACAGACTGAGGTTCGGGGCTTGAATAACTCCGAACTTGAGTCAACGTATTGTCCGAGACCTCGCCCATCCCCCGCCCTCGGAACATTTATCCCGAGTCAGCTCGCGTCCCTCGGATAACATTCTCTTTAAGTCAATTCGCGCTCCGGTCCGAGCCAGCTTAAGCCTTGAACGAAACCTGCATGACGGCTATCCTCATGGCAGGACGGCAGGAGGGGCTCGAAAAGTGAAGTGTGGAGACGGCTTTCAAGCCCGCTTGTCGGAGAGAATGCCCGAAATCACTTTGTGAAAATCATCAGCCAAAAACAGAAGGAGTCGGCGATGGACTACGCCGCTGAGTTGCTGAAGCGCGACGGCTGGATCCAGACCAAGACGATACAGGAGTGGATTGACCAGGCCGAGTTTCGACCCGCCCAGTTCCCATCTTCTCTTCCGGCCTTGCAGATCCTGCGGCTGCTGGGTTTTGGAGATGAACTGCTCCAGGCGAAGGAATTGGGCTAGGAGTCTGTCGGACTTTTTTCGAGGAGAGTTTTCTGTGAATTGAACGCCGACGTGGCAGGCGTCGTCCATGTTGCCATCATGGCTCACCGATTCCAGAACACCGACCG
>Ga0315277_10003343_pt1 | contig 21771 bp, 21 predicted proteins | sample YL17G05_15_MG_FD_203695 | JGI IMG/M metagenome (GOLD analysis project Ga0315277, IMG submission 203695) | Sediment microbial communities from Yellowstone Lake, YNP, Wyoming, USA - YL17G05_15 | ecosystem: Environmental > Aquatic > Freshwater > Lake > Sediment | place: USA: Wyoming | collected...
GGCTGCGTGCTGCGGGCAAGCCCGCCAAAGTTGCGCTCACTGCCGTCATGCGCAAACTCATCGTCCTCATGAACCACGTCCTCAAAAACCCGACCTTTGCACCCGCTAATTAAATACCGTTGCTCCCCGGATGGCCAGTTTCTCGCCGCCTCAACTGAGGAAGGCTTCGTCAAGATCTGGGACGGACCCACACTGCGCGAACTGACGGTGCTCCAGGCACATTCGCGGTCTTTACAAGCCCTGACCTTTTCCCCCGACAGCCGGCGCCTGGCCACCGCGAGCGAAGGGGACGAAGCCATCCGGCTCTGGGACGTTGCTACGTGGCAGCCGTTGATCACCCTGGGGAAAAGGGGGGCCACCATCGCCAAGCTCGCATTCACTCCGGACGGAAATGAGATTGCCGCCGTCAACGGGAAACCGCAGGCGGAAATCCTCCGCTGGCGTGTGGCTTCCCTGGCGGAAATCGAAGCAAAGGAGAAACAAGAAACAGCCCAATGAACTTTCCCGGAAGACAACGAAGTGAGCGGAGCAGGCTGGGGCAACTGCCGCTGCCGATGTCCTCTTTCCGATCTCCTTCGTTGTCTTCGATTCCTTCTGCAAAAAGCAATCCTCCCCCCTGTTGCGCCTTCACCCTTATCGAGTTGCTCGTGGTGATTGCCATCATCGCCATCCTGGCTTCGCTCCTGTTACCGGCACTCAACCAGGCCAAAGCCAAGGCCCAAGGCATCGGTTGCTTGAACAACCTGAAACAAATGACGCTGGCCTGGACGATGTATGCCCACGATCACGAGGACCGTGTCGTGCTGAATCTCGGGGACCAAGCCAACGAGGATTGGACAACGTGGGTGCGTGGCGTCTTCGACTTGGATAAGGGACCCCCTCACCCAGCGGCCGTGCCGGAGCACAGCACGAACCGCTCGTACCTTGAGCGCAGCCCACTCGCCCCGTATGACGCCTCGCCTGGGATCTGGCGCTGTCCGTCGGACAAAAGCACCCGCACGATAGGGGGTCAACGGTATGGCCGCGTCCGCAGCATTTCGATGAACGTCGTGCTCGGCAACGAGGGGTATCCCCCCGCCCCCACCCCCTGGCGACCTTGGCAAGTGCGAGCGATCAAGCGGACGTCGGACATCAAGAATCCCGGACCCGCGCAGTGCTTTGTGTTTCTCGATGAGCGGGAGGACAGCATTGACACCAGCTTCTTCCTGGTCTTTCCCGGTGGCCTCCGTCCTCCCCCTGGCCCCTCCGAGCCTGTCAATCCCGCCGCGTACGGGTTGACCGATTACCCGGGCAGCTATCACAACGGCGCGGGAAACCTGAGCTTTGCGGAAGGCCATGTCGAGTCGCACAAATGGCTTGATGAGCGCACGCGACCACCCTTGGTGAAGGACACCATGATTTCCCCTCGGGCGTTCACCGGTGACATCCCCTCTCCCGGCAACCCGGACGTGCGGTGGCTGCAAGAACGGACTTTCCCGAAGGGGGACTGAGCCAGAGCGTTCGCGCTCCGCCCAAGCCCGCTGCTCATGGCGCTGTGCTTCTGACCACGAGCCAAAGCCGGCCGACGGGAATCGTGTAACCTTTCGCCCGTTCTCCCGTTGGAAGGGGTGATGACTGCAATGGTGTCAATCTCACGGCGTGATTGTGCCGATGGCGCGACCGAGTTCGCCGCCGGCCATAGCCGGGGAACTCGCGCCCGGGCCGGCGCAATGCGTTGGCTGCCCGGAGATTTGCGCTCGCGTCCCTTTGGAAGTCTCCAACCGCCGAACCCCACACCACAACACTGACAAAAAGGAACCAATCCTATGATCCTCAAAAAGCACATCGCACTGACGACCCTCGCCTTGGCGGTGGGTGTCTCGACGGCCTTCGCACAGACCGATTTGTGGAGCGATAATTTTAATGACAACAACCCAATCGGATGGACCCACGGAACGCGTGGGTGGATAGACGAAACCAACCAGCAGTTCGTCGTCTCAGGGAACTTCGGTCCTCTGCAGACGAACAACCCGCTCGCTACCCACGAGGCCGGTGTTCATTCGATCCCAACTTCAGGTCCGCTCCCAGACAACCAGACGCTGGAACTGCGGGCCGATTTGGTCGGCGCCAGTCAAAACGACGCCTGGGCTGGTCTGCACTTCCTCTGGTCACCCCAGGGCCAAGGCTATCTCTTGTTCAAGGATGAGGACGAGGTTGGGTTGGTGAAGTTTTGGAACGGCGCCACGTCGTTAGCCTGGTTCTTCTACGAGAACCGCCCGATCACGAATCAAGATGTCACCTTGGTGCTTGCGCTCACGCGGGTCGGCTCCGATGTGAAGATCACCACGCGCGTCTTGGACAAGGGCAATGCCAATGCGGTCTTGTTCGAGCGCTCGGTGACCGACACGCCCCAGGCGGACCCGGTTCTCCCCAACCGCGCTGTCAGAGGAACGCTCAGCGGGTCGGACTTGCCGGGAACGCCTTGGGCCGTAGTCAACGCGCCCACAGACGTCCAGTTGTCGTTGACCTGGGTGAACTCGGACAGCGCGCCGCAGCCTCCGGCCCAAGTCGTCTTTGACAACCTGGTGGTGTGGCAATACGAACCGCCGCAACTGGCGATTCAGAACGCCGTCGTCCTCTCCTGGCCGCTCACTCCGGGGCCGTTCGTCCTGGAAAGCGCCGCCAGCGTGGATGGCCCCTGGGCGCCAGTTCCCGAGCCATGGTGGCGAACCAACGCTGGACAGAATCAGGTGAGCATCCTCGCACCGGACAGCCTGAGACTGTTTCGCCTGCGCCTCGGGCCGTGATCCATGGCGAAAGCGCGCACGCCGCCTGGACGCCCTTGCCGCTGGTCGCCGGCACCGGTGGCGTGCATGCGCTGACTGATCCCATCGCCACCGGCGCGCAGCGCTATTATCGCGTCCGGCAATGGTGCGCTTGGAAGTCCGAAATCCGAAATTGATCAGAGCCTTGTTACCTCGGCTGCTACGAGGATTTGGCGCTTTCAAACAAGATCGAGGCAGTGTCAAGCCCGCTGTTCTGGACGCTGGGCTTCTGACCACGGGCGAAGGCCGCCCGACGGGAATCCTGTAACCTTTCGTCCGTTTTCCCGTTGGAGGGTGTGATGACTGAAATGGTGTCAGTCTCACGGAGTGGTTCTGCGGGCCGTCTAGCCAAGCTAGCCGCCAGGCAGAGCAGGGAACTCGTGCTTGGGCGGGAGCAGTGCGTCTGCCGCCCGCGAGATAGCGCGTGCTTCCTTCAGGAATTCCCTGACCCCGAATCTCACACCACATAACCAGTGAAAGGAAACATGCTATGATCACGAAGAAACACGCAGCGATCCTCGCCCTCGCGGCTTGCTCGCTCTTAATACCCTGTGCCCTGAGCGCGAAGGACAAGGTTGAAAGGCCCTTCAAAATCCAAGGCCAAGGCACGATACGCGTCAATCTTATTGACGCCAGTTACGAAGCAACTGAGTCAGGTCGGGCCACACACACAGGATTCTTTACCGATGAATACTCAGGGTTTTTCAATCTGGAAACATTTATGTTCGCCTCCGCCACCGGGGTCTTGACCGCACCCAATGGCGACCGTCTGTTCTGGGAGGAACTGCCAGACCAGCCGCACGTTGTTTACATGACCGGCGGCACCGGCCGCTTCACAGGCGCAACGGGTACGTTCACGTACACAACCACGGATCTGAATTCTACCGTGGACCTAAATTCCATGACAATCACGATTACATACAACTACAGCGGGAGCGGCATCATCACGTATTGAGACAGGACCTGCCGCGACGGGGCTGACCCTGCTCATCTTCCCGGGCGCGGCGAGCGGCTCTGGAACGGAGTTGGCCTGTGGGACAAGGCCGGTCTTGGCACGGCAACATAACCGATTAAGCCGCGCCAAGGCCGAACGATAGGAATCCTGTAACGTCTCGTCTCTTTTCCCGTTGAACGGTGTGGAAGCAAAGACGCGAGTTGCCCGGCCCTTCTGCGGCAACCGCGGACTCCAATTTCCAAAAAACCATGAATGCGACCACAATTGTACCTGCCAATCTGCGAACACCTTCTCATTCACTCCGCTGTCTCGCCCTGCTGCTCAGCCTGGCTGGGCTTCCGGATGGAATCGCTCAACCGGTTATCACGAAGCAGCCAACGAGCATCGCCGTCGCCCTCGGCGGCTCCGCCACGCTTCAGGTCACCGCCTCCCCACCCACGCCCCTGACGTTCCAATGGCAATTCAATGGCGCCGACGTGACCGGAACCATCAGCAACCGCCTGACCCTGACCAATGTAACGTTGGCTGATCTGGGCGTTTATCGGGTAATCGTGCGCGATGCGTCGAGTCAGGTCACCAGTCAGCCAGCCTGGCTCAAGCTGGCGCGGTGGACGGAGTTGGTCGTCTTCGACGCCAGCATCTCTTTTGCGAGTTCCTCGAACGGCAAATCGTGGCTTGAATGGTTTGCAGAGCGCGCATGTCTCTCGGCGCCAGGTCAGGTGAAGAATTACGCAACGGGGGGAGCCTCGTGTGCGGATGTTCGCTCGCAGATTGCCACGTATTTGCACTTCTACACGCCAGGCACGAACACGCTGTTGGCCCCTTGGTGGGCCGGTATGAGTTCGGATTTGGCCTGGAACTACCGTCCCGTCGAACAGGTTGTTTCGAACTACGCCGCCAACATCACTCAACTGGCCCAGGGCGGCGGCAAAGTCTTCATCCTGCCCACCTTGGTGCCACTCTACCTGAATCCGGGGTTGAGCAACGCCTATTCGAGGAGCCTTGACTACACCGACATCAACGCGCGCATGGATCGGGAGATTCAGAAAATCCAGGCAGATTATGGACTGACGGTCTTCCGCTTCGATTTCTCCGGACTCTGCACAAACATCCTGGCCAACCCGACTGCTTACGGTTTCACGAACGTCAGCAGCGCAGCCAGGGATTATTGCCCCCCCGGCGATCCGAGCAAATTTCTCTGGTGGGATGGCGTTCACCCCACGACGGCATTCCATCGCGTGATCAGCGACGAGACGTATCGTTGCCTGACGCCGCCGTTGGTGATCGCCCCGCCGACCGGAGGCGCGAGTGGGGTAGTGGAACTTCGGTGGCAAGGCGGCTCGCCGCCGTTTCGACTTCAGGATTGTGACGATTTGGCCATCGGTGTCTGGCAATCGGGCAACTTGGGCTTTGCCACCAACGCCACCGTCGCGTCCTCGGCCCCGCAGCAGTTCTTCCGCGTTTTGCAGTTGGGCCAATGAACCGACGGCAACAACCGCAATCAAGAATTCGAGATCCTGAGAATCCTGTTGGACCGCCGTGCTGCTGCTCTTGCCGTGCGCTCCCCTCCTCGCCGCCAGCCTGGATGGCCCCTGGGAGCAACTTCCCGAGCTGTGGTCGCGAACCAACGCTGGACAGAATCAAGTGCGCATCTTCGCACCGGACAGCCTGAAACTGTTTTCGCCTGCGCCGATGAGACGCAGAACCCATGAGCAACCGCGGGAGCGCGGGTGTGAAGCAGGACGCAGACTGAGCAGGAGCTGCAACAACCGTATTCACTTTTACAGGGACGTTTGGACTTGGCCTTGGGCGTCACCGCCTGCGCGTCACCTTGAGCCGGAAGGTGAGCTGCAGGATGGACTGGTCCACCGTGCCATACACGTCGTCGGAGCCGACGTGACCGATGCAGATGATCTTACCATTCCGCAGTTGCAGGGTTTGTGGGTAGTACGCTGTGCCGCGAACCGGCAGTCGCGTCCAGGTCTTCCCGATATCGGCGGTCCAGTAGATCCCGTCCGTTGCGAGGTGCAGAATCAGGCCCTCGCGGGTCCTGATGACGGACGGATACCCGCTGTGACGAAAGGGCGCCGCCACGGCCGGGCCGGGCTCCCACCCCGCGCCCTTCCGGTGAACGATGCTCTGCATGCGATCGCTATAGCCGTTCGGGAACGGCTCGCCCATCCGGGCTGCCAGCGGCCCGATTTCGGTCCGGGTCGCCGGGAAGTGCTCGACGCGGTGGACCCAGAACAGATCGCCGTTGGGCAATTCGCAGAAGTCGCCTTCCTCGCAGACACCCTGCTCCGTTGGCATCAGCATGACCGGCTTGCCCCACGACCGGCCACCGTCCGCGGAGACAAACATCATTTTCGTCATGCGCGGGTTCGCGACCGGGCCGTCCCCGCGCCGCCACACGCCTGCCATCAGGACCAGGCGCCTGTCGCGCAGTTGGTGCATCATCGAGGGCCATACTTGGTAGTCCTTGGGCGGCATCAGGTCCACATGGTCCACCCATGTCTTGCCGCCATCAGTGGAACGTACGGTGTACCCACTGCCGTCCCATCGCAGCCCCACGAGCGTGCCGTCCTTCAGTACCACCATTCCCCTGCCGCCGCCGTGCGGGAGATCGCCTTCCACGCGCCTCCAGGTGGCACCTGCGTCGCGCGAATCGAGCACGACAAACTGGCTCACCGGTTTGTCCTTGGGCCCGGTCCGCTGGTCGAACGAGCAGCGAAGATGCCCGTCATGCGCTCGCCAAAGCCCGACCCACGACGTGTAGCCCGGCGTCTCCGGGCTGTGGTAGATCGTCTTCGCGGCGAAGTCGAGGACCTCGACCTTGGGATCAGGTTTCGACGCCGGGGCAGCCAGGGCAGTGAGCGAGCCGATTGCCGAAAGGGACAGAATGGCGGCAATGATCATCGCTGCGTCCATCACGGGCTTCTTCTCTCCTACGGTTGGTTCACGCCTGCTGCCGTTGCTGGCGAAGCGGTCGGGCATTTTCTCGAACTCCTTGCTACGCGAATGAAAGAGCGGTTGCTTCTCTAATTCCCAATCGAGGTGGGCGGCTTTGATCACTTCGGCTGCGGTGGCTGGCTTGTCGAGTTTCTGGCCGAGGCTATGCGAGGGCACTTCGCCAAAATACATCATGGCCGTCTGGCGGCTGATTGTTGCGAATCCCGCTGGCATAACTGAATCGCTCTTGGCCCTACTCAACGCCTGTCCGGTCCGGCGGGCAAGCTTTGTTTTGACGCGCCGAGTGGTTGGTACGCAAACGTGTCTGCGTGCCCGGCGGGCAAGCCGGATGGAAAGGCACGCAGCCGCGCGCAACGATCGCCTCCGCAGGAAAGGAAGCCCGCCCACCAGATCACACGGCCAACGCTCGCCGCTAATCTGAGAGCGACCGTTATGCTGGGCGAGAGGTAAAGCCGCAAGCGATCTCGTCATCGCGGCCCCTTTTGTAATAAATCCGCACTCGGCAGGACGAAGAACCCAGCTCGAGTATTTACATGGTCCGGGATGACGATCATCCTTGGCGCGGTTCTCTGGGCTGTCATGCATCTCATGCTGCATTCTGTAACGCTGCGGATGATACTGGTCGGCAGTTTCTGCTTGGGCCTTGCAGACCTCGTCCCGTCCGCGCGCGGCCAGACCAATCTCGACGCCGATACCCTGCAGACTGAGAATCCCCATGACCTGAGCTCTCTCGCCGAAATAGTGCGGTGGTTCTTGTGGTGTTTTGCCGCCACGCTTCTCGTCATCGCCGCCGCATTGTTTGTCCTGCGCTCCCGGGTGACCACTAGCCTGTATAAGACTGCTTCCGATGCTCACTGGGATGATGATGCTCAGGAAGAGGCGGCGGAGCGCATTGAGGCGAGCGAGGTCATCGAGGCGTGCGAGGCCCTCAAGAGTCCGGCGCAGCCGGTTGAGGCCGCGGAGCCTGCGGCCGAGGCCGATCATCCGCAGCAGGCGCGGCTCTTCACCCCGGCGAGCGGGCCAGCCTGGAGCGAGCCGATGCTCAAGGCATTCCTGGGCACGTGCATGAAGGTGAATTGCCTTGGCCGCACGTGGAGAGAGTCCGCGGCACGGCGGGGGCAGTCGTCGAGCCTGCCTGACCCGCGGGAGGCGGAGTTGATGCGCAGGTTCATGCAGCGCTGGCAGGAATTCCACGTTGACCCGGAGAGCGGGATTTTCCTCGATCATTCCTCATCCGCGGGAAGAAGCCGCGTGTGCGTGATCAGCGTGAGCAAAGCCAAGCGCACCGTCATCGAAGCAGCCTTCAACGCCGGCTTTGTCATCGAGGGTGTGGGCCGGTACCTGAAGAGTACGGATCTGGTGTATCGGCGCGGCTTGGGTGATTATCATGCCCCCACGAAAGATGAGTTGGCGGCAATGACGCCGGGAGAAAAGGACTCCTTGATGCGGATTACCGAAGTCCCTGATCCTTGGCAGGCGATGATTGGCGAACCGAGGGGCGCGCAGCTCTGGCGCCTAGGCTTGGGGAAGGTATAAACCTTCAATGAAGGTACGCGCCCCATGTTGCGGATGGAATAGGTAGCGTAGTGCTCGGCCTGCGCGAGCAGGTCGTCGAGCGTCTTGAGTTGCCGCGGCAGTTGCACTGGCGGCATGATGCGACAAGAGACGCCCTTTGGTAAAATTTTCCGCGCTCGCCAATCCATCGGACCACCTCACCCCGGCAGCCGTGCGCTACCCCCTTGCCCCCCTTGCCCGCGCCGTCCGTTCATCTTTTCCCCCACAGGCTGGATGATCGGATGGAGGGACAGGAGGCGTCGTGTTCCATTGCTTGTATGCAGACGTAACAACAGCCATGATTGCTGAGGGCGAACCCAATGGTTGCACGACTTCTCAGCGCAGGCTTGATGTGGCGACGGACCGGACGGAGGCACGGAGTCGGCCCCGTCCTGCTCACCGCGCTGTTGGTGCTTGCCGCTCCAACTGCGGCGCAGCCTGCGCCTGCCTCAGCCGGGACAACAGGAGGACTCACGGTCCATGTTGACGCCGTTTCCGGCGCGCCGCGTCTGGTGGTGAACGGACGGCCCGTGCGGGCGCGGATGTTCTTCGGCGGACCGGGTTCTGCCCCTGTCAGGATCGAACCCGCCGGACGTTCCATCGAGTTCGAGTTCACCGCTGAAAATGATTCGCAGCACACCGGCACCCTCCACTTCCGCTTCGGTCAGACGCCCGGTGATGCGTTCCTCGACAATATCCGCATTGAGGATGTGACCTCCGGCAAGGGCGTGACCCCGGTTTCCGATTTCGAGAACGGACCGGACTCCTTTTCTCGCGCATGGACCTTCTGGCCCCCGGGAGCAGCGAACACAGTGGGAACGGTGAGCGTCGAGTCATCCACCGGCGCCGGTGGGACGGCCGGCCTCCACGTGAACCTTCGTCAACCAGCCGACGGACAGTGGCCCGATTGGCACATTTACCATTTGCCGAACCTGACCATCGTCCGCGGCAACCGTTACCGCGTCACTTTCTGGGCGCGGGCGGAACCCGCGCGCGACCTGACGGTGGCACTCTATCGGCCGGGCCACCCGTTTGTTTTCTTGGGTGGACCACCCGGTCCGTTCGAGTCGCAGATCAAGATGGCCGCGGCAGTCGGGGTGGACTTCGTCAGTTTCCCGGTGGGGATGCCATGGCCCGCGCCGGAGGAGCAGACCGACTGGAGCGCGGTTGACAATGCGTGCGAGCAGGTTCTGCGTGCCAACCCAAAGGCTCTCCTCCTGCCGCGCTTCGGCGCTGACCCGCCGGATTGGTGGCGCAAGGCACATCCGGACGACGTCATGACTTGGGAAGACGGCTCGCACCAGTCGCACGCAGTCGTCGCCTCGCCTCTCTACCGCCGCGATGCTGCCGCGCGCGTGGTCGCCCTAGTTGAGCACCTCGAACACAAGTTCGGCGATCACATGGCGGGTTACCATCCCTGTGGACAGAACACAGGTGAATGGTTCTATCAAAACACTTGGGAGTCGCTCCTCAACGGCTATGCGCCCGCCGACACAAACGCCTGGCGAGCCTGGCTGCGAGAGCGTTACCGGACAGACACAGCTCTCCGCAGCTCCTGGCACGATCCGACGGCAACGCTGGCCGGCGCGGCGGTGCCAACGCCCGCGCAGCGCCGGGCATCGCCCACTGGTATCTTGCGCGACCCAGCGACACAGAAACCGCTCATTGACTTTGCGCAGTTTCAGCAAGAGGCGATGGCGGACTTGGTCTGCGAATTGGCCCGCGCTGTGCGGCAAGCCTCCCACGGGCGCAAACTGGTTGTTTTCTTCTATGGTTATGTTTTCGAGTTCGGCCCAATCAGGCTCGGCCCGTCCACGTGCGGGCATTATGCGTTGCGCCGCGTACTCGACTGCCCGGACATTGACGTCCTCTGCTCGCCGATTTCCTATTACGACCGTGGCATCGGCGGCAGCGCGCCGGCCATGATTGTCGCCGAAAGCGTCGCCCTCGCCGGCAAGATGTGGCTCTACGAAGATGACACGCGCACTTGCTTGGGCAGCGGCGAGTTTCCGGGCAAATACGACGGAGCGAAGGACATGGCAGAGACGCAAACCATGCTGCTCCGCAATGTAGCGCAGGAAGCCACGCGCAACTTTGCCACGTGGTGGATGGACTTGGGGATGACAGGCTGGTTCAACGATCCGCGCATGTGGGACGAGATGCAGCGGCTCACTCCCGTGGACGGCGCCTTTCTCGACAAGCCCATTCCTTATCGGCCGCAGGTCGCTTCCGTCATTGATGAGCGTTCGATGCTCGAGACTTCCCCCAGTGCCTGGAAAGTGACCGAGCCGGGTATCTATCAGGTGCGCCGACCGTTGGGGCGCATGGGTGCTCCGTACGGACAATATCTGCTGGATGACATTGTGCGGAACCGCGTTCGTGCCAAACTCTACGTCTTCCTCAACGCCTGGCAGCTCTCACCCTCGCAGCGAAAGGCACTCCTGGCGAGCACCCGCGGGGCCGGCCGCATCTGGTGCTACGCGCCCGGTCTGCACGAAGGAGACTGCACGTCGCCCGAAACGATGCGAGAACTGACCGGATTCAGGCTCTTGCCTGTGTCTCCGGCCAAGGCTTGGGCCACACCAACAGAGAGTGGTAAGCAACTGGGTCTGCAACCCCCCTTTGGCGTTGCGGGACCGGTTACGCCGCTCTTCGCCGCTACGGACGCAACCGCGGCCGAAACGCTGGCGACCTACCCGGATGGCACCGCGGCCGTCGCGCTCCGTAAGGCAGCGGACGGTTGGTCTCTGTTCGTAAGCCCGCCCGGTTTGACATCCGACTTGCTTCGCATCGCCGCCCGCAAAGCGGGGGTCCATCTTTTCACGGAGACAGACTGCAACGTTTATGCGAATGGCCCGATCGTGGCGCTCCATGCATCGCAGGACGGCCCGGTCACGCTCGACACCGGCCACCGCGGCTTGATCCACGATGCTCTGACTGGCAGTTCCCTTGGGGACGGCCCCCGGCTCACGCTCCCCATGAAGAAGGGCGAGACCCGGGTGCTGCGACACTAATTCCCGGTGTGAGCCAGCTATCGGCACGGGGAATTGTCTCTCGCGGCCGCGTGGGGAACTGCTTGTTCATTGCGGCTGCGAGGGATTGAAATTGCCTTGCGCACGCTTCGGCATACGCTGCGCCCAGCCGCATGCGCCGGATCGCCTCAACGAAAGAATCTGCCACCCGCGCAATGCGAATGCCGCTCGGTATTCTTGTTTTGCTCACCCAGTCTTGCCTGCGGTCGGAGCACCTGGATTGTCCACGAACGAACGCGGCGAACTCTTGCTCCGCGGAGTTCCCTTCCGTGGCATCGGCGTGAACTACTACGACGCCTCCACCCGCACGCTCGACGAGGCCGCCCGGACGAATTACGGCGCGGGCTCCGGCTCATCCCGTCGCGGTTCACGCATGGACGAGCCCGCCGCGCATCACGCCGAGGGCATCCTCTACCTCGCGCCCAACGCCCGGTTCGATTTCCTGCTCAACCTCCGCGAGGCGGCGGACATCGGCGCGAAGGTCAATGCCGCCATGCGTGACATCGAGAAGCACAACCCGCAGCTCGCCGGTGTCCTGCCCAAGACCTACAACCTCTTCACCAGCACCCTCCTCAAGGAACTGTTGAAAACAGTCTCCGAGATACCCGCCGCCGTGGACTACGACGCCTTCGGGCGCATCTAGGAATACTTCCTCGGCGAGTTCGCCCGCACCGAGGGCCAGAAAGGCGGCGAGTTCTACACCCCGTCCTGCATCGTCCGCCTCCTCACCGAAGTCATCGAGCCCTATCACGGGCGCATCCTCGACCCCGCGTGCGGTTCGGGCGGCATGTTCGTCTCGTCCGCCCGCTTCGTGGCCGAGCACAAGCAGAACCCCGGCGCGGAACTCTCCATCCACGGCGTCGAGAAGACCGACGAAACTGGCCGCCTCTGCCGCCTGAACCTCGCCGTGCATGGGCTGGAAGGCGACATCCGCCACAGCGGCCATCGTGTCAGGGCGTCGGTTTCATTCGCTGGAGCGTCGCGAATTCCCCCTGTAGCAGGGTGGATTCGATGTAGTGGACGATTTCCTGGTCCGTCATCTGCGCCAGCACGCCACCAAACCCGGCGGCCATGGCGTTGATCTGCACCGCCCGCGCCCGGACCGCTCCCAGTTGGGCGTCCACTTCACGCACCTGGGCGGTGTTACCCGCTGAGTCGTAAAGCCTGTGCTGCGCTGCGAGTGCCGCCTGCTGTAGTTCCATACCCACGCGGTCATAGACGAGAAACCGCCCGGAGGCAGACAAGTTCCGACCAATACGCAGGAGGTAATCGGTAGGCTGCAGGGCTAGCTCCGTCTGCCCGGCGGCAGAAGCGGCCTGGACCTGATCCAGCGCCTGTCGGCTCACTTCACGCACCATCGGCAGATGGTCGAACGACAACGTAAAGGCGGACAAAGCCAGCGCGCCCCCATCCGAACACCCGTTCTCCAGCAGGCATTGGTAGCGGTTCATCATCAACTCCATCCGGTGATCGGCATGGCGATCCTTCTCGCTCGCCGCCGCCAACGCCTGCAAGCCAGCCGCGCTGTCGCCATTCTTGAATTGGAAGTAAGCCTCGTAGTGATCCGCCAGTGAACTCGTGGGGTCAGCCTTTCGCAGATTGGCGATCGCCATTCGGGTTGTGGCATCTGCCTTGGATTCGCCCTTCCTGGACTCGATCAAGGCTGCCTGAGCGATCGCCGACTCGGGAAATCGAGCCGCGGCGGTCTCCAGGTACTGACGGGCCTGGTCCAGGTCTTTGCACATGGAGGCCGCGGCAACCCAGAACGCAGGCTCGGCGGCATGTCGTTCAAGAGAGGCATGCAGGCGATCCGGAGTCAGGATTCGGTGGATCACCCGGTCAAGGTTGCCCCCACTTGTCGCCGCCATGTCTTTAAGCTTGGAGATGTCATACTCGCTCGATTTGGATGCCTCCGACATGGCAGCCGGTTTCGAACGCGCGTTGTGCGCCAGATCCCACAGTTGTCCGATCAGGGCGCGATCTCCCTTGCGTACTTGGTTGAGCCTGGCGACCTCATCTGCCAGCGCCTGACGTTCCCTTGCCATGCAATCGAGCGCGTTTTTGGCCTCCGCGATGCGTGCTTGCAGCAACCGCGTGTCACGCCGCTCATGCGCCACCACTACCACAAGGAAGATCAGAACGACCCCGACCAGGTATCCAACAGTCTTCTTCATGATTGGCAATTGCGACTGGTTTGTTCCTGTGATTAGGAATGCGAGCATTGCTAGGCTTCCGTTGCTTCCGAATGCCAGTCGCTATTCGTTCGACAACTCCGACGTACGACGCTCACGCGGATTCTTGAATCCGACTTTAATTGTGATCAAGGATTTCCGGGAGCTCGCCAGACGCGGTGTATGTGGCGAAGCGACTCCGCAAAAACTTCGAACCGCCAGCCCAAGCGCCTGTTCGGCTTCTTATTTCCGAGCGCGCCGCGGCACGGTTTCAAAGTGTCTCAAGACGAAGCGGGCTGGGCGCTCTGACATGAGCCGACCAGAAAGGTGTTCCTCATCCACGACGCGGACACGCCAGACGAGAAGTGCGTCACCGGCCACGTGGTGAAGAGTCTTCACGGGCATCGTGACGAGTTGTGCCGGTGGATCGCAAAATGAGTCGAGGCCCTTTTGCCAAAAATTTTGCGCGCCAGAATCCACCGCTACAACTCGGCCCACCCGCCGCAAGCTGCCCCCCCTCTGCGCAGGACGGGACAAGACGGGACATGGAATCAGCATTTTGGCGCGGGTTCGCGCGAACTTGGTGAAGCGGACGAAGAAACGCGACACGCATCATCGCCAACATTGACGCGGCATTGGTTGACATGCCCGCGCCATCGCACAAGTCTTGCAGCGATGCCTTTTGATTTCGATTCCCGCCGCCTCCACCATCTTCGTCCGCACAATTGAGTAAGATGGCCCATGATGACACGGTTCGATGGCGGGGTTGCTTCTGCGTGAAGACGCACCGTGTCTAAGGCAAATTTCGGAAGAGCCGGAAATCGTTGGAGGTCGTCAAGGCAAGCACCATCTCCGTCCCGATTTACCGCCAGATACACGTCATTCCGCAGGGCGGCGCACACGGGAAGATCATCTATGGCCCGGCCGACGCCAATGGCGAGGGCGAGGCGCTTGGCAAATACCAGGGCGACATCCGCAAGATCATCTCCTGCGAGGGCTGAAAGCGGACGCGCCGCAAATTCTCCGATCCTGCCGAGGCTGGGAAGGAAGCCGACATCGCGTCGGGGTGGGACAAGGGTTTCAATCTTGCCAGTTTACTTGCACAGTCTACCGGAGGCCGCCCCTGACCGCCGCTGCCGGGGTAAGGGCGGAACCTCGGGCCGGGAAATCTCGAAGAATTCAGTGGACAAACGCCTCCGGTTGACGGCAAAGAATCAGTCGCGCGGTTGGTGCCTGCACGAGCCGGCACAACGCAGCGCCGACAACTTTGAAACCCGACTGACACCGCACCGTTCCACAACCAACCGGAGACTCCTTATGATCAAACTTGGATTGCACACCGACAACTGGCGTCCGCTGAGCCAGAGCTTCGAAGCCGCCATCGCCAAGATCGCCGCCACCGGCTTGCGGCATATCGAGTTCGCCGCCATCCACGGCCAGAACTTCATCACCGCACTCGGCTATGACCCCGGCGTGTCCCTCCAATCCAACCCGCGGGCAATCCGCCGTCTCTTGACAAAGCACAAGCTGGAAGTTTCGCAGATTGACGGCGCCTACCCGATGATGGGGCCGAACGGCTCCGCCTTCGGCGTGCAATACGTCCAGCAGTCCATCCGCTTCGCCGCCGAGCTGGACTGCCCAATGGTGGACACGGTGGACGGCGCCTTCGAAATCCCCGGCATGACGCGAAAGGAAGTCTTCCGCGTCACCTGCGACAACTACGCGCAAGTCCTGCCGTGGGCGGAGGACTACGGCGTGGTCATCAACGTCGAGCCGCACGGGCCGTACACCAACGACGTGGATTTCATGCAGCGCTTGTTCAAGCATTTCGACTCCGAACACCTGCGCTGCAATTTCGACACCGGCAACACGTTCATCGCCGGCCACGACCCGCTCGATTACTGCAAGGCCCTGCGCACCTATATTTCCCATTGCCACATCAAGGACGTCAGCCCGGCGCTGGCGGCGGCGGTGCGCGGCGAGGAAACCGGCATCGGCAGTTCTGAGGTCCACGTCGGCGGCGGCGTCAACGCCGACAACATCCGCGCCTGCATGGAATTCCTGCACAAGACCCAGTGGGACGGCGTCGTGTCCATCGAGTGCAGCGGCACGGACGAAAACACGCGCAAGAGCGTCGAGTGGATGCGAGGCGTGGTGAAGGGACTTGGGCGGAAGTGAACCTTGGAACATCTGAATAGCATGAACACGATTCCCACATCTCCCATCAATCGTCGCGCGTTTCTTGCCGGTGCCGCCAGTGCCACCGCGCTCACGGCGTTGAAACCATCGCTCGCGTTCGGCGCACAGGCGAACTCCAAAATCGAAATCGGCCTCATTGGCTGCGGCGGACGCGGCAGTTGGCTCGGCCCGCTGTTCGACGAAAGCGGCCTGTACCGCTGGGTCGCCTGCGCGGATTATTTCCAGGACAAGGTGGACAAGTTCGGCGAGAAGCACGGGATCGAGCCTTCGCGTCGTTACACCGGGCTTTCCGGCCACAAGCGGCTGCTCGAGTCCAAGCTCGATGCCGTGGTGATTGAATCGCCGCCGCACTTTCACCCGCAGCATGCTTCCGACGCGGTGGACGCGGGCAAACACGTCTATCTCGCCAAGCCCATCGCCGTGGACGTGCCGGGCTGCTTGACCATTGCTGACGCCGGGAAGCGCGCCACCGCGAAAAAGCTGGTCTTCCTCGTGGATTTCCAGACGCGTGCCAACGAACATTACCGCAAGGCGCTGGAAATGGTCCGCCGCGGCGACATCGGCAAGATTGTCATGGGCGAAGCGCACTATCCGTGGCGCGGCGGCGGTCGCGGGATGCCACCCGCTACGCCGGAACAACAACTGCGTTCCTGGTATTACGTGCTGCCGTTGAGCGGCGATTTCATCGTCGAGCAAAGCATCCACTCGCTCGACGTGGCTACGTGGATCCTTGACACCGACCCGATCCGCGCGATTGGCGCCGGCGGCCAGAAACTCCGGCCCAAAGGCAGCATCTGGGATCATTTCGCGGCGCAGTATTCTTTCCCGGACGACGTGACGCTGTCGTTCACCTGCATCCAGTCCATCCCAGAAATGAAGGACGAAATCACCGCGCGGGTTTACGGCTCGGACGGCTACATCCAGACGGATTACTACAGCGATGTGATCCTCCGCGGCAAAGACGTTTACAAAGGCACGAACCCTGAGCTTTATACGAGCGGCAGCAAGGTCAACATCCACGAGTTCCACCAATTCGTGACGCAGGGCAAGTTCGACAATCCCACCGTCGCGCCTTCCGTTCGCTCCAACCTGACGGCCATCCTCGGTCGCGAAGCCGGCTATCGGCATGGCGAACTCACCTGGGCCGCCATGATGCGGGAGGCGCGGAAGCTCGAGTTTGATGTCACAGGGCTGAAGGCCTGAAGCAGGGAGGCCACGCGCGCCGAAGCAGGTGATTTTGGCTTCCGCCGCCGCTGGCGAGTTGCTACAAACCCGTCATGCCAGCAAGACTCACCATCGGATTCCTCGGCACCGGCAAGATGGCCACCGCGCTGGCCAAGGGCTTCATCCGCGCGGCCCTCGTCACTCCGCGTCAGCTCTTCGGCAGCGACCCGCTTCCCGCGGCCCGCGCCGTGTTCGGGAAGGAAACCGGCGCGCGCCTCTTGGCGGGCAATTCCAAAGTTGCGGAGTCGGCCAGCGTGCTCGTGCTCGCCACGAAGCCCGACCAAACCAGCTCCGTGCTCGCGGAAATTCGTGGCCGCTTCACGCGCCGACATCTGCTCATCTCCATCGCCGCCGGCGTGCCGACGGCGAAGCTCGAAGCGGCGTTGCCCGCTGGCTCACGCGTCATCCGCGTGATGCCGAACACGCCCGCGCTGCTCGGCGCGTCGGCCTCCGGCTTCGCGCTGGGCAAGCACGCGACGAAATCGGACGGCGACCTCGCACAACGCCTGCTCTCCGCCGTGGGCGTGGCTTTCTCGCTCAAGGAATCGTTGCTCGACGCCGTCACCGGCCTGAGCGGCAGCGGGCCGGCGTATGTGTACCAATTCATCGAGGCGCTCAGCGACGGTGGCGTGGCGGCCGGTTTGCCGCGCGATGTTGCCACGAAGCTTGCCGCGCAGACCGTGCTGGGCGGCGCGAAGATGGTGCTGGAAACCGGCGTCCACCCGGGCGCGCTCAAGGATATGGTCACCAGTCCCGGCGGCACGACCATCGAGGGCCTGCACGAACTGGAGAAAGGCAAGCTCCGCGGCACCGTCATCAGCGCCGTCCGCGCCGCGGCTGAGAAGTCCCGGAAGCTGGGACAGGCGTGATGAAAACTCGAAATCCGAAATCCGAAATCCGAAGGAACTCCGAAAACCGAAAATCGAAACGGAATGGATTCCTTGTTTCGTCGTGTTTCCAAGTCTTCCCGCGTCGGGCTCAGGGCGGCACGGCAACGGGGTGGTGGCGGTGTGCGAGCGTGCTTCCGGCGTCCTCTCCGGAGGGACCATTCAGATGGTTCTGCCACCGGGACGGATGGCAGCACGCTGGCTTCGGCTTTCTTTCGGATTTGACCTTCGCATGAATCTTCCTCCACCCACTGAAAAACAGGCCCGCGTGATCTGGTTTGCGATCACGGGGCTGGCGTTGGCCACCATCGTCGCACTGATCGTGGCGCTCGTTTGGGGACTGGGTCGCGTGCTGTCCGTGTTGTCGCCCGTCCTCTGGCCGGTGGCTGTGGCGGGCGTGCTCGCGTGCCTGCTCGATCCGGTGGTGGATTTCCTTGTTCGCAAAAACGTCCCGCGGACACGCGCCATCGTGGCAGTGTTCGCGCTGGCGCTGGTCATCGTCGCCGGGCTGGCGGCCAGCGTGGTGCCGCGACTCGTCGTGGAGGCGCGCGACCTCGCCGCGAAATCCAGCACCTTCGCCACGCAGCTCCAGCAGAAGGCCGCTGACCTCGCGGACGCGCCGCCGCGCTGGCTGCCGGCCCAGGCCGTGCCGCTCCTGCGCGCCTTGAGCGAAAGCGCCGCGCCTGGAAAAACGAATGTCACCGAGCCGCCGCTGCTGCCCGCCCCCGTTCCATCGCTGGAAGCGGTCGCCGGGCAAGAATCCTCCACGTTCCAATCTGTGGCCGGTTTTGTGGCGAAGCTGCTGCCGAAATTCGGCGCCTGGCTCTCACAAGTGCTCGGCTTCGTGGGCACAATTTTCGGCGTGATTGCGGGGCTGGCCCTCGTGCCGATCTACGCGTTTTACTTCCTGCTCGAAAAGCACGGCATCAGCGCGCAATGGCGGGATTACCTGCCCGTGCGCGACTCGCGGTTCAAGGACGAGCTCGTCTTCGTGCTCAACGCCATCAACGAATACCTCGTGGCGTTCTTCCGCGGTCAAGTGCTGGTGGCGATGTGCGATGGCGTGCTCTACACGATTGGCTTCCTGTTCATCGGCCTGCCGTATGCCGTGCTGATCGGCGTGATGGCCACGTGCCTGACGATCATCCCGTTCCTCGGCGCGATCACCACCTGCGTGACGGCGCTGATCGTGGCCGTGGTGGCGTTCGGCGACTGGCAGCATCCGGCGCTCGTGCTGGGCGTCTTTGCGGTGGTGCAAGGCATCGAAGGTTACGTGCTCCAGCCGAAAATCATCGGCGAACGCGTGGGGCTGCATCCGGTGGCGATCATCATCGCGCTGATGGCGGGCACGACGCTGCTGGGCGGCATCCTCGGCGGCATTTTGGCCATCCCGCTGGCGGCGGCACTGCGCGTGATCATGTTCCGCTACGTGTGGAAGAAACGGGAGACGTGAGGCGTAATGCGCAACGCGTAATTCGTAAGGCGTGGTCGCGTGCCGCAACGGGACCCATGCCGGCTCTTGCGCAAAACCGAAAACAGGGTTTAGAGTATGAGCGATGAAACTGAGATTGGACCTGCTGGAGCACCTGACGGACGAGGACATCCTGGAGGAGGTGCTGGCGAACAATCACCGCTACAAGCCCGAGCCGCTTTTCTCAAAAACCGGAGTCGGGAGCTTGTCGTCGGCCTCAACCGAGGAGCGTGCGCAAGAGGAGGCGCGCAGCACGGCCAGAATTCAGAGAGCTATGGAGCGCTTGAAGCAGAGTGGCGACGCCGGCAAGGCGAAGTCTCCACTCTCGAGGAAGCCATAGAATTCCTGCGGCAGTGCCATCGCCGCGCCCCGTTTCTCTTCTTCAACGGCAACACGTTTGCAGACGTGGGACGAACCGTCGTTGATTTCGTGCTGGCCGACCTTTCCACCGGCCGGCGCCGCGAAATCATGTCCGCCGTAGCCCACTGCATCGCCGGCGTGCTCGACCACGAATCCATGGCGCGGATCGTGAATGAGCTTTGCGTCACGGCCGACTTCCAGCCTGGCGACCGGGTCAAAACCCTGCGCGGCACGATGCATGGCCAGATTCTCCGTGTGCTGGCGGATGGCCGGGTGGCTTGGCGCGCGGATTCCGGCGCGGAACTGAGCGCCTTGCCGGAGAGCCTGGTCCGTGAACAAAAGCCATGAGCCACGATTCACAGCCACGAAGCCTCGACAAGCTTCCGACGACCGACGCGGCATTGACCGCGAGCTGGCGGAGGTTTCAGATGCTGCTCGCCGCCGCGCTGCGCGTGATCATGTTCCGGTACGTGTGGAAGAAACGGGAAGGCGATGAGGCTTGATGCAAATTCGCAAGTCTGCTTTCTTAAGGCCGTGACCCAAGCAAGGGTCAAAGAAATGGGCCATGTGCAGTGGCGATTCAGGTGCTGTGGTCTAAATTTTGGTAGGCGCAATATGATCACGATCCCTGGTCTCAAAATCATTGACGAGATTCTGAAGGGGCTTCCCGAGAACGCGAGGCATCGAGAGGCGCGTGTCCAGCTTCTTTCCGAGATAGAAACTCTCCAGAAGGAGAACACCAAGCTGAAAACGGAGTTGGACAGACTCAAGCCTAGGCAACGACACCCGAGCGACGAGACACTGAGAGTGTTGGAGTTCCTCTTCGACAGGGGATACGTCGTTCCGAGTCAGGTCGCACAGCAATTTCAGGTTCAGCCGAGCGTTGCAGAGTTTCATTTTGATGTTCTGCTGGAGCACCGATTCATCCAGCAAGCCACGCCTGCGGTTGTGGGAGAGGCAGTATACGAGCTTACGAGTGAGGGCCGAGCTTGTATCATGGAACGTCGCGGCGCAGCGATGCGTCCTTCGGAGGCAGAGGCAAAGCCGGCAAGATAATGGAAGCAACATGAACATCTTCCAGAGGCTATTTAGCGATCCGTTGAAGGAGGCGGAGGTGGAAAAAGCGAAGCGGCTGATTAAAGACACGCACGCAAATGTTGAAGCAACCTACGGTCGAGTTGGCAACCTCGGAACAGCAATTGTCAACGCTGCCTTCGGCGCCCAGAAGAATCTTGCCCAAGTTTTCGGATTCAGCGTGGAAGGTCAGCCGTCAGAGCCGCAGATTCTTATGTTCTACGAGTTCCTTTATTTCTTTTCTCACATCACGCTGAGAACTGTCGCAGCAGAGGGATTCACAGAACCACAAATTAAGAAACTGCAAGACTTCCTTGGCCCGCTACTTGCCTCGACTGCGGTGGATTCGTTCTTTCGCCATTGGCCTGAAGACCTCAAGAGGAAGATGAAGAGCAATTACTTTGAAAGCCTCAATGTCGCAGAGATGGAGTATTCAGAGTGCCGGGGACTGATCTTGGCCGATGATCCGTTGAACCAGAGTACGCTCATCGGAAGGCTGGCAAGCAATGTTGCGGAATTGTGGGAGCGCTCTTCCGATCAATTGGTCAAGATGGCCGTCGCGTCAGCCGCCACCCAAGCGTTCGCGGCCATGCAACTTGACAGGCTTGTGGCCGATGTCGCGCCTATAATCGATTCTGTGGACGCCGAACTCGTCGGCAAATTCTGGAAGCGATGAAGAGTGTCCCATCGCGAATTCAAGAGTTTTGCCGGGTTCGCACTCCACCGCATCCATGCCGGCGGCGCGGATGGCTTCCATGCCCAGGTCGGTGTCTTCGTAGGCGCGGCAGAGATGCGGCGGGGGCGCAAGCTGTCTTGCCGCCGCACAAGCGGGAGTGTATCGTTCGCCCATGATTGGAACCACCGAAATCGAACAGATGAGCGTGGCGGAACGTCTTGAGGCCATGGAACGACTTTGGGCTTCGATGAGCCGCGACCCGGCTCAGGTGGAGTCGCCGGCTTGGCATGGCGAAGTTCTAATGAAACGCCTAGCGAAAGTTGAGGCGGGCAAGGGCGAATTCCTGACCGTGACCCAACTCAAAAAGCGTCTGAGCAAACGCACCGCATGAGGA
>Ga0315277_10003344_pt1 | contig 21768 bp, 9 predicted proteins | sample YL17G05_15_MG_FD_203695 | JGI IMG/M metagenome (GOLD analysis project Ga0315277, IMG submission 203695) | Sediment microbial communities from Yellowstone Lake, YNP, Wyoming, USA - YL17G05_15 | ecosystem: Environmental > Aquatic > Freshwater > Lake > Sediment | place: USA: Wyoming | collected...
CCGCCGGAGAAATTCCGAACGATAAGACTTGCAAAGAAGATAAACGCTGGCGCAAATTTCATTCAGACCCAGGCCGTTTACGACATCAAGCGCTTTTCAGAAGCCGTCCGACGCGCCGAGGATATGGGCCTGACCGACAAAGCCGCCATCCTGGCGGGTATAATTGTGCCTCGCTCCGCCGGGATGCTGCGGTATATGAACAAAAGTGTCCCCGGGGTCGAAGTCCCGGACGAATTGATTCAGCGAATGAAAGACGCCGCCGATCCGGAAGCCGAGAGCATCAGGATAGCTCTCGAGCTTATCGATGCGGCCCGTAATCTGAGCGGCATCAAGGGCGTGCATCTTCAGGCGATAGAGGCCGAAGGAATTCTGCCGGATATTATTAAGGCCGCCGGGCTGCTGCCGCGCCCGCACGTTTATTAGCCGACCCCGGCAAGGGTCGTTAGGGCTGTCATTCCTGCCCCCAAGGGGTAAACTCCGGCAGGAATCCAGTTTGCCGAAGTCTCTGGATTCCGCATCAAATGCGGAATGACATTGGGTCCAAGGGCGACCCCTGCCGTGAACGTGAATATGTGAGTGCAAGATATGTCTGTAAGATACCACGTTGAAGTGAAACCGACTGAGCCGAGGTTTTTCCCGGTTCCCAAGTTCAGCGCAATTGAAAGCGACGGCTGCCTGGGGTGTATGCGCTGCGTAAAGCGCGACTCGTGCGTCTATGACGTTTACAGGCAGCGGGCCTTCGACACGCCGCAGGTCGTCGATACCGCCGACGTCCTCTGCATGAGCTGCATGCGCTGCGTGCAGGAGTGCAAGAAGAACATCCTCTTTCGAATGCCCAATCCCGAATACGAGAAGCTGGGCGATGATTACTGGCGGCCCGACATCATCACACAGATCTGGAAGCAGTCCGATGCGGGGCAGATTCCCGTCTCGGGCGCCGGCTATCGCGGGCTCTTCGCCAACGTGGGATTCGATTCGATGTGGACGGATATGTCCGAGATCGTCAGGCCGACCAGAGACGGCATACACGGACGAGAGTATATCTCCACCGCCGTCGAGATAGGCAGGCGGCCTGAGCAGTTGGAGTTCGACGAGCAGGGCGATCTGCTCACCGGCGATTACCCGCACGCCGAAATTCCCATCCCGATTGTGTTTGACCTTCCCGACAACAAGTTTCTCACCGGCTCGGTGAAGGAGGCGATAGTCGCCGCCGCGGTCAAAGTGAACACATTTGCCGTTGCGTCGCCGGAAGATGCCAAAGGCCCGCTCGAGAAGCACAAGGAGCATCTGATCGTGCGATTCAACCCCGGCCACGGCGACATCAAGGACCTTCGCGGGGCGACGATAGTCGAGCTGGCCTGGTCGGCGAATGTGCCCGGCCTGATCGAACGGATCACCGCGGCAAATCCAAGCGTAATCGTCTCAGTGCGTTTGCCGCTGGATGAGAATGCTTGCGAACGCGCAATCGCACTCGCCGCCGAAGGACCCGGAATCATACACCTCCAGGCGAATCACAACGGCAGGGGATTTGGAAAAAGAGGCAACGACTTCATTATAGACCTTCTCAAAGAAACTCACTCCGCACTCCTTGAGAATTCGCTGCGTGACCGTGTCGCAATCCTCTTGAGCGGCGGAATCGCCCTGGCCGAGCACGTCGCCAAGACCATCGCCTGCGGCGCCGACGGCGTCGCGATAGATAGGGCAATGCTTGTCGCCTTGGGATGCAGGCTCTGCAAAGACTGCTCCGATAGAAAAAGCTGCCCAGCGGCTATCGACACGACTCCCGCCGGCTGGGGCGCACAGCGCATAATTAACCTTATCGGCGCATGGCATTCGCAGCTTATTGAGGTAATGGGGGCGATGGGCCTGCGCGAGGTCCGAAGGCTTCGCGGCGAGCTGGGAAGGGTGATGTTCTTCGAGGATCTCGAGCGCGACAACTTTGGGCCGTTCTTCGGCAGCAGGATTCGCAATTTGAAAGAGTCGCTCGAATCCGCCGCCGACAAGCCGACGGACCCGCCGTGCCGAGACGGCAGCGCCCGCCGTGCCGTCCCCAGGGAATCGCGGCAGGCCGCGGCAAGTATGGCCGAGGAAGCGAAGATTCAGGCGGACTACCCGCCCGTTGACAAGAAGCTCGTTTCGCCGTGCCCGTCGAGGTTCAGAAACTCGCTGGCAATCTATAAGGTGGTGCGGACGTCGGCTTGCATATCCTGCGGCAAGTGTGCGGAGGTGTGCAAATACGGCGTCCACGTAAAGGCGGGCAAACGGATGCTTACGCCAAAGTCTCATCTCTGTCGCAGCTCCGAGGTCTGCCGCGTCGCCGGCTCATTCTGCGTCAATAGCTGCCCGGTCAACGCGCTTCGCGTCGGGCCGGACCCGATGTGGCGGGCGTTCGGCGACCCGCGCTGGACAGCCGACCTGCTCGTAAGCACGTGGGAGCAGGCCGCAACCGGTATGCCGCCCGACAGCAATATGGAATACAAATGCGGCGCCTCAGGCGGCGGATTCGATAGGATCGACCTGGTCTTCCCGGAAAAGCCGCCGGTCCGCAAGGACTCCCTGGGAGATGATTCGTTCAGGCCCGAAGATGTTGACCTCGGCATCAGCTTGAATAAGCGGCAAGACGGCCGCCCGGAGGTTCCCATCGGCATCCCCGTCTATGGCGGCGGTATGAGCTTCGGCTCGATTAGCCTGGCGACAATGCTCTCACGGGCGAGGGCCTACAAGACCTTCAATTCCTTTACCTGTTCTGGCGAAGGAGGCTTCCCCAAGGAGCTGGAGGAATATGCCGACAACGTCATTACGCAGGTCGCCACGGGCCTTTTTGGGGTGAGTGAAGAGACTATCGGGCGCGTCAGGATTGTCGAGTTCAAGTACGCCCAGGGCGCCAAGCCCGGCCTCGGAGGACACCTGCTGGCCGATAAGAATACCCCGGCCGTCGCCAAGATGAGAGAAGCCGTGCAGGGAACCGCGCTGTTCTCGCCGTTTCCGTTCCATTCGGTCTATTCCGTCGAGGACCACAAAAAGCACGTTGACTGGATTAAGCAGATTAATCCGAAGGCGCTTGTATCCGTGAAGGTCTCCGGGGCAAGCGATGTCGATATGGTCGCGGTCGGCAGCTACTACGCGGGGGCGCATATCGTTCACCTTGACGGCAGCTACGGCGGGACCGGCGCAGCACCGGACATCGCCAAGAAGAATATAGCAATGCCCATCGAATATGCCGTCGGCAAGGTGCACAGGTTCCTCAAAGACGAGGGCGTGCGCGACGAGATTACCCTGATTGCTTCGGGCGGGATACGCACGGCGTGGGATGTCGCCAAGGCCATAGCACTCGGAGCGGACGGCGTCGTGGTCGGAACCGCAGAGCTTGTCGCCCTTGAGTGCATAAGGTGCGGCGCCTGCGAGAGCGGCAGAGGATGCCCCAGAGGAATAGCGACGACCGACCCGGAGCTTTCGCAAATGTTCGACCTGAGCTGGTCAACGCAGAGGCTCGTCAATCTCTTCCACTCGTGGTCTAAGCAGCTCCAGTATATATGCTGGCGATTCGGATTCAGGAGTATAAAAGAGCTTGTGGGCCGAGCCGACCTCCTCGCTCACCGCGACTATGACAACAACCCTAAGAAAGCAAAGAACCAATAGTATCGCGTTTCATAAATGGGACGACTATAAATGAGCACATTCGCAAAAAACGTCCTTTCTTCAAGAAAGAATATCATACAAAATTTGACCCCTGAGCAATTCGACAGGCACAATGCGGCCGAGGAGGGCGGCTGCGGGGTCGTCGGCTTTGCCTCGAACGTCCCCGTCGGGGGCCGGCATATCTTCGAGCCTTCCATCCAGATGCGAAACCGAGGCAACGGCAAAGGCGGCGGAATCGCCGCGGCGGGCCTTATCCCAAGCCGGCTCGGCGTCGATGCCAAGACGCTGCGTGATGACTATATCGTCCAGGTCGCCCTGCTCGACCCCGGCGCCGCCGGTGAAGTCGAGCGGTTTGTCGTTGAGAACCTTCAGGTGGACCACGCCGAGAAGCTCCCGCATGTTGACGACCACCGCGATGTGGGCCTGGATGTTCGCCCGCCCGATATCGTGAGATACTTCGTTCGAGTCAAGGATGACAAGCTGGCGCGTTTTGCCCAAGCCAACGGCCTTGCCGATGCTACTCTGCGAAGCACGAGTGAGCCGGCCAGGGCGGTCGAGGATGAATTCATCTATCAAAACAGCTTCAATTTCAACGTGAAATTCTACGCCGCCCTCGGCGAAAAACGCGCCTTTGTCCTCAGCCACGCCCGCAACCTGCTGATCTTCAAGGTCGTCGGCTACGCCGAGCAGGTCGTGCAGTACTACGGCCTGGAAGACTTCAAGGCAAACCTCTGGATCGCCCACCAGCGATACCCGACGAAAGGGAGGGTTTGGCATCCAGGCGGGGCGCATCCCTTTATTGGCATGAACGAGGCGCTTGTCCACAACGGCGACTTTGCCAATTACTACAGCATCGTTTCATATCTTCGCCAGCACAACGTTGTGCCGCTCTTCCTGACGGATACCGAGGTCTCGGTATTGCTCTTCGACCTCTGGCACCGGGTCCGGCATTATCCGATTGAATACGTAATCGAGGCCCTTGCCCCCACCACGGAGCTCGACTTCACAAATCTGCCCCAGGAGAAGAAAAGAATCTACCGCGCCATCCAGTCGATGCACGTGCACGCCTCTCCCGACGGCCCGTGGTTCTTCATCATTGCCCGAAGTAATCCCGATAAAGATCAGCTCCAATTGCTCGGAATCACCGACACCTCGATGCTAAGGCCGCAGGTCTTCGCCCTGCAGGAAGCCCCACGGGCCGCCTGCGCGGGCGACCTGCCGCGACCTGCCGGCGACGGCACGGCGGGCCCCGTTAGAAATTCCGGAGGGGCGCAAGGTCCTGCAGATGGGAATATTTCTAACGGGGCGGGCGTGAGCATCGGTCTGATTTGTTCCGAGAAGCAGGCCATTGACGCTACGCTTCATTCTCTCAGCCAAGAGGATAGCCGTTTCCGGCCTATCGCCGACCGCTATTGGAATGCCCGCGGCGGCAGCCATACCGACGGCGGAGCATTCTCATTTACTATAGAGAATGTCACCGGTGACCCCGTTAGAAATTCCGCAGGGGCGCAAGGTTCTGCTGTTGGGAGTGTTTCTAACGGGGCCCGCCTCTGCTGCGCCGACAAGTTCGGCAAAGTTATAACCTGCACTCCCGGCGACAGTTGGACAGTTGACTTCAGCCAGCCACCTCAGATTGATACCATCGGCGCAGAGTTCGCCGAGATAATCAAGGCTTCCGCGAAGGACGGCAATGCAGAGGCTCTTTATGCGAAGGTCTCTGCCGAGATGCCCAACCTCGACTTCGATGCGGTGCGGAGCCTCGCCTGCGAGATAGAGAGCCTTGCTTCCAAAAGCGAGTCCAATTTCTACTGGGCGTTGGAATGTCTTTCGCTTCTGAATGACCGCCGATACAACTGTGGGGCGAAGAAACGGTCGGTCGTGCTGCAAATCATTCGCCGCGCAATCGACTCTATCCTCGAATCAATCCCTACGATAGCCGATCCGCCTCAGCAGACTCATGCCCTCCGTATCGGCTGGGATACGCGAGAGAGCATCCGGCCTCCGAAGGTCCCGCAAGTCCCGCCAGAGACACCTTGCGGTGGGACGCCTTGCGGCGCAGGCGAGACGACGCTCGTTTTGAACGCTCACGACTTTCCGCCCGAGGGCGAAGATTGCGATGCAAGGCTGCTGGTGCGGGCATATCAGCTTGGGTGGAAACGTTTTATTCTCTACGGTCTTGTGGGGCAGCGTTTCACCGGTTGCGGATTCGGCCCCGATACGACGGGCGTCCGGATCGATGTCTTCGGCTCGTCCGGCGACTACGCCGCCTCCGGCATCGACGGGATGGAAATTTACATCCACGACAGCGCCCAGGACCAGCTCGGCCAAATTATGAAGGCAGGCAGGCTTGTTGTTTATGGCGACGTCGGGCAGGCATTTATGTACGGCGCAAAGGGCGGCGAGGTCTATATCCTCGGCAACGCTGCGGGACGACCCCTCATCAACGCGGTGGGCCGGCCTCGCGTCGTCATTAACGGCACGTGCCTCGATTTCCTTGCTGAATCATTTATGGCCGGCGACCCGCTCAAGGGAGGCGGATTCGTTGTCGTCAACGGCATAGAGTTCGACAGCAAGGGCAGGGTCGTCCCCCAGCAGTCACCCTATCCGGGCTCGAATCTCTTCTCGCTGGCCTCCGGCGGGGCTATCTACATCCGGGACCCGCATCGCAAGCTCATCCGAGAGCAGCTCAATGGCGGACATTTCGCACCGCTTACTGAAAAAGACTGGCGGCTGATTAGACCCTATCTCGAAACCAACCAGCGCCTTTTCGGCATCTCCATCGACCGCGACCTGCTGGCTGTTGACGGCGTCAAGCGAGCCCCGGAGACCGTCTATCGCAAGGTCGCGCCGGTAAGGTCCGCCGTTCTCGCAGCGCAGGAGGCGGTTCCCGAATAGGGCGCAAATGAAGCGTTACAGACTACTCCGGCCAGAGTTGTTCTTGCGCCCATACATCCATAAAGAGGGCGAAATCGGCAAAGTTTACGGCCCTTGAGCCGGCGGGCTCCGGGTCCGTCAGGTTCATCGGCGATGCGACCGGATGGTAGCTGGAAACTGCCGTTCCGCCTGCCATAACGCCGGCGACTTCCGCCTCCGTCAGGGCCTTGTTGTATATTCGCACGTCGTCAATCAGCCCGTCGAAATAATCGTTATTCCATCTGCCTATGCGGAAGTCCTTGTTCGTGCCGGTATCCAGCCTGACGGCCATGCTCGATTCGAGAACACCGTTGACGTAAACGTGGCTGTATCCGCCCGTATAAACCTGGGCAAAATGCGTCCAATCGCCTCGCGTATCGAGTCCGGTGATTGTATCATAGACCGTGCCGCCGTACTGTGCCCGCCACTGGCCTATCGAGCTGCGGGCGCGAAACGCAAATTCCTCTCCGTCGCCGGTGCCGCCCATCTCATATACTGCGGCGCTATTAAAGCTGCGCACGTTTACCCACGAAGTAACTGTCCTGGCGGCGCGACCCGCAATGCCTAAGTCCACTGCATCGGCGTCGGTATCGACGTACTGAGCCTCGGCGTCGTTGCAGTCAATCGCCATGCCGATGTCGCCGGCGCCTGCTGCGAAAGTCGGATTGTTCATCAAGGTCCCGTGGAATCCGTTGCCGCTGCTGTCGTCGGCGTTGCCGTCCAACTTGTACCACGCCACAAGCGGATTGGCCGAATAGTCGGTTATCAGCCAGTCTTCGATCATTATGGCCAAGTCGAGGTAATCGACCATTCCGTCGAAGACGTAGTCCGCCCGCCTGGGCGCCAGATGGTCCGGCATAAACCTCGGGGCATACAGCCGAACGTCGTCGAAATACAGCGTACCCATATTGCCGGGCGAGGCGGAACCTTCCTGCCCGATGCCGATTACGATGCTCACAACGTGGGCAAGGTCAACGTCAAAATCGCCCAAGTCGATGTCCCAGTCGTGCCACGAGGCTTCATTGAAGTCATCGAGGCTCTCGCCTGGAAAGATGCCGTAGAAGACCTTCTCGCCGTAGCCGCTGCCGTCCCGCAACTGCGCCCAGAGGACCTCGGTCAGGGCGTTGCCGACCTTGCCGTAGAACCTCAGCGACAGGGCCTTTGCCCCACCGACCGTCCAATCCGAGCCTATGCCGGAAGGGAAATTAGCCGTCTGAGCCTCGATTCTCGAATACAAATATGTCACGGCCGTCTGGCCCGTAATGCAAGGATTGTAGATCACCCCGTCGTTGTCGAAATCATACTTCATCGACTGGCCGTCCATCGCCGGGCCCGGCGGATCCGGGTTCTCCGTTACGACCGCCCCCGTGCTGTTGCCGCTGCCCGAACCGCAGTCGCCGAAGGCATCCCGCCAGATTTCATATATGTGGTCGCCCGGCGAGCTCCAGATCACATAATCCTCGAAATCATCCACCACCAGATACTCCTCAATCATGAAGCTCCATACAACGCCCGGGGTGATGCTCAGATCCGCTTTGACCTCATCAATTCGCCAGAAGTAGGTCTCGCCAAGCTCGAGCTCGCCGGGGCCGAAGTTGGCCGTGCTTCGCCTGCCCTTATATACTCCGAGAGTATTTACGGTATTGGCTGATGCGACGGCCTGGGCATCGGTCCCGAAATAGGCATCGTGCCTTGTTGCGCCGTCTCCCGCCGACCACTGGAGCTGCGTCATTTCATTGAGTCTCACTGATGCGCCCTGCTGCGGGCTCGGACTCCACGCACGTTCCGGATCGATCCGCATCACATTACGAATCTCCGTCTCCGTTAGGGCCTTGTTGTAGAGCCTGGCGTCGTCGATCATCCCCGTGAGGAATTCCGTCGGTGTGGTGCTGTCCCATTCCTGTCCGAGCGACCATCGGTTGTCGGGGCTGAAATTCAGTTGGGCCTCGTGCGTGCTCTGCAGAACAGCGTCAACGTAGATGTATCCCGTTGTTCCATCGCAGACATAAGTCAACATGTGCCACAGCCCGTCGTTTACAGCGGTTGTCGGGAGGCCTTCATAAGCGTTGTTTGCATCGAGGACCGCCGGCTGACCCCCTACAAGCGCGAATATCAGAACGTTTCCGCTGCCGGTCGCCTCATTGCAGGAATACCAATCGCTGTCGGCATCCGTCGTCTTGACCCATGCGCTGAGTGTAAGGGCAGGGCTATTGATGTAGTCTGCAACGTCGTCCATTCGCATGAAGTCGTCTCCGTCGAGATCGAGGGCCTTGCCGTCATAGCCGGTAAGCCGCTGTGGATCGCCTACGAACGTCCCCGCATTATCGTGGCCCGACCGGTCCAGCACGACGGGGCCTGATTCCTCCTCAAAGGTCCACCACCCTATCAAGTTGGGGTCGGTTATCGGTATCGAAGGCATCGTGGAGAAGCTCCAGACCGGGCCCTTGTGTGAGCCGCCGGATGTGTCATAAGTATCAATTCGCCAATAGTACGTCTGTCCATTCACAACAAGACCATTCGGGTCCCAGCTTGTGCCTGTAGTATTGGCTGTCGGCGTCGTCGAATTCAGGACCGTATCATAGTTCGTGCCGATGAATACATTCTGATAAGCCATGCCAAGGCCCGAATCCCAGCTTAGGGTCACGTCCCTTCGCACATTTATGCTGCCGTCGGAAGGATCGGGATTGGTGGCCTTGTCGGACATCGTTGTAAAGGTCCAAATTTGGCCCACCCAGGGACTATCCGGGTGTAAGTCGTTGACCTCATCGATTCTCCAGTAATACGTTGTTGCGGGTATGAGCCCGGCCAGAGTATAGGCGTTTCGAAAGGTTAAGCCCTTATCCGTGCCGCCCGTGCCCGCCGCGACATTGGCCTGGTTACCGCCGAAATAGACATGGCTTGCCCAGCGATAGTCGCCCCGGACCCACGAAAGGACCACCGAGAGCGAATTAATAGTCTGCCCATCCGCCGGCTGCGGCTGCGAGGCCCACCCGGAGAGGTACTCGATATGTAGCAGCGGCGCGCCGCTCGCACTGCCGTCATGAGCCTCCGCGCAGCGCACCCCCTGCGACGGATTCAATGGGTCGTCGGAGAGAATCAGCACTATTGCATTGCCGGAAGCCCAGCCAGGCTGATTCACTATCTCCTGAATTATCGCGGAAAGGTCGCTGCTGCGCTGGTTCGGACCTTGTTGGCCGGTGGTCGTCCAATTCGGAACCGACCAGTATGTTTTGCCCGCCGTGCGGGGCCTGCCCTCAATTTCGTCCCACGAAGCGAAATTCGCAGCATCGGCGGCAAGCTCGCCGTCAATTATCAGATTCACCGGCTCAGTGCCGCCTTTTGTCTCATCTACCTGAAACTGAATGTATGCAGAAACAATCGGCGCGCCTTGTGGGACGGCAAGGTCATTAAAACGCACTCCCACAACCTGCGGGTTCACCTGATTGATCTCCTCATACGGCAGCTCCAGGTCCGTGCTCGCGGCGTCCACCGCCCCAGCAACAAGCTGCTCGGCGTCATCGTCATCATCATCGATTCGACGGTCAACGACACTACCGACAGCGGCGCCCGCAATCAGCAAACCCAGCAGCAAAACCGACACAACCTGCCGCGACGTACCGTCTATGGCACGGCGGGTTAGACTACTTCGCTTTCCAAACATGGCAATTCTCCTTTGGTCCCCGTCAGTCACTTTCATCTTCTATTCTTTACATCTTCCTGTGGCACACCCGAACCTCAAGAATCAAGACTCAAGAGCCAAGACTCGCGGTCTGTTGGGCAGGACTCCGACGCTGCCGGCGTAGTCCCAACTCACAGACCCATAACTGCCTATTTTACCAATCCGGCCAACTCTTTTCCAGTGAAAAAACGCCAAATCCCCGATTTTTCACGCAGATTCCCGATGTTTCCGGCATAAGGCAACGGAATTAATGCCGCTGCCGGGACCGGTCGCAAACATGAAACATAGTTGCGACACAGCTTGCTCAGAATGACAAGGTTGATTATTCTCTTGCTAAAACACGACTTACAAATATTGCCGCCGGCAGATTCGGTCAGTGTCGGTAATTGAAATATGTTGATGACTTGAAATGATTTGCCTAAAATCCGACGGACTGTCTTAGGTTTTCGAGGCATAGGATTTTGGAGACTACTGATGCACATCATACCTGCAATCGACCTGCGTGACGCAATATGCGTCAGGCTGATTCAGGGCGACTATCATCGGCAGATAGACTACCGTGACGACCCGGTTGAACAGGCTCGCGAATTCAGCGAAGCGGGCGCTGAATGGCTCCATATCGTTGACCTGGACGGGGCGAAATTGGGTAAGCCCGTGAATACCGATGCAATAGCCGCGGTGGCGGCGCTGGGGCTGTTTAAGATCGAGGTCGGGGGGGGGCTGCGCGACGAGGAGTCAATAAGGCAGTTGCTCAATATCGGCGTCGAGCGGGTGATAGTCGGGACCAAGGCGGTGAGCGATTTCGAGTGGTTTGCAAAGATGGCCGGGAAGTTCATCGGCAGGATCGCACTGGGGCTCGACGCCAGAGGCTCTACGGTCGCGACGCACGGATGGATAGAGGACGGACCCAGGAGCCTGCTCGATTTCGCCGCCGACGCCGCCAGGCTGCCGATAGCGGCAATAATATATACCGACATTTCGAAAGACGGGATGATGGCGGGGCCTAATTTCGAGAGGACGAAGGCCCTCATTGATGCGGTTGACGTGCCGATTGTCGCTTCCGGGGGGGTCAGCAGGATAAGCGATATTACGAAGCTCGTCGAGTTAGGCGCCGATGGGGCGATAATCGGCAGGAGCCTTTACGAGGGCACGATGAAATTAGCCGATGCGATAGCCGCGGCTAAGTGAGACTACAGCGCAACTTGCATGGGCAAATCATGCTACTTCAGCAGGAGGTCCCTGTAGTCGGCGCAGTACTCTTTTCTCTTGCAGGCTGCGCAGTGTTCTCCCCGCCAAATCGAATCGAATTGCTCGATGACTCTATCGATGATTTCCGGCTGGTCGGTAATGATGCCGGCCTCGAAATTTCTCTTGTCGGCGCTCTTTGCGCCCATGCCGGCGCCGGTGAGATTGGCGCTTCCTGTATAGGCAAACTCGCCGTCTATGACGACAGATTTGAAGTGGACTCGCGGACAGAGGATTCTTTCCATTCCCTTTATCAGGTTGGGATACTTATCGAAATCTCTTCTAAAAGCGGGCCCCGGCTCTTTTGCATGCAGCAATCTTATTTCGACGCGCTTTTCGGCCAAGTCGCTCAATATCTCGAGGAATGGGACCATCCTGCCTTTCTTTTCCACGTGCAGGTCTTTGAGGTCGGAAGTGCCCAGCCAAAGAAATCTTTTGGCTTTGGGGATTCTATCGCATATTACCTTCTCGTAAATCCGGCTGTCTGTAATAAACTCCAGCATTGACGGCGGCCCCGAGCCTTTCCGAAAAATCATTCACGGCCAAGACGCGATAGTCTATATGCGGGCGGCCGATTTATCCACAAAGAACCTGTACTTTAGGGGGGCATCTGTTACAATAACTGCGTTATTGTTGTTTATGTGTCTGGTCGTCAGCTCGATCGAGTGCTTTTTTGGCGGGAAAGGTGTAAATGACCGGTTCCCAGGGCAAATCGTCAAAAGAGGGTGCGGGTGCAGAAAAGACTGCTGATGTGGACGTTGGCCGAAACAGTGGGGCGGCAGTCGGGATAGGCATCTTCTTTCTCGCCTTCTACCTGTACGTCTGGCTCTATCTGGATTTGCAGGTGATTTATTACAGCGCGGGGATGTTGACGCGGTTTCCGGTCTTTTTTCGGGGCTGGTCGTTTTTCCGCGAGTTCACTTCGTATCCCGGCGGGCTGAGCGAGTACGCTGCGGCGTTCTTGGCGCAGCTATTCCATTATTCGTGGTTAGCGGCGGGTGTGGTTACGGCGCAGGCGTTACTGATTTGCCTATGCACGGGGTATTTCCTCAAGGCCCTGGGGCTGCGGCGGCTCTCTTTTCTGCGGTTTGCCGGCGTGATTCTATTGCTGGTATTCTGCTCGCAATATACGTATCATTTCGCGGCGACGACCGGCGTTTGTATTGCGCTGGTGTTTTTGTGCCTCTATCTTAAACTGACGGCGTTGAGCGACGGACAAGTATCCGGCCCGGCTCGGCGGTGGATTGAATTGCGGGCCGGCGCGCTCTTTTTGGGGCTTTCGGTAATTCTATACTACATTGCGGGGGGCGCTTTTCTGCTCTTTGCAGCGCTTTGCGCGATAGGGGAGGCTCGTTGCAAGCGATGGGGATTGGCTGTATTGTGTGTTTTGGGCGGTGTCTTGATTCCATACGTTGAGGGGGTGCTCATCTTATGCGTTTGCCCTGGGAAGGCGTTTGCCGAGTTAGTGCCCGATTCCTGGGGGATGGATTTGGTTTGGCATCGCGGCGCCGGTGTGTGGGCAAGGTGCGCAGCTCTGTGCTTCATCGTTGTTGGGTTGAGTCTGTACCGGCTCAAATCGGTCGCCGGAAACAGGAGGAAAACGCCGCACAAGCAATCGAGGTCGCTTGGCGCTGCCGCATCAAGGTGGGCCGGCGCGCCGGCATTGAAATGGGGCATCGATTCCGCTATTCTGTTTGCGATTGCAGGAGTCGCGGCTCTATTATCTTACAATGGGCCGAGGGGAAGGCTGCTCGAAATTCACTCTTACGCCTGCCGGCGGATGTGGCCGGAGGTGCTCAAGGCGGCTGGGCACGATTCGAGCGGATACTTTGCAATCAACGCGGTGAATCGGGCGCTGTATCATACGAGCCGGCTCGCGGACGAGATGTTTGCATATCCTCAGCATCTCGATGCGCTTCTGCTCTCGGGGCAGGACCAGGTCCTCGTGCACTGGCACAAGTTCGATACGCAACTCGACCTGGGCCTGGTGAATATGGCGCAGAAGAATTTCACCGAATGTATGGAGGTATATGGCGAACATCCTTTGATTCTGAAGCGATTGGCGCTGATAAATATGGTGAAGCGCAATATCGGCGCCGCCAGGATCTACCTGCGGGCGCTTTCCAGGACGCTGTTCGAGGCGGGCTGGGCACGTCACTACTTAGCCGCCATCGAAGCCGACCCGGAACTATCCGCGGATAAAGGCATCGCGCAGCTTCGCTCCGTGGCCTTGAAGAAGGACCATTCGACTGTCTTTCTACCCGCGGAGTTGGCGTTTCTGACCTTGTTGGAGGAGAATAGCAAGAACCGGATGGCATTCGAATACCTGATGGCGCTGTATATGCTCGGAAAGCAGGTGGATAAGGTCGCGGGGAGCTTCAAACGAATCAGCGAGTTCGGCGGTAAGGAATTTCCGCGGCATTACCAGGAGGCGATCTGCATTTATGCGTACAGCACGGGCAAGCCCGTCTATCTGGAGGGGCGCACGATCGATACTCAGGTGCGAAAGGAGATTGAGGAATTCAGCAGGATATTCAATAGCTTAGGCAAGAATAAGCAGGCCGCCATCGGGCCGCTGGCGAGGGATTTCGGAGGGACGTACTTCTTCTATCATTTGTTCGGATTTTCGGGGGTGAAGAAGTGAAGAGGTACTTTAGATGGTCTTTGGTTCTTGTCGTCGCTTTAGCGGTGGTGCTGATCTACCTCGTTCACGGCGGCCCGGCAGGGCCGTCGGGTGCGACCGGGCAATTCGCTTCGGCGGCTCGGCCGCCCAAGATTCGGCCCGACTATTCGGGAACCGTTATTCCTGCGAATATAGCGCCGCTCAACTTCATCGTGATGGAGGAAGGATCGCAGTATTGCGTCAGAATACACTCGGCAAAGGGTGAGCAGATCGAGGTGAACAGCCGATCCGCAAAGATTGCCATCCCGCAGGGTCAGTGGCGTCGGCTGTTAGAGGCGAATCTCGGGCAGCAGCTCAAGTTCGATATCCTCATCAAGGATAAAAGCGGGCGGTGGACTCGCTACGAGACGATCACAAATACAATCGCCGCCGAGGCGATCGACGACTACCTCATTTACAGGCGGATACACCCCGCTTACGGTGCGTGGAAGAGGATCGGAATCTATCAGCGAGATCTCAGGAGCTTCGACGAATCGCTCGTATTGGATAACCGGTATTTCTCGGAGGGCTGCCTGAACTGCCATGCGTTCTGCAATAATAAGACCGACAAGATGCTTATCGGCATCCGCAGCGTCGAGTACGGCAGCTCGGCAGTGCTGGTCGAGAACGGCAATGCGAAGAAGATCGACGCAAAATTCGGCTATACGGCGTGGCATCCGAGCGGGCGCCTTGCGGTGTATTCGATCAACCAGGTCAATCAGTTCTTCCATTCTTCCGCGGGCGAGGTACGCGACGTAATCGACCTCAACTCTCTGCTGGCGTACTATCTGCTCGGCGAGGAGAAGGTTAAGACCGCTCCGGCCATCTCGAAGAAGGATCGTCTGGAGACTTATCCTGCATGGTCCGCGGATGGGCGATACCTTTACTTTTGCAGCGCGCCCCTGACGTGGTCGCGGTACGACATAATTCCCTCGGACTACAATCAAATCAAGTACGACCTGGTTCGGATAAGCTACGACGTTGATACCGACACGTGGGGTGAGCTTGAAACGGTTCTCGCGGCGTCGGATACGGGGCAGTCTATTTTGCTTCCGCGGATTAGCCCGGACGGGCGGTGGCTGCTTTTTTGTATGTGCGATTATGGTTGCTTTCCGGTTTACCGGGCGAGCTCGGACCTTTATATGATTGACCTAAAGGCCGCCGAGCAGAACGGCCGATACGAATACCGGCGGCTCGATATCAACAGCGACGAAAGCGAATCCTGGCATAGCTGGTCGTCCAACAGCCGGTGGATTGCCTTCAGCAGCAAGAGGGGCGGCGCCCCGTTCACGCGGTCGTATCTGGCTTATGTTGATGAGCAAGGCAAGGTCCATAAGCCGTTCGTCCTTCCGCAGAAGGACCCGACGTATTATGACTCGTGCCTCTGGACGTATAGCGTGCCCGAGCTTGTCGTCGAGCCGGTCCGCGCTGTAAAAGAGGAGCTTGGGCGGGTGGTCCGCGGTGCGGAACAAATATCGGTGGATTTCCCCGTCACACAGGCGACCCCGCAAGTCCAGCCAGGGACGCCTCGCAGCGTCGGGCCAAGCGGCGAGAAGCCGTGGTACACGGAACGGGAATGATTTTGCACCAAGCCTTTGCCGCCAATGGCTCGGTGTTTTACAGGAAAAAGACTAATGGCTTGCTCTTCTCGCAAATTCCCAGGTGGGTCCGTGATTATGCGATGGTTCGCAGGATCGGGCGACGGTAGGGATTTGGGCGGGGCAATCCGCGCGTCAGTCTTTTTTATCGTGTTCTATTTGTATCTCTGGCTGTATGTCGATCTGCGCCTGATCTATCACGGCGGCGGAGTTATTGCCAATTTTCCTGTTTTCTTCCGGGGCTGGGCCTTCTTTGAGCAGTTTACCGCCTATCCGGGCGGACTGGTCGAATATGCCGGCGACTTTTTGTCGCAACTCTTTTATTATTCCTGGGCCGGGGCGCTTGTTGTCACCTTGCTGGCCTGGGCGATTTGCCTTTGTATCGACTGTTTCCTGAAAACTGCGGATGCCCCGGGCCTTCGCGGGCTTCGCTTTGTCCCGGCGATTCTCCTGCTGGTGATCTATTCGCGCTACACGTACCGGCTGACCTCCATATTGGCGCTGTTGACGGCCCTCGTCTGTGTATGCCTTTATCTAAGAGCGCCCGCGAGGCGCAAGCTCTCTTGCATAGTTGTCTTCGTTGTCCTTTCGGCAATTCTGTATTACGTTGCGGGCGGCGGATATTTGTTGTTTGCCGCGGTCTGTGCGATTTACGAAATCCTGCTGAGGCGGCGATGGGCGATTGGAATTCTGTGCTTGCTGTCGGGGGCGGCTGTTCCGTACATTGGAGGCGTTCTGATTCTCGCCGTCAGCATTGTCAATGCCTACAGCGAGCTGCTGCCGTTCTCCTGGAAGACCGCCGATCGCGTAACTCACGAAAAGACGTTCGATGTAGTCTATGCGATTTATGCGCTTGTGCCCTTGATCGCATTTGGGCTTGGCCTGCGGCGGAGGTTCTTCAGAAGCGCCGCCGCCGCCGCAGAGCGCCACGGCTCAAAGACCGAGAGAAGATCAAAGGCCAAACGCCCCGGACTAATCGGGCGGGTACGTTTGTCTTACGCGAGCAAAGGCGTATTTAGATGGGTCGTTGACTCCCTGGTTCTTTTTGCGGTCTCCGTCGGGGCAGTGGCTGCCTCTTATGACGGCAAGCGAAGAATCGAGTTTCAGGTTTCCTACTATTCCTCGGCGAAGATGTGGGAGCGATTGCTTCGCAGCGCTCGCCGCCATCCCGGCAACCCTCGCGTAGCCAATGCGATCAACCGGGCCTTATACCATACCGGGCGGCTCGGTTACGATATGTTCTCATATCCGCAGTTTCCGGAGGGCTTTCTATTGGCGGCGGAACAATTCACGGTAACACACGCGGACAGGTTTGATATGAGGATTGAGCTGGGTCTTGTCTCTATGGCCGAGAACGACCTGGCCGAATGTATCGGGATGTTCGGATGGCGGCCGGCGATTCTCAAGGGCCTTGCCTGGGCAAATATGGTCAAGGGCAATATCGGCTCGGCGCGCATTTACCTCGGGGCGCTCGGCAAGACGCTGTTTGACGCCGGCTGGGCCAATGAATACCTCGACCGCTTGGAGGCGGACCCGAATTTATCGACGGACGGAGAGATTCAGCGTTTGCGTGCGCGGGCCGTGGAAAAAGACCACAGCTCCGTCTTCTCCGACAACGAGCAGGCGCTTCTGGCCCTGCTGGAGAAAGATAAGACTAACCGAATGGCGTTCGAGTACCTGATGGGATGGTATCTGCTTACAAGGCAGTTGGATAAATTCGTCGATAATATCAAACGGCTGAATGATTTCGGGTATTCTGAAGTTCCGCGACTCTACGAAGAGGCGCTTTTTGTGTATGCCTACGAGACGGGGAAGTCCGTCGCGCTTGACGGCAGTTGGGGACGCCCCAAGTCGGGTCAGCGCATCGAAGAATTCGGTCGAATCTTCAAGAGCTACGGCAGAAACAAGGAGGCGGCATTTGCAGAGCTGGCGAAGAGTTACGGCGACAGCTACTTCTTCTACAGTGTGTATGGCTTCTCGGGAGTTAAGAATTGAGAAAGCATTATCGATACCTGTCGGCGCTTGTTGGCTTATTGTGCATCGGGGCACTCGTTTACGGCCTGTGGAGCGGCGAGAAGGACCCGCCGGTACCGACGGGCACGGTCCAGGCCGTCGGGCGAGCCGCAAGAATCGAGCCTGATTATTCCGGGCTGGTCATCCCGCCAAACATCGCGCCGCTAAATTTCTCGGTGGATGAAGAAGGCTCAGGGTACTGCGTGAAGATATACTCGGAGCAAGGCCCGCAGATTGAGGTGCGCAGCCGTTCCGGAAAGATTGTGATCCCTGAGAACTTGTGGGCCGAGCTCCTTGGAGCCAACCGGGGACAGGAGGTCTATTTCGATATCTTTGTAGAGCGGGCGGGGTCCGCGTCTTCTTCGCCGGGCGCAGAGGAGCGATGGAGCCGATTCGATTCGGTGGTCAACAGGATCGCCCGCGAGGATATAGACGGCTTTTTGGTTTACAGGAGGATCGAGCCTGTTCACAGCACGTGGAGGAATATGGGCATTTACCAGCGCAACCTGCGCGGGTTCGATGAGTCTGTCGTGCTGGACAACGGATATTTCGGCGCAGGGTGTGTAAACTGCCACACGTTCTGCAACAACCGCACCGACAAGATGCTGATGGGCATCCGAAGCTCCAAGTACGGCAACGCAACCCTGCTGGTCGAAGGCCGGGCGGCGAGCAAGATCGACACGAAATTCACATATACATCGTGGCACCCGAGCGGACGGCTTGCGGCATTTTCCATCAATCACGTAAGCCAGTTCTTTCATACGGCCCAGGAGGAGGTGCGGGACGTCGTTGACCTCGATTCGCTGCTGGCGTACTACATCGTTGAGACGGGGCAGGTAAAGACGACGCCGGCTATCGCAAAGAAAGACCGGCTCGAAACCTATCCAGCCTGGTCGCCGGACGGACGCTGGCTCTACTTCTGCAGCGCCCCCAAGCGATGGACGGAAAAAACCGCAATTCCCGATAGCTTCAATGAAATCAAGTATGACCTCGTAAGAATAAGCTATGACGTTGAAAGCGATAAATGGGGCGAGCCGCAGACCGTTCTCTCGGCTCAGGATACGGGCCTTTCGATCCTGCTGCCGCGGGTCAGCCCGGACGGGCGCTGGCTGCTCTTTTGCATGTGCGACTATGGGTGCTTTCCGGTTTACCGGGCCAGTTCGGATCTCTACATTATTGACCTGAAGGCAGCCGAGCAAAGCGGCCGGTACGAATACCGGCGGCTGAGCATCAACAGCGACCGGAGCGAATCGTGGCACAGCTTTTCGAGCAACGGTAGATGGATCGCCTTCAGCAGCAAGAGGAATAGCGGGGTATTCACCCGGACGTACATCAGCTATCTTGATGAAGAGGGCAGGGTATATAAACCTTTGCTGCTGCCCCAGAGGGATCCGAGCTACTACGATTCGTGCCTTTGGACTTACAGCGTTCCGGAGCTTGTTTGCGAGCCTGTTAGAGTAGTCAAAGAGGATTTGGGCCGAATCGTTCGCGGGCGGGCAAAAACGTCCGTGGACCTGCCGGTGACGATGGCGACGCCCAAGGCCGGGGCCTCGTCAGAGCCCTGGCGGTCGAACTTGCCGGAGCGAGAATAACTCAGAATTCAGAAGACAGGAGACATACGACATACGAGATTGGACCGAGACGGAGAATAGTAGTTGCAAAATGAGGGAGTAATCAGCTAAGGTGGAATTTACATCGATGACACCTGTTATGCGTTTCGAAGAGAAATTGCCACTAAGGCACGAAGACACGAAATTAAAAGATATATTATAATCTTGGTGTCTCAGTGTCTTTGTGACAATGTTTATGCAGAAGTCAGCTACGCATCTTGTTGGAATGGCGGCGGCGATTGTGGCCCTGGGCGCAATTGCCTCGGCAAGTACGGACGCTGGGCAGATTCGACTCGAATTAGAGGACGTTTTGCCGGCCTCTGAGAACCTTGGCGGGGCAGGTAGGCTGACGGTTGAATACCCTCTTGATGGAACGCTTTTCCCGCCGGACATCGCCCCTCCCACGTTTCGCTGGAGAGATGAAAACGCAGACTGCGACGCCTGGCTGGTCATAATCAAATTCGAGGACGGTAAAGAAGATGTCCGTTCCATAGCCGGCGCGGCGCAGTGGACCCCAATGCTGGCAGAGTGGCAGGAAATAAAGAAACGCTCACTGGAGAGACAGGCAATTGTCACCATCATCGGCGTTGACCGTGCGGCGCCGCAAAAGGCCCTCTCGGCAAATCGCATCACTATCAAGACGTCCAGCGATGCCGTCGGCGCGCCGATATTCTACCGGGAGGTGAACCTTCCGTTTGTAAATGCGGTCAAAGACCCCTCGAATATTCGCTGGCGGTTTGGGGCGATATCGTCGCTGGAGCAGCCGCCGATAGTCCTTGAAAAGCTGCCGGTTTGCGGAAACTGCCATTCGTTCTCGGCCAATGGGTCTGTGCTCGGAATGGATATCGACTACGCCAACGATAAAGGCTCGTATGCTATTGCGGCGGTCGAGGAGCGGATGGTTTTGGACAAGGGCAAGATCATAACGTGGAGCGACTATAAGAGAGACGAAGATGAGTTGACTTACGGCCTGCTTTCGCAGGTCTCGCCGGACGGCAGGTACGTTGTCAGCACAGTTAAGGATGAGTCGGTTTTTGTTCCCAAGCCCGGGCTTGAGTTCTCTCAGCTCTTCTTCCCCGTGAAGGGCATTCTGTGCATCTACGACAGGCAGACGGGCAGCTTCAATTCCCTGCCCGGCGCGGACGACCCCTTCTTAGTGCAAAGCAATCCGAGCTGGAGTCCGGACGGTAAGTATATTGTTTTCGCCGCCACCGAGGCTCATAAGCTGAAGCGCACCGGCCCACGCAAGGTGCTTCTAAGCGCCGAAGAGTGCTGGGAATTCCTCGAGGAGGGCAAGCCGTTCAAATTCGACCTTTACAGGATACCCTTTAACAGCGGCAAGGGCGGCAAGGCCGAGCCGCTCGAAGGCGCATCCTTCAACGGCAAGAGCAACTTCTTTGGGAGGTACTCGCCGGACGGCAAATGGATCGTATTCTGCAAGGCTGAGAATTACATGCTCCTCCAGCCGGACAGCGAGCTTTACATTATTCCCGCCGAGGGAGGCGAAGCGAGAAGGCTCCTGGCCAACACAAAAAGAATGAACTCGTGGCACAGCTTCTCGCCGAACGGCAAATGGCTTGTCTTCTCGTCGAAGGCCGGCTCGTTCTACACCCAGCTTTTCCTCACGCATATCGACGAGAATGGCGAAAGCACTCCGCCGGTCGTTCTGGACCGTTTCACGGCATCGGACCGGGCGGCCAACATACCGGAATTTGTCAATGCTGCGCCTTCGGCAATCAAGACCATCCGCGAGCAGTTTGTCGATGACCTGTCGTACGTTCGTGCCGCAAGAGAGTTTATGAAGGCCAGAGATTACGAAGGTGTCGAGCGGCAGTGCAGAAAGGCGCTGGAGCTTAATCCAGATAACGCCGACGCGCGCTTCCACCTGGGGCTGGCGCTATTTTACACGGGCAAGACGAGCGAGGCAGCGGACCAATGGTCGCAGACCATACGCTTAGACCCCAACAACGTGGAGGCCTACTACAACCTCGGCCAACTAATGCTTCGCCGCCAGAAGACCGACGATGCGGCCGCATACTTTGCGAAGGTCATAAAGCTGAAACCCGACCACGTCAAGGCGCGAGGCAACCTCGGAGCACTATTCCTGAGCGAAGGCAAGACCGAGGAGGCGATATCGCATCTTTCCGAGGCAATTCGCTTAGACCCGAACGACGCCGATGCACACTACAACCTCGCCCAGGCTATGTTCCAACAAAAGAAAGACAATGAAGCCATCCGGCATCTGCTGATAGTTGTTCGGCAGAGGCCCGACGACGCCGAAGCGCACCGCACCCTGGGTACTGCGCTGGCACGGGTCAAGAAGCTCGACGAGGCCCTCGACCATTGGCGCAAGGCCATAGCCCTCGATCCCAACGACGCCGCGACGCGCAGTACCCAGGGTGCGGTGCG
>Ga0315277_10003346_pt1 | contig 21760 bp, 21 predicted proteins | sample YL17G05_15_MG_FD_203695 | JGI IMG/M metagenome (GOLD analysis project Ga0315277, IMG submission 203695) | Sediment microbial communities from Yellowstone Lake, YNP, Wyoming, USA - YL17G05_15 | ecosystem: Environmental > Aquatic > Freshwater > Lake > Sediment | place: USA: Wyoming | collected...
AAGATCAACAGACAGGCGTAGTCCACCGCAAACGCCACCGTGGTGATCGCCCCCCCAGGCAGCCGCACCGGATGCAGCCCCACCAACACCGCCAACCCCAGGAAGTAACCCGCCCGTAACAGCAGCTGCGCGGAGACCCCCTGTGCGACCTGCAGGAGGGTGAGGCGGATCAGCACCCCATAGCCGATCACACCGATGAGGAAAAGGAAGGCGTAATAGCGTTTGGTGGGATCGCGGGAAAGCGCCTGCCCGGTCAGGGATGAAGGCGAGGGGGGCGCATCCCCCACTAGGTGGCGCCTCCGGCGCCACCCCCGGGAGCTCGTGCGCCAGAGGCGCAGGTGGGCTGCGGTGTTGGCAGCTACTCGGTTCATGGCTGTGACTGTTGCTGCAACTCAGGGCGGCAGGATTGTGCGAGCCGGGGCCGCTGGTTACTGATCTAGAGGCTTGTGTCTAGCTTACGGCCACGCTAGTCGGGCGCCACCGGCGAGAATCAGCGACAGCAGCGCCAGCAAGACCGAGGTCCACTTGCCCACAGGAACACCTCCCGAGGCTTCATTGCTCTGTCCGCATTCCGCTATGCGCCGGACAGGCGGGACCGCTCCGCTCGGTTTCTGCTGAGACTCGCTCTAGCGGCCCGGCTCGCCTACGCTCGCTTCTTCAGTTGGCAAACCGCTTCCGACAGAAGACTATGTCATGAGAGAGGGCAGCCGGCGGTTCATGGCATCGAGAACCGCACACGCCGCCGCCCGCCAGGGGTCATCTCTCACCAGCGCAGACCCCAGCAGGCTCTCCTCTCCCCTGCCGCCAAGCACGCGCACGGTGACCATCACGAAGGGGCGCTTCGTCCCATTAGAGCGGGCGAAGTCGCCCAGCTCCAGGCTCAGGGTCCCGTCCGCCGCCGCGCTGGAACGGAGGAACTCCTCCAGCGCCGCCACCGCGGCTTGGGCAACCAGCCGTTCCTGGTCGAGCTCGGGCCCGGTGGGAGCCGAAGCGATCCCTGTAAACACATCCTCGTTCCGACCGACGGAAACCCGCGCCCGGGCGCTGACCCGGTCCACCGCGTACTCGATTCCCAGGAACTGCAGGCGGATGTCCTCCGCCGCAGCGCTGCCCTCTCCCTTAAGCTGGGCGATGCTCACCTTGCGGTGGTCAATGCGCACACCCAGCTCGGACAGCAGCGCGGACTCGACGTCGCGGCCGATCTGCTTCGGGGAGCGCGACTCATCCGCCACTACGTGGATCTCGAGAATCCCCCCTCGCTCATCCGTCACCACCCGTGCAGACATCACGCCGCGCAGGCGAGAGATAATCGCTTCGCAGTCTGATACACCAGCCCGGTGCTGCGGGTCAGCCATATGGGCGAACCCTCCCACGCAGTATCAGTGGTCCGAATGGCTCAGACCATACCGGATGCGACCCGCAGGGGGCTGACGGGTGTCATCACAGCTCAGTTGGCCAAACCCAACCGGCCTCGCCCAACCTCCGGCGAAACCAAGGGTATGATAGCAAGGACTAGCCCGGGTGTCAATGATTCCAGGAGGCGGTTAGCTGCCCACACGTGGCAGATAGCGGGGGCCGCACCTGCTGTTACCCGCTGGGGTAGGCCCGGAACAGCCTGCCCCACTTGGTGTCCAGGCTGGTGTTCACCCGGCACTTGCCGACGAACGGATACCAGTACCAGTCGTGGTAGAGGATGGAGGCGAGGTAAGACCAGGGGGCGATGGCGGTGCGGAGCAGGAACTTCTCCAGCGGCTTCAGCGGCCCCCAGTAGATCATCTTCTGGCCCCGGCTGGCGAAGGTGTTCTGCTCGCGGGTGAAGTGCCAGTTCTCGCCGGAGATGTCGTCGCCCACCACTTCGATCTCAGAGGGATTGCCGACCCCGAGGCCGGCCTCGTGGGCGAGGCGGATGAACTTCAGCGACATGGGGTCGAAGCCCATCATCTTGGCGACAATGGCATCTATCGCCACCTGGTCGGCGCTGGCGAGGATCAGGTCCTTCTCGTGGGGGACCATGCAGCGCGGACCGGGTCCATCGCCGGCGAAGGTGGCGTCGGTGACGGCGAAGAGGCCGGGGTGGATCTCCTTCTGGATGGTGAGCAGGTCCACGAGGGTCTCGTGGATCACGGAGTGGGTCCAGTGTCTGCGCTCATGCAGGAGCCCGCCGAAGGCGTTTTTCATCGCCCCTGTCATGGTGGTGAAGACATGGGTCTTGGCGGTGGGGAGTTGGATGATGTTGCTGCCGATCAGCCGCTTGGGGATGCGAATGCCGTCGGGGTACATCTCGGGCAGGGCAAGCATCTTCCCCTTGGGCTCGTAGACCGTCCACTCCTCGCCCGGTTCGTAGAGGTGGATATTGCGGACGCCGTACTTCTCGAGCACGGGCTTGTGCTTGTTGGCGACCTCGCCGCGGCGGGCGGACACCACCACGGTGCGGTTGTGGGCGCCGTAGAGCTTCTCCTTGGGCCAGCCGTCCGCGAGCAGCTTCCCAATCACCCCTTCGAGCTGCCAGGGCGTGGTGGAGCAGGCCGGGTACCAGCGCTGCCAGGAGATGTTGATCTTCAGCGCCACCTCGGCGCTTCGGTCGAGGTGACCCTGATACCCGGCGAGGTCGAGCAGCCGGGCGTAGTCATCGAGAACGGTTTCGGGGGCAGTCCGGAGGGCCGCCACCACCGGTCGCGCCATATGCACTCCTAAGAGCCTCTAACGAAACCTCGTTCCAGGCTCTATCAGAGCGGTTGGTGGAGCGCTGGGCGACAGCGCTCGGGGTTCTGATAGAGCTTCTAACGGAGATAGATTACCAGTGCTACTATACCCATCCACACCAGGAGGTTGATGAGAAACGGCTTGTCGGAGACGATGATGCGGTCGGGATTGCCGCCCTCGCCTCGCTGGTGGACGAGGTAGAGGTAGCGGAAGATGCCAAAGATCACACAGGGAATGGTGTAGAGCAGCCCTTCGGAGCCGAACACCTCCACCGTGCGCTTGTCCACGGTGTAGAGGATATAGGCCATCAGCGTGGAGGCGGTGACGACGGCGATCATCTGGTCGAGGAGGTAGGGAGAGTACTCGGTGAGGCTGGCGCGGTGGGAAGAGGCGTTGCTCTCCAGGAGCACCAGCTCATGCCTCCGCTTGCTGAGGGCGATGAAGAGGGCGAGGAGGATGGTGCAGATGAGCAGCCAGTGGGAGATCACCACGTCAATAGCGGCCGCGCCCGCGATGGCGCGCAGCACGAAGAAGATGGCCACGCAGAGCACATCCAGGATGACGACGTGCTTGAGCAGGAAGGAGTAGAGCAGGTTCAGGCCGAGGTAGATGGCGGCGACCAAGCCGAAAGGGACGGCGAGGGCGAGGGAGAGCGCCAGGCCGACGACGGTCATCACCGCCGCCGCCACCGCGGCCACGGGTATGGGAAGGCGGCCGGAGGCGATGGGGCGGTTGCGCTTGGTGGGGTGCTGGCGGTCCTGCTCGGCATCGGCGATGTCGTTCACCAGGTAGACGGCTGAGGAGAGCAGGCAGAACAGCCCGAAGGCCGCCAGGCTGGCGAGCAGCGGGCCCGGCTCCGGGACCTTCCTGGCGAACACCACCCCGGCGAAGACGAAGAGGTTCTTCGTCCACTGCTGGGGACGCATGGTTTGGAGAAGAGCGACAAGCATTCGCGCTCCCTGTGCGGCTGGTGGGCTAGGCGAGGGCAGCAGCGCCCTGCTACCTGCCGTGCATGAGATTGACCATCATGATCGCCCCGGCGATGCCATTGATGATGGTGAGGCCGAGGCCGATAACGCTGCAGACAAGACCGGCGGTGGCGGTTCCCTTGCTTGGCCCGCGCCGGCCGAGCGCCCCCAGGACGATGCCGATGACATTGACCGGCAGTCCGATCAGCGGCAGCAGCCAAGCGAGCAGTCCGACAATGCCCAGCACCAGAGCGGCGGTGGCGGTGCCGGTGCCCTGCTGGGGCGTAGGCTGCATGGCCCAAGGGGGGGCAGGGTAGGCCGCTGGCGCTTGTTGGGGAGCGGCGGGATAGGTTGGGGGCGCCGGTGGCGGACCAGCGGGGGTCACCAGCGCGGCGCCGCAGGCGGCGCAAAACTGCGCGCCGGCGACGTTGTCAGCACCGCAGTTCGCGCATCTGATGGTGCTCATTGCCGCTCCCTCCCGGGTGCTCCGGTATGCCTCTGAGGGGCTAGTTCGGTCACTCCACTAGCTACCCCTTCTTGCTTGCCACATCCTGCGGGCAGGAGTGCCATGCCCGCGCGCGAAAACGTAGGCTCGGCCGTATGCTGAAGCGGGGCGGGAGGGAAGGTGCATGGGCAGGGACTACTTCGATCGCTCGCAACTGAACCTGCGTGCGCTGTGTGAACGCAAGCACGACATGAGCATCGCGGAGGTGCTTGCGCTCGACGCGGAGACGCCGCCCTACCATCACCCCGACCTGCCAAGGCTTGCCGAGCGAATCGCGGCCGCGCGCAAGCGCGGCGGCGAAGTGATCGTGCTCATGGGCGCGCACGTGATCAAGCAGGGGCTGTCCCGGTTCATCATTGACCTGATGGAGCGCCATCTCATCACCTGCCTCGGCATGAACGGCGCGTGTGTGATCCACGACTACGAGCTGGCGCGGATCGGCGCGACCACGGAGAGCGTCGCCCGCTACATCCGCACCGGCGAGTTCGGCCTGTGGCAGGAGACGGGGGAGATCAACGAGATCGTCAACGCGGCGGAGGGGAAGGGGTTTGGGGAGGCGGTGGGGGAACGCATCCTCGGCGGGGATGCGGAGACATCCCCGCCCTACAGGACCGACCTCTCGCTCCTCGCCACCGCCCACCGGGTCGGCATCCCGGCCACCGTCCACATCGGGATCGGCTACGACATCATCCACGAGCATCCCAACTTCGACGGCGCGAAGGCGGGAGCAGCCTCCTACCGCGACTTCCTCATCTTCGCGGAGCGGGTGCGCCATCTCGAAGGCGGCGTGTTCCTCTGCCTCGGCAGCGCGGTGATGGGGCCGGAGGTGTACCTCAAAGCTCTCTCTATGGCGCGCAATGTGGAAGGCCAGGCGGGGCGGGAGATCAAGCACATCACCACCGCGGTCTTCGACCTCGCCGACCTGGGCGGCGACCTGAGCAAGGAACCGCCGAAGACCGACGCCCGCTACTACTTCCGCCCCTACAAGACCATCCTCGTCCGCACCGTCGCCGATGGCGGGGAGAGCTTCTACTTCCAGGGGGATATGAGGGCGAGCGTGCCGGGGTTGTGGAGGGAGTTGCTGCAAGTCGTTCCCTAGCAGCTTAGGCCGAGAGGAGAGCGGCGCGTGTGGAAGCGACTCGCAACCTGGTTCGCCATCGCCTTCCCCCTGCTCCTCGGCGCTGCCATGGTGTGGTACTCCTGGCCGCGCACCGGGCAGTCCCCGCATGAGGGCAGCCTGGTCACGATGCACTACGCCCGGCTCATGTGGGCGGCAACGGGACTCCTCTCCCTCTACTGGGGTGTCACGCTGCTGTTCCTGGTGCGCGGAGCGGCAGGCGCGCCCGGCTCAGGCGCGAGAACGGCCGTCCTGGTCAGCGGAGCGCTGGCCCTCGTCTCCGTCGCAGGCGTTCTTGCCCTCTGGTCGTCGGGCTCCTGGGTCACCGGCTGGTATCTTCTCGTTGTCGCCTGCTGTTCTTCGGCCGTTCTGAGCGGCTGCTATCGATCCCTCCGCGGGTGGTCCGGGCGCGGCGTGAAGGCCGTCTTCGCAGTCCTTGTGGTTGCGCTGGTTGTTCTTCCGGCTGCGCCCTTGCTGTATTGGGCAGGAAAGCCCTGGATAGACACTTCCCAGTTGCGCCTGCCAGACGGCCGCATCTTCCACATTCAGAGGAACCGGGGAGGCGATGTCTTCGACAGCGAAGAGATGTACCTGCTCACCAGAGAAGTGAGCAAGGGAAGGCTTTTTCTGAAGACTGAAGCTATCGCATGCGCCTATGGGCCGTTTGAGCCTGTCTTAGTCATCAGACCCGAGCGCCCGGCCTACAACCTTCGGCCACCACGGTCGACGCGGCCCGGCCGCGACAAGTCCGGCGGCCGGCTGGTGGTTGGCAGAGACGGGATGATCCTCTTCATCTACCCATACGTGGACCGCTTCGACAAGCTGAGCGGCTGCGCCACGAACCTGGCCTATGACCCCGACTCGGGCCTCTTCCTCAGCGGCGATGGACTCGGCCTGGTCTCGCCTTTTGTGTTGATCGCGGCACGGGACGCGCCCAATCGGAATGACCTCGCTGCTCTGCTGCGGTACCAAGGGCCTTTGGCCAGCGCCGAGGTCGTCGTTCGGGAGGCAGCCAATCCCAACCCGCGCGTGCGCGAGGCCGTGGCGCATATGCTCACCAGCTACCATGACCCGCTTGAGACCATCAATGCCACCCTGAGAAGTCTGGCAGCCCACGACCCCGATCCGGCTGTGCGCAAGGCGGCCCGGACCAGCTGGTCGAAGATCAAGGTAAGCGACCCAAAGGAGGCACCTTGACCCCATGACCCCCTCCCGCCTGTCCGCCATTCTCGTCTGGACAGTCGCCGACGGCGGGGAAAGCTTCTACTTCCAGGGGGATATGAGGGCGAGTGTGCCGGGGTTGTGGAGGGAGTTGCTGCAGCAGGCCGCGTAACCGTCGGGACGGGCTAAGGGTACAGCCATGGGGAGACGATGGGTAATCGGTCTGTCTGTTGGGTTTCCGGCGGCTCTCGCTGCCGCCATGATCTGGTACGCCTGGCCACGGTCACCCGCAGTCCCGGAGCCCGGGGACACCATTGTTGCCCACTATCCGGACCTGCTCAGAAAAGGCGCTGTCATCCTCGGCATCTACTGCTGCGGCGTCTTGCTGGCACTTGTTGTTCGGGAGGTGCGTGCTGCTCGGAGCACATGGTTAGGCCGCGCACTACTCGCGCTCGCGGGCCTTGTCGGATGGGCTTTCGTATGCGCCATGTCCGCAGCAGTGCTTCCGGTGTTCTACTTCTTCGCGTTCCGGCCCTGGGATGACCGTGCACAGCTGAGCGTGCCGGGCCACGGTGTCTACCATGTCCAACACCAATGGGAGACCGATCTGCTCACCGAGGAGGTGAGTAGAGGCAGGCTGTTCCTGAAGGCGCGGGTGCTCGGAGACGCGGGCGAGTACGACGGCGCTTTGGTCGTTCGCCCGAAGGGTGCCAAGCAGTACGCCTTCTCTGCCGATGGGCCACCTTTCACTCTTGGCAAGGACGACGGCCGACTGGTGACAAGCCCTGACGGCAGGTGGATTCTGTTCATCTATGCGTACAGCACCTTCCCACAGGATGTCCATGGCTGTGCAACGAATCTGGCATATAGTCTGTCTGCGCGCAGTTTCTGTGGGGGGCAGAACCTGCCGTCGCTGTCGCCCTTTGTTCTGATACGCGCCGAAGACTCGCTGCTCCCCGGCGACGTTGGTGCCCTGGTCTATGTGCTGGAGAACAACCAGGCATATGTACACGTTGAGCCGGACATCGAGCTGCTCGTGCAGGACGCCTCCCATCCGGACCCTCGTGTCCGTGAGGTGGTCGCTCGCATGCTACCCCACTACCGGTATGACAGACCAGTCGTGCTGGAGACCCTCACCCGCGCGGCCGCTCAAGACCCCGACCTGAACGTCCGCCAGGCAGCCCAGGCCAGCCTGTCGGAGCTCAACGCACGCGACCCAAAGGAAGCGCCTTGACCCCATGACCCCCTCCCGCCTCTCCTCCATCCTCTCTCGCTTCTCCCAGACCACCATCGCGGTGGTCGGAGACTTCTTCCTGGACAAGTATCTGGAGATTGATCCGGCGCTGTCGGAGGTGTCGCTGGAGACGGGGTTGGAGGCGAGGCAGGTGGTGGGAGTCAGGTGCCAGCCGGGCGCGGCGGGCACCATCGTGAGCAACCTCTGCGCCCTCGGCGTGGGGCGGGTGATCTGCATCGGGTTCGTGGGGGATGATGGAGAGGGGTGCGAGCTGGTGCGCGGGCTGCGCAGCATGGGCGCAGAGACGAACGAGGTGGTGGTGCGGACGGACCGCTTCACACCCACCTACCTCAAGCCGCTGGTGCGCGAATCAGACGGGCACCTGCGCGAGCTGGAGCGGCTGGACACGAAGAACCGCGAGCCGCTGCCGCGCGACCTGGAGGACTCGCTTCTGGCGGCGGTGGCGGGCGCGGCGAGCGAAGCGCAGGCGGTGGTGGCGCTGGATCAGGTGCAGGAGGCGGAGTGCGGGGTGATCACCAGTCGGATGAGAGAGGCGCTCGCGGACCTCGCGGGGCACCACCCAAAGGCCGTGTGGCTCGGCGACTCCCGCGCCCGCATCGCCGAGTACCGGAACGTGACCGTGAAGTCCAACCGGGAGGAGGTGTGCGCGGCGATCCACGGCGGATCGCCGCCTCACCAAGCCGCCGCCGTCGGCCCGTGCGCGCAGGCGCTGGCGCGGGCGGTGGGCAGACCGGCCTATGTGACCATCGGTGCCGAGGGGATGCTCTATGCTACCGCCGAGGCGGTGGAGCACATACCCGCGGTGCGGGTGACAGGGGAGGTGGACATCGTGGGCGCTGGGGACGCGGCCGCCGCCGCCCTCGCCGCCTCTCTCTCCGCCGGCGGCACGCCGGCGGAGGCAGCCATCATCGCCGACCTCGTCGCCTCCATCACCATCCAGCAGATCGGCACCACGGGAACCGCGACGCAGGAGCAGGTGAGAGAGCGGTTCGAGCAGTATGCGGATGTCTGGCGAAACCTCAGGTAAGGGAGTGCGGCGATGACTGACGCAGAGCGGATGCAGTGGTTCCACGGCGGGCGCTTAGGGATGTTCATCCACTGGGGGCTGTACGCGATCCCCGCCCGGGGCGAGTGGGTGATGTTTCAGGAGAAGATCCCGGCGGAGGAGTACGCGCCGCTGGCGAAGCGGTTCCGTCCGCGCCGCTTCGACGCCGACGCCTGGGTGGGGCTGGCGAAGGAGGCGGGGTGCAAGTACGTCGTTCTCACCACCCGGCACCACGAAGGGTTCTGCCTCTACGACAGCAAGGTCTCGGAGTTCACCTCCGTGAAGACCGCGGCCGGCCGCGACTTCATCGCCGAGTATGTGCGTGCTTGCCGCCGTGCCGGGCTGAAGATCGGGTTCTACTACTCGCTGCTGGATTGGCGCTTCCCGGCCTACTACGACGGACCGGAGAAGGACCCCGAAGGCTGGAAGCGCCACGTGCGCTACTCCCACGCGCAGGTGTGCGAGCTGTGCACGCAATACGGTAGGATAGACCTGCTCTGGTACGATGGCGCGTGGGTGCCGTGGGCGGAGGGGGAGGCGAAGGTGAACTACGCTCCGAAGGGCGATGTCTGGCGCGCCGAGGAACTGAACGCGATGGCCCGCGAGCTCCAGCCGCACATCGTGATCAACAACCGCGCCGGCACGCTGGAGGACTACGACACGCCCGAGCAGCACATCAAGGCCTCCGACCCCGGCCGCGCCTGGGAATCGTGCATGACCATGAACGACCACTGGGGCTACTGCGCGGGAGACCATAACTGGAAGACCACCACGCAGCTCATCCACAACCTGGTGATGTGCGCCAGCGGCGGCGGCAACCTGCTGCTCAATGTGGGACCGAAGGCCGACGGGACCGTCCCCGCGCCCTCCGTCAAGCGCATGAAGGAGGTGGGCGCGTGGGTGAAGGTCAACGGCGACTCGATCTACGGCGCCGGCCGCGCCCCCTTTAGCGGCAACAACTTCGGCCCCACCACCGCCAAGGGCGACACGGTGTATCTGCACGTGTTCTACTGGCCAGGGGAATCGCTCGTTCTCCCTGAGGTCAAGCCTCGTATTGCCTCTGCGAGGCTTCTGGCGACGGGCGAGGAGGTGAAGGTCAGGCAGGAAGGCGATAGGTTGTACCTCTCCGGTCTGCCCAAGGCTGCGCTGGACAAGATTGATGCGGTGATCGCGTTGAGGATTGCATAGACCCGTAGGGGCGCGGCGGATGCGCCCTCTGCTTGCTGGGGTATTTCTGAATGCCAACCGGAGCCTGCTACGACGAAGTCGAGACAGCCTCGCGCGACGATCTCGGTACGCTCCAGCTCGACCGTCTCCGCTGGACGGTGGCGCAGGCGGCGGGGTCGCCGCACTACGCCAAGGTGTTTGCGGAGAAGGGCTTGAGTGCGGATTCGGTTCGCACGCTCGGCGATATCCGTCTGTTCCCGTTCACCGAGAAGCAGGATCTGCGGGACGGCTACCCCTTTGGGCTGCTCGCCGTGCCCAAGGACAGGGTGGTGCGGCTGCACCATTCCTCCGGCACCACCGGAATGGCGACCGCTGTCTTGCACAGCAAGCATGACATCGAGCAGTGGGCGGAGCTGGTGGCGCGGTGTCTGTATATGGTCGGCATGCGGCCGGGCGATGTGTTCCAGAACATGATGACCTATGGTCTGTTCACGGGCGGGCTGGGGCTGCACTACGGGGCGGAGCTGCTGGGCGCGTTCGTGATTCCCATGGGCGCGGGCAACAGCCACCGCCAGATCGAATTCATGCGCATCTTCGGGACCACCGCCCTCCACATCATCCCGAGCTATGCGATGGCGCTCCTGGGCACGTTCGAGGAGATGGGCGTGGAGCCGAAGCGTGACCTGGCGCTGCGGTTTGCGGTGGCCGGTGCGGAGCCGTACACGGAGGGCGTGCGCGAGCGGCTTCAGCAGGCCTGGGGCATTCCCTTCTACAACTGCTACGGCCTCTCGGAGCTGTGCGGACCAGGCGTGGCGTTCGAGTGCCCGGAGCAGAACGGCCTGCATCTGTGGGAGGACTTCGTGCTCGCGGAGATCATTGACCCCGAGAGCGGCGAGCCGGTGGGCGATGGCAAGGAAGGAGAGCTGGTGCTCACCTCTCTTTCGAGAGAGGCGATGCCGTTGCTCCGCTTCCGCACCCGTGACCTGACTTCGTTCCTATCCGGACCGTGCCCGTGCGGGCGCACCCACCGGCGGCTTGCGCGCTTCCAGGGCCGCACCGATGACATGTTCATCATCAAGGGCGTGAACATCTTCCCGCAGCAGATCGAGCGGGTGCTGATGTCCGTGCCCGAGGTGGGGACCAACTACCTGATCGTGCTCGACCGGGAGGGCCTGGCGGATCGCATAACGGTGCGAGTGGAGCTCGTGCCCGAAGCGTTCAAGGGCGACCTCGCGCAGCTTCGATCAGTGCAGGATCGCATCACTCATGCCCTCCGTGGGGAAATCCTCGTTACCCCGCGGGTCGAGCTGGTCGAGCCAGGCGGCCTGCCCCACAGGGAGGGGAAGGCGGTGAGGGTGGTGGATGAGAGGGAGAAGGGACCATGATCCAACAGCTTGTCGTCTTCCTGGAGAACAAGCCGGGTCGTTTGGAGCGGATCACCGGGGCGCTGTCGGCGGCGGGGATCAACATCCGCGCCATCCATGTCGCCAGCCTGGGCGAGATGGGGGTGGTGAAGCTCGTCACCAGCCATCCCGACGCCGCCCACCAGGCGCTTTCCGAGTTCGGCGCCGTGCGCAAGCTGCCCGTGCTGGCGGTGCGGGTGCCCGACCGGCCGGGGGCGCTGCACCAGGTCGCCGCCACCCTGAGCAAGGCCGGCATCAACATCGAGAACGCGTCCGGGTTCGCCATCTCCGGGTCCGAAGCCATCCTCATCCTGGAAGTCGCCGACGTCCCCGCCGCCGAACGCGCCCTCACCGCGGCAGAGTTCAAGGTGCTGGATGAAGGGGAGTTCGAGGGGGCGGTGGGGTAGGGGAGGCCCACGGACGCAAGTTGGGCAGGAGCAGGCTCCTGCCCAACACTCAGGCCTACTCTCGCTGGGAGCCACTTCGATCGCCGGGAGGACCCGGCTCCCACACGCCGATGCCTACCCGAACTCGGTCCCCTTCCTCGCCTGCTGGAGGACCCACATGGTATTGCGGACGCTCTCGGGGGTGACGAAGAGCGGCTTGCCTCTGCGCAGCGAGTCGTAGAGGTAGTCGTAGTAGTTCTTCTGCGACTTGCCGACCGAGGGGATGGTCTCCTCGACGAAGTTGATCTTCTCGCCGAAGCCGTACCTGCGCTCCGCGACCACGTGGCTGTCAATGGGCTTGACGGTCGGGAGCCTCTTGAGCTCGGTGTAGCGGAGGTGGGAGGTCTTGCCGTCGGAGACGAGCGTTCCGCGCGAACCCATCACCACCCAGGCGGGCAGCGGCTGCGCGCAGACCATGGTGCTCTCCACCTCCACCACCATGCCGCTTTCGCCGCGCACGACAACCTTGACGTGGTCCTCGACATCGCCGGGGTTGATGATCTGCTGGAGGTCGCCGAAGGCGGCCTTGGGAGGCGAGCCGAGGAGCTGCACCACCTGGTCAATCATGTGCACGGCGGTGTTGTTCATCTGCCCTCCGCCGTACTTGCTGAGGGTTTGCCAGTCGCGCCGGCGATGGAAGCTGTATCCGCCGCGGCGCACGAAGAACACCTTGCCGAGCACGCCGCTCTTCATCACCTCCTGAATGTGGAGATAATCGGGCGCAAAGCGGGCGCTCTGATGGATGGTGAGCAGACGCCCGGTCTCATCCCTGGCGGCGATCATGCGGTCCACGTCGCGCAGGCTGGTGGCCATGGGCTTCTCCACCAGCACGTGCCTGCCGGCCCGCAGCGCCTCGATGGACTGGCGGGCGTGGTCGTGGGACTGGGTGGCGACCACCACCAGCTCGCAGTCCGACTCCCGCAGGAAGCGCTTCCATTCCTTGTAGGTGCGACAGCCGAACTCGGCCTTCGCCTCCGCCAGCCGCGCCTGCTCGAGGTCCACGACATCAGTGATCACGAAGTCCTTGCGTCCCCGCATCGCCGCCACGTGAATGTCCCATCCCGCACGCCCCAGACCGGCCACGCCCACCGTGATCGCGCCACTCTTGCCCTTTGCCATCTGACCGAACTCCTTCCAAGCTGCCCCCTCGCGTATCGGCCATTTCTCTTCAACGCCCCGGCTGCGGTTCCCCCCATTGTCGAGAAGCTGACGGATACCACGTAGGGATCCGCTCTCATTGGCGGAACAAGACGCTCCGTGAACCGCAACGTCAGGACTGTTCTCTTCGTCTCCATCCTCTTCGGCGGCGCCACCGGCATCTACGAGTTCATTTTCCCCTACTATCTCAAGGAGCAGGGGCTCTCGTTCGAGAGCATGGGCGTGATCTTCACCGTCGGCGCGGCGGGGATGCTGCTGGTGCGGATTCTGATGGGGCGCCTGGCGGATGTGTGGGGGAGGAGACCGTTCTACGGGCTGGCGTTCGGGGGCAGCGCGGTGGTCGCCTGGCTGACGCCGATGAGCGTCTCCGTGGTGGGGCAAAGCGTGCTGAAGACGCTGCGGGAAGCGTTCTTCCTGACCCGCGAGACCCTGCACCCGGTGATCCTGTACGAAGAGAGCCGCGGGCGGTTCATGGCCTACATGGGCCGAACGCGTGGGTTCGAGTTCCTGTTTCAGGGAGCGGGGACGCTGGTCACCGGGCTGACACTGGCGACGCTGGGCACGGGCGGCAACCTGCGGCTGGCCGGCTACCTGCTGGCGGCGGGGTTCGTGGTGTTCTGGGCATTCTTCCGGGAGTCGCCTCCGGAAGCTCACTTGCACACCCAGTCCGGCGGTTTGCGTCAGCTCTTCTCCTTCGACATGCACTGGAACCTGAAGGTGATCACGGTTTCCACGTTCATCTTCAATGTCGGGCTGACCACCAGCCACAACTTCTTCATGCCCCTGTTCTTCTCCGAGAAGTTCGGTGTCACTCCCGAGACGGTCTCCTGGGTGATGATCGGGCACCGCCTCACCATCGCCCTGCCCCTGCTGATCGCGGGGACCCTGCCGATCCGCAGGCTCAAGCGCGTCTACATCTGGACGCTTGCGATCGAGGGCGCCATCCTGTCCGTTTCTGCCGTGATCCCTACCTTTTACGGCTCGGCCGCGGTGTGGCTGCTCCACGATCTGGTCGGGGCGGGCATTTGGATCCCCATCCAGAACCAGATCATCCAGGACTACACCGATCCCGATAACCGCGCGCTGCAGATGGGCAAGCTGCTCGCCTTCGGCGGGGTGGGCACTATCATCGGCCCCTTCTTGGCTGGCAGGCTGTCAACCTGGACCACGCAGCCGCTCTTCGAGGGAGGGATCTTGTACGCCAGCGGGCCGTTCCTCGTAAGCGGGGCGCTGATAAGCCTGGCAGCGGTGGTGCTGGCGTGGTTGAGGCTGCAGCAGCCAATGAGGCAGCGCCCTACCACTCCCACTGCTTGAGCACCAGCCCGCCGCGGTCAACGGTGATGTCGCCGAGGTAGGCGCCCACGGCCGCGCCGGCGATCACGTCGTGCCAGTAGTGCGCATCGCACTCGACCCGCGACCAGGCGACGCCTGCCGCGAGCACGTACCACAGCCACTTCTGCTCCGGGTGGTACTCCGCGGCGACCTCGGCGAGGGCGAAGGCGGCCGCGGCGTGGCCGCTGGGGAAGGCGTATCCGCCTTCCCTGCTGCCTTCCGGCCGGGGCTCCTGAAAGGTGCGCTTGAGCAGCTCGACGGCGATGGTGGTGCTCACCGCGACATCAAGCGCCTGCTTGAGTTCGGGCGGGCGGTTCGGTTGGCCAGCGCCTTGGCTCTCGGCGGCGAAGGCGGGGGAAACGCCAACCAGCAGGACAAGGCAGAGGATCGCTCTCATGGTCCGTTACTCGGGAGGGGTCTCGCAGTGACCCGGATGGTGGCACCCAGCTCGAGCCAGCCGCCGTACTCCGGGGCGTACAGCGGCGTCACACACACGGCCGTGCGGTAGGCGCCGGGAGAGGCATTGCTCGGTATGATGAACATCCCCTCCTGGCGATAGGCCGTGTCGTCAGGGGAGGGCGAAAGCCCGAGGTCGCCATAGGCGAGGGGGAAGGCCTGCGCCAGCCGAGTCTCCCCCTGGAGCTCCTCTGCAGGCAACGCCGCGAACTCCGCCAGGCTCATGTTCTCGGGGATCAGACCGATCACGAACTGCATCGGGGATCGCTGCTCGGCGAGATGCCAATCGGTCGTAAACTTAGCCAGCTCGCCATTTGCCGCTTCCGGCTTCTCCCACTCGCAGGTCATGAGATCCCCGGTGTCCGGGAACTGGGCCATCGGCTGCGTGGCAGCCGAGATCACCAGCCGGGTGGGCTGCTCAAACCGCAGCTCGACCAGGTCGTTACTCAGCCCGACGAAGTAGGGAGGGCCGGTGACGCGCCCGCTAGGGCCGTGTACTGCGTAGACCGGGCGGCGGCCGTGGTAGTGCTGGGCGAGCAGAGTGGCGAACATGACGCTGCCATCCCAGAACTCCCGGGTGCCGGTGCTGGTGATGGGGATGCGCTGGTTCACATACTCCCAGGCCTGCACAACGGTGGCGCGGAGCTCGTCGTCCGCGATGAGGTCCACATACCACGGCTGCATTACCCCGACCGTTCGGATCAGGGTGACATCCTTACGTAGGCCCTCGACGTTCTGCAGGTACATGGTGGCGAAGCTGGGGACATCGAAGTCGGAGACGAAGATGGCATTGGGCTGCATCTGCATCAGCGCGGCCGCCCACTGGTCGCGATAGCCCCATTGGTTGCTGAGGTCGGAGCGGGACCAGTTAGCCGCCCACAAGCCTGCACAAATCACCAGACCAAGAGACGCGGACGCCGCCTGGGCCGCCGCGCGTCTGTAGGGGGCCCCAATCTCTGTTGCCCCGCCACTCTTGCAGAGGCGAGAGGACACGGCCGCCAGGCCGACACCGCAGCACACCGCCAGCACCGCGCCCAGCGGCAACAGGAATACCTTCAGATCGGTGGTCTCCCCCCACTGCAGCACCCAGAATACCAACAGAGCGGCGCCCGCAGCTAGAGAGCAGGCCATCGCCTTCTCTCGCCGGTACCACGACCACCAGCCCCAGGCGATCAAAGGCAAGCCGATGATGGCGAGGACCACCGCTGGCGCGGTGTTGGCGGAGAGCAGCTCGGGCAGGAGCTTTGTCCATTGGTCCCACATCTGGCCCAGGGTGTGGCTGAAGGCGAAGTGGGTGTACTGCTTGCCGAGCACATGAGCAAGAAAGCGGTCGAGCGTGGACGGATTGCTCCAATTCACCGGCGGATGAGCGGCGGCGCGGAGGGGTAGGTACAGGTAGCAGGCGAACGGCGCCAGAAAGAGCAGGCCCGCGGCGAGGTAGCTGACGACCCGGCGCGGCCGGGTGAGCGCCACCGCAGTCACGAGGGGTGGCAGGACCGCCAAGAAGGCGGTCCGGTGGTGCATGGCCACGAAGCCGGAAGCGAGCGATAGGTAGTACACTGATGGCCACGTCTGGTCCCGGCTCCAACGCAGCGCGCCGATCAGCACGAAGGCGAAGAGGAGAGCCGTCAGCCCGTACACCTCCGCCCGCACGGCCTGGCTCCAGGTGGGGAACCAGAGGCCGAAGGCAAGCCCGGCGAAAAGGGCGGGAATCACCTGGCGGGTCAAGCGGAGAGCCAGCAGCGTGAGCACCCCCGCAGCCGCCGCGGCGCAGACCGCGGAGAGGAGGGCGACCCGGTAGGCGCTGGTGTGACCGACAGGCAGGAAGTCGAACAGTCTGCCCAGCATCACCCAGAGCGGATAGCCGGTGGGGTGAGCGATCCCCAACACATGGCAGGCCGAAACCAGCTCGCCGCTGTCCTGGTCAAGCACCGTGGGGATGAGGCCGGCGAGGTAGACAAGGAAGGTGGCAACCGACACCCCCAGAGGCCAGATCCACACGAGTCGCAGCGGGGCCGGGGCCTCCTGCGCCGCCCCCTCTCTGTCGCGCTTCGCTGCTTGTCGGGCCTTCCTCGATCGGCGGGGCATGGTGGAGGGGGAGTTCGGCGCTGGTGGCAAGGGGTCCTACTGGGGGAGGTGTTCAGGATGCAGGTGGTCGCACCTATGCATTCCGAGGTCACCAGAAATGCCGCTTGGCGAAGGCCCAACCGGATCCGGTCTTGAGGTAGGCTTCGAAGGCGGCTGCCTTCCTGTCATCGTCGAAGGTAAGTACCAGACGGAGCCTCCAAGGTCTGTACTGCGAGGTATGCGGGGATTGGCCGGCGTTGTGGGCAGCGAGGCGCGCTTCGACGTCAGACGTTAGCCCCATGTACCGTTGGTTCGGGTGGTTCACGCTTTGAAGCAGGTACACGCACTTCATGCGCGCACTCCCCTCAGTAGTGTCGGGATGGCCCGCCCCACGTCGCCCGCCTGCGCCCGTGGCTTCGGCGTGCTATGTGAGGCACCCTTCGCCCTGGGCGCTTCGCCGAAGCGCCCAGGGCGAAGGGTGGAGCCGGCGAGAGGATTCGAACCCCCGACCCGCTGATTACAAATCAGCTGCTCTGCCAACTGAGCTACGCCGGCATCCCATGTTGGGCAGGAGCGGAAGCTCCTGCCATGCCACACCTGTCCCAGCCCACGCCGTCTCGGCGGTTGACCTGCTGAGCGAATCTCAGCGGGTCCCCCTCAAGCTGTCCTGGCGGGCCGAGGACGAGCCAATTCTAGCATCTATGGGGCAAGCTGTCAGCCGGCGCGAGGGGGCGGCCTGGGTCAGAATCGTTGTCGCCGTAATCTGCCCCACACCCGCTTCAGGAGTCTCAGGCATCGGCGGTCTATCCTTCGCCCAACCAGGCCCTGGGGTGGGTGCTTCCCTAGCGCCGATGGAGACATGTCTCTTCGGAGGCCACTGGACACTCTTCGGAACAGCGCACAGGAGATACCCTTGACATGCCGTCTTATGGAGACATACGCAGGCGGATCAACCCGGATACCGGGGACGCGACGTGGAGAGTCGCTGTTCAGCCTTCCCAGACACGCAGGGTATGGTCGCTAGCTCCCGAGACGACGATACTACCGTCGGACGAGATGGCCACCCCACCTACGGAGTCGGTATGCCCCTCCAGCAGCCGCAGGCACTTCCCCTGGCCCACATCCCACACGCGCACCGTACCATCGGAGCTACCCGAGACCGCCAGACGGCCATCGGCCGTCAGCGCGACGGCCCCAAGCGTCCGAGTACCCGACTGAGGGACGCCCCAACCACGGATACATGTGCCTTCCTTCACAGCCCACACTCGGAGCGTCTGACCGTCCCCGCCGCCGGAGGAGATCGCGATTCGACCGTCGCGGGAGAGCGCCACTGAGTAAATCGTGCCGCCCTGTCCTTCCAGTTTGCGCGCGGAGTTCCAGCGCGTGTCGTCATAGACGAACAGAGTATCCTGGCTCGCGATCACCGCGCGATCGCCGCTGGGCGAGATGGCCAGTGCGCTGACCATGTGATAGTGCCGGTCCAACAGAGAAGACGAGCCACCCCGCCTGTCGGCCACGCGCACTCCCTTATCGCCCCCGTCGTAGTCGCCCTCAGTGCCACCTCCCGAGATGACGATGTTCCCGTCGTCGGAGATTGCCACGGCCCTCACCGGCCGGGAGTGCTGTATGCTCCAGACGCAGGTCGATCTCTCCACATCCCAAACGAAGACGGAGAGATCATACCCGGCAGAGACGGCGAATCTGCCGTCCAGAGTGATGCCCACAGCAAGGATATTGCGGGTGTGACCTCTCAGCCGGCCCACGACCCTTCCGCGGGAGATGTCCCACACACAGAGGGAGGTGCCACCGCCTTCGAGTTCGTAATGCCCCCCACCCGTGATCGCCAAACGGCCGTCAGGGGTCATGGCCACAGAGTCGATGGCATCGTTGTGTCCTTTGAGCACTCTCATCGCCGGTAGCCTCCCTTACCTAAAGCCTGACCTTCGTCCCGCATCCTTCACATACAAGGTAGTCGCCTTGAGCCGTTCTGATGGGAGCCGCGGGCGCTGGGGATGACAGTGGATCCTGCCGTCATGAGACCGCGATGGCGGTACCACGATGGGGAGATGGCCTCCGCTGGCGTGCGCGTACCACGCGCTGCCGAACTCGAGGGAGAACAGAGGGCAGCTGGTTGGCCGCGCTAGGACGCGAGACGGCCTCGCACGCAACGGAAGGGCAAGAGGACAAAGGGTGACTCATACGGGTCCTCGCACGCAACGGAAGCCGAGGCCGTCGGTGCGGCGCGAGGCGGGGAGGCGGGGGCGGTCGTCGTAGCTGTGGGCGCCGCCGAGAAAGTGCCACGGAGCGCCATCGTACCAGGAGCCGCCGCGGAGCGCCCGGCCGGCCAGCGACCACACCGCTCGTATCGGTGCTCCCAGATCCCCCTTCGCGTACCGGTCGTAGGCCTTCTCCTCATACCAGTCCTCACACCACTCCCACACGTTCCCCGCCATCTGGTAGTGCCCCCAGTAGCCACGGCCCAGATCATAGCGCGCATCCCACACTACGCAGGTCGTCTCGTTGCCCCGGTTGCCGGCATGCCGGCAGTAGCTCGGCTCCCACTCGTTCCCCCACGGGTAGGCGCGGCCGTCCATCCCCCGGGCCGCTTTCTCCCACTCGAGTTCGGTGGGCAGCCGAAGCCCTGCCCACTCGCAGTAGGCCTGCGCGTCTTCCCACGACACACAGACCACGGGGTGGTCCGCGTACTCCTCCGGGAAGCTGCCTCCCCGCCAGACCGGCGTCATGAAGGCCGCCCTGTCCGGCGGACGGTGCCGCGTCTCCTGCACGAACTGCACATACTCGCGATTGCGCACCGGGTATTTGCCCAGGTAGTAGTCAGGCAGCGCGACTTCGAAGGGTGGATCCCCGACAAGGCACCTGCCAGCCGGTACCAGGATCATCTGGTAACCGTCTTTCGGGTTGTTGAAGAGCGGTGCCGGACCGGGCATCAGGTGTCCTCCACGATCTCAATCTCGAAGTCGCCGCCGGTCTCCCATGAGACTCCACGTTACCATTATAGCACCGGGGTGCGCCCTCGGTGAGGGTCGAGACAGGTCGCCTGCGCTGACGTCCAGCATCTGTTCGTTGGGCAGGAGCTTGCCTCCTGCCACTACCGAGGCAGACTTATCCCCTTCGCAATATCCGCCCTCGCGAAGGCCCACCTCCGCCCCTCGGCTTGGCTCGGGATGGGGCTGGGTCTAGCGATCTCGAAGCCCCGTCCGTCGGCTTCCCCTCGAGCAGGCTCAGGGTCCTGAACGGGCGCTCGGGATGGGGCGAGGTCTGGCAATGTGGAAGCCCCGCTCGGAGTCGGCGAACTCGGAATAGCGGGCGGTCATGATGGGTGAGCGGTGGCCCATGGCGCGCATGAGTGCAGTCGTGGGGACCCCGGCCTTCGCCGAGGTGAGCCCAAAGTAGTGGCGCAGCCGGTGGGGGGTCACCAGGGCCGGATCCACCCCAGCCCCGACGGCCAGGCGCCTCAGGATCGTGCGCACCGCGTCCGGGCGCCTGCAGGGCATCACCTCCTCGGAGCGAAGGCATCCCCATCGTGTATCGAGTCAGTATCAGCAAGGCCACTCGCGGAGTCCGCGCCGCGCTCGTGGAGGCCCTAGCGCTCATCGGCGGCCTCGAATCCTCCGTAACCCCCGGCGACCGCGTACTCATCAAGCCAAACCTGAATGGCGAGGAAGGATTCACCGCTCCTGACCTCACCATCGCGCTGGTTGCGTTGCTGCGCGACCTGGGCGTCAGGGAGGTGGCGATCGCGGAGTCCACCTTCGGCACGGCGGCCACCACCGATCGGTTGTTCCATGCCACCGGATACGCCGACTTGGCTAAGGAGCTAGGCGTCGAGCTCATCAACCTGAACCGTTCCGTGCCGGTAGAGGTCGCCGTGCCCCAGCCGCTGGTGACGGAGAGGCTGCGCATCGCCTGTGAGGTGCTCGAGGCCGACCGACTGATCAATCTGCCCAACATGAAGGTGCACTACGCCACCGGCATGAGCGTCGCGCTGAAGAACATGAAGGGCGTGCTGGTCGGCCCTGAGAAGAGGCGCTGCCACGAGATTGGGCTGGACAAGGCGATCGCCGACCTGAACCAGGTTGTCCCACCCGCTCTGAACGTGGTAGACGCGATCTCCTGCATGGAACGGATGGGCCCGCGCGGTGGCGATCAGGTGCGCCTGGACCTGGTCATGGCCGGTGCGAATGCTGCCGCGGTGGACTGGGTAGCGGCACAGGTGATGGGGTACCGGCCGGAGGAGATCGCGCACCTTCGCCACTTCGTCGAACAGACCGGCATGAACACGGAGGACGTTGTCGTGAGTGGCGAGAGCGTCGAGTCAGTGGCTTATCCGTTCAAGAAGGTGGTGGTGGCACAGATCGTCCCGGCCTGCTTCACCGTGCGCGACAGCGACGCATGCAGCGCCTGCATGAACGCCTTCCTGCTCTCCTGCCAGCTCCTGGGGCAGACCCCGGAGCGGAGCATCGACGTGTACCTGGGCACGAGTACGGCGAAGGCCGAGCACGGCAATGCTTCGAGCATTGCCTTCGGGAACTGCTGTGTTGGCGCGCTTAGCGCCGACATCCGCATTCGAGGCTGTCCACCCTATCCGTTCGCATTGGAGGAGGCACTCAGGAAGGCCGGATGGACGGCCTGACAGCGGGAGCCGACAGGCTGATGCCCTTGGTGATGTCGGCTCGGGCGAACGCCCACCTCCGCTCCGAATCTGCGAATTCGGAGTAGCGGGCGGTCATCATCGGGCTTCGGTGGCCCATCGCTCGTATGAGGGCGGTGGTGGGGGCTCCTGCCCTGCGGCTCCCATCAAGGACCTCCAAGCGACACGGGCCTCGCTTCCTTTACACCCCGCGCGGGCGGTGATATAATCGCCGCCAGGGCGCCGGAGATGGCGATACCAGCGCAACAGACCACCTTAGCTCGTTCGGTGACCAAGCAGGGGATCGGCCTTCACACGGGCAGCGA
>Ga0315277_10003348_pt1 | contig 21748 bp, 11 predicted proteins | sample YL17G05_15_MG_FD_203695 | JGI IMG/M metagenome (GOLD analysis project Ga0315277, IMG submission 203695) | Sediment microbial communities from Yellowstone Lake, YNP, Wyoming, USA - YL17G05_15 | ecosystem: Environmental > Aquatic > Freshwater > Lake > Sediment | place: USA: Wyoming | collected...
TCGGATCCAGTGCATGAGCAACTGCAAACAACTGGCATTGGCCGATAGCCTCTACCAAAACGATCATAACGACCTCTTCCCGCCCAACCCCGATGATGGCAATACGACTCCAGGCCACAACTGGTGCGCTGGCCAGGCAGGGCCTGGCGGTGGCGAGGAGTTCAACCCCGATGTCTTGCGCGATCCGACCCGCACGCTGACCGCGCCATACATCGGGAACAATGTGGCCATTTTCCACTGTCCGGCCGACAACAAGCGGATCGGTCTGTATTCGGGCACGGATCCGAATCTTAGGGGCCAGCGAATCCCCGCCGTGCGGAGTGTCTCCCGCAACCAAGGCATTGGCACCATCTGCCGGGGCTTCGACCAGGGCAGTGGCCACATCGGCGCGCCGATGTATGCCGTCAACGGACCCTGGCTGGCTGATGGCGGCAACCGGCGGGACAATCCCTGGGCCACGTTCGGCAAGAACTCCGACTTCAAGCGGATGGGTCCCGCGCAAGTCTTTACCATGTGTGACGAGGATCCGCAGAGCCTCAATGATGGTGCGCTGGCGGTCATCGCGTCGGTGCCTGCGGCGGTGGATTTCCCGGCCACGAGCCACGGCAATGGGTGCGGCTTCTCGTTCGCGGACGGGCATGCCGAGGTGCACCGATGGCGGCTGGACACGTTCAAATGGACGGGGGGCCGGAAGTCCTACAAGGCTGACAATCCGGATTGGGTCTGGGAGTGGACCCACGCCACGGTCAAGATGCGTTGAGCTCCGCCGCTCTCGCAAGCCCGCCCTGCGGCGCACGAGTGATCACAAAACGATTCGCTGGCGGCACCCCGTTAGGAGCGCCGCCAGCGAAAGACTGCTTCCAAACCCTATTATGGCGGCCCGATCTTATAGAACTTGGAACCCGCAACCGGCTGCGTCTGCGGATTGGCCTGGCTCCACGGGATGGTCCACGGTCCGGCCAACGTCGGCGCCTCCAGCAACGTGCCATCCCCGGTCCAGGAAATCGTCACGCTGTTGCCCGCCGCTCGTGCAATGCTCAACTTCGGCGTCACCGGCGCCGCAACGTCGTAGAAGGAAAGGTTGTCCACGCCGAAATACCAACTGCCCGTGCCCAGGTACGCGAAGCGCAACCGCACATCCGACTTATGGCTGGCCATCGGCAGGCGGTAGATTTCCAGTCGCTTGTCAAACACGGGATCGTCGTTGTTGCGCGCGGCGATGAACCGGCCCAGCGCCTGGGTGATCGGAGCGGCGATGCCGTCGCCATAATTGTGGCCTTTCGTCACGCCGTTGTCGTCCCAGACGGCGGTGTCCGTATTGGCATTGGTGAGGGTGGCGACCGCGTCTATGGTGCCATCCGGCATCAGCACGATGTCCCCTCCGCGGTCCGTTTGATCCAAGTAATACACCACCGGCAGCCAGTTAGTGCCTCCGTCCACCGAATACTCCACCGCCCCAATGTTATCCTGGTTCTGGTTGTAGAGGCAAAAGTATGAAAGCGCGGGGTTGGCGACGCTCGACAGGTTAAACGGCTTGGTGGTTATGAATTGCACCTGGTTGCCGCTCCGCACATCGGACTCTTCATAGAGGATGTTGCCTTGGCACATATCGGCGATGGTTATCGGTACGCCATTGGACATTTGGCCGGGCGCGGCGGGCAAAGCGATTTGACCAGCCTTCAAGACATCCAAGCGGGCCTTGCTGACCACGATCCAGCCGAGGTAGGAATCCGAGTTCAGATTTTCCAGGTCCGGACCTGAACCGTTCGAGGTAGTAAAGTTCCAAGCCGTCCAGCCGGTCGGCACATCGCCCTCGGCATAGGAATCGAAGTTTTCGACCAACACAGGGGCTGGCAGGACAATGTTCTTCAGGCAGTAGAATGACCACTGTTTGTTGAAGGTCGCGCCAGCGCTGTTCGTGAAGCTCAAACTGGCGGTGTGATGTTCGCCGGGAAACCGGAGCCCCGAGGGCGTATAAGTCACCGTCACCACACTGCCGTTACGGGTCTTCACGGGCGTAACCGGGCTTCCGTCAAAACTGAGCGCGATGGAGGCATCACCCACACTGGTGGTCGTCCCATCGGAGAGCTCAATCAGGAGCGACGGACTCGTGCGGTCCACCTGGCGCGGGGCGGGATCAGGTACCACGCGCTTGACGTAGGTAGGGATGCTGGTGGTGGTGGAGGCCCGGTAGGCCGCGACCCCGCCGTTGGCCGTATCATTGACCAGCACTCTGGTGTCGTCCGGCAGGAGCGTGTACCACTCGATGTAGGCGCCGCCGCCGCCGTTCTCATAAAGGAGACGGAAGGGATACACGCCCGCTTCCTGCACGTTCACGTAAAGGATCGTTTCTGAGCCGGGACCTCTTGCTCCCAGGTAGATGGGGTCGAACGCGTCGTACACTTTGCCCGCCGTGAGCCAGATTTTGTCATCGCTCGCGAAGCCAAACCTGGTGATTCCTGCCGGCAAGTTGAGATACGTAAGCACCTCAACCGCGAGGCCGCTGTTTGAAGCATCTGTCGCGGGAACGCCTGGCATTTGGTCATCCGGCGAGAAGTTTCCGGAACTGTTCCCGCCAATAGCGTTGACGTTGATCACCGTATCAATTTCGAATTTGATTGCGGCATTGGTCGGGCTGGGGGGACTGCTCGTGGCGAGGGCCACGCCTTGCGCCGTGGGGTCGGCCAGATTCCCCAGCAGGACGCCGAAGGCATCGGTCACCCGTCCCGTCAGGGCTTCAACCGTGCGTTCGTGGCTGTTAATCGCATTCGCTTGGTTGGCGAAAACGCTCCAGATAAACCCGCGCTTGGAAGTGTCAGCCGTCACCTTGAGATCCGGCGTCAGGGTGTTGGTGTAATACGTCCGCAACGGCTGGGCGTTTGATTCACCGATCAGGCCAAAAAGAATGGCCGACGCGGCGATGAGTTTAAGGATACTGCATTTGGTTTTCATCATAGGACTGGGGGGTTGGTTTCGTAATATAACCGTTTATTCCGCTCCAAGAGCCGCTCGTCTATCGTCTGTTTTGGTCCACGGACCTGCGCTCCGACAAGTCACACAAACCCCACAAGGGACGTCTGCCCTTAAGCGTGCCTCCCTTTTAAGGCTTCTGTCGAAATTGTCAAGATGGAATCCCAGAACATTCCAGCAGAAATCGCAAGCAATCCCATTCCGCGAGGTCGCTCTTTCGCGGCGGTGAGTGTTTTTTTGTCGCTTGCCGGCGTGAGAACGGACATCTTGACGCCCATGCATTCAATCGGCGTGCGCAACCGGCAGACATCGGATCGGGTGCCTTCCCGGCGCGGTTCATCCTTGAAAACGAATGCCATGCAATCGAAGAAACGAAGCCGCTTCTCGGCAATCCAGGTGTCCGCACTTTGCTCGTTGTTGGGCGGACTGGCTGACGCAGCAACACTGGACCTGAAGAACGCCGTGGTGCTAGCCCCACCAGAATCCTCTGCGCGAGAGAGAAAAGCCGTGCAGATGTTGACCGAAGAAATCGAAAAGCGTTCCCGCGTGCTTTTGCCGGTGCTGCCTTCGTGGCCTTCATCGAACACACCCGTTATTGCTGTCGGGAATCAGTCCGCCCTCAGGCAGTTCGCCGGACCGTATGCCAAAGAGATGTTGGAAGCGCCCAAAGCCAGCGGTCCCGAAGGCTATCGGATCAGCATCAAGCGCGGGGCGGCGAGTTCGGCGGTCTTTGCCGTCGGCAACGATGAACGTGGCGTGCTGTTCGGCATCGGCAGATTGCTCCGTGAACTCCACATGCAGCGCGGCAGCCTATCCATAGAGGACAACCTCCAAATAACCACGATGCCCAAGTACCCGTTGCGCGGTCACCAGCTCGGCTACCGGCCCAAGACACATGCCTACGACGCTTGGGACCTGCCGGTTTGGGAGCAATACTACCGCGACCTCGCCGTCTTCGGCTGCAACGCCATCGAGTTGATCCCACCGCGCTCGGACGACGCCTCCGACAGCCCGCACTTCCCGCGACTGCCGATGGAAATGATGATCGGCATGTCGCGGCTCGCGGACAATTACGGTCTCGATGTCTGGGTTTGGTATCCGGCGATGGACCGTGACTATTCCGATCCGCAAACGGTCGAGTACGCCCTGCGCGAGTGGGGTGAGGTGTTTTCCAAGTTGCCGCGCATTGACGCCGTGTTCGTCCCCGGCGGCGATCCCGGCCACACGCAGCCGAAATACCTGATGGCCTTGCTGGAGAAGCAAACCGAAAGTCTGCACCGCTACCATCCCAAGGCGCAGATGTGGGTTTCGCCGCAGGGCTTCACGCAAGAATGGTGGGACGAGTTCATCAAGATCGTCCAGGAGCAGAAGCTCAAATGGCTTACCGGCGTGGTCTTTGGCCCGCAGGTGCGCCTCGACACGGTGAAGCTTCGCAAACTGGTCCCCGACCGATTCAAGCTGCGCCATTATCCCGACATCACGCACAACCGCCAATGCCAGTTCCCCGTGGCGGATTGGGACACGGCCTTCGCGCTCACCGAGGCCCGCGAATGCGTCAACCCACGACCGCGCGCATACGCCAACATCTTCCGCCGCTTCCAGCCGCCCACCTGCGGCTTCATCGCTTACTCGGAAGGCTGCAACGACGACGTGAACAAAATCCTCTGGCTCGAACTCGGCTGGGACCCGGACCGCGACGTGACGGAAATCCTGCGCGACTATGGCCGCTACTTCATCGGCGAAGCCCAGGCCGACGAATTCACCCAGGGCCTTCTCGGGCTGGAAGAGAATTGGCGCGGCCCGGCGCTGGTCAACGCCGGCATCGAACGCACTTGGGAACGCTTTCAAGCCCTGGAGCGCGCTGGCGGACCGAAGCTGCGCGCAAACTGGCGTTTCCAAATGGCCATCTTCCGGGCCGCGTGCGATGCCTACGTCAAGCAACGGCTCGCCTACGAAACGGAGCTGGAACGCCTCGCGACGGACGCCCTGGCACGCGCGCCGGAAACCGGTTCGCTTGCGGCGATGGATACCGCCCAAGCGACGCTCTACCGAGCTGCGACGAATCGAGAGTTGGCCGAGTTGCGCGAGCAAGTTTCCGTGTGGGGCGAGGCATTGTTCCAGAGCGTCCGAATGCAGCTCAGCGTCCGGCGCCATCGCGCCATCGCCCGTGACCGAGGAGCGACGCTCGACACGATTGACTACCCGCTCAACAACCGGCTCTGGCTCATGAAACAGTTCCGCGAAATCCGCGCCCTCGAAGATGAAGCCGCCCGACGCGCCCGCCTCCGCAGCATCGTCCAATGGACCGATCCCGGCCCTGGCGGTTTTTACGATAACCTCGGTGACGTGACGCACCAGTCTCATTTGGTGCGCCCCCCTGATCCCGCCACTGACCCGTCGAACTTGGACTCCGCCTACGTCGGTTTTGCGGATCCGAAGTGGGGCAACGAGTCGCTGGACACTTTGGAGAACCCGTGGCGCTATTCGTGGGCGGACCAAGCCGAGACGTTGCGTTACACGCCGTTGCGCCTGCATTACGAACAGGTTGACCCGACGGCAAATTACCGTGTGCGCCTGGTTTACGGCGGCGACAGTCCGCAAAAGCCCATCCGCCTAGTGGCTAACGACGGAATTGAAATTCATCCGCCGATGCCCAAGCCACAGCCGGTCCGACCGGTGGAATTTCCGATTCCGCACGATGCCACCGTCTCCGGCCAGCTCACGCTGAGTTGGACCGGCGACGGCGCGCTCGGCGGCAATGGCCGTGGGTGTCAGGTTTCGGAAGTCTGGTTGCTCAAAGACGCCAAGCCATGAACCCCGCCCGAGTTTCTGCCAGGTTTCGGAGTGCGTCAGCACTCGGACGTTTTCCTGCCGACCGATCCAGCGATCGCACAGCGGAATCCCTCAAGTTATGAAATCCAAACCATCGTCGCCTCAAAGTCGTCGGCCGAAGAACCCAGTCAAAGCAAAGCTGCTGAACGGTGAACCCGTCTTTGGCGTGACCATCAGCGTCAACAACGTCGAGGTCGCGGCCCAAGCCGCCAATCTCGGATTTGATTTCCTCTGGCTGGAGATGGAGCACGCGCCGCTCAGCCTGGAAACCGTGCGCAACATCGTCCTCGCCACGCGGGGCCTGCCCGCCGTGCCGTTTGCGCGTCCGCCCGTGAACGAGCTCTGGACCGCCAAGCGCCTCTTGGACACCGGTGTACTCGGCGTGATTTTCCCTTTCACCAGCACGCCGGAACTCGCCCACCAAGCCGCCGCCGCCTGCCGCTACCCGACGCGCGGGTTGCGCGGTTCAGGCGCGGGCCTCGCCCAGTTCCGCTGGCGCGCGCCGGAAGGTTATTATGACTTTGCCGACGAGAATGTGCTGGTGATTACCGTCGTCGAGAACACTGAAGGGCTGGCGAATGTGGAAGAAATCGCGGCCACGCAGGGCATTGATGTCGTTTTCATCGGCACGAGCGACCTGTCGTTTTCGCTCGGCCTTCGCGGCGAACAGAATCATCCAAAGCTTGACGCGGCCATCGCCAAGATCGTCGCCGCCGCAAAGAAGAACGGCAAAGTCGTGGGAAGACCTGCTGGCACGCCCGAGCAGGCCAAACGGCTTCGGAAGCAAGGCTTCCTATTTTTCCAGGCGCCCACCGATCTCGATTTCATGCGTGCTGGCGCTGCTCGCTATCTTGAACCCTGCGGCATGGTGCGGCAGCAGGCTGCAGCCGTGGCCATTTGAAGTGAAGACTCGACCCTTGAAACTTGCTAAGTTCGCTGCCGCTGGCTTGCTCCTGACGCTGACGTGCGGTGTGGCCACAGCAATCGAGGCGCGATCTTCGGCTGGCCGAGAGCCTTCGCAATCGCACCGCCTTTACAGCCATCTCCTCGAACCGCGCGAACACCCCGATTACCTCCGGCGCGCCGTGAAACCGCCAACGTGGGAGACTTTCAAGAACCGGACTCAGTTCACGACGCTTCGCGGCTTCGACGTCCAAGACGACCGCATCGTCAGTTACGCGGAGGAGCTTGAGAAATACACGCGCACGTTCGAGCTCGGCGACGTGATCTGGCCATCCTACCCGATTCTGTTCGCGAAGAACCTTGGCGACCTCGCCGACGAAATCAGACGCCGCGATTTGTATCTGTTCGACGTTTGGGGCTATGTGCCCGGTTCCGGCCCCGGCGGTTACTGGCAGCAGTTCAAGGTGCCGGCGGAGGCGTTGGCAAAGCTGGAAACAAGGCTCGGAGAGCGCTGGCTCGGCACAGACAACGGTGAGCAAGACGGACGTTACATCGGCGGATACGCGGATCAGATGACGCCCACTTCGGCGGATCGCGTGGAGCAGTATTTCAACTTCCAGCGGCACTTCGAGCGCATGGGCGACGACCTCGGCCACAAGCACTCCACCCTCGTCTCGCTGAATTTCGGTCATTATTTCCTCAAGGAAGGAACCTACACGTTGATCGGGGCGGAAGCGGCGCAGGCTCTGCCGAACAACCAAGTTTATTACGCCTTCATTCGCGGCGCGGGCAAACAATACGGCGTGCCGTGGTTCGGCAACGCCAGCGTTTGGAACCGCTGGGGCTACAAAACCTACGGCTCGTCCGGCGGCACTGGCGGCGAGACGCACGGTCCGACCAAGGGCACCAGCCTGAGCCTGTTGAAGCGCCTGCTTTACTCGCACATTTTTTACAACTGCGTCGCGGTCGGCTTCGAAAGCAGTTACTTCGATGGCGAGAAGCTTTCGCCCATCGGCCACATCCAGCAATCCGCCCAACGCTGGGTGAAGGAGCACGGCCAACCTGGAGTGATGCACACGCCAGTGGCGCTCCTGCTGGACTTCTATTCCGGTTGGACTTTCCCTCGCCATCTTTACACGGACAAGGTCTATCGCGTCTGGGGCAACCTGCCCTACGAGCCGGGCGATTATCTGGCGGACGCGGTGCTCGACATGCTTTATCCCGGCTACCAGAACTCGTCGTATTTCCACGACGAATCCGGCTTCATCGCGCCGACACCTTACGGCGACATCGCGGATTGCCTGTTGAGCGACGCGCCGCAATGGGTGCTCGACCGCTACGCGGTGGTCATCGTCACAGGTGAACTCCGCGGCGGGCGGGAAATCCGTGACAAACTCCAGCGCTATGCCGAGCGCGGCGGCCACGTCGTCATCACGGCCGGAAACCTCGCCAAACTTTCTGGCGGCCTCGCAGGCCGGACGAATGTCTTGCGCACGGCGACCGTGCGTTGTGGCCGTGGGAGAGCGACTTTTCTCGCAAGTCCTTTCGGCGTGAAGTTGACCGCCAAACCGGACCAGAAGTTCCGCAGCGACGTTGACCTCCCGCTGGCCAAGCCCTACGTGCTGGACCGCGAGGAGCAGCGGGAACTCGATAGAATTCTCCGGTCCCATCAGCTCTTCGTGGTTCCAGGCGAGGGTCTGAGCTTCATCACTTGCCGGAGGCGCGCAGGCGAATACACGGTCGGCATTGCCAACAACACCTGGCGCGAACAGCCGTTTCGCCTGGTTTCGCACTGCGGCAAGATCGAATCCATCCAGGAGCTGCCACTCGACCAATCGGAGAAGGGTGCCGAAGGTCAGACGCCGGAGGTCGTTGACGCGTCCACGCTCGGCCGCAACAGCGAACGCACGATCGCGGGAGGGGACGTTCGCATCTTCGCCGTGCATGTCAGGGAAGCGAACGTCGCGGAGATCCCGCACGTGCCGCCGCCCGCCCGTCCGCAGGGCATCATTCTGCCCTTGCGCCGCACCACCTCCATCAAGGAGGAGATTCTCTCCCGCCCAACATTTTTCGAGCACTTCGACGGTGTCTGCGTGGATTGGAGTTACTTGCGCAACCGGGATAAGGCCGTGCTTCAGCAGGAGGCCGGCTGGCTCAAACGCCAAAGCCTGCGCCTCATTGTGGACTTGAGTTCCGGGTTGAACCTCTACCCAACGCTGCGGCTCACGGACAACGTGCATGAAGACTATTTGGCCAGCCTCGCGGTGATTGCCGACGTGCTCGCGAAGATGGAAATCCTCGGCGCGCGCGATTTGGTTTTGTCATTGCACCGACACCCGGAGAACAATTTCACCGTGGAGCAGACGCACGCCTCGTTCACCACCGCCCTGAAGACGCTGGCCAGCGAAGCCGCCGGGCACGGCATCACGCTGCATCTTCGCGTGGACCGCCCCAAGCAACCGCGAAGTATCGGGGAGGGATTCGAGTGGCTCGACCGCGTCGGCGCCGCCAACGTGAAGCTGGCTGCAAACCTGGTGGCGCTCGCCGATAATTCTCCCTCTTCGGATATCGCAGCAAGGCTGAAAGAACGGCTCGGCTTCTGGCTCGTGGGGAAGTCGCAGGAGGATGTTTCTGGACGGGTCTGGGATGCTCATGCTCCGCTCCACGGCGCGCTTGACCCGGACACCCTCAAGCGGACCCGTGCGCTGGCACCCGGCGCGCCGTTGCTGCTGGATGCGCTTTATCCCACGCCTGACGAGGAATACCTGGAGGCGGTGGCCTTGGAGAAGGCCGCAGGCAAAAGCACCGCCGGGCGCTGACCGGTCTTGAAGGGAGAAACCTCTTCGCGCGGCTTCAAAGCTTGAGCCGCTCGGCCAGAATCTCCGCGACATCCAGAACCCGCGTGGAATCGGTTTGCGTCGCAACGCCGTCCGTCATCATCGTGAGACAAAACGGACAACCGACGGCCACGGTCTTTGCTCCCGTCTCCAACGCTTCCTTCGCGCGCACGGTGCTGACACGTTTTTTCGGGTCCTCTTCCATCCACATGCGCCCGCCGCCCGCGCCGCAGCAAAAAGTCTTTTCCCGGTTGCGCGGCATTTCGCGAAGTTCGCCGGCAGCCAGGTTGTTGCCACCAGAGACTGCGCTCAACACAACGCGCGGCGCTTCGTGAATCCCGTTCACGCGCGCCAGGTAGCACGGGTCGTGATATGTCAGCGCCTCGCCCGCTGCGGCCAGGCCATCCACTTTCAGCCGCCCCTCAGTCAGCAATCGCTCCAGCAGTTGGGTGTGATGCATCACCTGATAGTTCCCGCCGAACTGCGGATAGTCCTTGAGCAGCGAATTCAAACAGTGCGGACAATGCGTCACAATCTTGCGGACGTTGTATTTCGCCAGCGTGGCAATGTTTTCCTGCGCCAACTCCTGAAAGAGAAACTCGTCGCCCACCCGACGCGCGGATTCGCCCGTGCATTTCTCCTCGCGACCCAGGATGGCAAAATTCACCTTCCCGTACCTGAGCAGTTTCACAAACGCCCGCGCCACCCGCTGCGCCCGACGATCGTACGACCCGGCGCAGCCGACCCAATACAGCAACTCGAAGTTCGGATTCTCCTTCACCGTCGGGACGCCGGTCCCCTCGGCCCAGTTCGCGCGCTCGGCGGCGGGCAAGCCCCACGGGTTGCCGCTGGATTGCATCCGGCGCAGTGCCGTCGCCGCCGTGCCACTTAGCGCGCCTTCGCCCACGCGGTTGCGCCGCAGGTCCGTGAGCAAAGTCACCGGGTCAATGCGCACTGGACAGATCCGCGCGCAGGCGCTGCACGTGGTGCAGGACCAAAGCGTTTCGATTTGGATCGTCGCGTCATGCAGCGGACGCGGCGGCGAAGCCTCCGTCTGGCCGCGCGTGAAACGCCTAGCGCGAGGCACGAGATTCAGCGTCATCAGGCCTTTCAGGTCCTGGACAACTCGCTTCGGCGAGAGCGGCTTTTCAGTGGCGAACGCCGGGCACGCTTCCTCGCAACGGCCACACTCCATGCAGGCGTCGAGGCTGAGGAGTTGTTGCTGGCTGAAATGCTCGACGGCGCTGACGCCAATGCGCTCGGTCTTCTCCACTTCCTCCATCGTCACCGGAAGCATTCTCCCCAATTCAGCGCGGGCGAAGAAGAGGTTCAGCGGCCCGGCGATGATGTGCAGCAGGCGCGTATAGGGAATTGAGGCGATGAAACCGAACACCAGCAGCGAGTGAATCCACCAGACCATCCGGTGCGCCGAGCGCGCGCCGACCTCCGTCATGCCGGAGAATGAATGCGAAATCCAAAACCCGACTGGCGAGCAATGCGCCGCGATACCGGTCGGTTGTTGCCACACCATACGCAAACCTTCGACGAGATAGCCCGTGATGCCGATCGCGAGGAAGGAAACCACCACGTACCAGTCCGTCGCCCGATGCCCGACGCTGGCGGGCCGCCGAGTGCGCCTCCAGAAAAACAAAACACAGCCCACGAGGAACAGCAGCCCGAACACATCGAGCGTGAACTCGTAGATGACGTAGTAAATGCCGTGGTGAAACTGGAGCGCCTTGGAAATCCAGCCCGCGATGTGGTCCAACTCCAGCAGCGTCGTACCGAGCAACAGCACCATGAAGCCGGCGAACAATGAAATGTGCGCCGAACTGGGCAGCCCGCGACCGCGGACGCGCTTTTGCCCCAGCCCATCCGTGAGCAGACGCCGGAGGCCGGGTTGCAGCCGGGCGAAGATCTGTTGGAAGCTTCCGACGATGAGTTCGCGCACGCCAATCGGAACACCTTGCCGCCACAATTTGAACCGCCGCCATACACCGTAGGCAAACACAGCCATCGTCAGCACCGTCAGGCAGTAAAACACGACGACCGCGCCATGGGAAATGTTACCAAACGTTTCGCGGGTGGGCGTCATCGCGGCGCATCACTTCTTCAGCTTCTCGATCAATTCCGGCACAGCCTGGTAGGCATCGGCGACCAAGCCGAAGTCAGCGACCTCAAAGATCGGCGCGTCGGCATCCTTGTTGATGGCGACGATGACCTTCGTGTCCTTCATGCCGGCAAGGTGCTGAATCGCTCCCGAAATGCCGACGGCGATGTAAAGATCGGGCGCAACGATCTTGCCCGTCTGGCCAACTTGCAGCGAGTTCGGCGTGATGCTCGCGTCAACCAGCGCCCGCGACGAGCCGACCGCTCCGCCCAGCACGTCCGCCAAACCGCCGATGAGTCGCTCGAAATCATCCGCACTCTTGATGCCCCGCCCGCCGGAGACAACCACCCGCGCTTCCGTCGAATCTGGTCGCCCGGCCACCTTCGCTTCGCGCCCAACGTATTCGGCAAACGCGGGCAACTTGGCTGCGTCCACTGCGACACTGGCGAGGGGCGAAGTGTCTGCGATCTTCGTCGGCGGGGCGAACGCCGCGGCGCGCACCGTCAGAAACTTTACCACGCCATCCAGCTTGACCGTGGCGATGGCGTTGCCGGCGAACATCACGCGCTTGAAGATGAAATCGTCACCATCGCGGCGCACGTCCACCACGTCGCTCAACATGCCGGAGTCGAGCAGCGCCGCCGCGCGCGGCAGGATGTCTTTCGAGAAGGTCGAGGCGGCACCAACGACCATCATCGCGCCGCGCTGTTTCGCAACCTCGGCGACGACGTGCGCGTAGCGGTCGCCGAGCGGATACTTGAACGCAGGATGGTCCGCCATCAGCACGCTGGCCGCGCCGTAGTTTCGGAGCTGCTCCGCCGCGCCCTCGATGCCTTCGCCGATCACGAGGACATCGAACGCGCCCCCGGATTCCGCGACAACGTTGTGCGCAAAGGCAATGGCAGAAAGCGTGGCCAGTTTGAACTGCCCGTCGTCATGTTCTGCGAGAACCAAAACGTTCGCCATGTCAAATCACCTTTGCCTCGTTGCGCAGCTTGTCCACCAGCTCATCCACGGTCTTTACACGCAGGCCCGCTTTCCGTTTGGCCGGAGCTTCGAGCTTGAGGACATTCGTTCGCGAAATCGCGCTCACACCCAAAGCCGACATCTCCAACTCCTCCAGCGGCTTCTTCTTCGCCTTCAGGATGCCAGGCAGCGCAACGTAGCGCGGCTCGTTCAGGCGCAAATCCGCGGTGATGATAGCCGGCAACTTGACCGTGATGGTCTCGATGCCGGCGTCGGTTTCCCGCGCGCAGTGGGCCTTTGTGTTGTTCGCCACCAACTCCAGCTTCGAGACGAACGTCGCCTGTCCCACGCCCAGCAGCGCGGCCAGCATCTGCCCGGCCTGGTTCGAGTCGTCGTCAATCGCTTGCTTGCCCATCAAGACGAACGCCGGCTGTTCGCGCCGGCAAACGGCGGCGAGGACCTTCGCAACTGCGAGCGAGTCCAACGCATCCGAAGCCTTGACGAAAAGCGCACGGTCCGCGCCCATCGCCAAGCCGACTCGCAATTGCTCGACCGACTCATCACCGCCGAGGCTGACGACGACGATTTCAACTTCCCCAAGCTTTTCCTTGATCCGCAACGCTTCCTCCAGCGCGATGGCATCGAAGGGGTTCACGGCGAACTTCACTCCGTCCACTTCAATGCCTGAGCCGTCCGGCTTGAGGCGGATTTTCGTGTCGGGATCGGGCACCCGCTTCAGCGGCACCAAGATTTTCAACGCTTCCTCCCGTGGTTCAGCGGCACAATTCAAAAATCCCCGCGCCGCCCATGCCGCCGCCCACGCACATGGTCACGAGGCCGTGGCGACCGTTGCGGCGTTTGAGTTCGTGCAAAATGGAAACAGTCAGCTTCGCGCCGGTCGCGCCGAGCGGATGGCCGAGCGCAATCGCGCCGCCATTGACGTTCACCCGCTCGCGCGGCAGCGAACATTGGCGGATGGCGGCGAGCGCCTGGCAGGCGAACGCTTCGTTGAGTTCGATGACGGCAATATCCTCGATCTTCAAGCCTGCTTGTTTCAGGGCCTTCGGAATCGCCACCACCGGACCGATGCCCATGATGCCGGGTGGCACACCGCCGACGGCGTAGGTCACGAAGCGGGCGAGCGGTTTCACACCCAGTTCCTTCAGCTTCTCTCCGGACACCAGCACAACCGCTGCGGCGCCATCGCTGCGCTGTGAGGCATTGCCGGCAGTAACGGTGCCCTTGGGGCCAAACGCGGTTTTCAGCGTCGCCAGCTTTTCCACCGACGTATCACGGCGTGGCCCTTCGTCCGCGTCGAAATTGAACTCTGTCACCTTGCGCTTGCCGTTTCCGTCCAGGTTGACTTCGCGGACGGGCACAGGAACGCACTCCTCTTTGAAGCGCCCGGCGTCGAGCGCGGCCACGGCCTTTTGATGGCTCTCGTAGGCGAAACGGTCCGCATCTTCGCGTGAGACGCTGAACTTCGCAGCGAGGTTTTCCGCCGTCAGGCCCATCGCGAGGTAGGCGTCAGGCATCTGATCCACGAGGCAGGGATTGGGCGACAGCTTGAAGCCGCCCATCGGCACGAAGCTCATGCTCTCCGTGCCGCCGGCGACGACCACCTCGGCGGTGCCGGCCAGAATCCGTTGAGCACCGATGGCGATGGCTTCGAGGCCGGAGGCGCAGAAGCGGTTGACCGTAGCGCCCGGCACACTGTCTGGCAAGCCGGCGCGTTGACAGGCGATGCGCCCAATGTTCATGCCTTGCGCGGCTTCGGGCATGGCGCAGCCCAAAATCACATCATCAATCTGCTCGGCCGCCAACTGCGGCACGCGTGCCAGCACGCCCTTGATGGCTATGGCCGCCAGATCGTCCGGCCGGATGGTGCGGATTTTTCCGTTCGGCGCTTTGCCGACTGGCGTGCGCGCGGCGGCCACTACGAAGACTTCTTTCATGGTTTCAATTCCTCAAAGGCTTTCCGGTTTTGAGCGTGTGCTTGATGCGTTCGAGCGTCTTGGGTTCGCCGCACAGGCTCAGAAAAACTCCTCGCTCCAAATCCATAATGTATTGCTCGGAGACGAAATGCAGCGAGGTCAGATCGCCGCCGCACAAAATGTAGGCCAGCTTCGCGCCGATCTTTTGGTCGTGCTCGCTGATCTGCCCGGCAACGCGCATCTGGTGGAGGATCATCTTGAAGACGGAGAGGCCGCCTTCGCCGATGGCCGGGATGTCGGAGCGTTGCGGACGCGGCCGGAAGCCCTGCGCGGCCATGTGCAGGACCTGCGCCTTGGCTTCGCCGATGAGCCAGTCGCGGTTCAAGATGATCGTCGTCTCGCTGGCTCGCAGGTAACGCAGCTTCGCGGCCTCGGCTGCGCTGGTGGAAACCTTGGCGAGACCGACGGTTTCCCACGCGTGTTTGACGCCGGGGAAATAGTCCGCTTCGTCGCTGCGGATGATGTGTTCTGTGCAGCGAATCAACATTTCCTTCGTCCCGTGCGCGCCAGGGATCAGACCCACGCCAATCTCCGGCAATCCCATGTAAGTTTCCGCCGCGAGGACAATGTGGTCGCAACCCATCGAAAGTTCGCACCCGCCGCCCAGCGTGTAGGCGTGGCACGCCGCCACCACCGGTTTCTCGAACTGACGCAACGTGCTCGTGGCTCTTTGAAACGTCCGGATCATCAAGTCAATCTCGTCCCAATCCTGGTTTTGGATTTGCGTGATCAGCACCATGAGATTTGCGCCCGCCGAGAAATGCGGCGCCTGGTTGCCGATGACGAGGCCGACGAAATTCTTCCGCACTTCCTCCAACGCCTCGCGCAGCATGCCCAACTGATCGCTGCCGATGACGTTCATCTTGGTGTGAAACTCCAGGCACGCCACGCCGTCGCCCAAATCCACGAGGCTCGCGCCCGGGTTGCTGCGCACAACCTTGTTCGCCCGGTGCAAGCGCTGCAGGTTGATCACCTTGCGCGATTCGACTTCGGCAATATGAGTCCGTTTCGCAACGTCGAAGAATGACCGCCGCGCGTCGCGTTCTTCGTAGAACGAACTCTTGCCAGCCGACAGAAGATCGCGGACGACCACCGGCACTTCGCGTCCCTCCTTTGCCAGGCGGTCGGCGGTCTGCCGGACGCCGAGCGCGTCCCAGGTTTCAAACGGGCCAAGCTCCCAGTTGTAGCCCCACTTCATCGCGTCATCCACCGTCACCACGTCATCAGCGATTTCGGTGAGGCGGTCGGCGGCGTAGCAAAGCATCGCGCTGAGGTGTTTCCAGGCGAAGACGCCCGCCTTGTCGGTGGCGGCGCAGAGGGAACGGATGCGATCCGCGCGGTTGGAGATCTTGCTCGCGGCCTCCAACGAAGCGAACTGCGGCTTCTGTTGCGGCCGATACTCCATCGTCTTGTGATCGAGCGTGCGGATTTCCCGCCCCTTCTCGGTCTTCACGCGTTGGTAAAAGCCCTGTCCTTTCTTCTCGCCCCACCAGCCGCGTTTCACCATGTCCTCGATGAATTCAATCTGGCGGAAGGCGCCGACCTGCGGATCGTGCTTCAACAACTCCCGGAGGTTGCGGCCCATCTGCGCCATGAGGTCCACGCCGACGATGTCGCCCAACCGAAAGGTGGCGCTCTTCGGGCGTCCGATGGCTGGTCCGGTGATGGCATCCACCTCGTCAATGCTCAAACCCTCGTCAAGCATGAGCAACGCCACGTGCTGCATGTCGAAGCAACCGATGCGATTGGCCACGAAGCCCGGTGTGTCCTTCGCGCGGACGATGCCTTTACCAAGCACGGCCTCGCCAAAATCACCGAAGGCTTGGAGCAGTCCGGGATCGGTGTCGGGCGTCGGGATGAGTTCGAGCAGCCGCATGTAGCGCGGCGGATTGAAGAAGTGCGTGCCGAAAAACCGGCGACGATATTCGAGCGGCAATCCCTTCGTCATCCCGGCGATGGAAAGGCCGGAGGTGTTTGTCGTGACCAGCGCATCGGGTCGGGCGTTCGCCGCGATCTTGGCGTGGATTGCCAGCTTCAAATCCATGCGCTCCAGAATCGCTTCGATGACCCAATCGGCGTCTTTGATCTCGGCGAGGTTGTCCTCGACGTTGCCGATGCGGATCAGCCCCGCGACTTCCGGGACGAAGAATGGCGTCGGCGAAAGTTTCTTCGCGCGATCAAAGAGCGTCTTGGTCACGCGGTTGCGCACCTCCGGCGATTGCAGCGTCAGCCCGCGCTTCTGCTGCTCGGGCAAGAGTTCGCCCGGCACGATGTCCATCAGCAGCGACGGAATTCCGACGTTGGCGAGGTGCGCGGCGATCTGCGCGCCCATGTTGCCCGCGCCGATGACGGCGGCTTTTCGAATGGTCAGCATATTTTTCAAAGCTTCTAGCGCGACTTTCGACTCCGGCACTTGCTAGCGCCAGAGTTCGGCGCGGAACGGCTTCGTTGTGCGAAGCACACGCGGTTCTTGTGGCGTCAAAGTGAAGCGAGGATGCCAGATTTGCAACTGCATTCCCGAGTCGCCGCTCCAATCAGTTCTCAGACCGAAGGGGCATCACCTCGCCACTGCTTCCACGCACTCCATCATCTCGCGACGGAGCGCAGCGATGGTCGTGTCGTTGTTGCTGGCATCAATCACGCTCCGGCCCAAGCCGCGCAGCATCTCGGCGTAGCTTTGATCGAGCATCTCGGGCAGGCTGACGTCGAGCAAATGTTTGATGCGGGCGCGGGCATCGTCGGACAGTTTCGCCCCGCTGTCGCCTGTGAGCCGCTTTCTCAGCGCCGCGAGAATTCGGTAGTCCTCGATCCCTTCGCGCACCGCTTCCCAGCGGCGACTCGGCACGGGCCCGGTTCGTCCCGGATAAACCAGCATGTATTCCATGTCAATGCGGCCCCACGGATCGCCGCCCATGTTGTAGCACCAAAAGCCGATGCCCGTCGCGCCATGCCGAAACGCGAACGGCGCCGCGGCGCGGTAATCGGCGATGAGATTCATGTTCTTGAGGTTCGGGCCGACCGGCCGGCTGTAAGCGTAGCCGCAGTTGTAGGACCACAGCATCCCGCCGCTCTTGCGCACCACGTCCATCACCGGCGATTTCTCCGCCAGCATGTAGATGCTCGGACTCCAGATGTTCACGCACGTCGCCATGGCCTCGAACATCTCGCGCTCGCCGCCGCCGTCCATGTAGATGTTGATCTGCGGATAAAGCGCGCGAACCGCCTTGCCAAACGCGACGAGTTGGTTGACCGCGTTCCAGCCCACGCCGCCTGGTTCGTCAATCGGATACAGCGCGAAATGGTTCGTGTCGAAACCCGCGCCCGCTAGGTGGGCGACGAGTTCGTCAAGGAACCTTTTCAAGTCATCGCGGTATGCGGGGCTGCCGACCTCGCCGTGCAATGAAGCCGGAATTCCCTGGAGCAGCAGGACGACGTCCTTACCACGCAGGCGGCTGAGCACCGGATCGAGCCGCCTGAAATCCGATTCGGCCAAGCGGCCCTGGGCATCGTAGTTCACGCCGGGAAGTCCAATCGGGAACGCGTTGTTCCCATGTGCGAGCAAATCGCGGAGGTTCTTTTCCTCCGGCGCGGCCCAGGTGCACAGGTGGAAATCACCGGACGGCACCATTGCGAAATTCGGAAGGCGCAAATTGATTTCAACCACAGTCTCCGGCGGCGGAACTGTGTGTGGGTTCGTAGGTGCATCGAGCACGCCCGCGCCATTGAGGGCTTGGAGTCGCAGCTTGACCTGATGCTCGCCCGGCTTCGCAGCGCTGAGATCAATGTCCAGCCACAGCTCGCGGCTGGCGAGCGGGGGAACCGTCAGCGTGCTGGTTTCATCGAGTTCCGGCAGCGCGTCCCACGAAACTTCGCCCAGCGATGTCGGCACGCCGACGGAGCGATGCGGTGTGACGACGATGCCGTTCGTCAGCTGGTCAACCAGAAGGCGCACCAACAACTCGTGATCCGTCACGTTGAAAAGATCCAACGCCACCGGCTCGTGTTCGCCCGGAACGGCCGCGCGCGTGAGACGCAGCGGATTCGCGGCGGTGGCCGGCAACTGCTCGTCCACTTTGCGGTTCTCCCACATCGTGCCTTCGAAGGCGATGAGGCTTGTTCCGGCTCCGAGCCGAGTGGCCTGCTCGACCACGCCAGCGATGGCCTGTGCCCGATTTGCGTGCGCAACCAGCGCGGACGATTTCTCCAACGCCCCCTGCACCTCCCACGTCGTCTGCCCCCCGCGGCTTATGGCCCGCGACACTCTGTCTTGCACCGCCGTGACCGGCTTCGCTTCGAATTCGAGCGAAATTGCGTCACCTCGGAGCGCCGCCGCGGAAAGTGGGAGTTTTGTTTCCACCGCGGCTGCAGCTTCGCGTAGAGCGGCCAAAGCTCGCGCGATGAGAGCACGGTCGTTGGCAAACGGTTGGAGAAAGAACGAGCGCTCACCGGAGGCGACAACCAGCCCACCTGCGTCCCTCAGCGACCAGTTGAAGCAGTAATCACCCGGGGCGATCACATCCAGCGGCAGGAGCAACTCGCCGCGTTTTCCCAGGACTGGTGTTGTCGCCGCCTGCAATGCGCCATCGGGGCGTCGGCACGATGCCGTGGCGGTCAACTCCGGCGTTCCGGGTTGGGAGTTCTGGATGATGAACCGAAGACTCTGCCCACTCAGCACTTCGTTGGCGGTCAGGTTTGGCGGCCACATTTCGGCTTCGGCCAGTCCGTGCTGTTCCACCGGACGGTCCGCAGGTTTGGAAACCTGCGATACGGCAGACTTGGAAGTCTGCGCTACGCCTCGCTGGAGGCCGAACCACGAACCGCTGTTGCGCACGTCGCCGCGGTAGGATTTCCAATGCCCAGCCGCATTTGCGGCGGCAGGAGTGGACAGGCAGAACGCGATGCCCGATTCGCCGCCGGTAATGAGCATTTCGAGTCCTGGCGAATCGGCGGAGAGATCACCGAAGGTTGGCGTCACGTTGATCGTCCGGTTGTTGAAATGAAAGCGATGAAGGAACTCGCCCGCGTTGTTCAGGACCTGGAGGAAACCGTCCTGGGTGCAAAACGCGTATTCAAGTTTGCCGTCGCCATCCAAGTCAATCATCGCGCCCGGCGCGAGACTGCGGCCCTGCATGTCAATTTCCCAGAGCACCCGCCCGCCCTCGTCGAAGCGATAAATCACACCGACCTGCGTGATCAGGCAGATTTCCGCGCGACCATCGAGGTCGAGGTCGCCGACTGAAATCGTGGACGCCACCGCACCGCGCGTGGCTCGTTGCCAGAGAACTTCGCCCTTGCTGTCGAAGCAGAAGAACTGGCCGTCGCTCGATGCGGCGGCCACACGCCCACGCCTGTCGGAACCGGCGAAGATGACCGGCGCGGAGGTCGCCCACGATTGCGAAGAGCCGCCAACCTTCCGTTCCCACAAAACCTGACCCGCAGCGTTCAATGCGGTCACCATCCCCTGCCCTGTCGCCACGACGATTTCCGGTTTGCCATCGCCGTCCAGGTCGCCGACGGCCGGACTGACGGGGATGCCTTCGATTTTCGTCTGCCAGAGTGGCTTGCCCGTCAACGCCGCGAAGGCCCAAACGGTGCCGGATTCGTCAGTTTGAATCACTTCGACATTTCCATCGCCATCCAGATCGCAAACCACTGTGGCGGACCAGCTCGAACCGGCATTCAGTTGTGCGTGCCAGACTTCCTTGCCCGCGCCGTCCAGACAGGTGAACAGGCCGCCGTTGTCCGCCGCGTAAATCAGCGACGGCTGACCCGCGCGAACGCGCACGGCCGGGTAAGTCATGAAACGAGCCTTGGTCCGCCACCGCCACAGCACCTTCCCCTTGCCATCGAGCGCGATCAACTCCTCGCGTCCGGCAACCACCACTTGCTCGCGCCCATCGCCGTTGAGGTCCGCGACGATGCCGGAGCTTTCGAGGAACGTCTGCAAATCGGTTTGCCAGAGTTGCGGGAGCTTGAGTTCCGCGGCAAGCGATGGAACGACCGAGGCAAGCAGCGCGGCGAAAAAGGCCAACCACCGCCGTTCTGACGCGCGCGAAGTGACCGGATCGAGGGTGTGGCAATATCGGCAGTAAACCGGGCGGGAGTTCATACGGAAGTTCGGCGTAGTGTCAGTTTCTTTGGTCCAGCAAGTCTCAATCGAATTCAGCGGCGGCGTCTGGAACGATGCTATGCCGCCAGCGCATCAAGCATCCTCAGCCCAGCGGACACCTGTCAACGACGGAAGGCGACAACGAGATGTTTCAAAATTCCGAGAAACTTTGGGCCGGTTCCGCCTTAGCAATGGAATGACGGCCAAGTGTTCCAGCCGTGAGAACAGGCGCCTCAAGGCAAGCCGAAGCCGGAAATGGCGGCGGCCTGCGCGGGGGGCGCCGGCGGCAGGCACCAGTTGGCCGCGAAGCCAAACAAACAGAAAGGTTAAAAAGCATGAAAATGAAACAGAACATCGCCCTAGCAGCTCTCGGCATGGCGCTGGGCACAGTGCTGATCTTCACGCAAGCAGCGTGGTCGGACCGAGAAGATCAACCGTTCAAGTTGCAGGGTTCCTGGGTGGCCACGGTGCCAGGTACGCCATTGTCCTGGATGTACACCTTTGCGCCCTCTGACCCAAGTGGTCAGGAGGCGGCTCTCCACGCCAATCTGCATCTCGCCGATGCCACCGCGTTGGGCGCATTTCCAGAGGCGGAGTACGTGAGCGGGTGCATTGGTGAGGCGGCGGTGACTCGACCGAACCAAGCCGCATTCACGACGCTGTATTATGGCATGAAGAAGGGCGTGGCGTTGCCGGAGAAGGTTTACATCGTGCTGGACAGCGGAACGATCAAGAAGACTGGCCCAAGCCAGACCGAAGTCTCCCACAACTTTGGTGTGTATCTGCCCGGCCAGGATGCGGACGGCGACGGGCTGCCGGACAAAGGCCAAGTCCCAATCGCCTGCGTGTCCTACGTGAGCCTCGACACGCGCCTGCCGCTCTTACCGCCCTGCACGCCTCCGCCCGCGCCCTGATGCAATGAGCAGGTGTCTGATTCAATGAAGGCTGCCCAAGCGGGAGTCTGTCGTATCCGGCAGGCTCCCGCTTGCGGCGCTAACCAACCCGTCAAGGCAAGGGACGAACCAGG
>Ga0315277_10003349_pt1 | contig 21740 bp, 16 predicted proteins | sample YL17G05_15_MG_FD_203695 | JGI IMG/M metagenome (GOLD analysis project Ga0315277, IMG submission 203695) | Sediment microbial communities from Yellowstone Lake, YNP, Wyoming, USA - YL17G05_15 | ecosystem: Environmental > Aquatic > Freshwater > Lake > Sediment | place: USA: Wyoming | collected...
TATCCGCCTCCTTCAGAATCCCCACGATCTGTGTTTCCGTGAACCGTGACCGCTTCATGGATACCTCCGGCTCCAATATGCCGAAAAGCTCCACTTCTCGCTGGTCTACTCAGAGGGGAAGCTTACGTGAGGGGGCACTTGGTTCAACCTCGGACCTGAGGAAGTCCCAACTTGCGTCATCTTTCTCATTCTGTTAGAACCTCTTAGACCAATTCAAGAATACACTGGGCCGGATGTCGGCTTTTCACCGGCCCGAGGGGTCTGGAATCGGCTGCGTGATCCCCGCCAGACGGCGGGCGAGTTCCGCCGCTTTGTCCCATTCGCCGCGCGAACGGATCACCAGCTTCGCCCCATCGGGCGAGCCGCCACCGTGCATGCACCCCGGCACGCCAGCGCCGATTGTCAACCACTCGACCAGACGCGCCGCCCGGGCGCGCGCTTCGCCATCGACTGCCGCGCCGAGGTAGTGTTTCAGGCGGTCGCCGTATTCGGCGCTCTCCAGATCAACCGACGACGGCATGCATCCGGTCTCGGCGATGCCGCCCGCGATCTCCTGCGCCAGACGTGAGGTCTCATACGGCAAGGTCGCCACATGCGTCTTGTTGACGTTGGCCAACAGCGGATCAGGGATCCACACGCCCGACGGGTGCGGCTTCCCCAACACCGCAGCGGCGATCCCGACACCGTAGGTCGTCTCGTTGTTGATCTGCATCTGGATCAGTTTGTCCTTGAACACTTTCTCCGAGAGGCCGTTGGCGCGCGCCATCAGGATGGCGGCGCCGATCTTCACGTCGCCCTGTCCGGCCACGCACGAACCGATCGCCGCGCGGTACGGCATGATGAAGTTCATCACCGCCTTGAGCGCCGCGCCGGTCTCGCCGTTGAGGAAGACCCGTTCGTTCGGCACGAACACGTTGTCGAAGAGCAGATACCCCTGTGTGATTCCGCCCGCAGTGACCGGGATGTCGAAGCCCGCCTCGGCCTCACGCGTATCCGAGGGCCGGCGCGCTTCCACCACGGTCAGCCCCGCGACATCTCGCGGGATCACAAAGGCAATCGACCAATCTTCCTCACCGTCCTTGCAGGCGGCACCCGGAAGCACAAACACCTCTTCCGCGGCCGCGGCTCCGGCGATCATGATCTTGGCGCCGCGCACCACCACGCCATCGGGACGGCGCTCCACGACACGCAGGTACATGTCCGGCGATGTTTGCTGCGATGGCGACTTGGTGCGATCCCCCTTCGGATCAGTGAGCGCGCCGCAGCAGGTAATATCGCGCCGCTGGGCCTCGGTCAGCCACGCTTTCAGCCGCGCGTGGTACTCCGTAGCCTGCTTCTGATCGGTTTCAAACGTGGTCGCCCACATCGCATTCAGCGCGTTGCCGCCGACACAGCGCCCGCCGGTGCACGTTCCCGTCGCCTGAAACGCCCACCGCTTCATCTTGCAAATGGCGACGACGTCGTCGGCCGAACGGATCAGCGAGAGATAGCGGGAGACCGGCCCGCCGATCAGGTCGGAGTGCGTGGTGACCAGTCCTTGTGTCTGCAGATCGTGCGCCGCGGCGAATAACCGGGCGTGTCCGGCGATCGACCGCCGGGTGGCCGGATGAGTCGTGACATCATCGATGCGCTCCCCGAACTTGTAGACGTTCGGGCGCATCCCCTTCAAGGCCGCCATGTACTGTTCCGGTGTGCGCAGTGCCATATCAATCTCCTTCATCAATCGAACGGGTTAGCGCATCTGTCCCCAGGCCCCTGCTGTAAGCTACGTCACGCCGCCGCCGCTCTGCGCCAAGAAGAGATGGATTTTGACAAGAATCGGCAAGAGTGCTCCCGAGGGCGAACAGAACCTGCGCTCGCGGATGACACGACAACCCTCACATCGTGAACCGCCAAGCACAGTACCAATCGGCGGGGTGTTCATCCGGCGGACACCCAAGGCACTCAGTGTGGATGCGTGGATCAATCGCGGTGGCGAATGTCGTGTACTCGATCACCCCCGCCGACTTGCAGGGATAGTCCGCCAGCCCTTTGCGCCGGCGCGCTGACTGGACGCGGCAGTCGTTCATCCGTAGAATCAGTGTTGAGGCATCGCGGCGTTCGATGGTGTAGACGTTGATATTGGCATACAGCCGCTGTCGCAGGGCCTGCTCCAGCGCGTCCAAACCACCGTGTTCCGGCAGTTGCAGAAGCACCTTGATGCGCGCCGCCTCGAAGGGGGAGAAACGACTCCACGCGGCGTCGTTGCAGCGCTGCGCGGCGCTCAGGCCATGACGCTCCTCCACCGCCTGAAACCACAGGCCGTCACAGGCCAGCCAGTTCGCCGACATACCGGCCAGCAGCGTCCGGAGTTCTTCAGCCGTCTTGTGCTTCAGAGCTTCAGGGATCCCGTCGGCGACAGCGAAGCCGAGAGCCTGCCCCAACCGCGATAGCTGCAGCGGAAACCACCGCTCCCAGACGACCGATTCCATCGGAAGACACTCTTCCGGGCCAAGCTGCTGTCCGACCTCCGTCCACCACAGCGCGTAGTGGACCAGCGTGCGGTGCAGCGCATCGAGTACGAGACGAAGCAGTTGGTCGTGTTCCGGTTCTGCGGATGGCTCTGTGTTCAGTGAATCACCAGGCATGGCATTCTCCTCTTCAAGCCGGGAAGTGTGGGCCTCCGTCGGGCAAGATAGGCGGGACAAGTGACCCCCGCCAGTGCCGCACAAGATCACTCACCAGCCGGCTTCACCGCCTTGTGTCAGACACCATCATCCCCACTCCGCTTGGCGGACAGGGGGGCTGAAAGCCGGCTGCGAGCATCCGCACACTTGAGCGATCCCGTAGACAGCGCGATAACCCAACAAACGGCAAGGCCGCCAACCGGCGGCCTCGGTAGAATTCCACAGGTCGATCTGAAAGCGACAGGCACAAGGTCAGACCGTCACACCCACCAACTGGAGCCCGTGAGCTTCCTCGATTTCCCGGGGCGTTCCACATCGCGGGCAGATGAACAGGTGGCCGACCAGGTCATCGGCGGTCACGACCTGCGTGTGTCCGCACGATGCGCAGGCATGCTCCACTGAGTACTCATCGACAATCAACTCGGCGCCCGCAAGCGGCGTGTTCCCCGCCAGCATCAGAAAGGCCTGCCGCAAGGGGTCTTCCTTGAAGGTGCTCCCCCGTCGCAGATGTACGCTCTGGACCCTGGCGATCCCCTGCGCCTTCAATTCCACCAGGAGCTTCTCGATCAGTTGTTGAACGACAGAGTACTCATGCATGGGGCACTTCCCCCTGCCAACGCGCCACCTGTGACTTGACCTGTCCGATCAACTCTGGCAGTGCCGTCGCCACGGCGGGACTCAGCGCCCCACCGATAGTGGTGGCGTCGCCGACTTCAATCGCGAGTATCCTGATCTCTCGGGGGAAATCGAGCTCGAGTTGTCGCGCCAGCGCCAGGATCTCCGGTATTCCCGCGTAGTGCGGCGAGGGCGCCAACACGCGGTCGAGATCTGCTGGAGCAAATTCGCGAATCGAACCCGGTGGGAATTCTCCGGTCTGTACCGCATCGACAATGATGGCGCGCTCGTAGCCGACAAACAACTCCATCAGCGCCACACCGGAGAGACTACTCTCGATCACATCGGTCTGATCGTCCAACTCCTCCCGCAGGCGACGGACGGCCAGGATACCGACGGCATCATCACTCAACAGCTCATTGCCGAGCCCCAAAACCAGCGTTCGCGGCATCACCCGTCCCGGCGGATTTCCTCAAGCAGCTCGTGATTGCGGTTGTACACACGTACCGCCAGCGGCATCTGCCCCGGCAGGGCGTGCGTCGCACACCCATGACAGGGATCATACGCCCGGAACGCCATCTCGACCAAATTCAAAATGCCGTCATCGACCTTCCCCTGCTTGATCACCCCACGGGCGGCCTTGTCCACCGACATCGCAATCCGCGCCGCATTGTTCTGCGTCGCCACGATGAGGTTGGCTTTCGTGATTACCCCGCGCGCATCGGTCTGATAGTGATGGAAGAGCGTCCCTCGCGGCGCCTCCACTACACCCACGCCCTCGGTAGGCGTCTGTGTCGGCAGCGTGCGGACATCCGGACTGATAATGTCGGGATCGTTCGCCAGTTCCTTCATCCGCTCCGCCGCATACAACAACTCAACCAACCGTGCCCAGTGATTCGCCAAGGTGTGATGCACCGGCTTGCCACCGAGCGTGGAGTATAACTCGTCATATGCCTTCTGGGCCAGGGGCGTCGCCATCCCGTCCGCGGCATTCAACCGTGCCAACGGCGCCACGCAGTACACGCCGCTGTCCGCCCCCTCCTCAAACCCCTTCCATCCCACGTCCTTCAGGTAGCAGAACTTGATGTAACTCCACGGCTCCACGTGCTCCGCCACGTGCGCCAGGTAGTCCTGGGGTTTGAACTTCAGATACTCCTTGCCCTCAGGCGTGACAACACGGATCTGCCCATCATAGAAGTTCACCCGGTTGCTGCCGTCCACCAACCCCATGTAATAGGTCTTGTGCGTATAGGCGTCCGAGACGATCGCCTCGACATACTTCGGGTTCTTCAACACTATGTCGCGGAACACCTGCAGACTGAATTGCGCAAACTGCACCGCATGATCCCCGGCGGCGATGAACTTCCCCTGATCCTCCGCCGTCAGCCGCTTGGCCACACCTCCGGGCAGACCGAAGACCGGGTGGATCACCTTCCCCCCCGCCAGGGTGATCAGCTCCCGCATCTGCTTGCGCAAACCGATCACTTCCTTGCCGACCTCCAAGCCCACCTTGCCGAGAACACCGAGGATGTTGCGCTCTCCCTTGGGCGCGGTCGGACCGACCACAAAGTCGGGACCACCCAAAAAGTAGAAGTGCAACGCATGGTCCTCGACAAAGAAGATGCTGTACACCAGTTCGCGGATCTTCTTGGCGGCGACCGGTGGATCGACCTTGTAAAGATCATCTACCGCCTTGGTGGCCGCCATGTGGTGCGCCGTCGGACACACCCCGCAAATGCGTGAGGTGATCTGCGGCATATCCTCCGCCGGCCGGCCCACCGCAAACTGCTCAAACCCCCGCAATTCCGGCACCTGGAAGTACGCCTTCTCCACCTCGCCTTTGTCATCCAGGAAGATGTCGATCTTCCCGTGCCCTTCCAGCCGCGTAATCGGATCAATCGTGATCGTCCGGCTCATGACTTGGCGCCTCCATTTCCACCCACCCGCCGATGCAACAACGACGCCGGCAGACTGTACCGGTAAAATGTCCCCGACGGGTCGACGATCCCCTGCATCAACGCCGCCGCTTGGGGTTCCTCATTGGCTTCCCCAATCGACGCCAGCGCCGAGAGCACCTTCGCCCCATAGTCCTTTACCCCGTCGGTGGGACCCAGGCACCCCGTGCACGGCATGTTGCCGCTCATGCACGCTGCCCCGCACCCGCTCCGTGTCGCCGGCCCCAAACACAGAAGCCCCTGCTCCAACAAGCACTTCTCCGCATCAATCAGCACCTGATGCGGCCGCTTGAACTCCTTGAGAAGTAGTTTGTCCGGCTTCGTGTCCTTCCGCGGGCACTCATCACACAATGCCATGTTCGGCGCCAGCACCGAACCCTTCGGCGGCAGTTTCCCCTCCAACAGCGCCGTCACCGCCCCGACAATCAGCTTCACCGGCGGCGGACATCCCGGCAGGTAATAGTCAACATCCACTGTCTGGGCCAGCGTCTTCACCGATGGACCAAAGTGCGGCAACACCACCGTCCCCTCGGGGACCTTCGTTTGCTCCTGCGGACGTGTCCCCTCCGGATTGACGGTGCTCAACGCGTTGCCGTAGGAAGATTGCAGGATCGATTCGCGATTGTAGAGATTGGCCAGCCCCGGGATCCCCCCGGTGTGGGAGCAACTCCCGAACGCGATCAGGACTTGCGATTTGCGCCGCATCAATTCGGCCATCTCTTCCTGCTCCGAGGTCCGGATCGCGCCGTTCAGAAAACACGCGGTGATCGATCCGTCCGCCATCGCCGCCACGTCGGATCGCTTGAAATCCAACGCAACCGGCCAGAAGACGATGTCCACCGCCGCCACCACGTCCAACACCGCCTCGTGGAGATCGACTACCGCCTCCTCGCACCCACCACAGGAGGCACACCAGTAGAAGGCCACTTTGGGCTTGCCGCTCATGAGACCGCCACCTCCCGGGCATGCATCGGTTGCGGCAGAGTGGGCATACGCGGGCCGAGCGCCCGCACCTTCTCCACCATGTCGTTGACCACGCTGCGCACCTTGTCTCCCTCGGCCGCCGAGATCCACTCGAGGCGGAAGCGCTCTTCTTCGATTCCCATGTCGGCGAGCACACGCTTGAGCAGGTGGAAACGCCGCAGGGTCTTGTAGTTCCCCTCCTGGTAGTGGCAGTCCCCCGGATGACACCCGCCGAGCAACACCCCATCGGCGCCCTTGGCGAAAGCGTCGAAGATGAACTGCGGGTCGACTCGCCCGGAACACATCAGACGGATCACACGGATATTCGGAGCGTACTTCATCCGCGATGTCCCGGCCAGATCCGCCGCCAGGTAGGTACACCAATTGCAGAAGAACGCCACGATTTTGGGCTCGAACGTGTCAGGCATAGTTGAGCACCCCCTTGATCTCCTCGAAGATCTCGCCGTCCTCAAACAGATTCTGCTCGATGGAACCGGAGGGGCACGCCGCCACGCAGGTGCCGCACCCCTTGCAGAGAACCTCATTGATTTCTGATTTCTTCTTCTCCGCCAGGAAGGAAATGGCCTGATACGGGCACAGCGGCACGCAGGTCTTGCACCCCGAGCAGGTCTCTTCGATGATATGGGCCGTGTTCGGCTCCAGTTCAATCTTCCCGGCGTCGATGAGCGCCATTGCTTCCGCGGCTGCCGCCCCGGCCTGGGCTACGGTATCCGGGATGTCCTTCGGCCCCTGGCAGCACCCGGCCAGGAAGACGCCGTCTGTGAACGTGTTCACGGGCGCCAGCTTCGGATGCCGCTCCATAAAGAAGTCCCCGCCGGAACAGGTGATGTTGAACAGCCGCCGCACGTCCTGCGCATCCGCCTGGGCCTCCAGACCGATGGACAGCACGATCATGTCGACGGGGATCTTGCGCACCATGCTCAGAAGCGTGTCTTCCACCTGCATGATGAGCTGCCCATCGCCGTTCCCGGCCGGATAGATGTCCGCCACCTTGCCGCGGACGAAGCGCACGCCTTCCTCGGCGATGCGGTTGTAGAACTCCTCGAACGCTTTCCCCGGGGCCCGCATGTCAATGTAGCAGCTGTAGACCTCGGCCTCGGTCTTCTCTTTGATCAGGTGCGCCAGCTTGAGCGAGTACATACAGCAGACGCGTGAGCAGTATTTGTTGGTGTGCTCATCACGGCTGCCTACGCAGTGGATAATCCCCACCGACTTCGGCTTTCGTCCGTCGCGCAGGATCACTTCGCCTGCGGTCGGACCGGAGGCATTGACCAAGCGCTCAACTTCCATCGCGGTGTAGACATTGGGATATGTGCCATAGCCGTAGTAGGGGATACGGGCGGGATCGAACGTCTTGAATCCGGTCGCCAGCACGATCGTCCCGACCTTGAGCGTTTCCATCTTCTCCGTCTGCTTGAAGTCGATCGCCAGACGATCGCCGCATGCCTCCACGCAGGTCTTCTTGCACTTGCCGCTTTTGAACTCGACGCAGGTATCGGGATCGATCACCACCAGTTGCGGCACCGCCTGCGGGAAGGAGATGTATATCGGCTTGCGCTTGCCCAGCCCCACGTTGAACTCGTCATCCACCTTGCCCTGTTTGTAGACACAGGCCTCGATACACTCCAGGCACCCCACGCAGAGATCCTCGATGATATAGCGGGGCTTGCGCCTGACCGTGACTTCGTAGTTGCCGACATAGCCATCGACCTGGGTGACTTCGGCGAGCGTCCACATGGTGATGTTCGGGTGCATCTTCACCGCAGTCATCTTCGGCGTCAGAATGCAGGCGGCGCAATCGAGCGTCGGGAAGGTCTTGTCGAACTGCGCCATGTGTCCGCCGATGGTCGGCTCCCGCTCCACCAGGTAGACGTGCTTGCCGGCGTTGGCTAGGGTCAGCGCCGCATGGATGCCGGCGATCCCGCCGCCGACCACGAGGACGTCGGCATTGATCGGAACCTCGCGCGGTTCCAACGGCTTGTGCAGTCTGACCCGCCGCACCGCCGCCCGCAAGAGATCTTCCCCTTTGACCGTGGCCGCCGCGCGATCGGTGTGCACCCAAGAGTTGTGCTCGCGGATGTTCACCATTTGGAAGAAGAAGGGGTTGATCCCTCCTTGCTCGGTGGCGCGACGGAAGGTCGGCTCGTGCAGGGTCGGCGAGCAGGCCGCGACCACGATGCGGTTAAGCTTGTGCTCGGCGATATCCTGCTTGATCAGCTCCTGGCCGGGATCGGAACACATGTACTTGTAGTCGCGGGCGACAACAACCCCGGAAAGCCGGCTGGCGAAGTCGGCCAAGTGGCCGACATCAACGACTCCGGCGATATTGGTCCCGCAGTGACAGATGTAGACACCGATGCGGACCGCGCCATTGGTGCCACCGGGTTCGGGCATATCGTCTACTCCTTGCGTGGGATGCAGGCTTCTTCCACTAATTCCATCATTTCCTTGACGACCAAACGCCCCTCCAACTGTGCGGTCTTCAGAGCGTCCTGAAACATCACCAGATCCTTCGGGCAACTGACGACCAGAGTGTCCACACCGGGAAGGGTCGCCGCCTCCAACACTCGGCTCTGCGCCGGACGTACACTCGTGCCCGGGGCATCTTCCATCCAGATCTTCCCACCCCCGGCGCCGCAGCAGTAGGAATCCGCACGAGCACGCGGCATCTCCACCACATCGACACCCAGACGCTGCAGGATGCGCCGCGGGGCATCGTAGATATTGTTGTAGCGCCCCAGATAGCAGGGATCGTGATAGGTCGCCTTCAACGTCAGGCGGTTCTGGACCGGCAATCGGCCATCCGCCATCAAGCGATCAACGACCTCGGTATAGTGGAACACCGGTCGCTGCGACCCGTTCGCTTCATCCGCAGCCCCGTACTCGTTCTTCAACGCCTGGTAGGAATGCGGGTCAGTGGTCACCGTCTGCTGGAACTGCGCCAGACCGAATGCCTGGCGGTTCTTGTCCGCCAGCATCTCGCCGAGCCCCTCTTCACCCACGCGCCGCACGTCGTTGCCGGAGTTCTGCTCCCCGTCGTAGAGAATACCGAAATCCAGACCGGCGCCCTGGAAGACGCGCGCCGCCGAACGTGTCGCCGGCTGCAGACGCGGATCAAACGAGGCATAGTCACCGACAAACCAGAGGTAATCGACCGGCTCCTTGCGCGCATCCTTAATCTTGAAATCCAATCCCTGGGTCCACTTGGCGCGCGCCCGCGGGGAAGTGCCGAACGAGTTCCCATAGCGCGTCAGGTTGGTGAGCGCTCCCTGCAACTGCGCGTCCATGTCGCCCTGCGACACCAGGTAGCGCCGCATCTCTACGAGCACGGGGATGTGTTCATTGAACACCGGGCAGCGATCCATGCATGAATAGCAGGTCCGGCAGGCCCAGATCTCGGCGCGCTGCACGACATCGCCCACAAAACTCTTGCCATCGTGTCCGTTCCCCGACGCGCGCACCAATTCCTTGAAATGATGCATCAGCACCTTGGGCGACAGGGGCTCGCCGCTCTGGAATGCCGGACAGGCGCGTTCGCACCGGCCGCACTCGGCACAGGCCAGTCCGTTGAAGAGCTCCCGCCAGGTAAATTCCTCCCGGCGCGAGGCTCCCTCCGATGCCGGCGGAATGCCGCCTGGCTTGAGCGCGCCGAAGAGAACGCCAAAGGGCGACGCCAGGAGGTGCAGATGCTTGGAGTAGGGCAAATAGGCCATAAACCCCAGCACGATCGCCATGTGCAGCCACCACATCGCCTTGGCTACCTGGGGCGCGCTCTCGCGTGACCAGTGCCCAACCAGCGAGGTCACCAGCACTAATGTGATCAGAGTGAGGATCAAGGTCGCGTCCCCGGAGCGTTCCAACCCCGTGGGCGTGAAGATGTAGCGCCGCACCGCCGCCACCGCCAACGCCACCAAACCCAGGATACCAAAGGCCACCAGAGCGAAGGCCATCCATCCCACGTCATCCGCATAGGGGATGGGCAGGAAGGGGAACAGACCGCGGATGAGATTCCAGAAGAAGCTGGCGGCGTAGAACACGAACGCCCAGAAGATCAGGAAATGCGCGATTCCGATGACCCACTCGCCGAACAGGCGCCCCTGGCCCAGCACATTGACGACGAACAGCCAGATGCGGCGCGGGAGATTCCGCCAGCGGTTTTCCGCTCGGGCCTTCCTGAGCGTGTTCACATAGCGAAGCACGCGCGCGCCGAACAGGAAGAAACTGACCAGAGTCAGAAGCCAGAGGACCGCAAAACCTGGTATGCCGAAATAGCGTATGGTGGCCGGATCGGACATAGTGGTTTATCCCTTTTTCGACTTGACCGCGTCGGTGAGAGCGGGGATCACATCCATGACGTCGGCGACAATGCCAAAGTGCGCCACACTGAAGATGGGCGCCTGTGAATCGGTGTTCACCGCAACAATCAGGGAGGCGTCCTTCATCCCCTCGACGTGCTCCGGCGCCCCGCTGATCCCCAGCGCCAGATAGATCTTGGGCTTCACGGTCAGCCCCGACTTGCCGACCTGCCGCGTCAACCCCAGCCACCCCTGGTCGATCACGGGACGCGAACCGCAGACGGCGCCATCCATCGCCGCCGCCAGTTCCTCGGCGAGCGCCAGATTGTCCTGACTCTGAATCCCACGCCCGACCGCCACCAACACGTCTTTCTGCGTGATGTCCACGTCCCCGGCTTCCGGCTCAACATAGCGCGTCAGCCGAACTCCGGTCTTTTCCGGCAGGGTAACCGTGACGTCTTCCACCGGCGGGGCTTGTGTGGCGCGACCCTTGTCGGCCGGACGAGCCCCGGGCCCGAGCCCGATCACGACCGTCTCTCCCGGCGCGGTCACGGTGGTCTCGATCTTCCCGCCGTACATGATGCACTCCGCCTGGAGCTTGCCGTCGACGACCCGGAGGTCCTTGCAGAAATTCACGACCGGCAACCCCAACTGCTCCGCCTGCAGCGTCCCCACACCCAGACTCACGTTCGTGAGCGGGATGAGGATCGCTTGCGGCTTGCGCGCCTTCACCAGTTGTGTCAGCGCGTCCGCCTGCAGATCGGCGATCGGCTCCGCCAGCATCGGATGATCAACGTAGAACACCGAGGCCGCGCACCCCAGTGTGCCGGCCAGATCCTTGACCTTGTGCCCCAGGAGAACCGCTTCCAGACGCACCCCGAGCTGGTCCGCCACCTCGCGCCCGAGGGCCAGCGCCTCGTAGGTGATCTCCGATACCTTCCCCCGCCACTGCTCCGCCAATACCCAGATATTCCCCGGCATGACTTCTCACCTCGTCAGAGCAAACCGCGCTCGCTTAGGATTCCCACCAGCTTGCTGGAAACGGCTTCCGGCGCACCCTCCAACATCTCGGCGTGGCCGGTCACTTCGGGCTTCTTCATTTCAATCACTTCGAGGAGCGACCGGTTCGCCGCCGCCAGATCGGGAGCGGCGATTGCGTCAATCTTGGACGATTTCATCGCGGCACGCACTTTGGCGACCGGAACGTAGCGCGGCGGCTTCTCCGCCGCTTGAATCCCCAGCACCGCCGGAAGTGACACCTCAAACTCGCCGCGCACCCCGCCGGAATACTCCTTCAGCACCGTCGCCACTTTCGCGCCTTCACCCACTGCTACCTGCGTGACAATTCCCAGGTACGGCAGCCTGAGTAGATGGCCCACTAACGGCGCGATCAGCGAATCCAGATCGTCGATCGCCTGCACACCGGTGAGAATCAGGTCGGCGGGCAACAAGCCCGCTTCCTTCTGCAGGGTGAAGGCGAACACGTGGGCGGCCTCCCGCGCGCTCAGCCCCCCGTCACCGCCGGCGATTTTCACGACCCGGTCGGCCCCCTTGGCCAATGCGGCGAACAAGACGTCATCAATATCCGGGGCGGCGGTCGCCAGCACCGTCACCTTGCCGCCGTGCCGCTCCTTCAGGATGAGCGCCTCTTCGAGCGCGTGATCATCGGATTCGCTTAGAATCATGCGCAGAAACTCGGTGTCCAAACGCTTACCGTCGGGAGCGATCTCCAGCTCCTCCACCACGTCCGGCACCATTCTGAGGAGAACCAGTATGTTCATACGTCAGACCTCCATGGCCTCCGCGAGGAGTTCCGTCACGTCGCGCACCACCATCTGCTTGTCGTAGCCAAACACCTTGAGCGCATCTTCAAAACGCGAGACTTCATAGGGACACGAGACCGCCAGCACGTCGGCCCCCGTGGCGGCGGCCTCCTTCACGCGCCGCTCCGAGAGCCGCTCATATCCCTTGGCCTTATAGTAGGTATCCAGCCACATCCCGCCCCCGCCGCCGCCACAGCAGATGGCGTTGATATGGTTGTGGGTCATTTCGACCAGCTTGACGCCGGGGATGGCGCGCAGAAGCGCGCGCGGCTCGTCGTAAAACCCGTTGTGGCGCCCGAGGCAGCACGAATCGTGGTAGGTCACGCGGTAGTTCAGCTTGCGGGTCAGCAGTGGCCGTAACGATTCCAGGTATTCCGCCAAGAACGGCGTGGTGTGATCCACGCGGTACCGGAACCCGACGGACGGATACGTGTACTTGAAAGCATCATATGCGTGCGCCCCGGAAGTCACGATCCGGTTGAACGAGTACTTGGCAAAGACCGCCATGTTGTAATCCATGAGTGTATCGAAGAGGCCTCTCTCTCCCAGGAGACGGGCGCACTCGCCGGCGCACTTCTCTTCATTGCCGAGGATTGCAAAGTCAATCCCCAGAGCATGCAAGATCTTCGCCACGGCACGAGAGTTGTCCTGGCCGCGAGGGTGGTACGAAGTGTAACATTCCACAAACCAGAGGACATCCACCGGCCCCGGTTTCTCCGCCAGAATCCGGATCGGAACCCCCGCGGTGCTCACCCACGCCGCACGTTTACGCGCCGAGTCCCCGGTCGGGTTCCCGTACCGCAGGGTGTTCTCCAGCGCCTTCTGCAACTCCGCCGGCGTTTGCGGCAAACGCGCGAAAACCTGCTCTTTCACCAATGGCAGCAGTACCTCGGTGAGCTTGATGTCCCGCGGACACTTCGCCATGCAGGCATAGCAGGCGACACAACTCAACAGACTCTCACTGGTGAACACATCTTCCAGGAGCCCCGCCCGCAGCATGGCGATGATGCGCCGTGGCGGATAGTCCATCACATCCCCGTAGGGACAGGTCCCGGCACACATCCCGCACTGGATACAGGTGAGTACCTGGCGCCCCTCCGGGTAGGAAAACAGGTTATCCAGCGTCATCTCACTTATCGAGCCGGCACAGACTTCCGTTGCAAGGCTCATCACCCTCAACCTCCTGAAGGCCGCCGGATCACGCCGGCGCGGCCGTATCGTAATTGCAGAATCGTTCTAGCGAAGCTCCGGCACAACCGCTTACAGCCTACCTGTTTCAACCCGCTGCGGTCTGCTCCTGGAATCGTCAGCGGCCGGGCCAGATCAGGCTGACCACATCACCGGAGCACCTCGCCCGCCCACGCTGTTGTTGGCGGCCCGTCCGCCACCGCCCGAACTACAAACCGCTGTGGCCACCACGCCCATCCACGGCGGGCAGCGCTTATGCCGCCCCGCGGCATCTCGCCACGCACAAAGTGAATCAATTCACAACAGATGTCAACCGCTATGGACCGCATCGCGCCTGCAACCTGACAATTTCTATGCGCATCGTGAAATAGTTCACGAAATCTATCCTCATTTTCTCTCCGCTTGTCCCTCGCTGTGTGAGGTCTCGCATTACGCTCTCTGGGGCAGCATCGCCTCAACCGGATGACACCAAAGGGGTTGAGGGCATCGGACTGCACGAAGGGAAGGCAGTCGGCATTCGGACCCAACCGGGGAGATTCGGGGTTACCGCCCCCCTGTTTCAACATCGACAGAACTGCCCGGCCAGCGGATGCCACGCGTCCCGGAGGCGACAACTTTTTGACAAGCTCTTACGTCGCTGGCACGACCGACCGGCCTTCACTGCTGTACTCGTGCTCTGGAGCGCAGCTCAGAGATCGGCTCTGCACACGGCTGGCACCCAAAGCAGCGCGGCCAAAACCGCGGCGCCATCCCCTGGGAGCCGCCGTGAAAGGAACACCGCAGGTCACGGCGACCCCGCCGCGGCGGGCGCGGAATCTGCGCTCCCTTCCGAGACAGCCACATCCTTCTTCTCCCGCTTGATCTGCCGCAACCGCCAGTAGGTGTAGATCACGGGGATGATCTCCAGAGTGAGGAACGCCGAACTGAGCAAGCCGCCGACCATCGGCGCCGCGATCCGCTTCATCACATCCGCCCCGGTCCCCTGCGCCCACAAGAGCGGAATCAGGCCGAACATCATCGTGCCGACGGTCATCAGCTTGGGACGCACGCGCATCACCGTCCCCTCCATGTGCGCCCAGATGATGTCGTTCAAGTCGCGGATCTTCCCGGCCCGTTTACGCCGTTCATAGGCGTGATCGAGATAAAGGACCATGACAATCCCGGTCTGTGTCGCCAGTCCGACCAAAGCGATGATCCCGACCCACGTCGCCGTGGAAATGCTATAGTGCAGAAAGTACATCAACCAGATACTACCGACCAAAGCGAACGGCACGGAGGCCAGGACAATCAGCGTCTCGGTGAAATTGCGGAAGTTGAGGTACAGCAGAATCACGACTAGAATCAGCGTGATCGGCACGACCACCTTCATCCGCTTGGTCATCGCCTCCAAAAGCTCGTACTGGCCCGTCCACTTGAGGTGATAGCCGGACGGGATGCTGATTTCCCTGGCCACGACCTGCTTGGCCTCGTCGACATACCCGCCGATGTCCCGCTTGTTCTGATCCATGTCGACGTAGACATACCCGACCAGCATCCCGGCTTCGTCTTTGATCATCGGCGGCCCCGTGACGATGCGGATGTCGGCGATCTGGCCTAGTGGGACATGCGCGCCGCCTTCCGGGAACACGTACCCCGGCGCATTGCCACTACGGGCCTCCGCCGCCGTCGGAGCCATCGCCGGGCCGGGCATCCGACCGCCCGTCCCACCGGGCGACGGCGTTTGACCGCCACCGCCGCCTGATCCGGCGCCCGTCCCCATTGCGCCCATCTGCCACGCGGGTTGTGTCACCGCCCAGGGGTTGTAGATGCCATCCAAATCCAGCGCCGCCAGCAGCGGCGGTTCACTCGAACCCGGCGCCGCACTCATTCCCGGCTCGGCACTGGTGCCGGTAGCGGCGCTGCTCCGGATCGGGACCAGCACTTCCTTGAGCCGTTCGATGTTCTGACGCAGATCTCGCGGATAGCGTACGTTGATCGAAAAGCGGTTCCGTCCTTCAATCGTCGTCTCAACCGGCATGCCGCCGATGGCGGCTTCGATCACGTCCTGCACGTCGCGCATCGACAACCCATAGCGGGCGATCTGGTCACGGTCGGGAATGATGTCGATGAAATACCCGCCCGTGTTGCGCTCGGAGTAGACGCTGCGCGTGCTGGGGATCTTCGACAACGACTTTTCCAACTCCAGGCCGATGCGCTCAATCTCATTCAGATCGGGGCCGAAGACCTTAACGCCGATCGGTGTGCGGATGCCGGTCGAGAGCATATCGATGCGCGTCTTGATCGGCATCGTCCAGGCGTTGGTCCAACCGGGGAACTGCATCGCCTTGTCAAACTCAGCAACCAATTCCTGCCAGGTGATGGTGCGCTCCTCCGGCCAGATCGGCCGCAAGGTCGAGCGGATGAATCCCGGCGCCCAGCCGGAATACCAACGATCTTCGTGAACTCTCCGCCATTGCTCCCTCGGCCTCAGTTGTACGACTGTCTCCAGCATCGACAACGGCGCCGGGTCGGTCGGTGTTTCGGCACGCCCCGCCTTGCCGAAGACCGTGACGACTTCGGGAAACGAACGGATCACCCGGTCCTGATACTGCATGTATTGCTTGGCCTGCTCGATTGCGATATTCGGGAGGGTCGTCGGCATATAAAGGATGTCCCCCTCATTCAAGGGGGGCATGAATTCCGAGCCGATGCGGGGAATCATCGGGATCGTGGCGATGATCGCCGCCAGCCCGATGGCAATCGTGGTCTTCGGGTTGCGCAGCGCCACAAAGACAAAAGGCTTATAGAGCGCGATCACCAGGCGAGACACCGGGTGTTTGGCCTCGGAATGCACCCGCCCGCGCAGGAAGATCGTCATCAGTGCCGGCGCCAGCGTGATCGCCACCACCGCCGCGCTCGCCATCGCGAATGTCTTGGTATACGCCAGCGGCTTGAACAGCCGCCCCCCCTGCCCCGTGAGTGCAAAAATGGGCAAGAACGAAATCGTGATGATCAGGAGCGCATAGAAGATAGACGGCCCTACCTCCTTGGCGGCGGCGATAATGACCTCGGTCTTGTTCGCCGTGGGCGGCGCCTTCTCCAGCCGTTTGTGGGCATTCTCCACCAGTACAATCGACGCGTCCACCATCGCCCCGATGGCAATCGCAATCCCGCCCAGGCTCATGATGTTGGAGTTGATCCCCAATAAGTGCATGGGGATGAACGCGAGCGCCACCGAGATCGGCAGCACGATGATCGGGATGACGGAGCTGCCGAAATGCAGCAGGAAGATGATGATCACGGCCGCGACGACGATCCCCTCTTCGATCAGACTGTTCTTCAAGGTGTGGATCGCACGCTCGATCAGATTGCTGCGGTCATAGACAACCTTCAGCTCGACGCCATCCGGAAAGGCGGGCTTGACCTCGGCGATCTTCTGTTTGACGCGCGCGATCACATCCAGCGCATTCTCGCCCTGGCGCATGATCACGATCCCGCCGACGGCCTCGCCAATGCCGTCAAACTCGCCCAGGCCGCGACGGATTTCCGGGCCGAAACTCACGCGGGCGACATCGCCCACGCGAATGGGAACGCCCCCGGCGGTGCCCAAACCGATCTGCCGCAGACTCTCCAGATCGCGGATGTATCCCCGGCCACGGACGTAGTATTCGCGCCCCGTGAGTTCCAGCACCCGCCCGCCGACGTCGTTGTTGCTCGCCCGAATGGCGCGCGTCACGTCGCCGATCGACAGATTGTAAGCCTGCAACTTGGCCGGATCGACCTCGACCTGATACTGTTTCTGATAGCCGCCGATCGAGGCCACTTCGGCGACACCGGGAACTGCGGACAAGGCATAGCGCAGATTGAAGTCCTGGAAGGTCCGCAGGTCCGCCAGGTCGTGACGCCCGGTCGTATCGGCCAGCGCGTACTGGAACACCCAGCCGACCGACGTGGCATCGGGACCGATGATGGGCGTCACCCCCGCCGGGAGTTTGGCCTCAAACTGCTTGATATACTCCAGCACCCGGCTGCGCGCCCAGTAGAGGTCGGTTCCCTCCTCGAAGATGACATAGACGAACGACATTCCGAACATCGAGAAGCCGCGCACGGCGGTGACTTTGGGCGCCGCCAGAAGCGCGCTGACGATCGGGTAGGTGACCTGATCTTCCACCAAATCGGGGCTGCGCCCCATCCACTCGGCCCACACGATCACCTGCACGTCGCTCAAGTCCGGGATCGCATCGAGCGGGATCTGGCGGATTGAGTACCACGCACCGAGGCAGGCAAACGCCATCCCAATGATGACAATCGCCTTATTGCGGGCGCAGAAGTCGATGATGGCGGATATCATCCCGGATGCCTTTCCCTACACACTATTGCTGATGTCCGGCGTGCGTCGCGGCTGCGGGAGCGCCACCGAGGCCGGAGATCGCCGCCTTCAGACGACTCTCGGAGTCGATCAGGAAGTTGGCGCTCGTGACCACTGTCTCTCCCTCGGACAAGCCCGAGAGGACTTCGACCCAGTCGTCAGCCGTTCGGCCGATCTTGAGCAGACGCGGCTCAAAGTGGGTCTGATCATGGACGACAAAGGCATACTGGATCTCGCCGCCGTCCATCACCGCGTCCGCGGGTACAGCCAGCACCATCCCATCGCCGCGGTCCACCTCAATCTCGGCGTACATTCCGGGACGCAAACGCAACGACGGATTCGGAAATTCCAGACGCACTTTCAGCGTGCGCGTCTTCTCTGACACGGCAGGATAGATGAAGGTGACCTGCCCGTCGAGGACCTCTCCGGGAAGCGCGGCCAGATGCAACCGCGCCCGTTGGCCGACATGGATTTCTTCCAGGTCACGCTCGTAAACATCCGCCAGCACCCACACGGTGCTCAGATCGGCGATCGTCAGGAGATTCTGGTCAGGTCCGATGTACTGCCCCCGCAGAACCGATTTGTCCATCACATATCCCGCAAAAGGACTCCGCAGCGCCATCGTCGGGCTGAGCAGATCGGCGGTCTCCAGCCGCGCCATGTCCTCGGACGAAAGGCCAAGAAGCTGCAGCCGCTGACGCGCCGCCACCACCAGTTGCGCGCGCATCTGTGTCAGGGTCGAGTCGGTCGCGGGCTTGGCGGCGGCATCACGGGCGATGATGAAATCCTGTTCCGCCTGGAAGAGATCCGGGCTATAGAGCGACAGCAACAACTGTCCGGCTTGAACCAACTCACCCGTCTGATCGACAAAGAGATCCTGTACCCACCCGTTGACCCGGACGTGGACATTGGTCACGCGGGTTTCATCCGGTGTGACAAAACCCACGAGACGCACATTCCCGCCGATCGCCCGCCGTTCGACCGGGCCCGTGCGCAGGCCGATCAACTGCAGGCGTTCCGGCTCGATCGTCACCGGCACCAACCCGTGGACACCGCCCGGTGAAGTCTTCTCAGGAGTAGTTCCTGCGGCTGCTTGGACCTTGACCAGATTCATGCCGCACTTCGGGCACTTCCCCGGTTTGTCCGACACGACGTCCGGATCCATCGGACAGGTGTATTGCCCGGGCTTCGCGGCAGCTGTTACCGAGGAATCATGGCCGCTGCGGTCGCCCACTATAGTCATCGTTGTATCACCCTTGTCAGCGATCGGCACCAGACTCATGCCGCAGATCGGGCACTCCCCCGGTTGGTTGCTGACGTAGGTGGGATGCATCGGGCAGTGATACTGCGCCGGACCCTTTTCGACCGCCGCCAGCGGATTCAAGTCAAAGTGGCCGAGGACCATCACCAGGGCAAACAGGCACATACTGCCGAAGATGATCCAGCGCACGATCGCCATCGTGTGCACGAACGGCGGCGGCGCTTCTTCCCCTTCGGGGAGCGGCTCGTGGGCCGTGGGATCATAGCGCTCGTGAATATCAGACATATCTCACTCCCTCTTAGCGCATTTCGTCTGCCGGAATCAGGGTTGCGGGATCACCGGTATACCGTTCCACTTCCGACATTGTCCGCGCCAGTTCATTGGCAGTCTGTATGGCGCTCAGACGGTCACGGTAGATCGCCACGGCGTACGCCAGCACGGCATTCAAGGGCGAGCGGTTGGCGGTGTAACCGCCCAGTGCGCTCCGATACGCTTCCTCGGCCGCCGGGATGATCTGCTCCCGGTACAGGCGCAGGCTCTCACGCAGGCGGCGGCTTCGCTGGTGCAGAGTGGCCAACGTCGCCTGGACATCGCGCCACAACTGCCCGGCGTCCGCTTCGCTCTGGCGCCGCATCGCCTCCATCGCCCGCGCCATCCGGCCCTGCTGTCGACCGCTGAACAACGGCAGCGAGAGGGTCGCGGCGAACCCCACCATGTTCCCGCGCCGCTCCATCGCGGTGCTCTCGCGGAAGCCATAGCTGGCCGAGAGGCCGAGCATCGGCCAACGCATGCGCCGCGCCGCCGCCGCCTCAAGTCCAGAGCGCCGCGCCTCCCACGCCAAGCGCTGCAGCGGCGGATAGTGCTCCCGCGCGGCGTCCCACCACTCGGCGAGCGAATCGGCCGGCAGGGCGATAGCGGGTTCCGCCAACTCCGGCAGCATCTCATCTACCGCAACTCCCCGCAGGGCATTCAAGGCGTATCCCGCCGCATCGACTTCCTGTCGCGCGGAAAGGATCTGCGCATCGGCCCGCCACAGGTCCGCCTGTGCCGCCGCCAGATCCTCCTGATTCACGCGCCCGGCCGCCAGTCCGGCCTGAACGGTTGATACGATTTCGGCGAGAATCGCCCGCTGGCTCAGAAGGTCATCGAGCGCCTGCTGACGATAGTACAGATCATAATAGGCACTCTGGGCAGCGGCGACCAGATCGAGCAGGGTCTCCCCCCGGTCGGCGCGCGCGGCTTCCGCCCCGGCCCTGGCCGCCTGCGACTGCAAGCCCTTCTGCCCGGCGTAAGGAATGCTCTGACTCAGGCCGAGCATCTTCATCGTCATCCCGTCTTCTCGGAAGTCAAAAGATGTGGGGAGATTCGTCACCCCGGCCATCAGCATTGGATCATCCCACGCCCCCGCGGGACCGATCTTCGCCTTCGCCGCGTCCTCCATGTAGCGCGCCGCCAAAGCGCGATCGTTGTGGCCCACCACCTCGGCGATTACGGCATCGAGCGAAAGGCGGCCCAACGTGTCGCCGAGTTGCGACGGCGCGTCGCCGGCGGCAGCCGCAGCCGGCGGCCAACCATACGCCACCGCCAGAATCGTGGCTGCAATAGCAAGCGCATTCCTCATGTTACTCCCCACGGCTGATGACGGAGCATGATTCACTTCCCGCTCCCGCTCTGACTCGTGCGGATGCTGTCCGGGGCAGCCTGCGGCTCACCTGCGGGGTACTGCCCATGCGCCGCCAGCAGGGCGAGACTCCGCCCGATCCAGGCGTAGACTGAGTCCGCTTCGGCTCTGCTCGGCCGGGCGTTCCAGTGAAAGATGCGATAGCCCCAGGGCGGCATATCGCCACTTGTGATCTCGTCGCGGATGGCGTCCAAGTCACCCGCCGGGAACCCGTAGCCTCTGAACGGAAACCCGTTGGTCATGTCGAGGCGCTTGCGCGCCCGGCGGATATCACTATCGATCTCGCCTTTGATGATGGGAATCCGGTAATACCATGGATAGTAAGTCTTGGTGCTGTGACAGTCAAAACATCCCTTCTCGAGGATCGGCCGGACCGCTGTGAAGCCGTGCTGAATGGCTGTATAGATCGAATCCCAATCCACCCGAGCCGCTTTCTCGGACCCTGCCTGGCCGGACACGGGCTCGGCCGCGACGGCCGGATGCGGCTTGTACCCGTGCGCGAAGACCGCCACCGCCACAATCAGGATCACAAGGAGCGGCGCGTGGGCACCGATCCGCCCGCCGCGACGAGGAATCCGCCTTCGCACAGCTTCTGTGTTGCCCATTCCCATTGCAGCCACCTTTCTTCTCTCAACCTCACGCCCCGGCGCGAGCGGCACGGCACCGCAACAGGAGGGCCAGTCACCGCGTCTTCCTGAAGATTCCCCAAGCGAACCCCATCGGCGGCAGCGTCATCCATTATCTCGATTCACGATAGCGCCGGAGCCGGACACGCCACAAGCGGTTTCTCCGCCGGTGGCCTGTGCCCACTTATACTCTAATGAGACTGAATCCGTTGGATTTACAACACCGGGGATAGCGGCGACCTCCCGGTCACACTAAACCCGGTCGGGTACGGTGGGTGCTTGGTACCCGCCATTGCGC
>Ga0315277_10003350_pt1 | contig 21737 bp, 14 predicted proteins | sample YL17G05_15_MG_FD_203695 | JGI IMG/M metagenome (GOLD analysis project Ga0315277, IMG submission 203695) | Sediment microbial communities from Yellowstone Lake, YNP, Wyoming, USA - YL17G05_15 | ecosystem: Environmental > Aquatic > Freshwater > Lake > Sediment | place: USA: Wyoming | collected...
CTCGGTGCCAAAAGCACTGGGGTAGTAGAGCCTCACCGAGAGACCGTCGAGGATATACCCCTTTCGTACGGCATCTGTAACCCCGAGCGGCGAATCGCCTCGGACGTCTACAATCTGGCCATCCACCTCGTTTTGCGTAAGCGCGTCGTAGCTGTAAGGCAGGAACAAGGTCTGCCACCGGCTCCTGTCCGCCACCCCGCGCCCGCCGTAGCTGCGCACCCACAGGCTCTCTTTGCCGTCAGGGAGTTCGCGGTAAACCTCATATCCGTAGATTATCGTATCGCCCCAGCCGTCAGTCCGATAGCCGATGTCCGACTGATTGAAGGTCGAGCGTATGTACGGTCCCCGCCAGAGGGTGCTGCCAGAAGGAGCGACCACCAGCTCCCGCAGGTTGTTCGGCACCCGCCCCATGTCGCCGACGAACCCGAAATCCGCACGCTGGCCGGCGACAATGTAGTCAGGGTCGCCGACGATGACTTTGACGAGCTGGTCCAGTTTGCTGGCGGTGGTTTGGGCTCGGCCCCGCTCGAGGGTCACGTCCCACGTCTTGACCGCGGCGGTGAGGATAATGCTCAGGATCATCAGCACGACCAGGAGCTCGAGCAGGGTCACCCCGCGCGCTCGGCAACGCATGTTCGTGGACATCAGAACCTCACCCATATGTCGTCGCTGTCGTTGGCGCCCGGGTCGAGATGGTAAAAGAGCTGGTCCGGCCCCGCGCTCCAAAGCCCGACCGTCTCGTTGCCCACGACGTAGAAACGGTAGTCCGTATTCCATGCGTCTTCAAGATAAGCCATGTTGCCATCCTCCCGGACGTAGGGACCATTCCAGCCTTTCTTGAGGTATGGATCCCAGGCTTCCAGGGGGGAGTACTTGCCGGGGTAGCCGACCGCTGCGTACATCCCGGTATCAGGGTGACTGGTGACAAGCTCGATCAGGTGGAGCGGCCACCGGCGCATGTCGTTCTTGAATCCGGTGACGACCATCTCTCCGCCAATCGTTTGTTCGGGGTTGCCGGCAATCGCGTCCCGAAGCACCCGCATTTCCTGCATGGTCGCGACTCGGCGCGCGTTGGTCGTAATCCGGCCTACAATTGTCGGAACGAAGAAGGCTAGAATAATCCCCAACACGGATATCACGACCAGTAACTCGACGAGCGTGAACCCGCGCGCTCCGCGTGAAGTGCTGTTCACTGCGTGAATTATAGAAACACGCCTCGGCGGTGTCAAGGATGAAAACCGGGGCATATATACTCCTAACTGTGCAGGAGGAAGACGACTGCTTCGTCATCCTCGTTGAGAGTCCGGATTGAGACTCCGCCCCGGCCGATTCCGACCAGTCCGTATCCCGTCGGGTAGTCTGCGCCGACCGGTGTCCAGATGCCGTAGACAATCTCTCCGTAGCTGTAATCGTACTGGTCGTTGGGGCCGCCTTCGGTGACGTCGCTCAAGTCGGCTTCTTTGTCATAGTCCTCGGGGTTGAACTCGTCCGGGTCCATTTGTCGGCCGGTCCAGGGATTGGTGGGCAGCGTGCCCATGGCCGAGTCTATTACCCCGCCGGGAAACACCCCGCCGTAGCCGTCCTCGTAGAAATCCTCGGCGTAATGGCCCTGCTCCGCGTGGAATTCCTCGATCACCGTCTGGACGTTGTGGAGGTTCATCTTCATGGCGGCCTCGCGGGCCTGCTGGCGTACGCCGGCGATTCTGGGAATGGTCATGGCCATCAGGATGCCCAGAATCAGTATCACAACTAGCAGCTCTATGAGCGTAAAGCCTTTATCATAATCGCGCATGGTTTCTCCTCGCTTCAGTTATAAGGCAATAATGCCGGTCTGTCAAGTTAGGCGGCTGTCCCTGAAACCGACAATGACGCCACGAAAGACACGAAACTAATGGGTGCGGAGGGACAAGGCTCCGTTTATTCGGTTTCGTGTCTTCGTGGCTCTCAACATCGGTACTAGGGGCTGTCACTCCCGCTGGCTCGGCGGCGTTGTCGTAAGGACTTTGCCGTCCTTGAGATAGAAACGGCCGCCGTACGGCTCCTCCGGAATCCGTTCGACGTACCCGGCTGCCTGCAATTCGCGCAGGTCGGTCGGCAAGCGCCGCCTGTCCTCCTGAAAACGGTGGACCGCCTTCTGGAGGCGGTCAGTCGCCTCGGAGAGGTCGAGGTTCTTGAGTTGCCGGACGACCAGCGCTTTGAGTGCCCGGTTCTCGGTGCCCTTCAGCATGTCAAGCCACATCTCGCGGGCCGTCTGAAAATCGCCTGACTTGGCCTTGGCGATTGCGGCCCAGCGGACGAGGATGAACCAGGCATTGGGCATCTTCGACGCCACCTCGAAAAACGTGCTTGCCCGGCCGTAGTCGTGCAGCATCATGTAGCAGATGAAACCGGCGTCGAACGGAATCTGCCAGCTCATCGGGTTGGCCTTCATGCCGTTGGTGAGGAAATCCATGGCTTCGTGAGGCTTGCCTGCGTCCCACGCCAGCGTAATCCCCCCGAAATGGTACGCGCCGATGAAGCCGGGGTCGAGCGACGTCAGAATGTCGAACACATGGCCCAACCATTCGTATTTCCGGTCGGACATCAGGTGAAAGCCGTAGTACTGAATTCCCCGCAGCCAGATGAAGTCGGCCGCGAGGCTCTGAAACTCGACCGAGGACTCGCTCACGAATCGGCCGGACGGGAAATATGCCATTTCCGCGACTGCTTTCTCCCGCATGCGGTTCTCGCCGGCCCGGTCGATCGAGAGCTGGAGCAGATAGGCGCCGACGAACCCCCACACAATCAGCACTGCGGGCAGGATGCCGGCCAGCGGACCAGCGCGCCCGGACCTGCGGGGTCGATGGGTGACCTCGGTCAGCACCTAGAACTCCCTGCGGTTGAATATCGCCGCGGAGATCAGGAGCAGCGTCGCGGTGTAGACCAGGGCGTACAACCCGGACAGCAGCAGCGCGGACGGATCCAGCGGCGCGCCGTAGACGACCTCCGGCCGGATGTTGAAATTCCCCAGGTTGGGCAGGACATAGTAAAGAAGGTAGCTTGCCGCCTTGACGACCGGGGACGGGCTCATCGCCGCCAGCAGCTTCAGGTCCCGGGACAGGTGGCCCACAAAGTACACGGCAAACGTGAATACCGCGCCGGTAATCGGGGTTGAGAAGGTGGAGAACAGCACGGCGACCGCGGTCAGGATGGCAAGTTCGAACAGCGTCATCAGGACCGCGAGCAGCAGGTAGAGCGGGGCTCCGACGCCCAGTATGAGCAGGATCACGTAGAAGGCCGCAGTCATCACGACCAGGCTCACGACCAGGACCGCCATCAACCCGAGGTACTTGCCGAGGATGAACTCCCAGCGCCGGACCGGCTTGGCCAGCATAATGTAGATGGTGCGCTTCTCGACTTCCCGGTAGACGATGCGGCCCCCGACCAGGATTGATATCAGCACGCAGAACAAGGTGATGGCCGAGAGACCGAGGTCCTTGATGATCTTGGCCTCTTCGCCGAGCGCCAGCGGCTGGATCACCCGCGAGCTGCCCATCACCAGCACCGCGAAGATGATGAGGGTAACGAGTACCTTGTCGCGTATCGACTCACGGAACGTGTTCAGCGCGACCCCGGATACCCGATCGATCATGGGGCCCTCCCGGCCTTGGCGACGTGCGCCATGAAGTAGTCCTCGAGCGTCCGGCGGTGCGGCACGATCCCGACCACCCGGATGCCTCCTACTTCGCGGCAGATGGACATGATCTTGTCCACCTCTTCCTCACTCTTGACCGTCACGAGCAGCTCGTCACCGGACTTGATCGTATGCTGGGATACTCGTTCAAGGATCTTCTGCGTCTTGCCGGTCACGCCCTTGACCGTGACTTCGATCGACTCGACGTCGCCGGTCAGTATCTCGCTCAGGCGGCCAACCTCCGCCATCCGGCCCTCGATGACGATGCCGACGCGGTCGCAGATCATCTCGACGTCGGAGAGAATGTGCGTCGAGAAGAAGACGGTCTTGCCCCGGTCACGAAGGTCGACAATGATGTCGCGGAACTCCTTGCGGCCGATCGGGTCAAGCCCGCCCATTGGCTCGTCCAGCACGACGAGCTCGGGGTCGGCGACCAGCGCCTGGGCGATTCCCATCCGCTGCAGCATGCCGCGTGAGAACCCCCGCATCTGAATGTCGGCCGCGCTTTCCATGCGGAGCAGGCGCAGCATCCCGGTGACGCGACCCGCTGCCTCCGACTTCGGGATCGCGGAGAGCCGGGCGGCCAACCCCAGGAACTCCCTGGCCGTAAGGTGGTCGTAGAAGTAGGGCGATTCCGGCAGGAAGCCCAGTCTGGCCTTGGCCGCCGCATCGCGGGGCGGCCGTCCGAATACAAGCGCCGTGCCGGATGTCGGTCCGGTCAGACCCATGAGAATCTTGATGAGCGTCGTCTTGCCGGCGCCGTTCGGGCCGAGAAATCCGAATATCTCGCCCTTCTCGACCTCCAGGCTGATGTCATTCAGCGCCCGGACGCGCCTCATCCGCAGCCCGGAACGGTAGACCTTGCTCAGCCTGGTGACACTGATGACCGGTTCGGGGAAACTCGACATGGCAGAGCGATTATAGAAGTGGTCGCAACGGTGTCAAGCAGGCCGCAGCCCGAAGCAGACCGAAACAGTGCTCGCCAGCCAGGGCACGGAGATGCACAAAGTGACGTGACCGAAAATGCCGGTTGGTGCCTAGGTTTCTTGCTGCCTCGGCCGTTCGACGCGATTCAAGTCACCCCAGGAACGCATGGGCGGGGCCGTGAAGCCCCGCCCATTTGCCGTCGATGGACCGCTAGTTATGAAGCACGAAGAATATGAACTCTTCGCTTAGCTCGTCGCGGTCAAACATTGGCATCGATACGTCACGGCCGTAGCCGCAGATGCCGTACTCCTGGACGGTACCGTAATCCGCCGCCGCCTCCGGGATATAGCCGAGCACCTCAATCGTGCCCTGCAGGTCGTTCTCCGCATTAAGGTCGGCATACGGGCAGTTATCGTCGTCGCTGCGCTGCGCAGCGTTCTGGCCCTGCTCGTCAAGCAGATCGGTGAGATACAGCAGGTCCTCGTCCTCGAAGTTGTAGCGGATGCCGGTGTAGGGGTTGATCGGAGCGTGGCCGTAGATCGGCGAGCCGCTGACGCCGATCGGGTCGCCGCCCGGGAAGTACGCGTAGAAGATGTCCTCGGCGTCGGTCCAGTCCGACTGGTCGCTGGGGTAGTTGCCGTTGTGGTCGGTCGCATACGCTTCGAGGCACGTCTGGACGACGTGCATGTTGTTCTTGACCGAGGTACGGCGAGCGCGCTCCTGGAACAGCACGAAGTTCGGGATGATGAGGGCGAGCAGGATGCCGATGATCAGGATGACGACTAGAAGTTCTATCAGTGTGAAGCCCTTCTTATTCATTTTTGGGTTTCACCTCCTCTCTTTTTTGGATTTGGGATGAGCGGGCACCTCGACGCGCAGTGGAACTCTCCAGACTGAGTCCGGATAGCTACATAGCGCATCTCGAGTGCCATACTCGCGGAGATGATAACCCCCTCGGTGTTCATGTCAACAAAAAAAGACACCGATGGCACGGTCCGACGAGTCGGATGGGTCCGACCGGTCCGACGCGGGTCGGAGGGCCAAAAGAAAAACCCGGCAGCGACCTACTCTCCCATGCCGTTACCAGCACAGTACCATCGGCCCTGGAGGGCTTAACGTCTCTGTTCGGAATGGGAAGAGGTGTGGCCCCTCCGGTATCACCGCCGGGAATGTCAAACTCCAGAATGTAAAAGGAGAAGAGGAAGACCGAAATCTCAAGCCGCACGGCTGATTAGTACCACTCGGCTACACGCATTGCTGCGCTTCCACCTGTGGCCTATTACCTGGTAGTCTACCAGGAGCCTTCAGGGTGACTCCCCTTGCGGGGGTCACACGGGAAACCTAATCTTGGGGTGGGCTTCCCGCTTAGATGCCTTCAGCGGTTATCCCTGCCGTACTTGACTACCGAGCAGTGCCCTTGGCAGGACAGCTCGTACATCAGAGGTACGTCCACCCAGGTCCTCTCGTACTATGGGCAGCTCCCCTCAAGTTTCCTACGCCCACGATGGATAGAGTCCGAACTGTCTCACGACGTTCTGAACCCAGCTCACGTACCGCTTTAATGGGCGAACAGACCAACCCTTGGGACCTTATTCAGCCCCAGGATGCGATGAGCCGACATCGAGGTGCCAAACTTCGCCGTCGATGTGAACTCTCGGGCGAAATCAGCCTGTTATCCCCAGAGTACCTTTTGTCCGATGAGCTATGGCCCTTCCACGCAGAGCCACAGGATCACTAGGTCCGACTTTCGTCTCTGATCGAGCCGTCGCTCTCACAGTCAGGCCGGCTTATGCCCTTACGCTCGCCGCACAGTACCGTCTGTGCTGAGCCGACCTTCGAGCGCCTCCGTTACAATTTGGGAGGCGACCGCCCCAGTCAAACTACCCGCCTGCCACTGTCCACTGGCTGGATTACAGCACAGTGTTAGAAACCCAACAGAACAAGGGTGGTATTTCACCGCTGGCTCTGCCCGGGCTAGCGCCCAGGCTTCATAGCCTCCCACCTATCCTACACATGCCCTGCCAGAATCCAATGACAAGGTATAGTAAAGGTTCACGGGGTCTTTTTGTCCAATCGCGGGCAGGCGGCATCTTCACCGCCGCTACAGTTTCGCCGGGCTTCTTGTCAAGACAGCGCACCACTCGTTACACCATTCGTGCAGGTCGGAACTTACCCGACAAGGAATTTCGCTACCTTAGGACCGTTAGAGTTACGGCCGCCGTTTACCGGGGCTTCGGTCGAGAGCTTTGCCTTGCGGCTGACCCCCTTCCTTAACCTTCCGGCACCGGGCAGGTGTCAGTCCCTATACATCGTCTTCACGACTTAGCAGAGACCTGTGTTTTTGTTAAACAGTCGGTAGTGCCACTTCACTGCGGCCGGCTTGCGCCGGCACCCCTTATTCCGAAGTTACGGGGCTAGATTGCCGAGTTCCTTAACAAGAGATCACCCGAGCACCTATGGATATTCTCCTCACCCACCAGTGTCGGTTTACGGTACGGTCACCCGGACGCCTGGCACAGAGGGTTTTCTCGGCAGTCGGTTTGGCCCGGTTCCGCCCCCTTGCGGAGGCGTCCCATTCGCCACAGCGACTTACGGGCGCGGATTTGCCAACGCCCCATCGCCATGGCTTAGACCCCGATCCAACACGGGGCCGGGCCTTTCCTTCTGCGTCACCCCTTAGCTCATAACGGCGCCAAGGTGGTTCCGGAATGTTGACCGGATTTCCATCGCCTACGCTTTTCAGCCTCGGCTTAGGTACCGACTAACTCTGGGCGGATTAACCTTCCCCAGAAAACCTTGGGCTTTCGGTGACCAAGTTTTTCACTTGGTTTAACGCTACTCGTTCCGGCATCATCACTTCTGGTTCGTCCAGCGTACGTCACCGTACGCCTTCGACCTACAACAGAACGCTCTCCTACCACTCGTATTGCTACGAATCCGCGGCTTCGGCGGTATGCTTGACCCCCGATAAATTTTCAGCGCAAGACCACTCGACTGGTGAGCTGTTACGCACTCTTTAAATGATTGCTGCTTCTAAGCCAACATCCCAGCTGTCTGAGTAGCCTCACCTCTTTTTCGACTTAGCATACACTTCGGGGCCTTAGCCGGCGGTCTGGGTTATTCCCCTCTCGGCCATGGACCTTAGAGCTCATAGCCTCTTTCCATCGCTCTGGAGTTGCGGCATTCGGAGTTTGGTCGGGTTTTCTTCCACATTGTGAAAGAGCGCCCATCCAGTGCTCTACCTCCGCAACTGAACGCGACAGACTGCCCCTAAAGGCATTTCGGAGAGAACCAGCTATCACCCGGTTTGATTAGCCTTTCACTCCAACCCACAGCTCATCCGAGAATATTGCAAGGTTCACCGGTTCGGTCCTCCCTCTCATGTTACTGAGAGTTCAACCTGGCCATGGGTAGATCACCGGGTTTCGGGCCGGGCGCATGCAACTGACGCCCGATTAGGACTCGCTTTCGCTACGGTTACGGCTCATTGAGCCTTAGCCTCGCTGCATACGCACACTCGCCGGATCATTATGCAAAAGGCACGCAGTCACGATTCCAGCCAAACCTTGCGGAAAGGCTATCACCGCTCCTGCTGATTGTAAGCACATGGTTTCAGGTTCTATTTCACTCCCCGCCAGGGGTTCTTTTCACCTTTCCCTCACGGTACTAGTTCACTATCGGTCAGTTGGTAGTGTTTAGCCTTTGGACGTGGTCGTCCGAAATTCCCACAAGATTTCTCGTGTCCCGTGGTACTTGGGAAACGGCCAGGAGAGTTGTCAGTTTACGCCTACCGGACTGTCACCGTCTTTGGTGTCCCTTTCCAGGGGTCTTCGACTAACCGACAACCTTTGTAACTCCTTGATCTCACGGCAGTAGACCAGGCCGCTCCCGCGACACCGTTCCAGCAACGCCTGCCGGCTTGACACTGGAATCGGTTTAGGCTGCTCCCCGTTCGCTCGCCACTACTAGGGGAATCGAGTTTTCTTTCTTTTCCTCCGGTTACTGAGATGTTTCACTTCACCGGGTTGGCTTCGCCGAGCTATGTATTCACTCGGCGATGTACGGACATGACTCCGTACGGGTTCTCCCATTCGGGTACCGCCGGGTCAAAGCTTGTTTGCAGCTCACCGGCGATTATCGCAGCTGACTGCGCCCTTCGTAGCCTCCAACTGCCAAGGCATTCACCATGCGCTCTTAGTAGCTTGAGATGAATATCAGCCTGCCTCTTCTCCAAATTGTCAAAGAACAGAAACCATCAGCGCGAGAGTCGCTGCCTACAATTGTACGGTAGTCGCCCTCGCGGAAAGTCACAGGTATTATACACACCAATCCCACCAGCGCAAGAGAATAATCACTTGGACTCACCATCACCTAACGTTAACCCGGCTGTGAACTTACGAGCTCGCCCCTCACTCCTCACTCCTCACTCCTCACTCCTCTCTGCAAAGGGGTCGTGAAAGTCGCCTCGCAAGTCGCCGTGAGATTCACCGCCAGAGTTCCTCTGCAAATCGCGGTCAGAGTCAGACTGCGAATCGCGCCGACAATCCCTCTGCGGGTCGCCCTCCTACTCAGACTGCGAATCGTGGCAAGAGTCGCCCTGCACGTGCATCCGCAGGTGGCCCTGCAAGAGGCCCTGACCGTGCCCGCCAGAATCGCCGTGCGAATCGCGTCCTGAAAGGCCTTCCGAACCACCTCCCGAACCGTTCCCGGAACGGTTCCCAAGGCGACTCGCGAGGCGTCGCTTTCGGCCAGCTACAGACAGATGGTCTTTCTAACGCGCTGTGGAATAATGAGTTAGAGGAAAGGGCCCGAAGAGGGTGAAAATCCCCCTGTAAATCTGGCCTTGAAGCTCGTATAAAGACATGTGGGGCCATGTATGCACGGCCCGGCTGCACCGGAGGACGAAGATTCCTGAGCAAATCGTGCTCTGGCGCACATACACCCAAAGGAGGGACCCTAGTCGCGCCACGCGGCAGGCCCTGAATGACCGCTAACCCGAAAGGAGTTCTCATGACTGACCCGAATCAACGTATCATAGCCTGGGAGATAAAGACCGATACCACCAGGATGAAGGAAACGCTCGACACCCTGCGACCGGACATGCTCAAGCGCTTCGAGGCGGCGGTAGCCAGCCTCTGCGAGATGGAAGTGAAGGCCCGACAGACGCTCAACGCTGCCGGGGTGCACACTATCTTCTACGTCCCCTACCTCAACTACGCGCGGCAACTCTACAAGCTCTCGCGCCAGCAGGGCATATCGGGTGAGAGCTTTGCGATGGGCGCCCAGGTCTTGCTCGACAAATGGGCGGCTCGCGGTCTGAATCCGAATGTGCTGGCCGCAATCCGCACGCAGGTCTTCGACGCCTCTGTCCCGACGCCGTAGGTCTACCGATGCTCCGCCACGTAATCAGGGGCGGGCTCCCGCCCGCCCCTACCCTGCATTCTGTCTACTGCCTACTTGCCGCTTACCTCGTCACGACGACCTTCTGCGTCTTCCCTAGCCCCTCGCCCCTAGTCCCTAGTCCCTCTCTGATGAAGTACACCCCCGGCGCTAGCGCCCGCACATCATTCGCGCCGGAGCGCAGCTCCATCACCTCCCGCCCGCTGATATCGAGGAGCCAGCTTGTGCTTGCGCTTGAGCTTGGGCGCTCTGCTAGGAACAGCATGCCGCGGACGAGGGTCGGTGCAGGCTTGGAGCTTGAGGCTCGAGGCTTGAAGCTCTCCTCGATCCCCACCCCGCCCGAGTCGCGCAGGACGGAGATGCTCGAACCACGGTAGTTGGCGACATAAACCCGGTTCTGGCGCGGATTCCACGCAAAGGCAGTCGGCTCGCTACCGACCCCGATAGTCACGACGACCTCGTTGCTCGCGCCATCAATCACCGTGACGTTCCTGCCGCTAATGTTCGCGCAGTAGACCTCGTTGTTGGTCGGATTGTAGCAGAAAGCCCAGGGGTCGTCTCCTGCAGCCACGGTAGCGATGACGCTGTCGCTCGCGCCGTCTATCACAGTCACGGTGCTTCCCCACTCGTTCGCGCAGTAGATCTTGTTGCTGGCTTGGTTGTGGCAGAGAGCAGAAGGGAAGTCGCCCACGGCAACGGTGGCGACAACCGAGTCGCTCGCCCCGTCAATCACCGTCACGCAGTCGCTGTACCAATTCGCGCAGTAAACCTTGTTGTCGGTCAGGTTGTAGCAGAGGGCACCGGGGTATTTGCCCGCAGTCACAGCGCCGATGACCCTATCGGTCGCGCCATCAATCACGGTCACCGTGCCACTGAAGGAATTGTTAGCGCAGTAGACCTTGTTGTTGGTCGGGTTGTAACAGAGAGCACAGGGGTAGTCACCTGCAGTCACGTTGGCGATGACGCTGTCGGCCCCTCCGTCAATCACGGTCACGTTATCGCTGCTATCGTTCGCGCAATAGACCTTGTTGTTGGTCGGGTTGAAGCAGAGGACATAAGGGCCGTGACCTGCCGCCACGGTGACGAGGACGCTATCGGTCGCGCCGTCAATAACGGTCACGTTGCCGCTGCCCAGATTCGCGCAGTAGATCTTGTCATTGGTTGGGTCGTAGCAGAGGGCACGAGGTCGGCTACCTGTAGTCATGCTGGCGATGACTCCGTTGGTCGCCCCGTCCACTACGCTCACCCTGTCGCCGCCGTGGTTCGCGTAGTACACCTTGTTGCCGACCGAGTTGTAGCAGAGAGCATAGGGCGACTCGCCTGTAGCCACAGTCGTGGTGGCCTCGTTGGTCGCGCCGTCTATCACGGTTACGCTGCCATTGCCATTGTTATAAGAGTAGTTCGCGCTGTAGACCTTGTTGTTTGTCGAATTATAGCACAGGGCGGAAGGTTGGTCGCCGACAGCAACGGTGGCGACGACCGTATCGGCCCTGCCATCAATCACCACCACTTTGTCAGTAAAGCCGTTTGTGCCGTAGACCTTGTCGTTGGTCGGGTTGTAACAGAGGGCTTCGATACCCGCACCGACGATGGTGATGACGCTGTCCGTCGCACCGTCTATAATGCTCACTCTGCCGCCGTCCGCGCTGGCGCAGTATGCTTTATTATCGGTCGGGTTGTAGCAGAGGGCGTGGGGCAAGTGGTCTACGGGAACGACGGCAAGGACGGTGTCGGTCGCGCAGTCGATCACCGCCACGGTGTAGTGCTGTCCGCAGTATGCCTTGTTGTTCACCGGGTTGTAACAAAGGACTTCGCCACCCTCACCCTCAGCGACGGTGGTGATGACGCTGTCCGTCGCGCCGTCTATCACGATCAGGCTGTCTCCTGCGCAGTATACCCTGTTGTTCGTCGCATTGTAGCAGAGGGCACGAGCGCCGTGACCTGCCGCCACGGTGACGAGGACGCTATCGGTCGCGCCGTCAATCACGGTAACGTTGCCGCCATTCGGATTCGCGCAGTAGATCTTATCGTTGGTGGGGTTGTAGCAGAGGGCTTGTGGTTCATCACCGATAACCAGGTTGGCGATGATTTGGTTGGTCGTGCCGTCTATCACGGTCACGGTGCTGTCGCCGTTGTTCGCGCAGTAGACCTTGTTGTTGGTCGGGTTGTAACAGAGAGCACAGGGGTAGTCACCTGCAGTCACGTTGGCGATGACGCTGTCGGCCCCTCCGTCAATCACGGTCACGTTGTTGCTGCTATCGTTCGCGCAATAGACCTTGTTGTTGGTCGGGTTGTAGCAGAGGACATCAGGGCCGTGACCTGCCGCCACGGTGACGAGGATGCTATCGGTCGCGCCGTCAATAACGGTCACGTTGCCGCCGCCCAGATTCGCGCAGTAGATCTTGTCATTGGTTGGGTCGTAGCAGAGGGCATAGGGTCGGCTACCTGCAGTCACGCTGGCGATGACTCCGTTGGTCGCCCCGTCCACTACGCTCACCCTGTCGCCGCCGTGGTTCGCGGAGTAAGCCTTGTTGTCGACCGAGTTGTAGCAGAGAGCATAGGGCGACTCGCCCGTGACCACAGTCGTGGTGGCCTCGTTGGTCGCGCCGTCTATCACGGTTACGCTGCCATTGCCAGCGTAATAGGAATAGTTCGCGCTGTAGACCTTGTTGTTTGTCGGATTATAGCAAAGGGCGGAAGGTTGGTCGCCGACAGCAACGGTGGCGACGACCGTATCGGCCCCGCCGTCAATCACCGTCACATTGTCAGTAAAGCCGTTCGCGCTGTAGACCTTGTTGTTGGTCGGGTTGTAACAGAGGGCTTCGGCACCCGCAGCGACGGTGGTGATGACGCTGTCCGTCGCGCCGTCAATCACGCTCACTCTGTCGCCGTCCGCGCAAGCGCAGTATGCTTTGTTATCGGTCGGGTTGTAGCAGAGGGCATGGGGCAAGTGATCTACGGGCACAAGGGCAAGGACGGTGTCGGTCGCGCAGTCTATCACCGCCACGGTGTAGTGCTGTCCGCAGTATGCCTTGTTGTTCACCGGGTTGTAACAGAGGACTTCGCCACCCGCAGCGACGGTGGTGATGACGCTGTCCGTCGCGCCGTCTATCACGATCAGGCTGTCTCCTGCGCAGTATACCCTGTTGTTCGTCGGGTTGTAGCAGAGGGCACGAGGGCCCTGACCTGCCGCCACGGTGACGAGGACGCTATCGGTCGCGCCGTCAATCACGGTCACGTTGCCGCCACCCCGATTCGCGCAGTAGATCCTGTCGTTGGTCGGGTTGTAGCAGAGGGCTTGTGGTCCGCCACCGGTAACCAGGTTGGCGATGACCCGGTTGGTCTTGCCGTCTATCACGGTCACGGTGCTGTCGCCGTTGTTCGCACAGTAGACCTTGTTGTTGGTCGGGTTGTAGCAGAGAGCCGCCGCATCCGACCCGGTTGGGATTCGGGCGATCTTCTTGTTCGTGGCCCCATCGATCGCAAGCACGCAGTTGCCACGCTGGCCGGCGACATAGATTGTGTTGTTGGCCGAGTCGTACACCAGGCACTGCGGATTTTGCAGCCCGCCGAACGAGTCCGGCAGATACAGGGTCTTCTCTAACCACTGAGAGTGAGCTGCCGACAGGCAGCAGCAAACGGCCAACAGCACGGCCATGGGTCCTGCGGCCCGGTTGTGTGAGCTGACGGCTCGACCGAGAAGGTCACGGACGCGGCTAGGTAACATACCGCACCCCCGAATGAGGCAAGAACCTATGCGGCCTGGCGCCGGCAGAGATGCGCGAAAGCTACCCTTAGCGCCTCCGCGCCCGGCGTCGCTTCTACTATTATAGTCCGCCCCGGAAGAAGTCAAGCGGAGGAAGCTAGCCGGAATCGCTTCTATATTGGGCCGAGGGCGCAGGCCAGCCCGGCCTGTTCGCGCATGGTTAGCTTGCGGTCCGGCGCGGCTATCTGAGCAGGTGCCCCATCGGGATCACCCAGAGACGCTCGCCGAGTTTGACGGCCTCGTCACCGTTGCAGGCGAGCACCGCTGCACGGCAGTCCGGAGTCCGGTCGAGAAACGCCCGCAGGCCGGACAGGTCCCTCTCGGTCCACCGCGTGGCCGCCTTGACCTCAATCGCAATGACCTTGCGGTTGTGTTCGATGACGAGGTCAACCTCGTGCCGGCCGTGTTCCTGCCAGTAGCTTAGTTGAACGTCGGGCAGGTGGGCCTCGAGCAGCGCGGCCACATTCTGGGTCACGTAGGTCTCGAACAGCGATCCGCGTAGCAAGTCATCCCGGCCCGGTTCCAGCACCGTTACGCCGGCCAGGTGCGCGGCCAGACCGCTGTCGGTGAAGTGCAGCTTCGGTGACTTCACAAGGCGGGAACTGCGGTTCCGACGGAAGGCCGGCAGGCGCCGGATGAGAAATGACGCCTCCAGCAGGCCCAGATACCGCGACGCAGTGGCGGCATTGAGCCGGGCGTCGCGGCCGAGCGAACTCATCACCAGCATCTGACCGGTACGCAAAGCAGCCAGTTGCGCCAGGTTGCGGAAAGCCACCAGGTCGCCAACCTGTGACAACTGCCGCACGTCCCGCTCGACGTAGGTCTGTACGTAGCCGCGAAACCACTCGGCAACCTCTCCGGCCGGACTCAAGGCCGCAGGCGGCAGGCCACCGGTCAGAACTTCATCATCGGTGACCGGCCGGGCCCGGCCGCGGGGCGCTTCCGGCGAAGCCATGAAATCCTCAAGAAACGGCCTATCGCCTGTCTCCCCGCGGATTTCCCGCCGGGTCATCGCATGCAGGGTGAAGTAGCCGGCGCGGCCGGCCAGGGTTTCAGAAACATGCCCGAGCAAAGCCAGGTTGGCCGACCCGGAAAGGATGAACCGGCCGGGCCGCCGGTGCTCGTCGACGTTCTTCTTTAGCGCGACGAGAAGTTCCGGGCAGCGCTGCACCTCATCCAGGATCGCCGGCTCAGTAAGGAGCGACTCCGGATTCGAGCGCGCCGCGGCCAGAGTAGCGAAATCGTCTAGTGTGTGGTAGGCGTAGCCTTGAATCAGGGTCGTCTCATTCTGGAGCAGCGTGCTCTTGCCCGACTGCCGCAGCCCTGACAGCACCACTACCGGCAACTGGCGACGGGCACGCGCCAGCCTGGGCGCGATTTCGCGGGGAAGATAGCCTGTCATATTCACCTAGAGCATAGCGGCAATTTGCCACTAGTCAACAACCTTGCTGCCCCCCCCCAACCCGATATTGAACCACCAAGACACCAAGAACACCAAGCAGAAAGAGCCGATTCCTATTCTCACCCTCTTTGTGTCTTGGTGCCTTTGTGGTGAGTCCCTATGTCGGTTTCAGGATGCGCACCAACTCAGGCCTCTTCGACGTTCGCACCTGTGACGTGGCCGATAGCTCCTTGCCTTGTCGAGGCGCCAATCGCGGAGGCAGGATTTGGCCGAGACCTCGCCCAGCGCGTTGACTCCGTTCGCGGCGGTGGCTACAATCTGGCGTCAATGAGTCGCCACAATCGTCGGTTCCTGCCTCTGCTGGTCTTGCTCCTGCTCATTTCGCCTGTCACGCTCCAGTTGGCCTATGGCTACCTTGACCCGGGCACCGGGAGCTACATCATTCAGCTCCTAGTTGGCGGGCTGCTGGGCGGGCTCTTCGCCATCGGGCTCTTCTGGAAGCGAGTCATCGCCTTTGTCAAGCGGCCATTCAGACCCCGGACCCAACATTGAGCCACGAAAGCACGCGCTGCCGGACAGGGGCCGCGGAGGCCAAAGACACGAAACGAACCGGAGACTATCCGCAGATTGCGCAGATTACACAGATAGCTTTCGGTCCGGAACCCAATCTGCGAAATCTGTGAAATCTGTGGATGTCCGCTCCGACTCCGTCTCATCCGGTTTCTTTGTGGCCATTAGTAATGGGAACTGACGAGTCGGTGCCCAGTTCGTTCCGCGACCCCAATGGGTTTCTGTTCCGCCGCAATGGCAGGCTCTACCGCCAAGTGAACGACATCTATCGTGCCGACTACAAGCAACTCATGGAGTCAGGTCTCTATCGCGACCTGACCGAGAAAGGGCTGCTCGTTCGCCACGAAGAGACCTCCGAGCCTCAGATGTCCGGCGGCGGCAGCCTGGTCATTCAGCCCGAGACAATCCCCTTCATCTCCTACGCCTACGAATGGAGCTTCAGCCAACTGCAGGACGCGGCAATGGCTACCCTGTCCATCGAGAAGAAGGCCCTCGAACATGGGATGTCGCTCAAGGATGCAAGTGCGTACAACATCCAGTTCCGCGGAAGCCGTCCGGTGCTGATTGACACCATCTCATTTGAACAGTACCGCGAGGGTGAACCGTGGGTCGCCTACCGCCAGTTCTGCCAGCACTTCCTCGCCCCGCTGGCGCTGATGAGCCACACCGACGTCCGCCTCAGTCAGTTGCTGCGCGTGAATATCGACGGCATCCCGCTCGACCTCGCCAGCCACCTGCTGCCGTCAAAGACCCATCTCAATCTCGGCCTCGCGACCCACATCCATCTGCACGCGCAGGCTCAGCACAAGTACGCCGACAAGCAGGCGAAGCCCTCCGGCCGGAAGATGAGTCGCGTGGCGTTCCTCGGCATCATCGACAACCTTGAGTCGACCACGAAGAAGCTCTCCTGGAAACCTGAAGGTACCGAGTGGGGCGACTACTACTCCGCCACGAACTACACCGATACTTCTCTCGAACACAAGGCGCAACTCGTGGCCGAGTACCTTGAAAGAGTGAGCCCGAAGACCGTCTGGGACCTCGGGGCAAACACCGGCCGGTTCAGTCGTATCGCTGCCGACCGCGGAATCCCGACGGTCGCGTTCGACATCGACCCGGCCGCGGTCGAACTCAACTACCTCCACTGCCGCAAGCGTGACGAGAAGAGCATGCTGCCCCTGCTCTCGGACTTGACCAATCCCAGCCCGGCAATCGGCTGGGAGAACCGCGAACGTCAGTCGCTCATCGAGCGCGGCCCGTGCGATACCGCCATGGCCCTGGCTCTCATCCACCACCTTGCCATCGGCAACAACCTGCCTTTTGACCGTATTGTGGACTTCCTTGCCGGTATCTGCCGGACCCTCGTCATCGAGTTCGTGCCCAAGTCGGACTCGCAGGTCCAACGGTTGCTCGCCACGCGCGAAGACATCTTCCCCGGCTACACCCAGGCAGGATTCGAACAGGCGTTCTCTTCCCGCTTCGCCGTTCTTGCCTCTTCCCCGGTCAGGGATTCTCAGCGCACCATCTATCTAATGGAACGCCGCCAGCCCTGACCGTGCCCCTAGCTCAGTCCCACGGTGTGCGCTCGGCCAAGAAGCGACCGTTTCCGGTCCACCACCTCCTCTTCGCCCTTGCCCCGATCCTGTTCCTCTACTCCCACAACGCCTCGAAGCTTCCGATAGCTCCGTCGGAACTCCTGCTGCCGCTGGCAGTGTCCTTTGCTGCCGCGCTCGTTCTATGGCTGGTGCTTTGGCTCGTGATGCGGGGCAGCCGCCGCGCGGCTCTGGTCGTCTCTCTCTTCCTCGCGCTGTTCTTCCTCTACGGAAGGGCGCAAGACGCCATCGGCCACAACACAACCCCGGTACTCTTGCCCGCAGCGGCCATCGTCATCCTGATGCTGGGAATCCTCATCTTTGGCCGGCCGCGCCGGGAGTTCAGCGGGCTGACGGTGTTTCTCAACCTTGTCTCCCTGGCGCTTGTCCTCATCAACCTCGTCACCGGAGTCCCGGCACTCTTGCGTGGCGGACCATCAAGGAGAAGCCAGCCCGGCGTGGCGCTCGCGAACGCGGCAAACCTACCCGACATCTACTACATCATCCTCGACAGCTACACCCGTGAGGACGTGCTGAGCCATGACTACGGCTACGACAACTCGGGCTTCATCGCCTACTTGCGCAACCGAGGTTTCCTGGTCGGGTCGCGCAGCCGTTCCAACTACGCTCAGACCTATCTGTCTTTGGCCTCCTCACTCAACATGACGTACCTCGATTCCCTGGTCCAGAAGGCCGGCTCTGCATCCGACGACCGCTCGCAGTTGCTTGAAATGATCGCCGACAGCCGGGTGATGAACTTCCTGAAGCAACACGGCTACACAACCGCATCGTTCGCCTCGGGCTACACCGGCACTGAATTCGAGAACGCCGACGTCCATTGCGCGCCGCGGTGGGCACTGAGTGAATTCCAGAACGTTCTCATCAGCACGACCGCGCTGCCGGCGTTGGTGAGACTCGTCGCAAGACGTTCCCAGTGGGACCTCCAGCGGCAGCGCATCCTCTACGCGTTCGAGCGTCTGCCGGATGTCGCGGGAATGCGGCCCCCGGTCTTTGCCATCTGCCACATCGTCGCGCCCCATCCTCCGTTTGTGTTCGGCCCCCACGGCGAGAAGCTGAACCCGTCCGATGTCTTCACTCTAGACGAGGCCGAAGCGGTCCCGGTCATCAACAAGCAGACGATGCGACAAGACTTCATCCGGAGCTACCGGGACCAACTGGAGTTCATCACACTCAAGACAAGACAGATGGTTGACCGCATTCTCGCCCGGTCGTCCCGGCCGCCGATAATCATCCTGCAGGCCGACCACGGCCCGGCTTCGTTCCGAAACTGGGACGACCTGGCACCGGACCAGCTTGTCGAGCGAATGGCGATACTGAATGCCTACCTTGTCCCAAGAGATTCGACCGGCCCGGCCTGGTACGATTCGATCTCGCCGGTCAATACCTTCCGGCTCATCTTTGACCGTGTGTTCGGCGAAAGTCTGCCGCTACTGCCTGACCGGAGCTGGTTCTCGACCTTCAGGCAGCCATTTCGGCTTTACGACGTTGACCGACCCGAAGCCTATGAGAGCGCCCGCCAGCAGCGAGAAGCCCCGCTCACCGTACTCGTGTTCATACCCACCGGCACTCCCGAGCCTCCCGACACCGCCCGCTACGCCCGGAGGCTCACAGGAACGAGATATCCCGGCGAGAGCCGGCGGCTGGCCGACGTCTACGTGCGGCGGCTGCGGCCCGACTCCCTCACCGTACCCATCGCGTACCAGACCTATCGCAACGCCGTTGGCTCCGGAGAACTGCCTGACCTTGGAACCGAGCCCGACAGCTACTCAGGGCCAGGGCCGGACCGCAGGTCCGTCGGCGCCCTCTTCTTCGCGAACAGGGAATAGGGAATTGGCAACCGGCAACCGGGAATCCCGGGGAAGACCCGTCGCTCTGCACCCGCTCCTCTTCGCCCTTGCCCCGATCCTGTTCCTCTACTCCCACAACGCCTCGAAGCTGCCGATAGCTCCCTCAGAGCTCGTGCTTCCTCTCGCCATGTCCTTCACCGCTGCGCTTGTTCTGTGGTTGTTCCTGTGGTTCGTGTTGCGCAGCAGCCGTCGGGCTGCGCTCATCGTCTCTCTCTCCCTCGCTTTGTTCTTCACCTACGGCCGTGTCCTCGACGCGGTCGGCACGACTGCACCACCGGAACTCCTGCCCGGCGTCGCAGGCGGTATTCTGCTCCTGGGTATTCTCTTCTTTGGGCTCCCACGCCGGGAGTTCGCCGGGCTGACCATCTTCCTGAACCTCGCCTCTCTGGCGCTGGTCGCAGTCAACCTCGTCACTGGGGTTCCGACTCTGCTTCGCACCAGGACGGCAACTCTGAACGCGACGAGGACCGCGACCACGCAAACCACAGGCATGCCCGACATCTACTACATCATCCTCGACGGGTACGCCCGCAACGATATCCTGAACTCGGTCTACGGCTACGACAACTCCGAATTCACGGGCTGGCTGGAAGCGCGCGGCTTCCAGATCGCAAGCCGCAGCCGGTCGAACTACTCGCAAACCTACCTGTCGCTGGCGTCTTCGCTCAACATGACGTATCTCGACTCAGTGGCAGGCAGGCTTGGCCCGGAGTCGGACAACCGCTCACCCCTCGTCCGCATGATCGGAGAAAGCCGGGTTGTGAAGGAACTCAGGCAGCGCGGCTACGCAATAGCATCGTTCGCCTCGGGCTACACCGGCACCGACCTTGCGAATGCCGACATCCACTTTGCCCCGCGCTGGGCCCTGAGCGAATTCCAGAACGTCCTTATCAGCACGACCGCGCTTCCGCTCATCCTTGACCGCGTTCTGAAGCGGTCGCAGTTCGACCTGCACCGCGAGCGCATTCTCTATGAGTTCAAGCATCTGCCCGACGCTGCGCGGCTGAAACATCCGGTGTTCGTCTTCTGCCACATATTGAGCCCGCACCCGCCGTTTGTCTTCGGAGCGCACGGCGAGAAGACGGACCCTCAAGACTACTTCACGATGACCGAAGGCGGCACCTTCCAGACGGTGGATAGAGAGAAGGTTCGACGCGAGTATGTTGAGAAGTACCGCGCACAGCTTCAGTTCATCAACGCGAAGACCAAGACCGCGATCGAACGCATCCTTGCGGCCTCGCTGCAGCCGCCGGTCATCATCCTGCAGGCCGACCACGGCCCGGGCTCGGTCCTCAACTGGAACGACCCGGAGCCGGATGAACTGGCCGAGCGGTTCGCAATTCTGAACGCGTACTACATTCCGAAGACGGTCAACTCCTCAGTTGAGTCACTCTCGCCGGTGAACAGCTTCCGCCTCCTTTTCGACCAGCTCTTTGAAGCTGACTACGGCCGGTTGGCCGACAAGAGCTGGTTCTCGACCATCGCCAAGCCCTGGCGCCTCCACGACGTCGATAGCCCGGCCGTGTACCTGAAGAGCGGCGCGAGACAGAGAGTCTCCGTCGTAGCCTTTCGCGGAGAGCTCCGGTCGGAGGACCCAATAGCCTACTGCCGAAGGCTGGTTGCGATGTTGTACCCAGGCAAGACGGTCACCATTGAGCGCTTCTACGTCCAGGGACTGCATGTGCCCTTGGAGTCTGCAGAGGACGCCTACCGGCTCTACCTGAACGCCGTCGCCAGGAACGAACTCCCAGACCTCGGCACGCAGTACGAATCGTATTGCGGCCCGGGGCCGGACCGCATCCCAGTCACCGCTCTCCTCTTCACCTCCGAGCCCTGACCGTACACCGCATACCGTACACCGCGAGCCGTACACCGTGCACCGTAGACCGCGGATCGCTCATCGTCCATCGTTTTCCGTGTCCGGCACTTCTGACTTCTGACTTGGCCTCAACGGCCCCTGTCGGACAGTGCGCCTGTCCGCAACACCCGATTCCGTCCGCCGTCGTCCATCCTCCCTACTTCTGCATTCTGACTTCTGGTCTCTGACTTCTCAATTCGCCTGACCCCTGAAACGGCTCCGGGCCCGCGCGGGTCTTCGCCGCACGAGCCCGGTGGCCCTGTTTCGGACGAACTAGAACAGCTTGTTCTTCTTGATGTAGACCCAGAGCAGCTTCATCATCTCGCCGATCTTGACTGTCGCCTTGGCGCCGAACACCGGCTTCATCTCGTCGGTGACCTTGATGGAGCGCTTCATCAGCGGGCCTTCGCCCGTCATGAGCTTGTTCTTCTTGATGTAGGCCCAGAGCTTCTTGTTCAGGTCGCTTACCTTGATGACCTTGCCCGGGCCAAACACCGGCTGCATCTCATCGGTCAGTTTCACGGTCCTCTTCATGAGGGCCTGTCCTCTCGGCATATACGAGTCCTTTCTGCCCCGAAGGGCAATCTGGTTTCCTTCGGACCCCTGGCGGCCGCCTTTGGTCGGCCTCTTATGCCTCATTCTCGGCCTAGCTTTCCCTCTGTCAAGCATTATTTACAGGCGGTT
>Ga0315277_10003351_pt1 | contig 21735 bp, 16 predicted proteins | sample YL17G05_15_MG_FD_203695 | JGI IMG/M metagenome (GOLD analysis project Ga0315277, IMG submission 203695) | Sediment microbial communities from Yellowstone Lake, YNP, Wyoming, USA - YL17G05_15 | ecosystem: Environmental > Aquatic > Freshwater > Lake > Sediment | place: USA: Wyoming | collected...
AGCGGCTACGAGGCAGCGATATTAGCCGAGTTAACTCAGAAAGTGATTACCGTGGAATCTGTGCCGGAATTGGCGGAATCGGCTAAGCAAGTTCTGGATAAGCTTGGTTATTCCAATATCGAAGTTCATGTAGCTGGCAGGACCATGGGTTGGCCGGAGGGAGCGCCCTATGATGCTATTATTGTTTCTGCTGGTGCTCCCACTGTGCCTCAAGTTCTTTTGGAGCAACTAACTGGGAATGGGCGATTGGTAATCCCTGTCGGCTCTCGATGGCAGCAAGAGTTGCTCAGGGTCACTAAGCTCAGGAAGGGTAATAGGGTAGAGAACTTAGGTGGTTGCTATTTCGTGCCGCTCATTGGTGAAGGTGCTTGGGAGAAGTGAAAAGGGTAATTAACGGTGGGAATATTGTTGGTGGTGGGAGTAGAGAACTGCGAGTGATTATCGGAAGACCATCTGCAAAATAAGCTAACGGAGGTGAAAAATGGATTTTAACTTGAGTCGAGAGCATGAGATGCTGAGGGATATGGTGAAGGAATTTGCTAACAGTGAGCTGGCGCCTCGTGCTTTGGAGCTGGATAATAAAGGTGAATTTTTCTGGGAACAGGTGAGAAGGTCAGGGCGGTTGGGTCTCATCGGGGTGATAAACTCCAAGGAGTATGGTGGCACGGCTATGGGTCATCTGGCCCGGATGATTATCATCGAGGAAATGTCGCGAGTTTATCCACCGATGGGCTTCTTCCATCAGACGGGTAATCTATTAATGTACGCCATAGAGACTTTTGGCAATGACAAGCAGAAGAAAAAGTATTTGCCGGCCCTCTGTAAAGGTGAGAAGGTGAGCGCTTTTGCCCTGACTGAGGCTAGCGGTGGTTCCGACCCAGCCAATATGCAAACTGAGGCTACTCTGAAAGGCAACGATTACGTCGTTAACGGGAGAAAGTCCTGGATTACCGGAGTCGACCCGTCGGATGTTGTGGGCTTTGTTGCCAAAACCGGGGATAAGTTCGGTGCATTTATCGTGGAAAAGGGCACACCTGGCCTTGAGGTCACCCGGAGGGAGGAAACTATAGGACTGCGTTCTTTGCCGGTTAACGAATTTGCTCTGACTAACTGCCGCCTGCCTAAGGAAAACCTCATAGGAGAGGAGGGACGTGGTCTTGTCTGCGCTCTGACCACTATTGCCACTATCGGCAGGACAGGTGCCGCCGGGGTAGCCCTGGGCATTGCCCGGGGCTGCTATGAGATAGCTTTGAAGTTCGCCAAAGAGCGTGTCCTCTATGGCAAGCCGATAGCTGTCCTCCAGGCGATACAGTTTATGCTGGCTGATATGAATGTGGAGATTGAGGCCGCCAGGTGGCTCTGCTACAGCACTGCCTGGCAGCTTGACCAGGGCAAGACATCCCGGGACCTGGCAGTGGATATAGCCAGATGTAAGCTCTATGCTGTTGATGTTGCCAACCGCTGCGCTTATAAGGCAGTGGATATCATGGGTGCTTACGGGTTGTCTCCCGAATACCGTGTCATCGGTCTACTGAGAGATGCTCTAGAGCTGGGCGTGGCTGCTGGTAGTCAGGAGGTAATGAAGATTACCATCGGAGCCACCATTACAAGGTAATCTAGCTCTATGGGGCTTGAAATCTTAGTTTGTATTAAACAGGTGCCGCACCCCGACCACTTCTCTGAAATCCGGCTGGATGCAGGCAGCGGGCGCATTATTCGGGAGGGTATCCCGGCAATAATAAATCCACTGGACCGCAATGCCCTTGAAGAGGGGCTGAGGGTTAAGGAGAGGTTTTCAGGGAGGGTAACCGTGATAAGCATGGGGCCTCCCCAGGCTCAAAAGGCCCTGGAAGAGGCCCTGGCCATGGGTGCAGATAGGGGCATCCTCCTTTGCGATGAGGCATTTGCTGGGGCTGATACTCTGGCAACTGCCAATGCTTTATTTTACGCTATCCGAAGGCTGGGCAAGTTCGACCTTATCTATTGTGGTAACGAGACGGTGGATAGCGGTACTGCCCAGGTCGGCCCTCAACTGGCAGAACTCCTTGATATTCCTCAGGTGAGTGGTGTTCAGGAAGTCACTTTTGGTGACGAGAAGACCCTGGAGGTCAAGCGTGCTCTGGAGCACGGCTACATGAAAGTAAGGTTGAAGCTACCGGCTCTGCTTTGTGTAACCAGGGATATTAATAAGCCTCGGTTGTCTACAGTGCAGAGTATTATGGAGGTGGCACGGAAGGAGATGATTATCTGGAAAGCCAAAGATATCGGGGCTCCACCGGAGAGCATTGGCCTCAAAGGCTCACCAACCTGTGCCGCCGGCGTTTACGAACACAAGGCAGGACGGCGGCGCGAAATGATGCAGGGCTCCGCCGAGGAAAAAGTCCGAAAGGCTGTGGCACGGCTTAAAGAGCTGGGAGCGATATAACGAGGCGCGAAAACGTGAGTAATTCCGGGGAAATATGGGTTATTGGCGAGCAGCGCCAGGGGAAGCTTGAGGAAGTCTCACTGGAGCTTTTGAGCAAGGGGGCGACACTATCTCAAAGGATGGGTGTGACCCTTTCTTCGGTATTGTTGGGGGAGGAGGTCGAAGAAGTTGCCCGGGAGCTTGTCTTCCACGGTGCTGAAAAAGTTTACCTTCTTGAAGACGCCCGGCTCCGATATTATCAGAGTGAGGCATATGCCAGGTTGCTGGCTGGAATTATCAAGGAGCATGAGCCGCAGATAATTTTGATTGGTGCCACAGGAATTGGTAAGGAGCTGGCACCTAAGGTTGCGGCTAAGCTGAGGACAGGGTTGACGGCCCACTGCATAGACCTTTATGTCGGCGAGGTTGATGCCGCTCCTCATCTCATTCACGTAGTTCCTGGATGGGGTGGCAATCTGGTTATGCACATCATTTGCCCGCAAAGGAGACCGCAGGTGGTCACCGTGAAACCCGGAGTATTACCCAAGGCGGTAAGGGATGAAAATAGGAAGGGCAAGATAATCAGGGTCAAACCTGATGTAAGAGATGAAGATTTCCGTCGAATAGAGACTGTGGAGGTGGTTGAGGAGCCGTCCCAGGGTAAATCACTGGAGTCGGCTGATGTTGTGGTTTGTGGTGGTTGGGGCATGAATGCTCTGGGTGACTTTTCCAGGGTGCAGGAACTGGCTGATATCCTGGGAGGAGTCGTTGCCGGCACCAGACCAGCCATGGATAAAGGCTGGGTTGATGAAGCCCGGATGATAGGGCAGAGCGGTAGAACGGTTAGCCCGGGACTCTTCGTAAGTCTGGGTGCCTCTGGGGCGATGCACTACACTACCGGCTTTATGGGTTCTAAGGTAGTTCTGGCTGTGGACCAGAATCCGCAGGCTCCTATCTTTCAGATGGCTGACATCGGCATTGTTGGCGACTTGCGCGAGGTTATACCCTGTCTTATTGAGGAGCTTAAGAAGGACGCCTAAGAAATTCTGAACTAAGATAAGGAGGAAAGCCAAAGCATGGACATTGTTGAAGCTATCAATCAAAGGAAGAGCATTCGGGCTTTTAAATCTGACCCTGTGCCCCAAGAAATTCTCAAGGAGATAATGGAGCTGGCTTTGCGAGCTCCCTCCTGGGGGAATACTCAGCCCTGGGAATTCGCCATAGTGACTGGGAAAAAGCTAGAGGAAATAAGACAAGCCTTCGTTAAAAAGGCCGAAGAGGGACACAATCCAGACACAGACATCCCTCGTCCCCGAGAATTTCCCCAGCCCTATGATACTCGTTACCGTGCTTTAGGCAGGAGAATTCTCGAACTAAAGGGAATAAGCAGGGAGGATAAGGAGAAGAGGGGGATGTGGCTCTTGCAAGGCTTGAGGCTGTTTGGAGCTCCTTGCGCCATCTATATCTATATTGACCGTTCTTTCTACCGGCAGGGTGACGGGTTAAATATCTGGCCTGTATTCGATTGTGGCTTGGTGGCTGAGAATATCATGCTTCTGGCTACCAGGTATGGGCTAGGAACCGTTCCTCAAATACAGGCTGTCGTGTATCCTGATGTGTTGAGGAAGGTGTTGGGCATACCGGATTCCAAAGTCGTAGTGCTGGGTATATCCGTTGGCTACCCTGACTGGGATGACCCCGTAAATCAGCTCCACTCCGAAAGAGAGCCGTTGGATAATGTGAGCACCTGGTACGGCTTTGATTAGAAGGTACAAAAAATTTGTCCCTGAGCGTGAAAAGAAGTAATTCCTGATACCTTCTATTGGCGATTTAGCTTCGATTTGTACCGCTAGGTCACTCTTGGTTTTTTATGGTGGTGAAAAGTTTGTTAGCAAAAATGTTAGCAAGTTGTGATGGTATTGCTGACAAAAGCTGGATATGGGGTAAAGGAACTACATAATGATACCTTATCTATTCTAAGTACTGACGCAATCTTCTTGTTGTGTATAGTATTGATATAGCGCTTCTTGGAGTATTTCCAAACAATGTTTCTAAGATATTCCTTGGGATGTTGAATGGTCTCAGGGTTTTGAGGGATATTGGGTGATTTTCTCATATTAAAAGTCTGCTGCAAAGCTAAAGGGTCGGAAAGCAACCAGGCTTCAATTTCGAATACTGGGATCAGTATTATACGGCCAAAGAAAGCAATGTTGCTTACACTATTCTCCAACTCTGCTCGTAAAGCATTTTGGTCTTCACTATCTAGGTCGTGAATCACGACCAGATGTGTGCATCCTCTTCGAATGAGGTTCTTGGACCAAGCTTGGCATTTGTTCCTGAGCCTGCCACAACCATGGGCAGCAAAAGTGCTGAAACTGAAGCTGTTTTCGGGAGCTAGTTTGCAAGTGAACTGATATAGAACATCAATATCATTGCGTTCTTCAGCGATAACACCAATATTGATAGCCATTATTCAAGCCCGCCAGCCCGCCAGTACTCTCCCAAGTTACCCTCTGTCTGTAAATACTCGCGAAGGGCCTCAAGCTCATTTCGAGATAGGCGCTTAGGTATATGTTGAACCTTTGTACCTTCCTGAGGTATGTTTGTAACCGCATATACATTCTCAGGTTGGACCATATCGAGTACAAAGTCTGAGTGGGTGGAGATTACAATCTGCTTATCGTTTGCGTACGTTTTGATTAGCTCTAGAATACTTGATAGAAGGCCATGATGGACGCACACCTCCGGTTCTTCTATGAGTAACAGTTGGCTAGGCTCTGTAATCAAATAGAAAAGCAGCGTGATTGTCTTGAACGTTCCTTCTGAGAGCTGGTTTGGAGATAGAGTGTTTTGGCCTATTTTGAATTGGGGAATAACTAAAATATTCTGTTTTCTTCTTTCAGTGACTGTTCCGCCAATCCTTACAGAATGTTGTACTGATGAGGTTGATATCTCGTTGAAAGATATCTCGTCGACTAAACCAATCCCGTTAGGTCCGATTATGTCAATGAATTGGTGATAGCGAGCTTTAGAATATTTGCGACTATTGTAGAGGTCAAACAAAAATTTTGCATGACCAGTCAAACGCATAGCTCTAGTTGTTATTCCTTCCTTCTCTAGTTCGAAAGATACGGGGCAGTTTGCAGGGTTGGTAAATTGAGAAGCACTATAATATCGTATTTGTGCTAAGTTTACTGCAATTTTTCCAAGAAAAGCACGGACGGGTCCTGGGGTTTCCCTGGATATTCGTTCAAGGGCATCAAAGCTGATGCGACGTTGGTAGTGGCTAATAAATTGTGTGTCGGCAGTTCTAATAAGTTCGCGAGCGAGCGCAAGTGGAAGTTTAATTCTCTTGTTATTACCTGTTAGCTGTTTAATATTCCAATATTGATCTGATGTAATTACGATATCTGTATTGTTAGCATCAGTGTAAGTATCAATGTCTGCGCGTAATGTTGCGTTGACCTTGTCTAGGGTTATAGTAGCTTTGAGTTTACAATGACCAGTGGGTTCCACATCGCGAGAGTAGAAAGGGGGGCTTTCTTCTGTGAGTCTTTTAAGAAGAAGTAGAGCGTTCATGATATTTGTCTTGCCACTTGAGTTGGGACCTATGAGTACGGACAGATTGGGGTGTAGTTGAAAATACGTATCTAAACATGACCTGTACTGTTTTATTGATATGTCCTTAATCATTGTAGATATACTATGCTATGAAGAACAATTCGTTCATTGTTCACAAGAGGTTTGATAAGATATTATAAACTTTCTCAGCAGGTAAAACAATGCAATAGAAAGCGGCATTTTTAAGTACCGAGAGTCGCAGCGGAAAAGTTTGACAGGATTTTTGAGGTAGGCGAAACGGAAAACTCAGATGCTAATGTTAGCAAAAATGTTAGCAAAACATTAGACCGAATCCTATTTCGGTACAGAAGACAATCGTTCGTAATGTTCTTTGATATCTTTGCTGAACCCTAAAGCAGGGAACTCCAATAAGAAGCCTTCGCCGGGGTATTCAAGTACTTGCACAAAAGTAACGTCATTAGCTGTTTGTGAATAGGTGCATGCAAACATTCGCGTTCTCATCATGCTTAATCCCGAGAGACTAATTGGGACTTTGTCTTCAACTATGCGTTTCCTATCAGCTACCAATAGATAATCGTGGGTAAGAAGTCTTTGTACTATAAAGGTCATAATATCACACATCTGTAAAAACAAACTGTCAGAAGAGTTGAGAAAGTGAACACGGTCAATCAGATAGGCGGACAGGTATTCACTTACGTATTTCGGTTGAATTGCGAATGAGGGGTGTTTTGTTAGTGAGCGCCACGAAGTCATCTCGTAAAAAATTTTTAAAAGTGCTTTAGATGGAGACAACTCTTGATTAGAAATATCAATGTTAATAATGTCAATTAGTCTGAGTCTTTCAGAGTTAGAGGATGAATCACAGACAAGAACTCCGGTCTGATGAATGTCGGCCAATCTGTGCTCGATGTTGACTAAAAGGCATTGCGCAACTCTTAGTATATCTGAGTTCTTTTCTTTGTCGGTCTGACCTTGTTGTTTAAGAACAAAAGAAAACAAATACGGGAGGTGGAATTTACCACATAATTGTAAGAATTCATCAAAAAAAGCTTTTCTCTCACATATTGATTTTTGACCAAAAATGGTGTCTCCATGCCATATATCAGTAGCGTGAACTTCGGTTTTGAGCCAATCGTCAATTCCGAAATATTTATCAATTAATTGAGTGAAAAGTCTTTCCATGTTCCAATACACATCTTCAGAAATGAACATGGCGCCCATTATTAAGAATGGACCGTCACCATAAAAGCGGTCTTTTATTCTATAGTTGATACCCGATTCATCGTGGTATATAAGAATCATTGTGAAGCTCGTTACTCCAGTTTTCCGTAGCCCTGATTTACATATAATCTACACTCTCGCGTTTTTTAATGCAACGTTTCAAATTGATATTTTTGACTATTGACAGGGTGAACGAGTAGTGGGCCTAGGCCCTCAGCATCTTCTTCTGCAGCACCTTCTGCACGTCTTTTTTGGCACCGACCTTCTGGAAGATGGCAAGTGCTTCATCGATTAAGAGATAGATTAACGCAAGAAGTGCCCCCAAGGGGATTCGGACCCCTGATCTTCAGCTTGAAAGGCTGATGTCCTAGGCCGCTAGACGATGGGGGCAACGTTAAGCATTTTACGGGTAAATGGCTGAATGTGCAAGGTCTGACGGCACAATTGTGTGGTTTATGCCGGGGTCTATCTCGTTATCTCTTCTATTATCTGACCGCCAGGTCCTATCACCCGTATGTTCAAGGACATTTGCCCCAAAGCATGTGTTGAGCACGACAGGCAAGGGTCATAACAGCGGATAGCCACCTCAACCCGGTTGAGTATGCCTTCGGTTATCTTGTTGTTCTTTATGTACGTTTTGGCTGCTTCATACACTGCTTTGTTCATAGCAGCGTTGTTGTGGCCTGTGGCTACTATAAGATTGACCTTTCTGATTTTGCCGGTGTCATCTACCCAGTAGTGATGGAATAGAGTGCCCCGGGGCGCTTCGATTACTCCAACGCCCTGCTCGTTATATTTGTTTGAGGTCACTATCAGGTCGGTTGAGCATATGTCTTTATCATTCAGTAGCTGCTGCGTTCTTTCGAGGGCATAAAGAAGTTCTATGAGGCGGGCATAATGATAGTACAATGAACCTTCAACTATGCCGTTTGTGCCCAGCTTCCTGAAGTTCTTGAGTTCGGTATTAGCTAAAGGAGTTGATATTCCCTGGCTAACGTTAAGTCGGGCAAGTGGGCCTACGCGGTAAGTACCATCGGGATAGCCCATCATCTTATAGAAGGGGAACTTGAGGTAAGACCAATCCTCCACATGTTCGCCGATTATGTCAAGGTAATTGGAAGGATCGAACTGGTCTTCGAGAACTGCCCCCTTTCGGTCAATTAACCTCAATCGACCGTTGTAGAATTCCAGGTTGTTGTGTTTATCCACCAAGCCTAAATAGGCTGTGGGAAAACTGGCACAGCTGCATACAAGGTCTTTTTCCTTTTCGTAATAGTCCGTGATTATGTCTATGGCGGCTTGAGCATCAGCGATAGCCCAATCTAGCTGCTTCAGGAATTCATCCCGGTCGGCTATGGATAGAACCGTATTCATGCCACCGGGCACAGCACAGTTGGGATGAACTTTCTTGCCGCCTAGCTTCTGGATTATCGTCTGACCTAAGCTGCGAAGTCTTACGCCTTTGACGGCCAATCCGGGATTCTCAGCAATCAAACCAATGACATTTCTTCTTGCCGGGTCAGCATCCATGCCAAGAAGCAAATCCGGGCTGGCTAGATAGAAGAAATGAAGTGCATGGGACTGGATGAATTGTCCCATGTGTAGCAACTCGCGCAACAATTGAGCCGGGCGGGTTAGTTCAACTCCCAGAATAGCATCGCAGGCTTTAGCTGCGGCCAGATGATGGCTTACTGGGCAGATGCCGCAGATTCTCGGCGTTATGACCGGCATTTCCCAGAAAACCCTGCCCTCGCAGAATTTTTCGAAGCCTCGAAACTGGGTTACGTTGAACCTGGTATCAGCCACATTGCCTGCCTCGTCCAGCTGGATAGTTACCTTGCCGTGTCCTTCAATTCGGCTAATGGGGTTGATTTCTATAGTTCTTCTAACTTCAGGAACCATTATTCACCTCATTTTAATCGAAGCGCATCATTTCGCTGGGTAGGACCGGGATTCTGCCGGCCAGCAATTCCTTCAAGGCATACAGGATAGCTCCGGCCTCCGGCGGACAGCCTGGAACATAACAGTCTACCTTCACTACGTGATTCACCGGTTTGACCTGGTCCAGGAGTGCCGGGACGCCGGGCGGACCGGGTATTCGGCCTTCGTGGGTACTCTCGGTCTCGATATATCCACGTCTGAGCACCTCTTCTTTGTCGAAGGTGCTGCGCATGGCACATACGCCACCGAAGCAGGCGCAATCCCCCCAGGCCATGAGAATTTTGCAGTGAGCCCTGAGTTCCTTGAGTGTTTCTTCCTCTTCAGTGTTGCCGACACCACCTTCCACGATGCCGACGTCTACCGGCACGAATTCCTTTATGTCCGTTACAGGGCTTCTGGAGAATTCAACGACCTTGGCTAGCTCGATTATTGCCTCGTCGATATCCAGGAATGACATATGACAACCAGCACAGCCTTCCAACCAGACCGTAGCCACTTTGACCTTTGCCATGTTATCAACTCCTTATCTCGATTGTTATTTCCGCATCTGTTTCGAAATTTCCCGCAATATCTGTGAATCTGTGCTCATGCCATCAGGTAGTTTGATCAGGCGCGAGGTTGATTTGGTCAGACCATCCAATGTAGTGTATTCCTCGCTTACCTCTGCCCAGATTGGTGATGGCAGTGTCACATTAGCGCTTGTCTCTGCAAGTGAGAGATAGCTTGACTGAATGATTATGAACTCCAATCCTTCGCTGAGCTTAGCCAATTCTGACGCGTCAACATGGTCGTCAGACAAAAGTACGTACAAAGCCTTCACGTTGTTTCCGGCCATGTTCTTTATGACGGATTTCGATGGATTGGCTATTCCCATATCCCAGGCACCACGGCTATTTCCCTTAGGTTTCAGGGCAATGATTTGTGGTTTCCTTCCGTTTTGACTGCCGGCAATAGTTGCCAGGTTGAGAAGGGACGTTATCAGCGCGGGCTTCTTATGCTGCAGACTACCTTCACCGTAGATGATGATGGTGTGTTGAGCTTTGCTGAGCATCTCAGCAGCCTCAAGAAGATCAGCAGTGCTTATCCCAGCCTGCTCGCCATTTTGCTGTACATCTATATCCTTGAATAAGGTCGCTATTTTCTTTGTCAGGGCAGGATTTTTCTTAGTGCCTTTATCTATGATGGCTTTGGACAGGACATCCAGGGCAAGTCGCTCCTTGCCTTTCTTTGGCTTTAGCCACAGCGTAGCATGGTAGGGGAAGGCACTTTGGGACGGGTCGATGACGATGAGCGTTGCCTTGTTCTGTCTCGCCGCTCTGGCGATATAGGAGCCAGCCACAGGATGGGTTTCAAGAGGATTGGCTCCTGCTACGATTATGCAGTCAGCCTTAAGTATCTCCTCCAGTGAAGGGTCGATGTCCAACTCTCCCTGAGCTTCATGATCATTTATGCCCCTGGCAATGGTTCTGTAGATATCTCCGTCGAGAGTATCGATTAATTCACTGCCGATGGTCTCGGTCATTAATTCCTTAAAAGCCTTGAGGGACTCGTTGCTGGCCTGGCTTGACGCTATGCCAGCTATGCTGTTGCTGCCATACCGCTCCTTCAGTTCGGCAAGTTTCCTGGCGACTACGTTGATGGCCTCACTTAGAGGTCGTGGCTCGAGCTTACCACGGCCGTTTTTCACCATTGCTGTATGAATTCGTTCGTTGTTTCTGTACAATGGGACAAAACGCCCTTTGTGACAAAGTATGCCGCGCTTGTCGGTAAGATCAGGGCTGTCAATTCTCACTAGCCTGTCATCCTTGATGAGTGCTTCGATTTGGCAGCCGACCCCACATACAGGACATATGCTATCTACCTTTTCACACTCTTCGGGCCTTCCTTTATAGGCGCTGTTTTTGGAGAATATGGCGCCGGTAGGGCAAACTTGGAAGCAAGCTCCGCAGGAAATGCAGGATGACGTACCCAGAGGTTGGTTGAGGTCGGCGACAACCATATCTTTCCATCCCCGGTAACCAAAATCCAGTGTGTGTACACCGACGATTTCATCGCATGTCCTGATGCATCTACCGCACAGAATACAGCGATTATGGTCAATAATAAGGTAATCGTTTACTGAGTCTACCGGCAAGGCAGGCCATGAATATGGGTAACGGGCATTATCCATCTGGTACTTGTAAGCGAGGCTCTGCAGTTCGCAATCGCCGCTAGCTACACACTGAGCGCACAGATGGTTCCGTTCTGTAAACATGAGTTCCAGAATCTGACGGCGGTATTTCTCGAGCTTTGCATTGTGCGTCTGTATCACCAGACCGTCTCGTGCCGGATAGGTGCAGGCAGGTACAGGACGCCTTTCTTTTTCAATATCAACCACGCACATGCGGCAGGCACCGACGTCTGTAAGCCCTTTCAGGTGGCACAAAGTCGGAATGTGTATGCTGTTGGCTTCACATACCTGAAGAACAGTATCACCCTCGCCGCCTTTGACCTGGTTGCCATTGATTGAAAGCGTTATTTCTTTCATCTCTATTCTCCTACCTCAAGGTCACATCTCAGGCATCGACTGGCTTCTTCCATTGCCTGCTTAGCTCCGTAAGGCAAGACTATCTCATCAAAGGAAGCTGTCCTATCAACGGCAGCCATCTCGGCAATCCTCAGCCGATGCTTCTTCTCAAGCTCTTCTTCAGTGGGCATCACAGAGGGCACATCTATGGGTTCGTATCCATTGCGTTCGACTAACGGCGTGAGTTCTTCTCCTTGGAGATACCGTCTTATTGAGCAGGCTGCTCTCTGTCCCGCGGCTATGGCTTCGATTACTGTGGCTGCACCTGTCTGCGCATCTCCACCCGCGAAAACTCCTTTGCGAGCGGTGGCCAGAGTCCTCCGGTCGGCTACTATCGTCCCTCCTTTTGCAATCTCTATCCCATCACCTCTAAGGAACGAAGTGTCCGGCCTCTGTCCCGTAGCCTTGATAAGTGTATCGACACTCATGGTGTATTCGGAACCATCGATTGGGTAGGGGGTTTTTCTGCCGCTCCTGTCAAACTCTTTCAATTCCATGCGGATGCACTCGACTCCTTCGAGTTTGCTCCCTTTGCCTAAGATCTTTACGGGTGCCGTCAGACAGTGAATTTGTATGCCTTCTTCTTCGGCGGCCTCAATCTCTTCGGCTATTGCCGGCATATCTCTCTTGTCTCTGCGATAGAGGATATGTACGTCTTTAGCGCCCTTTCTCAGAGCTACCCTGGCGGCATCGATGGCAGAATTGCCACCGCCAACGACAGCCACTTTGTGTCCCACTCTTATCTCCTTACCCAGGCTAGCATCTCTCAGGAAGTCAATGGCATCGAAGACTCCATCCAGGTCCTCGCCGGGGATTCCCATCTTGTCACCCTTGTGGGCACCAGTGGCGATAAACACCGCTTCATAACCATCTTTCAGCAATGATTCGACGTCGTGGACAGGTGTGTTGAGCTTTATGTCAACGCCGAGTTTCTTAACTGTTTCGATCTCTTTGTTAAGTATCTTTTTGGGCAGACGGTATTCAGGGATACCTACGGCAAGCATTCCACCGGCCACAGGGAGAGCCTCAAATATGGTGACTTGATAGCCTTCTCGAGCGAGGTCCCAGGCTGCCGATAATCCTGCCGGACCCGCGCCGACAATCGCCACCTTCTCTTTCCTGCGCTCCTTTACTTGAGGAACGTATTCCAGTCCGTGCTCAAATGCGTAGTCAGCGGCGACTCTCTTCAGGTGCCTGATTGCAATGGGTTCCTCGATTTGAGCACGTCGGCATTTGCCTTCGCAAGGGTGGTGACATACGCGTCCAACACTCAATGGGAACGGAAGCCGTTGCATAATAATGTCATAGGCTTTCTCAAATTGCCCTGCCTTTATGAGGGCAACATATCCCGGTACGTCCAGGCCAACGGGACATGTATGTTGACATGGCGCCTTGAATAAGGCCTGGCAGACCACGGCCGGGCACCTTTTATCTATGATATGTGCTTCATATTCTTCCCTGAAATGCCGAAGTGTGGTCAGCACCGGATTGGGTGCCGTTTGTCCCAGACCACAGATAGAGGCTGAACCAACCATTTCACACAGCTCTTCTAATGTAGCGACGTCCTGCATCGTGCCTTTGCCGTCTGTTATCTTAGTCAAGAGCTCAAGCATCTTGGGTATTCCGGCACGACAGGGAGTGCATTTGCCGCAAGACTCGTCTTTGGTGAATTGGAGAAAGAACTTGGCGACGTCGACCATGCAACTATCCTCATCCATTACTACCAGTCCGCCCGAGCCCATGATGGCTCCTAGTGCGGTGATAGCCTCATAATCGACAGGGGTATTTAAGTGCTCGATCGGGATAACGCCACCTGAAGGTCCACCTATCTGTACTGCTCTGTACTTCTTTCCATTCGGTATGCCGCCACCGATATCAAATACAATCTTGCCCAGGCTCGTACCCAGAGGAACTTCAACCAGCCCGGTGTTCTCCACCTTGCCAACCAGACAGAATGTCTTTGTGCCTTTGCTGGTTGCCGTGCCCACGCCACCGAACCATTCAGCCCCCTTCCAGATTATCTGGGGCACGTTTGACCACGTTTCTACGTTGTTAAGCGTGGTTGGTTTGCCGAAAAGCCCTTTGTTGGCTGGAAAAGGTGGCCGCTGGCGAGGATTTCCTCGTTTTCCTTCGATTGAGATCAGGAGGGCTGTTTCTTCGCCACAAACAAAGGCGCCGGCGCCGGGGAATATATCGAGATCAAATGTGAAGGCGGTACCCAGTATATTCTTACCTAGAAAACCGTACTGTCGAGCCTGGTCTATAGCGTGCTTCAATGTTTCGATGGCGAGAGGGTATTCGGAGCGTACGTAGGCATAGCCCTGGCGTACGTTGCCTATGGCATAGGCTCCTATGGCCATGCCTTCGATTATTGAGTGCGGGTTGCCTTCGAGAACAGCACGGTTCATGTAGGCACCCGGGTCACCTTCATCACCGTTGCAAACAACATATTTCTCGTCAGCCGCAGCGTTGCGGACAAATGACCACTTTGTAGCTGTGGGGAAGCCTGCCCCACCTCGACCTCTGAGGCCAGCCTTCCCTATCTCTGCGATAACTTCCTCGGGTTTCATGTGAATCAAGGCCTTGGCCAGAGCCTGGTAGCCGTCTCTGGCGATGTATTCGTCAATACTCATCGGGTCGAGGTCCTGGTTATGCATTACCCGTATTTCCTGCAGCTTGAGCAGGGGATCATCGGGGTTCATCTTCCATTCGTCGACCACCTTACCTCTAATAAGGTGTTCTTCGACGACCTTCGGGACCTTGTCTTCAGAGAGATCGCGATAGATAGTTGCGCCTTTTGTGGGATGAACAATTGTGACTATCGGCTCCCGATCGCACAAGCCAATGCAGGCTGCCTTCGATACCTCGACATCCTGCAATTTGCGGCTAACGGCTTCTCGTTGAAAAGCTTCCAGAACCTTGTTTGCACCTGAAGATATACCGCATGTTCCCAGATGAACCTTTACCTGGATTTTCTTTTCCCGTTGTGACAGTTTCCTGCCAATCTGGTCTCTAAGCCTGGCTAATTCATCTACCGATGTAAGTCGTTTCATTGTACGTACTCTCCTATCGATACGGACTCAGGATATCTTTTAGCTGGCTGGGCTTCACTCTCCTGTGTATATTCTCATTTATGGCTAACACCGGAGAAAGACCACAGCAGCCTAAACACCTCACTGTTTGCAGCGAAAATTTACCATCGGCTGTAGTACCCTCAGACTTAAGGTTGAGATCTTTGTGGAGTGTGTCGATTATTTTCTGTCCCCCCTTAACGTAGCAACTGGTGCCCAAGCACACCTGAATGACATACTTGCCTTTTGGCACCATCGAGAAAAACGAATAGAAGCTCGTGATCCCGTAGATCTCACTGAGGGGGATTCTCATTTTCTTGGATATCATCTCCAGGGCTTCACGCGGCAGATAGCCAATAAGCCCCTGCGCCTTTTGCAGCACCCTGATGGGCGCCCCCGCTTGCCCGTCAGTAGCTTCAATTATCTCCTCTATTTGCCGCCATGTCGTACTGCTTACAGCTATAGCTTTTCTTCCTTTTCTTTTGGATTGCTCGGTTTTTGATGATTGCTTCAATATCACCTCCTGAATCTCGGCTAGTTTAAGTTAATGCGGTAGTACAGCAAGGATGTGTTGGAGGATATGACCCGGACCTTGACCTCGGTTGTCCGACGGGCCTTGGCCCGGGAGCGAAAGTCACACATCTGGTCAAACCCAAAGTAGCTCATAAAACTGCCGCATTATAGCACGCAGTTTCACCGGCTGCAAAGAGACTACATTACATAACACAGTTGGTGAAATTCTTTACCCGTGTATTACGTCGGCAGTAAATGGCTTACTCATCCAGTTGTTCATACCCCGGCATTTGGCACCAGGCTTCGTTTTGTTGTGATATTCATCGTGTCGAGCCAAAACTAACATTTGACATCGCCTTATGTTGTGTCTTCAAAAGTGAGGTAGAACTGGTTGTCTTTCTCGGCAAAAAATGCTATGATTCTGCCGTTTGCTCACAGTCGCTAATTCCGTGAAGTAATACAATGTGAGAACCTGGGACTGTGTGCTTGTGAAATCCTGGCAGCGAGTCCCGGTTGAACTGGTATCCGAGTATGGTTTGTAAATCTCAGTCTACACGAGGAGGTTAGACATGTGGAAAACTAAAGGCACCGGAGTTGCACATGTAGATACGGCAGCAAAAGAGTGTCTTCCCCCTTGTCAGATTAAATGCCCGATACATGAAGATATCCAGCGGACAAACGTACTTATTTCTCTTCTCCCTGATGATCCGGATGTGGCGAAGGAAGGCATATTGCAGATTGGCCACTATCTCTATGATAAGAATCCTTTCTTTAACATTTGCGGGTACATTTGTGGCATTTGTGAATTGGAGTGCAACTACCTGAAGAAAGGCGGTGCCATTAAGAGGAGGCTACTGAAGAGATTCTTGTCGGATGTGTATACTGAGCATCTTGGGAAACTGAGGGAAAGCGGGATAGTCAAAGATAAGGAGAGGGTGGCTGTCATAGGTGGTGGACCGGGCGGACTGATGTGTGCCTACAATTTAGCGAAGAAGGGATATAACGTGACGATAGTCGAGGCTTCTGATAGGCTTGGCGGAGCGCTGTGGCTGGTACCGGATTATCGCTTGCCTAAGGATGTTCTTCAGACCACAGTGGGGAACCTGGTGAGAACCGCTGGTATAGACACCAAGTATAACAGCAAGCTAGGGGCGGGCAAATTGACACTGGAGAGTTTAAAGAACGAGGGTTATGAGGCAGCCTTCCTCGCAATCGGATTACCAGCTCCTAGAGTTCTGACCTTCGAGGGGCAATTCGTGGAGGGGCAGGATCTGGCCGGTGTTATGTATGGTCACACCTACTTGTACGAAGTCAGCCACCGTAGTATCCCACCGGACTATTTTGCGGGTAAGAGGCTCATAGTCACAGGTGGCGGCAATGTAGCCTTTGATGTGGCCAGGTCAGCAAGGAGACAGGGTGCGGCAGATGTAACTATCGTGGCTCTTGAACGTGAAGACAAGGACCACAGAGATGGTATACCCGCTGACGAAGAGGAAATCCGTGGAGCATGGGAAGAGGGCATAAGGATAATCTATAGCCGCGGTATAAGATCGATCGTCGGGGAGAGTGGTAGATTCAAAGGGATAAACTGCCCGCTATGCATTAGTGTCTTTAGCGAAAAGAGATTCAATCCGAAATTTAATTGTGAGGATTGTGCGGATTTGGAGGGAGATATACTTATAATCACAGTAGGGCAGGCTGCGGATATGTTTCTGCTTCAGAAGGAAGGCCTTCTGGATGAACAGGGCAGACTGGCGGTTGACCAACTAACATTGCAGAGCATGAAGAAGCCCTGGGTATTCGTAGGTGGAGATATCAGAAGAGTTGGCTTCATGGTTGAAGCTATGGGGGAGGGACTTGTAGCTGCTGAATCAATTGATAGATACTTGAGGAGGGTCGATATGATGGAAGGGCGCAGAAGGGATTATGAGGCGTATCAGATTCCTCTAAGAAGAGACTACAAGCGTGAGCCTGAGGCGCCTTGGGTGCCGCCCGAAGACAGAATGCACTTCAAGATGTTTGAGAAAGGGTTTACACTGAAGGAGGCGATAGAGGAAGCGAGAAGATGTGTTACCTGCGGGCCGTGTCTATCCTGCAAAGCCTGCATCTCGATTGGTTTTCAGAAATCTTTGAGTCCTGTTGAGGTCGATGCATCAAGGTGTAGCGGCTGTGGCCATTGTGTCTATGTCTGCAATTACTATTCTGCCCGTTTGATTAGCTCCGGCGACAAAATCATATCTGAAACCGATATGTTCAGGTGTAAGTCCTGTGGTATGTGCGTTGTTGCTTGCCCATCTCAAGCAAGAAGAATGGTGGATGATGACACAGTAAAGAGAATAGAAGCGATATACTCGTCTCTGGTGTCGTGATCAGCCCGAGATTCTGTTTAGGAGGATAGCATTGAGTAAGTATGAACCGAAACTAGTGTGTTTTTCGTGTAAGTTTAGCTGGGGCTACTTGACGGATGAAGATGCACTTTCAAGCAAAATAGATAACTGGGTGCCCCTTATTTGCACAGGGAAAATCGATGCCACGCATATGCTTGATGCATTCGAAGCGGGGGCCGACGGAGTTCTCATACTCGGCTGCCCGGAAGGAGATTGTCACTATCAAGATGGCAACTACGAGGTAAAAAAGAGAGTATATTTGGTTCGCAAGCTGTTAGAATCTCTTGGCATAGAGAAAGAAAGGATCAGGATCGAGCTATCTATTGATCCGGAGGGCACAAGAATCCCGAAGTTAGTAGAAGAGATGAGAAAGGAATTGGCAAAACTGGGGCCGGTGAAGAAGAGTCCGGTGACAGAAAGGAAGCCGGAAATCGCGGTCATAACCAGGGGAGGGAAGTGAGATGAGCAAACCCAAGATTGCAATTTGCTGGTTGGGCTCCTGTGGTGGTTGTGATGAGGCGGTCGTCGATATGAATGAGGTGCTCCTTCGCGTGGCCGGCACGGTTGATATAGTTCTGTGGCCAGTGGCGATGGATTTCAAGTATGACAGACTCAAAAAGATGAAAAATGGTGAAATTGTGTTGAGTGTGGTCAATGGAAATGTCAGAAACTCCGAACAAGAAGAGATCGCGAAGCTGTTACGGGAGAAATCGCAACTGATTCTTGCCTTCGGTGCCTGTGCCTGCCTTGGAGGAACAGCCGGATTGGCTAATCTTAGTACAAGGGAAGATATCTTCAACTGGGTCTATCGTGATGCCCCAACCATCGTTAATCCCAACGGTAATTACCCGCAGACTACCTCTCGTGTCAATGGGAAGGAACTTACTCTGCCCGAATTGTATAACCGTGTTTATGCGTTGAATGCCATAATTGATGTTGATTACTACCTGCCTGGATGTCCTCCACCTCCGTATTCGGTAATGTATGCTCTGAGTGCGGTGCTCGAAAACAAACTCCCTTCAGAAGGCTCAACCTTGGCGCCTCACAGAGCCCTGTGTGATAGTTGTGACCGTAACCGATCGAAGCCGGATAAGATATCAATAAGGAAAATCAGGAGGATTCATGAGGTGGAGGCTGCTCCCGATACTTGTTTTCTGGCTCAGGGAATAATTTGTCTGGGACCTGCTACTCGCGATGGCTGTGGGGTATCCTGTGTGAATATCAATATGCCGTGCCGGGGCTGTTTTGGCCCTGTGGAGGGAGTCGAGGATTCCGGGGCTAAATTCGTCTCGACCATGGCATCGATTCTCGATGCAGAAAGTGATGAAGAGGTAGCGACGGTTGTGAACCAGTTTGTTGACCCTGTGGGATATCTTTACCGATTCTCACTCCCTGTTTCGACACTGCGGAAAAAACAGGTTGACAAATAGATTAAGCGGGAAAGAGGTGTAATGTGAGCAAACGGATAACGATAAACCCGATGACCAGACTTGAGGGACATGGGAAAATTGAGATTTTCTTGGACGATAAAGGAAACGTAGATGATGCCTACTGGCAGGTAACAGAACTCAGAGGTTTTGAAAGATTTTGTCTTGGTAGACCCGTGGAAGAATTGCCGCGAATTATGCCTAATATTTGCGGCGTTTGTCCGTCGCCTCATAATATAGCGTCTGTCAAAGCTCTGGATGACCTATATGAAGTGGAGCCAACACCGACCGCCAAGTTGATAAGACAGCTTCATTACAACGCATTCATGGTGGAAGACCATTTGCTGCACTTTTTCATCCTTGCCGGTGCGGACTTTGTGATTGGGCCGAGTGCTGAGCCTGCGGAGCGGAACATCCTTGGCGTGGTGGCAAAAGTAGGCATGGAAATCGGCGGCAAGGTTATAGAAGTTAGGAAGAGATGCCGTGAAATAATCAGGTATCTTGCTAGCAAGCCACCGCATCCGGAAGGTGGATTACCGGGCGGGGTGTCCAAAGGTGTTACTGAAGAGGATAGGAAGTGGATAAGAGCCACTGCTGATTTGTGTGTCGAGTTCTGCCAGTTCGCTCTTGAGTTGTTCAAGCAGATTGTCCTGGAGAATAAGGAATATCTGAACCTTGTCCTGAACGACGCTTATAAGCTGAATACCTATTATATGGGTTTAGTTGATGAAAATAACCGGTTGAACTTTTACGAAGGCAAATGTAGGGTGGTTGATCCTAAAGGTAAGGAGTATGCTCTGTTTGATTGTCACGATTATGTCGATTACATAGGTGAGTGGGTGGAACCATGGACCTATATAAGGTTGACTCACCTTAAGCAAATCGGTTGGAATGGTCTGAATGATAATGAAGGTACTTCATTATACCGCGTAGGACCGCTGGCCAGGCTGAATGTGGCTGATAGCATGTACACCCCGCTGGCGCAAAGGGAATATGAGGCAATGTTTGATACACTGGGCGGTAAGCCGAGCAACCATACTCTCGCCTATCATTGGGCAAGGTTGATTGAAGCTCTCCAGGCAGCAGAGCATCTGCAGAGGATTGCTAGTGATCCTTTGCTGACCAGCAAAGACATACGTAATATGGCCCTGAAATTGGGCAAGGTCGGCATCGGTTGTGTCGAGGCAGCACGTGGGACTTTAATCCACCACTATGAGGCTGATAGCGACGGAAGAACTACAAAGGTGAACCTCATTGTGGCCACCCAGCATAACGCAGCCCCCATATGCTTGTCCGTTAAGAAAGCGGCAACGGAATTCATAAAGGGGCCAGAAGTTAAGGAAGGTTTGCTTAATATGGTGGAGATGGCTTTCAGGGCCTATGACCCGTGTCTGGGTTGTGCCACTCATGCTTTGCCCGGGCAGATGCCTCTGGAGGTGAATATTAGGGACCACAGTGGCGCCTTGATAAGAACCATACAGAGGCCATAATTGGGGGTGAATGACTTATCCTGGAGTTGGTTTGGATTTGGCGGTAGATTTGAGGTGGGAAGATGGGTGGTGCTACAGTTTCAGCATGCCCCAACACGTAGATTTAGACATTAATCCGACAGTAGCATGTCATGAATAGTACGATGGCGAGTAAGAGGCAGAGATACTACAGCAGTCTTTATGAAATGGCAGCTTTAGTAAACTCAGCGCGTACTCCTGAGAGCGTGCTCGATGCTATTGTGAAAGCTGTTGCTGAGACATTACAAGCCAAGGGATGTTCATTAATGTTGCTTACACCGGACCGCAAGACCTTGCTTCATACCGCAGCCTACGGGCTGAGTGATTGGTATGTCCGCAAGGGCCCGGTAAAAACTGGCCAGATTATCTCAGAAGTCTTGAAGGGCAAATCAGTAACCGTGTTGGATGCCACCACAGATGAACGTGTTTTGTACCGAGAGCAGGCTAAGAAAGAGGGTATCGCATCCATGTTCTCCGCGCCGATGCTGCTCAAGGGAGAAGTAGTGGGAGTGGCAAGAGTGTACACTGCCGAGCCGCACGACTTCACGGCTGGGGAGATGTATTTCGTAGAGGCGGCTGCTAATCTAGGCGCTATCGCCCTGGAGAGGGCAAGGGAGCTCGAACAGTGTTTTATTGAAGTGGACAAAATGGAGGAGGAGAGGCGTCACTTTGTACGCTTTCTTAGCGTTGTCGCGCACGATCTCCAGTCACCTCTAGTTGCTACCCAGAGCATACTGTCATATGTAGCAGATGGATACACGGGTGAGATTACTGACGGGCAGAAAGACCTGATGCAGAGGGGCATCAGGAGAATTGACGAACTTCTGACGCTGATTACCGATTTGTTGGAGATACCTCGCATCGAAGCTGGTCAGCTTGCGCGAGAGATGCAGGAAATCTCTCTCAACAGCGTGGTTAAACAGGCGATGGTAGGCCTGGATAACGTAGCAAAGCGGAAGGGGCTGGCGCTGAATGTTGAACTACCCGAAAACTCACCTAGGGTCCACGCGTCAAGCCGGCGGCTGCAACAAGTGCTGATCAATCTGGTGAGTAATGCCATTAACTATACGCGTGATGGCACCGTGCTCCTCAGAGTGAAAGAACATGATAGCGAG
>Ga0315277_10003352_pt1 | contig 21733 bp, 13 predicted proteins | sample YL17G05_15_MG_FD_203695 | JGI IMG/M metagenome (GOLD analysis project Ga0315277, IMG submission 203695) | Sediment microbial communities from Yellowstone Lake, YNP, Wyoming, USA - YL17G05_15 | ecosystem: Environmental > Aquatic > Freshwater > Lake > Sediment | place: USA: Wyoming | collected...
CCTGGAGGAGCTCGGCCTCCTCCCTCTAGCCGAGCAATCCGCCCACAGCCTCAGCGGAGGGGAGCGGCGGAAACTCGAGATCTGCCGCTCACTGGTCCTAAAGCCAAAGTTCCTGCTCCTGGATGAGCCGTTCACAGGCATCGACCCGCTGACCATCATCGAGCTCCAGAAGATCCTGCTCCGGCTTAAGGAGAGGGGGATCGGAATCATCATCTCCGACCACAATGTCCGCGATACACTCCGGATCACCGACCGGGCGTACATCCTGGATGAGGGCACGGTGCTGATCGAGGGAAGCCCTAGCCAGATCGCTACGAACGAACAGGCCCGAAAGAGGTTTTTGGGCGACGATTTTGCGCTTCTTTGAGACCGGGTTAATCTTCTTCCGAGAAGTAGTGGTCTCCCAGGGTTTCCCCCAAAAAGTAGAGGAACAGGAAGAAATACAGCAGGAGAAGGATGAAGTAGAGGGCCAGCACCGGAACGGGCGAGCCCGCGATGACCCGAAGGAAAGACACGCCGATCACCTGAGCCGTGAACCAGAGGGTGATGAGCCAAAGGGCGGTGATCAAGACTAGGTCGACGAGCTTGGACTTGAGCTTCAGGGAAAAGCCGGCTTGCTGCCGGGTTTCTGCTCCGGCAACCTCCCTCTCTTCTTCCTCGGCCTCTTCCTCTATTTCCCCTCCAGTCGCCGGGACGGCGGTATCGCCGAAAGGCAGGGTCACCTGGGTCACTTTCTCCGGTATGCCAATCCCTGAATCGGTCGTCCATTCGGGGCGGGTGGGGGTCTTCCACGTCTCGATCTCCCCCTTTGTCTCTGTCTCCTGTCCCTCTTCTAGTTCGCCGGACGGAGGAGGCGCTTCTTTCATCCCGCTCGCCCATGGCGGGATCTCCTTCGTCGTCGAGGCCGGCTCTTCCCCCTCCTGGAAGAGCGCGGGGACTTCATGGGGAGTCACGGCTTTCGCTTTTTTCTTCTGAAAAGAGGATAGAAACTCCTCGAGCTTCTCCTTTCCTTCATCGACCGTCCCGGTCAGGTTGTCCAGTTCCTTGGTTTTAATGACCAGCTCATCCTCTTCGATCGAGACTTTGTACTTCTTCTCGGGCTCATCGGCCTGGGCCAACTTTCCAACCAGCTCCTCGGTTCTTATTTCTTCGACGGGCTCCTCGAGTTCCTCTTCCTCTGGCTCTTTCTCTTCAGCTTCTTCTTCAGCTTCAAGCTCGAGTTCTTCGGCTTCTTTGTCGGCTCCTTCTTCTTCGTCTTCTTCTTTTTCTTCTTCCGGCTCTTCGAGCTCTTCTGAATCGTCTTCCTCCTCCGTCTCTTCCTCTTCCACTTCTTCGAGTTCTTCTTCGTCTTCTTCTTCCTCGTCTTCCGCCACCTCTTCCGCTAAAGTCTTGGTCTCTTCTCGCTCCTCCCCATCTTCGATTTTTTCCTCCTCTTGTTCTCCCTCTTTTGTTCGGTCCTCATCGACGATCTTGTCGCCGGGGATTTCCTCTTCGACAAATTCGTCCTCGGGGAAAAGGAGCTGGGTGCCGCAGTTGTTGCAGTATTTGTCCTGCTCGTCGATGATGGCTTTGCAGTAGGGGCAGCGACGAATGGCCATTGCCTAATTTATAGAAAGAAAACAGCCCCGTGTCAACCGAAGAATTGGGGCGGGCCAGATATGGGGGTCAGGTCTCAACGATCAAAAAAAACTGGGAGGACGAGGAGAAATTGACATATCAGGGTAAATCGCTAAAATAGGGCCGTGGGCGATTAACTCAGGGGTAGAGTGCTACCTTCACACGGTAGAAGCCACAGGTTCAAATCCTGTATCGCCCACCGGCCTTTCATCGAAACGCCTACCTCATGCCCCTCCTGATTGGTCAGGAGGGGAAGGGGTGGTTAATGGCCTCAAGTCATAGTCCCAAAGGCGTTTCGGATTCTTCAGAAACACCGACCTTATCTTATGGCCTCCCCTGATTGGTCAGGGGAGGTAGGTGGGGTTAATAATTAAGGTCGAATTCTGGGAAAGTGTCTCGGGAAGAAATTAACGAAACGCCTTCCTGACTAAGCTCCCCTTGATTGGCCAAGGAGGATTAATATCTAGGAACAGAGTCTTGGAGGCGTTTCGGATTTTGCGCCATCGAGCGGCCCGGCAAAACCACAGGTGTGCCCAAATTTGTGTCCAAATTCGGGCTGGGCAGCTGGTCCACGACCGTCTAGAGGTACTTATCTGCCAGGTGGGAGTAGATTTCCGTAGTCTTGATTGACTTGTGACCAAGGAAACTCTGTACCGCCCGCAGATTTCCAATAAGCATAGTGAGATGGCTCGCAAACGTATGCCTCCAGGTATGTAGCGTAGCATTCTGGATACCCAATCTCGTTAACTGGTTCCTGAACCGTGCTTCAAGCGAATGAATATTGACCTTGTTGCCATCGGCCTTTGTGAAAACCCAGTTGGATTTTCTCTCCTTGCCGTAGAGAAGGTCATTCCTTACGGACTACTCTGTCGTAGATCACATCATCAATCACCTGAAGCTGGCCTTTGTCGCGGAGAGGCCCCCTGCGCCTCATATCGCCTATCAGGAAGTCTTGATGGCCGCCGAGGCCTCCACTGAATATCCTTTGTGATTCTCTCTTTGCCTGCGTGGGGAGGTCCGTAGGATTTCAGGTTCTACTGGCCTTGCGGCCGTTTCCTTCCCCACATCCCTGCTCTCCAAAGCCAGCGTTGACAGTGTTTGATTTCTTGATCTATGCTCACTCATAATGGTCGGCGGGTAAGAGAGGCAAGAATGCGGCCGCCGCTAGCGGACCCAACAAATCAAGTTCTTATGACGCTTCTGGTGGAATGGCCGACGGCCGATTTTCTTTCTTAACCGGGGCGGACTAGTCCTGGTTCCCGTCACTTCTTGCCCAGTTTGCTCCGCGTTGTTACGTAAAGATCCCGACTGCCAAAACCGCCTGGCCGGTCGGACGTGAAGTAGAGCGTGCAGCCGTCAAACGACAAGCTCATTCGACCTCCGTCCGTGAGAGGAGAGTTGAGAACAGCGAGGTTTACGGGGGCCGACCAGGGTTCACTGGTGCTATCCCGCGTGGACATCCACAGATCCAACCCGCCCGATCCGCCGGGGCGGTTCGACGAGAAGATGACCTCAAGACCATCACGGCGGATCGCCGCCCCGTTCTCGGAGTAGACAGAGATGCTCAGCTCGGCAACGATCTCAGGCGGACCGAACGTGTCGTCGTCTCTCATGGCGCTGGCGTAGATGTCGCCCGCCTTGGCAAAATACATGATCAACGTTCCGGTCTCATCCTCGAAGAACGCCGGAGTGGCCTCGCTCGCCGAACTGTTGACGTATCCATCGGGGATGCAGCCCAGGTTCTCGGCGGGTTCCCAGCCGAAGTCATCCCGCCGGTCGTGGCGCCGCGAGACATAGAGGTCCCCTCCACCACAGCCACCGGGGCGAGTGGAGACGAAATACAGCCGGTGTTCGTCGAGGCTCAGCGCCGGGCAACTCTCACTATAAGTGCTGTTGATGTTGGGGCCGAGCCACTGCGGGATGCCCCAGTCGTCTTCTACGCTGGCGCGCTGGACAACCCACAAGTCCCAGTTGACGCCGTTTTCCGGGGGGCGGCTGGACGAGAAATAGAGGCTCAGCCCGTTCTTGGACACTGACACACAACTCTCGACATAGTTGGTATTGATCGCCGGTCCAAGGTTGGCCGGAGCGGACCAGTCAGAGAACTCTTGCGCGTTCACGATGCTGATCGCCCCGAATCCCAATGCGAGAACCACTGCCATCGAAACCAAGAAATTTCGCCTCATGGAATCTTTTCTCCTTATAGGAAATATTTTGATTGCTTTCGGGGAATCCCTGAATATCCCTCTTATATCCCTAGTTATCCATACCACATTGTGGTACCATCCTAGGCCTATGAGTAAAGCTTGTCAATAGGGAATATGAATTGATGAAAATTATCATTGGCGATTGGCTTCGTCCGGTTTGTCACAGAAAAAAGGCCAGTGGACTTGACATCCAGCTATATTAGGATCAATGGAATTATCGGGAGGATCTGATTATATGGAAAAGAAGGAGTTTTCAAAAATTCGTCGGTATCTTAATAAAACGCAGAGCCAGATGGCCCAGTTATTGGGTGTTTCTCTCAAGGCCATCCAGAGCTTCGAACAAGGTTGGAGGAAAGTTCCCACGCACATAGAACGTCATGCCCTCTTTCTTTTGGCCATGAAGCAATGGCCTTCTAAAAAGGCTAAACCTTGCTGGGAGACAAAAGAATGCTCTATGAAGAAAAAGCGAAATTGTCCGGCTTGGGAATTCCGAGCGGGACATCTTTGTTGGTTTATTAATGGGACAAGCTGCTCTGGCGAGATCCGGGAAAGCTGGCGGAAAAAGATGAAGATATGCCAACAATGCGTTGTATTCCAAGCCATGTCTCTTCCTTTTCGCACTATGCCCGAAGAATTGATTTCGAAAGTGACCCAAGGATAAGGAATTCTTTCTCTCTGCCTGCCTCTCAGATTACGGCCTCTTGCTTGTGCCCAAATTGTGCCCAAAATTTGTCAGAAATATCAAAACGCATCTAAGGATATCGAGAGGCATCAAAGACGGAATGGACTTAAAAAACCCCTACTTTCCAGCTAAACCATTTATTTTCTGCATTTTGCGTTTTTTGGACGCCGCCTACAGACAGTAGAAGTCAGAGGTTCAAGTCCTCTATCGCCCACCAGGTTCTCTCCAATATTCCTCTCGATCTCCTGTCCCGGCCGTCACGTTGGAATGCGGGTCCGGCGAGCTACTTCGCCGGGCCGAAGTATTTATCCAGGAAATCCAGCTCGTCCCGTTTCTTCTCCATCCGTTCCTAGATCGCATGGCCGGATTTATAAAGGCGGATCCGCGCTTCAAGTTCGCGATTTGCGGCGGAAGTCGATGGAGTCGATGATTTGCTGGAAGCGGGGAAGATCCCGGATCTTGGCCAGCAATGGGTCGCGGCGAAACCACGCGTCCCGCTCGTCACCGTTTCGGACGGCCCGCTCAAGCCAGTCCAGGGATTTCTGGGAATCTCCCGTGATGGCATAGAACTCCGCAACCCAGGACGTCACATAAGGCGCCAGAGCGCCATACTTCAGGCTTTCCTCGTCCATTTTTTCCAGAGCCTCTTTCGTTTTCCCTTCTAAAGCCAGAACCAGGGCCCACGTCAGCCTGACCGCAAAACTTCGCGGTTCGTCGGGCGAAAGATTCTCCAGAGCCCGGCGTGCTCCGGGAATGTCGTTCCTGTCGATATAAGCCCGGGCCAAAGAAAGTGCGGCCAAAAGATTCCGGGGGTCCTGTTCCAAGACTTTTCCCTGCTCGCGGGTCGCGCCGTCGATATCACCTTCCATGCGCAGGATATCGCCCAGGTTCATGCGGGCCGGAAAAAAAAGTGGGTCGCCCGCAAGGACCTGATTGAGGAGCTCTTTGGCCGCCGCATACTCGCCGTTCATTACGTAGTAATTGGACAACCAGTTTTTGGCGTCTATTTCGTTGGGATTGAGCGAGAGCGCCTTTTTGGCCTCTTCGGGTATCAGGTCTTTCCGGCCTTGGTAAAAATAAAGAGCAGCGAGGCTCGAATGGCTGCGGGCCGAATCGGGGTCGTCCTGCAAAGCGCGGCGCAGCTCTTGCTCCGCCTTGTAAAGCCCGCTTGAATAGTTGGAGTACCCGGCGTCGATCTCGATGATAAAGCTGAATCCAAGCCATGCCCGGGCTTCCGCGAACCGGGGGTCGATTTCCAGGGCCCGCTCGAGCATTTTCCGGCCGCCCGTCAGGTTGAACTGCGCCTTGAGGAAGAGCATCGCTCTTTCGAAATATTCGTTGGCCTCGGCGATTGTGGAGGGGCGCGCCCCGGTGCTGAGGACGGGCAGGTCCTTCGCCACTTCGAGTTTTTCGCCGCCCCGAGGGGTCAGCTTGAAGATCAGCGCTCCCGCAACAACCAGGGCGACTCCGGCCAGAATCCAACGGCCGCGCCGGCTCCGGATTATCGATAACGGCCCGGAAGCTCTTGGGTTCTTCACGAAGACGTCCGCCTCCAGCGCCGAGCGCACCTCGCTCACCGTTTGGAACCTCTTCTCCAAGTCCTTCTCGAGGCATTTCCGGATAACGGCGCGCAGACCCGCCGGGGTTCGTGCGGGTACCGGGGCCGGCGTATCTCTGAGGATCGACGACGTCAGCTCAAACCCCGTCCGTCCCTCGAAAGGCCGCGTTCCGGCGGCCATCTCGTAGAGGACGACTCCCAGGGCCCAGATGTCGCTCCGGGCGTCGGCGGGATTCCCTTGGAGCGTTTCGGGCCCCAGATAAGGCAGTGTGCCCGCGATCACGCCCTCCTCGGTCAGCGATAATTGGGAACGCATCGCTTCCCCGAGTTCCTCGGTGATCAGGCGTTTGGCCAATCCGAAGTCGAGGACCTTGACCCGCCCGGCCGGGGTTATCACCACGTTGGCGCTCTTGAGGTCCCTGTGGATGACGCCCCTCTCATGAGCGTGCTCCAAGGCTTCGACGATCTGGCAGCCGAAGCGCAGGATATCTTCCGGCGGCAATCCGCCGGGGGCGATCATCCGGTCGAGCGGACGCCCATCCACGTATTCCATGGCGATGTAAGAATTCCCGTCTGCTTCTCCGACTTCATAGATCGTGCAGATGTTGGGATGGTTTAGGGCCGAGGCGGTCTGAGCCTCCTTGGCGAACCGTTTCTCTCGCGACGGAATGGCGGTCGAATCGGGAGACAAGAACTTCAGGGCGGCAGTCCGTTTGAGTTGGGTGTCTTCGACTTTATAGACGATCCCCATCCCGCCCCGGCCGATCTCCTCGAGGATCCTGTATTTGCCGGCGATGAGGCATCCCGCCTTCAGGACGTGGACGGTCGTCTCCAGCGTCCTAGTCAGCGAAGCCTGCTCAGCCCCCAGTTTCCCTAGGGGCATCGCGCAGTTGCTGCAGAAGTGCGAGTCTTCCTTATTCTCGGCGTGACATTTCGGGCATTCCATGGCGGCTTCCCTTATTCCAGCGGGATTCCTCCGGGGATATCGGTTATCCAACCAAACAACGCACGCAAGAAGAACCTGGGACGCTTCAACGGCCTTTCTTCAAGCTCCGCAGAAGGCTCCTCGCTGGCCTGGATTCTGGCGACGAGATTCTCATGCCATGCCCGAAGAGTGCGGTTGTTCCTGGCGTCGGCGATCCGCTTCAGATTCTGGGCTTCGGCAAGAGCCCTGTCCGGCTGGCCCATTCTGAGGGCGATAATTCCCAGGAAATAATGACTCGTAACTGGTCCATAGATTCCCGCTGACGGATCGGGGCGTTCCAGGATGACCTCGAACTCGCGTATGGCATCGGTCAATTTGCCCGTCGTCAGATAAGCCCACCCCATCGTGGTGTGCCCGAAGGGAATCATAAAGTCCAGATGGCTGGCCAGGATGATCTTATTCATCTCCTTGAGATTGTCCTCCGCCTCTCCGGGTTTCTTCTGAGCAAGGGCATTCCACCCCATCTGGAAAGAGGCGCCGATCCGATGCTCCGGCTTCATCTTCACGCCGAGTAGAGGAGCGAGTTTTTCTCTCGATTCGGCGAACCGGCCGCCCTTGGCCAGAACTTGGGCCTGGCCTATGACGGCATCGTAATATTTAGGATCAAGCTTCAGGGCCTCGTCAAACTCCTCCATCCCCTGATTCAGCTCTCCCTTGAAATAATGCACATAGCCCATCATATGGTGCGCGGCCGCATCATCCGGGGCGATTTCGATGTATCTTCGGGCGGATTCGGCTGCATTATCCAATTCATCCAAATTGAAATAATCCCTGACTAAAAAGAGGTAACCGACCTTGAACCCGGGATCGAGCGCAAGCCATTTCTGGTGATAGAGGACCGCCTTGTGAGGGTCTATCAAGGGACCCCCAGCCCCGGCGGCGAGAATGAACCACGCCTCCTTCTCCTCGGGATACTTCTCGGCCAATTTCTCGAGGGGCACCTGCGCCTCTTCGAATCCCATCTTGAAAAAGCCGGATAGCCATTCGACATAGAGGCGCTCCTTTTCGGGCAGCCGCCCCCTGAGACCATAAGCGATCTCCGCAGTCGCCGCCGCAGCTCCCATGTCTCCCACGCCGAACCGGATCTGCATCCAGGCCAACCGCCAGTAAGCCAGCGCGAATCCGGGGTCAATTGCGACCGCTTGCCGGAAGCTCTCCTCCGCGGCGATATAATCATATCGATAATAGCGGTCCAGTCCCTGGAGATAGAGACTGTAGGCTTCATCTGACGAAGTCGTCAGATCTGCCAACGTCGATCCTCTGCCCTTGGCGGCCGCCAACGAGAAGCCGAGGTCCCGGAGGATCAACCCCGAGAGCTCGTCGGCCATGGCGAAAAGATCAGCCCCCTCCGCCCGTTGCGAGCGCATGATTTCCCCGGTTTGGACCTGGAGAATCTTGGAGGTGAGGATCGCACGGTCGCCGAGTCGGCTGAATTCCCCTACGACCATCTTCGTGCCTCCCACCCGCCGGGCGAGTTGAGCAGCCACTGTCCGGTCGATCGATCGCTCGCCGCCGTGCCCTATCTCCGCCAGTCCGTCGAAAAGCCGCTGTTCGCTGGCAACTCGCAGTCCGCCGGATGCGGAGAGGGCCGTGAGCACCAGATTACTGATCATCCGGGCCTCTCTTTTCCGGTCATCCGGGTCGGCGAAGTTATCGAAGGGGATGACCGTGAGCAGGTCGGCGGTCGTTTCCGATCGGGCCCGCCGGCCTCTCAGGATTTGAAGAAGCCGCTCCATATCGGCCTTCATTTCGCCGGCCCCCTGATAACGCTCGCGGGGGGGCTTGGCCAGCGCCCGTTTGACGATATGTTCGAATTCGGGAGAAATTCCCGGCCGCCGGACGGACAAAGGAACAGTTTCGGCATTCAGAATGCCATTCACAATAAGGGCATCCTTCTCACCAGGGAAGGGCGGCGACCCGGTGACCATCTCGTAGATCACGGCCCCCAGTGACCAGATGTCCGAGCGATGGTCAGCCGCTTCTCCCCGTGCCTGTTCGGGCGACATGTAGGCCAGAGTCCCCATGATCAAGCCTTCGCGCGTCGCCCGCGCTCCGCTCACCTTCGCCAACCCGAAATCCATGATCTTGACCAGGCCCTTTGGCGTGATCATGATGTTGGCGGGCTTTATATCTCGATGGATGATGCCCTTTTTATGAGCTTCCTCAAGGCCTTCGGCAACCTGGATGGCAACGTCCAGCGTCTCGTCCTCGGCGAGAGGCCCCAATTGGATCCTCTCTCTCAAGGTCTGCCCTTCGATATAGGCCATGGAAATGAAGAGTTTCCCGTCAGCTTCATCGATCTCATGGATAGTGCAAATGGACGGATGATCGAGCGAGGCGGCAGCCTGGGCTTCACGGACAAACCGACCCTTGATCTCCGAATCTACGGCCAGCTCAGGAGGGAGGAACTTGAGCGCTACGGTCCGCTTGAGTTTGGCATCGGATGCCTTATATACGATTCCCATCCCTCCACGGCCGAGCTCGTCAAGAATCTCATATCTTCCGGCAAACGATTCGCCCTTGATAATCCCGGCAGGAACGAGGGAGATGGTCCTTGTCAGCAAAACACCTTCGAGAGAGCTAATCCTTGACCCGCAGCGTCTGCAGAACTGGCTGTCGTGGGGGTTTTCGGCAAGGCACTGTTGGCAGTTGATCATTGCTCTTATGTCTTAGGGAACTCCACTAACTTACTTTTAGGGATGGACCGCCCTGAAGGATCTTCTCCATCATAAAGCCTGCTTCTTGAGGCGGTGGAAATTCCAGGATTTATCGATCACATCTTCCTCAGGTTCGGTTCGCATTCCCTATATTCATCAATTGGGAACAATCTTCCGGGCCAACCTGAGCTCGTTGTGGAATCTTTTGATCATCTCTTTGTCGGCGGCTATCTCAGGCTTGATCAGTTTGAGCGCCACTTCCTCATTGAGCTTCTTGTCCAGGACCCTATAGACCTTCCCCATGCCGCCGTGGCCCAGTTCTTCGATGACCTGGTAGCGACCGCCAAAGGTAGAGCCGGTGGTCAGCTCATGAACGGGCGTTTGAAGGGTTTCAGTGGGAGAGTTGGAGATATCCTCTGAAGGAGGAAGCGGAGCCGCACAATTCCCGCAAAAACGCGTGTCAGCAGGATTTTCAAAATGGCACTTCGAGCACCTCATTCTTCAAAATGCTCCTATTCATACTTCACCCGCTCGATGATTAGAGCGCTATTATTCCCTACCACATTGTGGTATCATTCTATGCCCTTGAGAAAAGCTTGTCAATTGAGGAATAAGATCTTTTGAGGATTATCCCTAGAGATTGGATCCGCCAGGTGTGTCATCGAAAACAGATTATGGACTTGACATCCAGCTATATTATTAGCAATGAAATAATTGGAGAATATGATTAAATGGAGAAGACGGAGTTTTCAAAAATTCGTCGGTATCTTAATAAAACGCAGAGCCAGATGGCCCAGTTATTGGGTGTTTCTCTCAAAGCCATCCAGAGCTTTGAACAGGGTTGGAGGAAAATTCCAACGCATATAGAACGCCAGGCCCTCTTTCTTTTGGCCATGAAGCAATGGCCTTCTAAAAAGGCTAAACCTTGCTGGGAGACAAAAGAATGCTCTATGAAGAAAAAGCGAAATTGTCCGGCTTGGGAATTCCGAGCGGGACATCTTTGTTGGTTTATTAATGGGACAAGCTGCTCTGGCGAGATCCGGGAAAGCTGGCGGAAAAAGATGAAGATATGCCAACAATGCGTTGTATTCCAAGCCATGTCTCTTCCTTTTCGCACTATGCCCGAAGAATTGATTTCGAAAGTGACCCAAGGATAAGGAATTCTTTCTCTCTGCCTGCCTCTCAGATTACGGCCTCTTGCTTGTGCCCAAATTGTGCCCAAAATTCGTCAGAAATATCAAAACGTATCTAAAGATATCGAGAGGCATCAAAGACGGAATGGCCTTAAAAAACCCCTCTTTTCTTGCTAACTTCATTATTTTCTTCGCTTTACGTTTTTTGAGTGCCGCCTCCACACGGTAGGAGTCACAGGTTCAAATCCTGCTTCTCGAGGCGGTGGAAATTCCAAGGCTTGTTGGCCCGGGTGATGATCAGCACGGCTAAGATGACCATTGCGCTCATCGCCATAGGGATGATATCCTGCGCGACCTTCGAGGCCGCGAACATGTCGAAGAGCGCGTGCCAGACGGCGACATAAAAAATGCTTCCACCCGTGCCGTTATAAATCCAAGTGAACATGACCGAGGCGAACAGGACGCCAATGAGAAATCCCGGCAGAATGATCCAGCCCACTTGACGCAGGGTGTCCAGGTAAAGGAAAGCCGGTAAGTGCCAGATAGCCCACATAAGCGCCAGCAGGAGGGTGGCCCTCGAGACGCTCAGGGTCTTTTGGAGGCGGGGAAGGGCGAAGCCACGCCAGCCGATCTCCTCGCCGAAGCCGAAGGACGCAAGCCAGAGGAGCAGGACGCCGGGTCCCAGATAGGGCAGGTAATTGGGCTGCCCGAGCAGGCGAAGGTCCGGCCACTCGCCCTTGACCAAACGGACGATAAGGATGGATACGGCGAACATGGCGAGAGGCGAGAAAACCGCGAACACGACCCACATCCGGCCGGCGCGCCAGCGGACGATCCTGCCCCAGAGCTCCCGCAATCCACTCGCGCCCGAAGTCGCAGCCGTCACCATGACCGCGGCCACCGCCGGGCCTAAAGACGCCATATAGTGGATCGCGAAGGGGATCTTCAGGTCGATCCAGCCTTGCTTGACCGCCACGAGAAGTAATTCGACCAGCCAGGTCCAGGCCAGGGCTAGAACATAATAAGTGGCGATCGGATGGCGCTGGAGAACACGGGAATTCTTCATTTCATGTTGCTCCGTTTCGCTCACGTCTTATCCAGGATCATCATCGTCAGGTCGTCATCAAAGGCTCTTCCGGAAGCCTGGCCAGTTTATATTCCAGGCTCCTCAGCCGCGTTTCGTTGCCGAAAAAACGATTGGCGGTCACGATGCCCAAGGCGGCGATAAAGACGGATGGCTGAAGAATTCTATGCCTCTTTGGCCGGGAAAAGGTCCTTTCGGCCGGCATCGAACCCGAGCGTCAATTCGACGGAACCGTATGGACACGTCGCGACGCACTGCCGGCAGAGGACGCATTCGGAGGAGAGAACCCGCTTGCCGTGAGCGATGTAGGCCGGGATATCGATGTTCATCGGACATCTTTTAACGCAGGCCCCACAGGAATTGCAGGCCACGGACGTCCCCCCGATCTTAAGGAGGGAAAAACGACCAGAGATCTTAAGGAAGACCGTGATGGGACACAAAATCTTACAAAAAGCACGGTTGTCCTTGTAGACATAGGCCAGGAGCGTGCCCACGCCGAAATAGAGGATGTTGCCTCCGAGAAACCAAAGATGCGCCTGGGTCGTTTTCCAGTTTGCTCCCGGCGCGTAGCCGATCCTCCAAACGAGAAAGGCGACGAGGCCGAGGGAAGAAAAAAAGAAAACGGAGCGGAGCACGGAATAAGGCGCTTCTTTCGCCTTGCCCTGCGAGCGTTTGAAGGGCAGGAGGTTCAAAAAGGCGAAAGTCCAGCAGCCCCAGCCGCACCACAGACGCCCGACGACGAGCGGCCCGATGATCTTGGCGACGAGATAATGGACGAGGGCGCCGCCTGCGAGGCCCAACAACAAGTCGAAGAAAAAGCCCTCCAGCTGTTCGTTCTGCCGGCCGAAGACCCCCGCGCCAAAAAACAAGCCAGCGCCGATCGCGATCAGAGAAATGGTATGGGCGATGGTCTTGCGGCGGCGGCTCAGGGTTCGATGCAGGAAAAGGCCCAGGGCCGCGAAGACGCCGATGATCCCCATCAGAAACAGATATGAAGGCATCTTCAGAGTCTGCCACAGAATGACTCCGGCGGTCAGAAAGAACAGAAACACATAAGCCACCGGCCATAGGCGGCCTCCATCTTTGGTGCTCATTTTACAATTCCTATAGAACCAATTGAAATGATAGTATTTATAGCGAGCCGAAAAAGTCAAGCCTTTAGATAGCTTCTCTTCGCGCGGCGAAATCCCCTATTCCTTGTGCTTTTTGCCCTTTTTGTGTAACCTACATACGGTCCGAGTCAGAGGTTCAAATCCTATATCGCTAACACTTTTCGAAAAAAGATGTTTCACTTCCTGTATGACGCCTACAACGGCTACCGCTCGAGGCTGGACGACATCCTGCTCGTCCACGAATTCCTCGAAGAAGTCCCCCCTAAGCTCGGCGTCAAGACCGTCATGCCGCCTTTCGTCCTGCCTTACTACAACGGAGTTGTTCCCGAAGACTGCGGGATCAGCGCCTTCGTCTTCCTCGCCGGCGGCCACTTCACCCTTCATACCTTCTCTTATCGGGGCGCTTTCTTCGTCGATTTTCTCAGTCCCCGGGACTTCGACAAGAAGCGGCTGCATTCCTTAATCGACGATGTCTTTCCCGCGGAGAAAAAATTCGAGAATTATGTCAACAGGACGGCGGGCGAGCGGCTGGTCCGGCCGGCCATGGACCCCAAGAAGGACTTCGGCCCCCACCTTTTTCTTGATATAGAAGATTACGCCGGTCCCGACACCATGGACGGAATTTTCGCCTACTTGGACCGGTTGCCCTCGAAGGTCGGCATGACGCCGATCATCCGGCCATACGTGGTCAAGAACCGCTTCGGCAAGCGGGAGGTCGTCTCCGGCCTGACTATGATCGCCGAGAGCCACATCGCTCTGCATGTGTTCAAGGAGAGCCGGAAGGCCTGCTTCGACCTTTTTTCCTGCACTTTCTTCGATACCACAAAGATCCCCCGGGAGATCAAGAAGGAGCTGAAGGGCCGGATCGTCCATGAGACGCTCATCTCCCGCGGCAGCAAGTACAAGACATACGGCGAGACCGCGGCTCAAAAGGTCAAGTTCTCCCGCGCCTGGCTGGACAACGTCTTCTCCGGCCGCAATAAGGTTTGACCCCCGTCAGGGCTCTTCGTGAACTTCGCCTCACCCGGTTGTCGTCCAGGCCGGCACAATGACGGCTGAGGCGGTTGCGCCCAGCTGCATACCTACTTTTCTTTGATGAGCTGGTTCAATTTTTCGACGGCGTTGGCATTGCTCGGGTCGAGTTCCAGCGATTTGGCATAGTTCTTTATAGCCAGGCTTTTCTCGCCCTTGGCCGCGTAGGCCTCGGCCAGACTGTCATAGCCGTTCGCATCCGCAGGGTAGGCTTCGATATTCAGCTCGAAAACCTTGATCGCGTCCTCGATTCGTTCAGCCTGGAGAAGAGCATAGCCCAGCTGGTTCAGTTCTGCTGGCCGGAAATCAAAACCTTGCGGACTGGCCTTCTTGAGTTCACGATACTGGGATATGGCCGCCTCCAGACTCTTTTCGCGCACGGTTTTATAAAGCGTCCGGGCGATCGATTTCTTGGGCTGGTCATAGGGTTCGCCATAGAGGATCAGGCCGATGGCGGAGCTCATCTCGCCCAGGTTTGTGCCGCCGGTGTTGTTGAGGAGGACGATCAGGTGTTTATCGTCAACGCAGCGTTTGATCAGGGTGTTAAAACCGTTGATCCCTCCGCCATGCCCTACGAACGAGATTTCGCGCTTGGATTGGGGCAGCTTTTCCTTGCCCACAGCCCATCCATAGCCATAGGCGGCGCCGGGAGTCTGAACATGGGGCTTGAAGAGAAGCTCTTTCATTTTAGCCGAGAGCAGTCGGTCGGTGTAGAGAGCCTGGTCCCAGATATACAGGTCTTCGACCGTCGAATACAGGGAGCCGGCGGCGTAAGGCAAGGACATGTCCAGATAGGGAGCGTTTGTATAACCCTCCAGCGACTGCTCGTAGCCGGCGGCGCGGTTGGGCATGACGGTGGCATAGTGGTCGTATCCCGAGTTCTTCATTCCCAAGGGTTTGAAGATCCTTTCCTCTAAGGCCTTTTCATAGGGTTTCCCAGTGATTTTTTCGATCACCGCCCCAAGAAGAAAATATCCGGAGTTGTTATAGCTGGACTTCGCCCCAGGCTCGAATTCGAGGTCCCCGCTGCAAAATTTCTTAACGAACTCTTCGACGGGGTAAGGGTTGCGGCTGACTTCACGCCCGAAATTCGGCAGGTTCGTATAACTGGGGATGCCGGAGGTGTGGGTGAGGAGATGGTGAATGGTCACCTTCTTTCCCGTATCCTCGCGATAATAAGGGAGGTAGTCAGAGAGCTTCCCCTCTAAGCTGAGCTTGCCTTCCTCAACAAGCTGGAGGACGAGCATGGAAGTGAACTGCTTGGTAATCGAGCCGAGCCTGAACTTGGTGTCGGGCTTGTTCGGGATATTCCATTCCATGTCGGCCAGCCCGAATCCTTTTTTGTAGATAACCTTGCCGTTCTCGGCCACCAGCACCGTTCCATTGAACTGTCCATAATCAAAGTAGAGCTTCATCAGGCCGTCGATTTTGCCGGCTTTGTCCTGGGCAGTGACGTGGGATGAAAGGAAGAAAAAGAGGACCAAGATGGCCATGAAGGCCGCACGCAAGATGAGATGGGGCTTGCTTCTCATTGAAGAACCTCCTGTCCGAAGCATAAATCCAGTTTCCTTTTTGGGATTAATACCCTTCAGCCCTGGCGGGCGTCATAGTACAGGGCGGCTGCACCCAAGATGGCGATCTGCGGCTGGCCCGAGACCTCGATGACGATCCGCTCGAGTGTTTTATGGTACGGGAAAATCTTCATCTTCTCCCGCATCGCTCTCTCAAAAAAAGGAAAGTCCCTGGAGACGGACCCGCCGAGGATGATGGCCTCGGGGTCCACGGCCAGCATGATGATCATCAGGGCGTGCCCCATATGGGCACCAAACCTATCGAAAATATCCAGCGCCTCCCGGTCTCCCCTCTGGGCCCGGGAATGGACCTCCTCTCCCCTGATCCCATGGGTCCTCGTAAAATATTGCCCGCTGGAGTAATGCTCCAGGATCGAATCTTTGTAGGGGATCATGCCGAACTCCCCGGCGCCGCAGTTGGGTCCGCTATAGAGTCGGCCGTTGAGGATGATGCCAGCGCCCAAACCGGTTCCTACGATCAGGCCGACGAGGTGGCGGAATCTGATCCCCTTTCCGAAGTACTTTTCTCCGACGGCGAAGCAGTTGGCGTCGTTGTTGACGTAGACGGGTCGGCCGAAGCGTTTTTCCAGTATCTCCTTGACCGGGACTTCTTTCCACGACGGGATGTTCTGGACGTCATAAACGATGCCTTTTTCCACGTCCACAACGCTCGGCACCCCGACTCCGATCCCGGCCACACTTGCGTCGAAAACCTGTTCGACCGCAGCGATGACTTCCTCGATGACCTGCTGCTCTGATCCCTGCGCGCTCACCGAGGCGGAGACGTGGCGGACGATCCGCCCGTCCTCAACCCGGCCGATCCCGACCTTGGTGCCGCCCATGTCGATGCCGATGATCGCTTCCTTGGCCATTGTCTTCAGGCCTCCGCTTTTTTCCTTCTTAGGCTGATCGTGGCATTGGTGATCAGCGGCCGGGCCCAGAACCCGATGCTCAAGATGTAGGCCAGAGTCAGGTACAGGAACATCATCCCGAAGCGCAGGCCCAGGCGATCACCCAGCCAGCCGATGACGAGCGGCACCAGGGCCCCCCCGATAATACCGGTGACTAAAATGCCCGAGAAGGAACCGTGGTGTTTGTCCAAGGAATTGAGGGCCAGGGAAAAGATGATCGACCACATCACCGAGGCGCAGAAACCCATCAAAGGAAAGGCGACAATCGCCATCGAGCCGGGCCCGAACAAGGCGCAGCTCAGAGTGACGAACGCCGCGGCGGAAAAGCCGATCAAGACACGGCGGCTGTCGAAGAGCTTCAGCAGGACCAGACCGAGCAGGCAGCCGGCGGTCATCAGGCCCCAGAACAGGGAAACGGTCGAGGCCCCCTTGGTCTGGGGATCGACCCCATGGTAGGTGGCCAGGAACTTCGAGATCCAGTTCGCCACTCCTTGTTCGGTGCCGACGTAGGCGAATATTCCCAGGAAATAGAAGATGACGATCTTTTTCCTAAAGAGCTCTCTGTAGACGGCCCAGGCTCCGGCCCGCTCTTCCTCTTTGAGCTCGACCTTGGGTAGCCGGACGGCTGCCATGATCACCACCATGGCCAGCGTGACCAGGGAAAAAACCCAGTACAGGGAGACCCAGGGAAGCGTGTCCGGCACCACCTTCCTCAGGATCTCGAGGACGGGGTTGCTCCTGCCCGAGGACTTAGGAAGGTTGAGGACCAGATAGGAATAGACCTTCGGACTCAGGAACGAGGCCAGGCCAAAGATGAGCTGGGCGAAGACGGAATTGAAGGCAAAATGCTCCTCGCCTCCAGCCACCCGCAGCAACGGGTTGATGGCAACCTGGAGCATGGCCATCCCGATCCCGATCAGAAAAAGCGACGTTAGGGCCACTGAAAATCGGGGCACAGAACCGAAAAAGAGGGCTCCCACCAGAGCCATGAGAAAGGCCGCCAGCATGACCCGTTTTTCCCTATAGTGCTCGACCAGCATCCCGGCCGGGATCGACATCACTCCGTAGGCGACGAAGAACGAAAAGGGCAGGAACCCGGCCAGGGTCAGGCTCAGGCTAAAACTGTTGATGATGTCCGGGACGAGCGGACCCAGGATGTTCGTCAAGAAGGAGATGACGAAGAAGATGAGGAAGATCAGGGCGACGATGAAGATGTTTCGCTTCATGGACTAAAGCTCCATTCACCTCGCTATTTATTGGGCCTTGATGTTCCAGCCGTCCACCCGTAAAACAGGCTCCTCGCCCTGGAGGTCGGCGGGGGAAAATGTTGCACTGATGGTCTTGCTCTCGCCGGGGAGGAGCGAAATACAGTTGTCCTCCCAGTAGATAGGCAGGACTGCCCTCCCGCTCTGCCGGCCGACAACGTTGAGGTTGAGGAAGAAGGCGATGGTATCGGCCGGGTTCTGCAGGGTCACTCGGACCTGCTGTTCGGCCCCCGCCTGCTCAAACGCCGACAGAACCTTGAGGGTCACAGGGGGAAGCTCGTCCAGTCCGGTCAGGTCGCCAAATTCCTTGATCGGTGTAAAGTACCATTCCGTCGCCGGGTAGTTCATTACGTCCTTCTTCGTGGAGAGCCAGTAGAAGTTTTCAGCGACGAGCCCGCCCGCGTTGTCCGCCAGTTTAAGGTCTAGGAAATAGGTGGGAACCAGGCCCTTGATGGCCGGGAGCCGGGCGATCTCAGAAGCCGTGTTCGGCCCGAGTTCGACATCCTTCACATCCTTGAAAATCTCCCGGGATTGGAGGTCGAACACCCGGATCTGGGCCTTGGAGCCGCTCAGAGGCCCCAGGCGGTCGTTGACCACATAGACCGCGTCATTCTGGGGATCGTAGAGGATGTGGACGGGCCTGGACGCCTTCCTGGCACCGTAGAAAGCCCCGTTGGGCATCAGGTAATAATCATATAACTGCCAGTAGAGCTTGGGCCAAGCGGCGTTCAGCATCCACTGGATGACGCCGGTGGCCACGGGCCGGTGGGCGGCAAAGGCTTCGAACATCGCCCGCATCGCTTCGTAATTCGCGACCTGCGACTTGCGGACGAAATCATCGAGATCTTTCACTTTCCCGTAGCGCTTGTTCATGGCTTCAAGATAGCGGTCGAGGGTATTGAACTCGCCGCGGGCGCAGTGATAGTTCCAGATGTCATCGATGGGCCAGAGATGGCCTTCCGGCAGCATCTTCTTCAGGCTCTCCAGAGGCGGCGGCTGGGGCCCGGGCCCGGTCTCGGTGTTGAACCCGAAGGCGCCCCCGTTCTTGGTGTCTTCGAACCAATAGATAGGCGGGACATATTCGTAGGGCCCGTTCATCTTGACGCCGGTATCTCCGCTGATCTCGCTGCGGAGGCCCTTGGCGGACATCACCGCCGGCCGGCTCGGGTCATAGGCCTGCAAGATCTGATCATACTTGCGCTCGAGCTCCGGCCGGGGCAGCTTGTCGCTGCCCAGCATCCAGACAAAAACACTGGGGTGATTGCGCCACATCACAACCTGGTCCTGGAAGGAGCGGGCGACGAGGTCCATGTCCTCGGGAGTCTTGACGCCGCCGAAATCGTCATCGGGCTTGCCGAGATAATTCTCCCATTCCCACTGGCAGCTCCAGCCGGCCATCAGGAGAATTCCGTGGCGGTCGCAGAGGTTGTAAAGCTCCGGGCCGCTACCCCAGAATCCTTCCAGGCGGATAGTATTCAGGTTCATGTGCTTTGTGTACTTGACCTTCGCTTCGAGGACGCGGGGGTCCTCGGCCATGAACAGGTCATCCACCCAGCCTCCACCCCGGATGAGGACTTTCTGGCCGTTGACCATAAAGCCGCGATGCCCCTGTTCATTGATATAATCCGCGACTTCGCGGATGCCGAACGTGACCTTGTCCTCGTCGGAGATGATATTCCGGGTCTGGAAGCGCAATTTCAGTGTATAAAGGTTCGGCTCGCCCAGATGGTGGGGCCACCAGAGGTGAGGCTCCTTGATCTTGAGCTCGGGGAACTGCTGGGAGGTGAAGGTGACAGTCTTTCTTTCTCCCGGACCGAGCTTCACCTCCTGGCTAAGGACGGAGCTCTCAAGCTCTGCCTGCAGAGCGCCGGATACCGGTTGATTCGTATGATTTATGGCCTCAGCCTTGATGGTCAGGTCGGCTTCGGCCAGGGTTTCCAGATTCACCTCGCTGGTCACGAACGGCTGCTCGATAGAAACCGGCCCGCTGAGGCGCAGTGTCACGGGCCTCCAGAGACCCATGTTCTGGTCCGGCGGCGTAGGGTTCCAATCGACGAACCCGAAGGTGAAATCCCCCGGTTCGGGAGGGAACACTTCGACCGCAAGGACATTCGGGCCCGGCTTGACAGCCGGGGCGATATCGACCTCAAAGGTTCGGAACGAGCCGTAGACCTCGTCCCGGGAGGCGATCTGCCGGCCGTTGAGCCAGATGTTGGCCCGGTAGTTGATACCGTCAAACCCCAGGCGCGTGCTGACCAGCCTCTTATCCGCCGGAACGTCGAACTCCTTGCGGTACCACCAGGCGCCCGCAAACCGCTCCCTAGGGATTGTCTCCAGATTCTTGCCGACGAACACGTCGGGATATTCCCCGTTCTTCAGGAGCGCAGCCAGGACCGTCGTCGGTACCGAAGCCGGGCACCAGCCGACAGTGTCCAGCCCAGGAGCGGAGATGACATCTCCGCCTTCCTTGACCTCGGCCGACGACCGGATGAACCAGCCGTCCCCGAGGGGGATGTCATATTGCAGGCTCTGCGCCGGTTTCGGCCGGCAGGCCGGCGCGGCCGAAATGAGCAAAAGAACTGCCCAGGCAGAAAGAAATGGGGTCTTCCTTGAAATAGTCATTCGGACCTCCTTTCTATCCATTTCGGACTCTGAGACGGGCGGCGACAGCCGCCTTTTTCTCCGGCTCCTTGGCCAGAGCATCCCAATTCCAGAAGATAACGCCGCCGGAAGGAGGACGCAAGGCTTCGTCCAGCGCCTCTTTGAACTCCTCCAGCGAAAGTCGGTCGCTGATGTACGCTTTGCCGACTTGAATGCTGGGAACGACCAGGCCTTTGGTCCGGGAATAAACATTTTCGACTACTTCGCGGATCCAGGGTGGCTTTCTCTTGAGCATGTGCCAGTAGCACATCGGCGAGATCATATCCGCCGCCGCCGCGAGCGCCGCCAGGTCCTGTCCGGCGATGACCTTGATCGCTCCTCCGAAATCCTTTTCTCGCCAGGGGACGGAGTGAATATTGATTCTGAGCTTTGGCTTAATGGCCCTGGCCTCATCCGCGATGGTCCGGACCAGGCTGGTGATGACTCCGCATTTCCATTCCGTCCATTCCCGCCCGTGCCCGGCCATGATCCAGTTAGCAGCCTCCGCCGCCCCTCCGAGCCCTTTCGGCAGGGTGATACCGGTGTCTTGTTGGAATCTGTCCAGGCAGCTCCGGTCGAAACAACTGTTGGCGATCGAGTCCGGCGTCCTCTCCGGATAGACCATCTCCCAGAAGACGAAATAACGGATGAAATCCAGGCTGATACCGTCGGGGTCAAGCTCCCGGACCAGGGACTTGATCCAATCGATCCGGCGGCTCCGGTAATCTGGCCGGGTCGGGCAGACGAATTCCACCCAGTCGTCCTTGGCCTTTTCACCCCGGTCGGTCAGCGCGTAAAGGCCGGGGTCCTTTTTGAGTTCCTCGGGGTTGAAAAAAACAGGAAGGATCAAAAAGACGGCGATCCCCTGCTTCCGGACCAGCTCTCTGAATTGACCCTGAGCGGCCAGAGCCGGGCTGACGAAAACGGTGTTGACTTGGAGCGAGCGCCATTCCGCTACAAGCTCGGGAAGAGACCCTTCGTGCTCGTATATCTTGACCCCGATCATCAGGTCCTTGATGTTTTCCGGGTCAAAGCTCCGGGGTGAAGCGTCACCGGAAGACGGCACATGCAGGACAGCCCAGAGTAAAAGGGCGACGATCCCGTTTTTCTTCATGGTCTGCTCCTGATGATTCTCCCCGCCGGAATCCTCGAAACAGGGGATCATTCCGGCGAAAGCTTAAAAACCTCTCTCAGGCTGAAATCGACCCAGATAATCCCGCAATTCTGCTTGACCCTCTGGGCGATCGCCCGGCCGATCGTCAGAGGAGGATTGTCCAGG
>Ga0315277_10003353_pt1 | contig 21731 bp, 18 predicted proteins | sample YL17G05_15_MG_FD_203695 | JGI IMG/M metagenome (GOLD analysis project Ga0315277, IMG submission 203695) | Sediment microbial communities from Yellowstone Lake, YNP, Wyoming, USA - YL17G05_15 | ecosystem: Environmental > Aquatic > Freshwater > Lake > Sediment | place: USA: Wyoming | collected...
CGCGGAGCTGATCGACGCGGTCCGCCAGATGGGGGCCGATGCCGCCGTCTCGAAGGACGACCCCAAAGTCAAGGAGCTGGTCGATGAGATCGTCCGCCTCTCGACCGAGTTCGGCATACTGACCGAATACACCGCTTTCCTGGCCAGAGAAGGGACAAATCTTGGCGACAGAGGCAGGGTGCTCCGAGAGGCAAGCGATATGCTGGAAAGCAGGGCGATGCAATCGCGGTCCGGCTACGGCGCCGTCAATCAGAGCTTCAACATGTCACGTGGAAAGAGCGGCGCGACCTTGAACTTGCGAAACGAGTTCTACAATGAGAAAATGGATCGAGTGTCGATTAATTCGGTCCAGCAGATCAACGACCGTGCTTATTACAATAGGTCCGGCCGCTGGGTCGATAGCGGGCTGGTCGAGAAGGAATCCCAAATCAGGCCGACGAAGATTATCGAATTCGGGACGGATGAGTTTATGGAATTGGCCGAGAAGCTGGCCGCAGAAGATCGCCAGGGCAGCATCGCCCTTCGCGGCGATATACTTCTGATGGTCGATGGCGAACCCGTCCTTGTTAGAAATTCAGACACGGATTAACGCCGACCATAGCGATAGAGGTCTATGCGAGTGATTCAAAAACGGCCCGAATGTTGCGAACCAGCCGCTCAACCGTAGCAACCAACACGAGCCGTCAAAGATTGTTGTTCGTGAGCCAGTGCAGCGCCATTAGGCGGAAGTCCAGGAAATTCACGGCGCAGTCGCTGTTTATGTCACCGGCAACAATTATCTCGCAAAGCGGGTTGTCGAAGTATGACTTGCTTGCCTCCACTGTTCCGCCATAAGCGCCCATATTGATAATTCCGCCGTTGGGGAACGGCTCGGGTCCGATAGGAGTCATCGGGTCTCCCGCATCAATACAAGGACTCGTCACTTCGTCTATCGTCCATCGTCCCTCGTTGGCATCCCACCTGCCTGCTTGAGATTTTAGGTGATAATTGCCATTATTCACATCAGCGAAACACGGGTCAACATCGATATTGCCTTCGCCACCTTCCATCCAATCTTGGATGCAGGAATAAGAAGGTTGACTCGATCCATAGAGTTGAGCACCTTCTGTTGCCGTATTTCCCCAGATGATGCAGTTCCGGATGGTGCCACCACAACAGTAGAATCCTCCGCCATTGGAGGCTGAGTTGTGGGCGATGGTATTGTTCTCAATGGTGCCGCCACACATATTAAGCCCGCCGCCGAGGGCTGATGAGTTACCGGCGATGAGGTTATTTCGGATTTCTCCGTGGCAATAAATGAGACCGCCAGCCCAGTTGCCGGTGATGACGTTATTGCGGATTATGGCCTCGTCGCCTCTATATATCCCTTCCCTGTTGTTGCTGACGATGTTGTTCTGGATTATGCCGTTGCATAACCCTAACCCCTCACACAAGTTGTCGGAGATGGTGTTGTTCTGGATTATGCCACTGCAATTAGCCAATGCGGTCGAGTTGCCGGAGATGTAATTGTTGTGGACTAAACCGCTGCATCCAACCAGACCCGTGCATGGGTTGTCGACGATGGCATTGCCCTCGATGGTTCCCTGGCAGTCGCAAAGGGCGGCCCCGGTACACAGGATGGAGGTTTTGCAAACCGTATTGTTCTGGATCAGGCCATCGCAAAACACAACCGCGCCCCCGTTCCAGAGTGTGTTTTCGGTAATCATATTGTTGCGGATGATCGCGTGGGTTGCGACTTCCCACGTCCCGCCGCAAATTCCACCGGCCCAGGTATCATAGCCATTGCAAATGGTAAAGCCAGCGAGGACGCAGGTTTCGTCCTCTGTTCCGGCGAACGTAATCACGCACCCAGCTTGATTGCCGTCAATAACCGTCGCGGCGACTATCCTGGGGTCATCGGGGTCTGTGCTGGTCAGGACGATGTTCTTCCCCTTGAAATTGACGTTTTCAAAATACGTTCCTTCCTGGACGACAATTGTGTCGCCATCGGATGCTGCGTCGATAGCGTCCTGGATAGAGCCTTTTAGACGGCCAGCCTTGATTTCGCCGGCGTAGTCGGCGGGCGGACCGACGTAGAAGACGTCCGCGCGTGCGGAGCCGAGCGTCAGGAGTAGCGTGAGAACACAGACGGCGTTTTTCATAAAATGCGCCTCCAATACCTATTTGCGCATATTATACAGCTTCCGGCACGGAATTGCAAGAAAATCATTCGGCAGCCGGCACAGAGCGAGCCTGGGTGTGCCGGGGGCGAGATACCGGGCCGAACCTATTGCGCGTTCATTTCGGCGGGAGGATAGTCTCCCAGCTTGCGATAGTGCGGTCGTGGTGGTCTTGGGCGAAGACGGCTATTTTCTTTCTGACTTCGAGCCAGTCGGTGGTTTGGGCTTTAGAAACCAGGTCGTCCCAGTTGTCGAAATATGTCATAAAATGGCGGTGTTCGTCGCAGTACCACTCGGCGTGTTTCAGCAGGTCCTGGTCGAAGTCGGTCTGGAACCAGAATCCGGGGCGATGCTGCATTTCACGCAGGAATCTCTCCGTTGGAATAAGGTAGGGCACGTTGAGGGCCAGGGCGTCAAAGAACGCCCAGGTTGACCAGGCGTAGGGGATGTGAATTATTGCCTTGAAGCGCTTGAGGGAATCGGCGCCGCGGTGGGCGCCGTGGAAGGTTTTCAGGCCGAGGGCCGAACAGTGGCGATGAAGGTTCATGAATTTGGTTTCGTTGTGGTACATCGGGATGTAGAAGGCGGTTTCGTAGTCGCCTTCTTCCATAAAGGCGGCGTCCTGGGGCGGGAGCATATCTCTGCCGGGGAGCCTGTGGCCCAGAGGCTTTATCACAGGCTCGGTGACGACCACGCCTCTTTGTTTGCAGTAAATTCTCTCGATTTCGGTATTTGGGATGAGCCGCAGTTTTTTCTCCTGAGCAATGCGGTTCAGAAGATGGGGATATTGCCTATCAGCCTCGATGGCGTAATCGAACCTGTCGCATATCCAGACGATCAGCCTGGGTTTCAGCTCGTCGATGTGGGGGAGGAATATCCGAGAAAGACCGGCGGTGTCTGAAGTGATGATTAGGTCAAAAGACTGGTAGAAATCCTTCTTATCTTGCCACCATATCTCGGCCCTTTGCTCGGTTACTTTGTAGCGATTGGGCTTGTATATGTTGGCGGCGTAGTCGTGAAAGTATAGGGTTTCGAGCTCGAGGTTCAGCTTTTGGCAGACGTATTCCAGGTCGTATTGGGGCGAGCGATGGAATGTAAGGTGCAGTATCTTCATAGTCCGGTTGCTGATGTTACTCAAAGACTTCACGGACTGCAACAGCATTGAACACGTCTTGTTATTGATGTTTGAATAGTCAGATCAACAATGTTGCCTAAAACTGCCATTCCTGCGCACTTTCTGTCATTCCCGCGCCCTTCATGTCATAGCCGCGCACTTTCTGTCATTCCCGCGCAGGCGGGAATCCAGTTTGGACTCGTGGATTCCGGCTCAAGGCCGGAATGACAGTGTGTGGTCGTCTTATCGAGAATACTCATTGTGCTATTCAAAGGTTTATAGGTACTGATTGCCGCCGCTGTGGTTGGCCAATTGTGGGAATTGGTGTTTGTTGCGGCGGGGCAGGGGCATATAATTGCAGGTGTGGATGCTGTGAAGTTGAAAAGTGGAATCAGAAAGGCCGCAGTATTTGGCTGGCATGGGGCGAATCAACTGCTTTGGCCGGCGGTCTGTATTAACTGCCGAGAGAGTATCTGCGAGACGGACGGGGGGCTTTGCAGGAATTGCTGGGAGGATTTGCTGGAGTGCACGGGGGGCGATTATTGCCGGCGGTGCGGACGCGATGCGAGCAAGTTCGCCCTGATTGATCGGGCTTGCGGCAACTGCCAGGCTGGGCGGTTTGCCTTTGACCGGATAGCGCGGGCCGGGGTTTATGCGAAGAGCTTGAAGGATATGATAGTCGCCTTCAAGGGGGACAGGACCGAACTGGATTTGGTGTTAGGCTCTTTGGCGGCTTCGGCTTTGCAGGGCAGCGGATTCAGCAGTGAAATTGAGTTGTTTGTTCCGGTGCCGCTGCACTGGTCGAGGCGATTAGTGCGGGGTTACAATCAGTCTTTGATGCTGGCGAAGAAGCTCAATCGCGAAGGAGCGAGGATCAGCACCGACCTGGTTCGCGTTCGGCGGACGAAATTCCAGCCGACGATGCAGGATGCCGCGGCGCGTGCGCGGAACGTCAAGGGCGCCTTTGCGGTCCGCAAGGGCCACAAATTCGCGGGGCGGGCCGTTTGCCTGGTGGATGATATTAAGACGACGGGGGCGACTTTGAACGAGTGCGCCAGGACGCTCAAAGAAGCAGGTGCGTCGAAGGTCTTTGCATTGGTTCTGGGCGTCGCCGGGCAGAGCCTGGGGTAGAAAGGGAATAACAAACCGGCAAGACTACTTGCAGAAAAGGTGAGGACGTATGATTTGGTTGAGGCGATTTGTAGTTGTGATCGTGATGGTCCTTGCAGGGCGGCGCACATCGTTTGCGGGAGAGGCGAAGGCCGACTGGCTCGTGACGCCGGTTACAGAACCCGTCACTGTGGCCGAGAGGCTTGGCGGCAAGGAGATTGTGATGAGCAACGGCTTGATAAGCCGAACGTTTCGGCTGGCTCCCAATGCGGCGACCGTGGCGTACGACAACCTGATGACGGGGGCGTCTGTTATTCGGGGAGTCAAGCCGGAAGCGATAGTGGAGATTGACGGGCGGAAGTACGAGGTGGGGGGGCTGGCGGGACAGGTAGAGTATGGGTTTCTATTGGAGGAGTGGGTGGATTCGCTTACGAAGAATCCGGAAGCGTTCCAATTCCAGAGTTTTGAGGCGGGCCAAACGAAGGAGCGTTTTGCGTGGCGGCGGAAGCGTTACTCGGCTGATGCGCCCTGGCCGCCGGCGGGGGCGTCGCTAACGCTGGATTTTGCGCCGCCGGCGGGAAAACTCGACGGGGTGAAGCTGGCGGTGCACTATGAGATGTACGAGGGGATCCCGCTATTGTGCAAGTGGTTTACGATTCAGAACGGGGCGGAAAAAGCGGTGAGGCTCGATACGTTTGTGAGCGAGGTTCTGGCGATGGTGGAGTACGAGTCGCTTGTCAATGTGCCGGGGCGGTGGGAGTATCCGAATATGCACGTCGAGAGCGATTATGAGTTTGGCGGGGACGATCCGAAAACGGCGGATAAGACCACGTATTGGGCGGCGGACCCGCAGTACGGCACGCAGATCAACTACGTTCGGCAGTCGCCGGTGATGTTGGAGAGCAGGCCTCCAATCGGGCCGGACGTGGTGATTGAGCCGGGCGGGAGGTTTGAATCGTTTAGAACGTTTGAGCTGATTCACGACAGCACCGAGCGGGAACGCGAGGGCCTGGCGGTGCGAAGGATGTACCGAACGATTGCGCCGTGGGCGACGGAGAATCCGATATTGATGCACGTTCGCAGCGCGGATGCGAAATCGGTTCGGCTGGCAATCGACCAATGTGCGGAGGTGGGTTTTGAGATGGTGATAATGACGTTCGGAAGCGGATTTGATATGGAGAACGTCGATCCGGGGTATATGGCACAGGTGAAAGAGCTGGCCGATTACGCACACAGCAAGGCCATTGAGTTGGGCGGATATTCGCTCCTGGCGAGCCGGAGAATAAGCGACGAGGACGATGTGATAAATCCGCAAACGGGCAAGCCGGGCGGGGCGATCTTCGGAAATTCACCGTGTCTGTGCGGCAAGTGGGGCGAGGATTACTTCGGGAAGATCAGGACCTTTATTGAGCAGACGGGGATAGATGTGCTCGAACATGATGGGTCTTATCCGGGGGACGTGTGCGCTTCTACGAGTCATTCGGGGCATAGAGGGCTTAACGATTCGCAGTGGAAACAGTGGAAGGTGATTACGGATTTCTACAAGTGGTGTCGGGGGCGTGGGGTGTATTTGAATGTGCCGGACTGGTATTTTCTGGCTGGCTCGACGAAGAGCGCGATGGGGTACAGGGAGACGAACTGGTCGCTGCCGAGGGAGAGGCAGATTATCTTGGGTCGGCAGAACATCTACGACGGAACGTGGACGAAGACGCCGAGCATGGGCTGGATGTTTGTGCCGCTGGTGGAGTATCAAGGGGGCGGCGCAGAGGCCACATTGGAGCCGTTAGCCGAGCATTTAGACGCCTACGCCGCCCATCTGTCGCAGAATTTCGGGTCCGGCGTCCAGGCCTGCTATCGCGGACCCAGGCTCTTTGATGCCGAGCAAACGAAGCAAGTAGTCAAAAAGTGGGTGGATTTCTACAAGAAGCACCGTGACATTCTCGACTCGGACATCATCCACGTTCGCCGGGCCGATGGCCGCGATATTGACTGCATGATGCACGTCAACCCCCGCTTGAAGGAGAAGGCCCTGGCGATGGTCTATAATCCACTGGACCGGCGCGTAGAAAAGGCATTGATGCTACCGCTTTATTATACGGGCCTGAGCGACACAGCCCACATCCGCGAACAGGATGGCGACGCGAAAAAGTACGACCTGGACCGCCGATACAATGTCACAATCCCCATCAGCATGGAGCCCAGAAGTGTGACGTGGTTTGTGGCGGAATAAGGGACTGCTTATGGAATTCGCGGTACGTCGTTGTGGCGGCGCTTTTGGCAGCAAGAGAGAGTGTGGATTACAACCTTTCGTACTTTATGACGGCTCGGTAAATTCCGTTTATTCTTTTTCCGTCGATGATTGTGGGGGAGTATTTTTCGTTTCTGGGCTGGAGGCGGATTTGATTCTTCGGCTCGAAGAAGATCCTTTTGAATGTCGTCTCGTGCGGGGCGGCGAAGCGGATGAAGCAGTCGTCGCCGTTGCTGACGTCGGCGGCGGGGGAGAAGACGACGATGTCGCCTTCGTTGAATTTCGGCGTCATTGAATCGCCGACGACACGGACTGCGAAGGCGTTAGGGTCGTGCAGGTCCGGGCAGCGGACGTAGTCGTCGGCGACGCCGACGGGGTAGTCGAGGTCATTGAAGTCGGCTGGGTAGCCGGCTAAGACTTTGTTTATCACGGGAACGGCCCGGCCCGCGGAGATGGTCGGCCCGGCTTGATCGACCTTGACCTTACTTTTGGAAAGGGCCCTTTTGACTTGGGCCACGCTGCCTTTTTTGTGGACAAGGTCTTTTATGAGGCTGCGGAGCTTCAGATTCTCGGCCTCGGCCGATTCGTACTCTTGGCGAACATCGGACGGCATCCCCTGCAGATGCGCAAGACGCAGAAGCTGGCCCGAATCAAACTTGAGCACTTTTTCGAGCCTTTTAAGCAATTGGTCGGAAGGCGGATTATTCACCCTGCCGGTCTCGATTGTGGAGAGATAAGGCTTGGAAAAGCCCACACGATTGGCGACCTCGTCAAGCGTAAGCCTCATCTCCCTTCGCCGCTCTCTTAGTATCTGTCCTAACGACATAGCTGAACCTCGCAAAATCTGGACTATTTTTGTTTCAAACTTGCCTAATACTGACAGGGATTCGGCCATTTGTAAAGGCAAATTCGCGGAATCCGGCGAAAAATCCGGTCTTTTTTTTGTGGGGCCGATAAGGGGGTTTTGACCTGATGCCGCGTTTCCGGCGTATTACACCTCTGGGATTGCCACGGCCCTTTGGGCATCGCAATGACAATACCCGCAGAATCAAGTGCGACAGAGGGCTATTTGATCTTTATAAGCTCGTACTTTGCAGAGGCCAGGCCGATTTTTTCTGCGTGTTCGACCTGGTGGCGAGGGTCGAGTTTGGCGTTGCCTAATAATCGTCCGAGCTTTTTGCCGGCGGCGCCTTCCACCAGGTCAATCGCGGCTTCATCGACCGCAACGGGGTTGGTCGAAGCAAGTATGCCGATATCCTCGACGATATTTGGCATATCGGGTTCGTCGAAGCAGTCGCAGTCCTTGGTGATCGAGAGCAGGAAGTTGAAGAAAGCGGCCTTTTGCTCTTTGCCTTTCAGCGTGCCCTGTGCATATTCGGCTATGCCCTGCTGGAGAATCTTGCTCTCTTCGCCCCAGTTGCACTGGACAGCGGAGAATCTGCAGACGGCTAAGCACTCGGCGCAGCTAATGCACTTATCCTGGTGGATATTCGCCTTTTTTTTGCCGAGGGTAATTGCATCGGCGGGGCAATGCTTGAAGCACTGGCCGCAAAGGGTGCACTTGTCGTTGATGCTCAGCTTCAAGGCGGCGTGCTGTTTGAGCTTGCCTTTCTTGCTCGCACAGCCCATTCCGAGGGTTTTAAGCGTGGCTCCGGCGCAGGCGGCGGGATGGCCCGTGAAATGCGCGATAGAAAGAATCGACTGGCACTTTACAATGCCCGATGCGATGAAGACCTGCTTATTGATCGGGCCGTTGATCTCTACGGGTATTTCGTCCGTTCCGAAGAGGCCATCCGGCGCGACGAAGGGTGCGCCGAGGGTTTCGAGGCGGAAGCCGTGCTCGGCGGCCATTATCGCGTGATCGACGGCGTTGCGTCGCCGGCCCGAATATAAAGTGGTGGTGTCGGTAATGAAGGGCTTGGTCTTCAGTGCGAGCAGCTCTTCGACAAGACCTTTGATATAGGGCGCCTTGATGTGCGTTGTATTGGTATCTTCGCCGACGTGGACTTTGACGGCGGTGAAGTCGTTTTCAGCGAAGCACGAGGCAAAGCCTCCCGCCTGAAACAGCCGCCGGGCCTTTTCGCAAATCACCTTCTCCCCCTCCGCCACTGCGGCTCTTGTGAAATATACCTTAGCAACCATAGAAACCACCTAACAAAATGAGCCAAACCTGCCTGCTTCCGGAACGACTGAACAGACAGAAAACCACCCCGATTATATCGCTTCATGCCATCAGGGCAACAGTACTCTCGACTCATTCCCGAAGCAAAACAGCTTGATAAGAACTTCTTTCATACACCTTATGCTTCTGAGGAAATACGATGTTCCTCGGCCATCTCAGGTTTAGAGAATTTTTCGCTTGACATAGTTCGGGAATCTGCTAAGCTATTTGATGAAAGTTTTTCCGCCGGGTGGGAGAAGGCGGGGGCAGAGTGGGTTGCCCCGGCGCTCCCTCCTGGGCTGCAATTGCATATCAAGATTTGGAAATATGAAGCAGGACGAAACATATATAATGAACGGCAGTTATTGTATGAAGGGGGAAAAATGACACGGGCGGATACAATAGTAATGGTGGTCTTTGCACTGGTGCAATTATGCTGCGGCACCGTGTGGTCGCGGCCCACAACGGCGTTTGAGGCCCAACAGGCGGTAACAGGTTGGCTCAGTATAGATCAACAGCCATTGGACACAACTCTTGGCTGGCAAGTTGTGAAGGTCGAGACTTTCAACGATGAGGGTGGTGACCAGGTTTATTACATCGTCTATCTGCAGCCGGCCGGCTTTGTGATTGTCTCGGCGGATGATTTGATTGAGCCGATTGTTGGTTTTGCCGATGACGGCACGTACGATCCGTCACTTGATAACCCCTTGGGAGCGCTGGTCAGCAATGATCTGAACGGACGAATGGCAGCGTTGCGGAACGCCAAGAGCCTTGAAGCGCCCGCTAGAATGGAAGAGGCTCTCAAGTCCCAGGCCAAGTGGGGCCGGCTCATAAGCCTGGCGGATGGTCCTGAAGATGGGCCAGTCTCAAAGGGCCGGACCTCAATCTCAGAGGTTCGTGTGGCTCCGCTGGTGCAGACCCGATGGTCTCAGGGGGATTCTCCCTGTCCGATATTTCCTTTCTATTGCTACAATTATTACACTCCCAACCATTATCCTTGTGGCTGTGTTGCTACGGCAATGGCTCAGTTGATGCGATATTACCAGCACCCCGCCAGCGGCATAGGTGTACACGGGTTTACGATTACAGTCGATGGGGCCTCGCGTACGGCGTATACGCGTGGCGGTGATGGCTCCGGGGGGCCTTATCAATGGAGTAAAATGGTGCTCGTCCCCGATTGCGCGACCGGTGACGATAAGCACCGGGCCATCGGGGCGCTCTGTTATGATGCCGGCGTTTCCGTAAATATGAACTATGCCAGTGGTGGATCTTGGGCTTACGCAGACAGCCCCAGGTATGCGCTGACAAACACTTTTCAATATGAGAACGCAGTTGTCGGGGTTAACGGTTGGGCCAATATAGGTCCTGGATTGACTGGGATGGTCAATCCAAATCTTGACGCCAAGAGTCCCGTCATCCTGAGCATTGGTGGTGAAGGCGCGCATGCCGTTGTGTGTGACGGCTACGGTCACGACTCTCGAACACTATACCACCACATCAATATGGGCTGGGGGGGGGCAGACGATGCGTGGTATAATCTTCCGAACATCGATGCGTCCTATAATTTTAATTCTGTTGATGCGTGTATTTACAACATCCGCACCACTGGCAGTGGCGACGGGGAGGTGATAAGCGGACGCGTTCTTTATGCCAATGGTGACCCGATTCCTAATGCCGACGTCTCCTTCCCTGGGATCCGTTCACGCGTTTTCACCAAGACCGATAGCAGAGGGATATACTCTTTCAGTGACCTGGATTCGAATACCAGCTACGTGTTAACGGCCTCGGTGAGAGCCTACACATCTTCAAGTCAGACTATCGTGACGGGCGCCTCGCTGGATAATCAAGCGACGTCAGGAAACGTATGGGGCATCGATTTTGTTCTCACACGACTTGATAAATTGTATGTGGATGATGATGCGCCGGACGACCCCGACCCAGGTAATCCCACGGTCAGCGACCCTCTGGAAGACGGAAGCAACCAGCATCCGTTTGACAATATCCAAGAGGCGATCAATGTGAGCGTAAACGGTAATGAAATCGAGGTGGCGCCGGGCACGTACAATGAAGCCATCAATTTCAGCGGCAAGGCCATCCGCCTTTACAGCGGCACCGGACCGGATGCTACCATCATAAATGGAACTGGGAACTATCACGTCGTCCAGTGCGTGAACAGCGAAGATGCCGATACCATTTTAGAGGGCTTTACCATCACCGGCGGAAACGCCAACGGCCCGGCCTGGCCCAACAATTGCGGCGGAGGGATGTATAATGAAAGAAGCTGCCCCGTGATAATAGACTGCAACTTCACAGGTAATAACGCTTACGACGGCGGCGGGATATGCAACGATTGGTACGCAGATGCGCAGATCACCAAATGCATCTTCCACGGTAACACAGCCAGTCACAATGGTGGCGGTATGTGCAACATAAACACCAGCAGTCCGACAGTGACAAACTGTAGCTTCATCGACAATACTTCCAATAGTCACGGGGGCGGGATGTACAATAGAGTCAGCAGCCCAAAGCTGACTAACTGTATATTCGGTCATAATACGGCTAATGGCCATGGGGGCGGGATGATTAACTCTGTCAGCAGCAGTTCAACGGTGACCAACTGCACATTCAGTGGTAATACGGCTGGCCTCAACGGCGACGGAATGTTCAACAACGATAACAGCAATCCGATTGTGACCAACTGTATCTTCTGGGGCGACACTCCCGAAGAGATAAACAACTTGGCGAGCACTCCCATTGTCACATATAGCGATATTCAGGGTGGCTGGTCCGGCACAGGAAATATCAATGTTGACCCGCTGTTTGTCGATGCAATCGGAGGTAATTTGCGGCTGTCATCGGGTTCACCCTGTATCGACAAAGGCAGCAATGCAGGTGTGCCATCAGGAATAGCTAACGACCTTGACGGCCGTCCACGGATTGTTGATGGCGAGTGCAACGATATTGATGTGGTTGACATAGGCGCATACGAGTTTAACTGTGCCTATATGGGCGACTTTGATGACAATTGTAGCGTGGACTTCTTTGACTTCTCTATCTTAGCACACGCTTGGATGACACAAGACGGTGATCCCGATTGGGATTGGACCTGCGACGTTAGTAACCCTCCAGATGACTATATCGATTGGTGTGATTTGGCCATCATAGCCGAGAACTGGCTGAGATTTCCCTGAAAGCTACTGCACCATAGGACCCGTGCTTGTTAGCGATTAGAGAACCGTGGTCAGAACGTATGCTGGAGGAGGATTTTGACGGCTATTGCGATTAGGATTATTCCGCCGAGTGTTTCTATTCTCGATTCGAAGAAGTGGCCGAATCGCTTTCCGATGACGACGCCGAGGTATGAGAGCGTGAATGTTACCAGGCCGATGATTATCACCGCGAGGATGATCGATGTCGTAATCAGGGAGAGGGTGATTCCGACTGCGAGGGCGTCGATGCTGGTGGCCACGGCCAGGGCCAGGAGGGTGATAAGGCTGGTGGGGTCGAATTTCTTCTCGGCTTCTTTGATCTTGAAGGATTCGTAGATCATTTTGCCGCCGACGGCTGTTAAGAGGGCGGCTGCGATCCAGTGGTCGTAGCCTGCGATGCGGTCTTTCAAGGTCAGTCCCGCCAGCGAGCCGATAAGCGGCATAACAGCCTGGAAGCCTCCGAAAAAGAGGGCTATTCGCAGGGCGTGCCTTATATTCAATTGCCTGTAGGCCGCGCCGCTGACTATCGAGACGGCAAATGCGTCCATTGCCAGGGCGACTGCTATTATTATGATTGTAATCAGTTCGGTCATTCAGCCTTTATTATACTTTCGCTGGTGAGGTCTTCGCCTATTTTTTGGCCCGGCTTAACGACGAGGAATTCGTCTTCGTTCCATTCGCCATCGACCATTCGCTGCATCAGGCCGGGGTCGCCGCTCAATTCGTCGTAGTTCCAGCCGAGGAATTCGGCGCAGGCCCCGGCGTATTTCTTGAAGCTCTCGGAATCGACCAGCCCCCAATCAATGTACGCTGCCCAGTTGTATTCCTTCATCCAGGTCTGCTCGACTTCCATAAGGTATTGGGCGTTGTCGTCGCCGTATTTCCGCCTGTATTCTTCGAGCAGAGTTTCGTAGCGTTCTTTGCTCGGCTGCTTGCCCGATTCTATCCAGCCGGGGCTGTACCAATAGACGCCGCGATGGGAGTCGAAGTATTCCTTGTATTTCTCCTTTGAGCCGAGCAGCAGGGTAATGCAGTCGTGGCCTCGCGGCGCGACTATCGGTATCTCTGCTGAAAGGCCGACGATTCCATTGCTGCACAGGCCGTAGCCGAGCAGCGTCGCATCGAAGGGCCTGCCTTGAATGTCGGCGGTGGTTTCGAGCGCCTTTTGGACCTCGCTGCGGAGGCGGTCCGGCTGGTCGTGCAGGCCCTGCTCCATCAGGCGGATATCGACAACGTTCTTCGAGCGTGCGGCGCAGAAGTAGGCCTCTCTTTGCATCACTTTGCAGACTATGAATTGGAGCCGCATGGATGACGGGCCGATAGTACGTGAAGTTCTTCCCGCCGTGCCGCCCGCCGTGCCGTCGCCGGCAGGTCGCGGCAGGTCGTTGCCACGTCGCGGCAGGTCAGAATGCGTATGATGCTGTCCGTTAGTTCCGGGCATTGGGTGGAGAGGTTCGTCAGTTGTCGATAATTGTGATTTCCGGCCTGGAGAGGTAGAGGAGGGACATGGTGCCCTCCTCACTGGCCGTAAACGGTATATGGTAGATGCCGCATTCTATTGCGCCTCCCGCGGTAGGGTCAACTTGTTTCCATCCGGCGCCTTCATACAAAACTTCGGCCCAGACGTGGGCGTTCTGTGAGAAGAACCACCCGCAGACCTGTCGAGAAGGGACTTTTGAGGCCCTGGCAAGCGTAACGAAGCAGTCTGAGAAATCCCATGCCTGCCCGAACTTCTGGCTGAGGACGTTCTTGACTCCGGCCCTGGCGGTGGTGAGCGTTTCTGTAAACGCGATGTTTTTACCGGGCTGAAGCCATCTGAGAATGGCGTCAATTTTTTGTTGTGGGGTGGCGCAGTTGGCGGTGATCTCGGCGGCCAGTTTTATGATTTCGGGGTCGTCGCTGGGCCAGTACTCGGTCGGCGAGAGCAGCTCTGGTCCGGCCTTCCGCGATGTTGGAGTGAGGGGGGCTTCGGAAGTGTGTATGGAAGCGGTGAGCAAGACAGCGGGGATATTGACCTCTCTGGGCAGGTCCTGGAACGTGTATTTCGTCATATCGCCGCCGGCGAGCGGCGTAGTCTTTACGGGCTTCGGCTCGAACGCATAAGATGGAGCTGCCTGGGCGTCGGCGGCGGTTCTCAAGACCAGGTCGTTTCCGAAGCGAAAGCTTCCGAGCGACATCTCAATTCTGGATTTGAGGGCGAGATTATTCGGATCTCGGCTGGACAAGGCGAACATATTGCTGAGGTTTTTCCAGGCCCCATAGTCGATCTTCTCTGCGGGGGCGACCCGGAAGGATACTTTGTACGTTACCCGGCTGGGTTTTGGCTTGAATCCGAGCTCGAAAGCGGCGATGGTGGCGAGGTCCGGATCATCGCACATAAACTCCACCACTGAGTTATCGACCAGGATGCAAAAGGCGGGGTCTGGCTTTGTTAGGAGGGCTATCTGATGGATTTTGGCGGCGTCAGCCGAGCTGGGACACCTGATTAGGTTCATTTGAAGAGGCCGGCCGTTAACCGAGAAAGACGTGTTCGACAGGTCGGTGATGCCTGCTCCAAATCTCTTGGCCATTGCGTTCCTTTGATTTTCGGGCGCATCCGCGGAGCGGATGACTTTGAATCCCGCAGGGGCGCGCCGGGGCTGCGTTCTCGCCGCCAGGCCCACAGACGGGTAGGGCAACATTACTACAACGCCGAGAATGGCCCGAGCCAAGAGAGAATGTCTGAACATTTTCGTCTCCTTTAGATATTTCAGTATAAGGCTTCTGCAATTTTGCAGAAATCATTATGTTAGTATTCATGGTGTGCAGAGTCTGCATGGTCTTTTGCCGGCGCTGACTGCTTCGTCTCTGGTCTTGTAGCCCGTGAGGTTTTCCGGTGAGATTCTCTTCACAGAGCGGCAGCCGGGCAAGTGGAAGACCTGACTGTTTTTTGATGCGACGTATTGGTATTCGGCTGTTGTTATCGTTGGTGTTGGGTCGGCTGCGGTTTTGGCGGGCGACGTGGGCGCTGGTGAAGAAAGGAAATGTTCTGCTGATTCGTCGGCGTTTTTCCGAGCCTTGAGAAATGCCTGGACTTGCTCGGCGACGGCGGCGGCAACCACCGAGTGCAACGTCTCGCCGGAAGTCAGGCCGAGTGCAGGTTGCGTTTTCCAGACGGGTGCTTTGAGTGTGATGTTGTCGCGGCCCTGCAGGACGACGGCGCGAGCCAGCGATGTCTGGAGACAGAAAACGGTCTGGTCGGATTGGCCCGGCCGAATCAACGTGATTTCGACGGCCAGCTCGGGCGCTTCAGCCCTTCTTAACGTCAAGTTGCGGATGCTATTTGGGTCGATTCTCCTTTTGAGGACTTTCATCATTCCAGATTGCAGGGGGTCAAGGTCGCTCTTGAGCACCTTGATGTCTGCTTCGACCAGGTGATTTGTTATCGATTGCTCGATGTCGCAGGGGTCGAGTTGTGGCGTGGTCGTTTGTCGAATATCAACTACGACGTAGAGACGGTCGATTCCAGATAAGGCGAGATCACCGGGGCCATGAAAGGACGGCTGAGATCGAGCTGAGGCCGTCAGATTCACAAGGAAGACCGTCACGACGAGAATACGCTCTGCGCGCTTCATAGCATCCCTCGCTTTCTGCATTTTTCTTTTGGGCTGTTTGGCGCTATAACGCTACCTGGATTTTATCGACCAGCATAATCTATAGCTTTAACCGGCGCTTAATGCTTTTTCGACTGCGGCTTTCATTTTTTCCAGACCTGCCTTGGCAACGGCCAGGGGGTCCTGCTGGTAGTAAATCGGGTTGAACAGCTCGAGTGAAAGGACGGCGGTGCAGCGGTTTGCCAGCAGGTCTCGGATAATCTGAGTAACGGGCGCGATGCCGTCGCCGGGGAATAGGCGGTCGCTGTCTCGGGCTTGTTCGCGAGGCGGGTCGGCGGGGTAGTCGTTGATATGGAAGACCTGGATAGCCGATGCGCCGATGGCTTTAAGGCCGTTGAAATCCGATCCGCCCTTGTAGATATGAAAGATGTCGGGGATGAGGCATGCCTTCGGATGGCCTGATTCAACGACAACGTACATAGCCTGGCCCAAGCGGTGCAGATTCTTCGAGGAGCCCCATATCTCGATTTGGGGTATAACGCCCATTTCCTCGCCGAGCTCGAGCAGTTGGCGGTAGCGTTCGGCGGCCTTATCAAGATTCAGGCCCGGCTCTCGCGTGGCGCCGGCGGGCGGGGCGGCGATTCGCTTGCCGCCGATCTGGGCGAGCAGGTCCATCTCGCGTTTTACCTGCTCGAAGCCCTTCGCTCGCTCGGCGTCGTCATCGACAATCCAGCTTGGAAAGGATATTGCGCTTTCGACGGTTATTCCGAGGTCGCCGGTCATCTTCTTTAGGTCTCTAAGCGAGCCGCCGGCCTCTTTGTGCCTGTTGATTCCGTCCAGCCAGGGTTCGATGCCGTCATATCCGGCCTCGGCTGCGACCCCGATTTCTTTGTCGATAGGGAGCTTCTGGCCCCGGATAGTGGCGGTATTGAGGCAGTAAGTAAAACCATGCGGGCGTTTCTCATCGGCTTTGGCAGTATTTGGAACAGCGGCAGCGCCAAAGGCGACCCCGGCGGCGGTCAATAAACCACGGCGCGAAAGATGAGTTGTGTGCATACCTGTGTCCTATTTTATGGAAGGCAGCCGCGGCGGCTGCCGCTAAACAGTTTTATATTGATTCAAGAAAACTCAGGCTATAAGTGCGAAGGCCTCTGTTACGGGCATTCCCTCGGTTATGCCGAGCGCTCTTGCTTTTTCATTTGCCTTTGTTACGTTTCGATTCGGGAATCTGTCGAGCGTGCGTATGGGGTTGTCCGGGGTGCTTTCGACTATGGCGGCGGCGACTGCGTATCGCTGGCAGGCTTCGACGTCAACGGCCGGGCAGGCCAGAAAACCCTTCGAGCCGGCTACGAGCAGGATGTTGAACCCCTGCCATTTGGTCTGTACGCCCTCGACGAGGCCGTTGGGCGTTTGCCATGTCTTCGTATGAACTTCCATACTCTGGCGGCTCCTTACAAATCATGGGGCTATCGACGGTCAGTGCAGGACGGGCTGGCCGAGCTGGGCTTCGATTTCACCGAGCTTTTCGCCGAGCAGGTCCGGCGTCTTTGCTTCGATATTCAGGCGGAGGAACGGCTCGGTGTTGCTGGGTCGGCAGTTGAACCACCAGTCCTTGAAGCTGATAGTAATGCCGTCGAGGTGGTCGATTTGGCCGTCGCCGTACCTTCTTGCAAGCTCTTCCATTCTGGTCTGCTTGTCTTCGACCTCGAAGTTGATCTCGCCGCTGGCGCTGTATCTTCGCAGCGGCTCGATCAGCTCGCTGATGGGTTTTTTCGCCTGGGCGACGATATTCAAAATGTGCACGAGGGTAATAAGGCCCGAATCGGCGTAAAAGTTGTCGCGGTAGTAGAAATGGCCGGAGAGCTCGCCGCCGAAGACCGCGTGCGAATCGCGCAGGGCCTTTTTCATATATGCGTGTCCGACGCGCTCTCTTCGCGGGGTTCCGCCGTGCTTGATAATCTCTTCCGCGACGACTCGGCTGCTTCGAAGGTCATAGACGACGGTTGACTTCGGGTTGCTTTCGAGGAAGTACGCGGCAATCAGGGCGGTCATCAGGTCGCAGGTTACGGTTCGGCCTTTCTCATCGACCATCATGAGCCTGTCGGCGTCGCCGTCGAAGCAGAATCCGAATTGGCAGGCGTTCTCCACGACTGCTTCTTTAACCTCCGCCAGATTCTCATCGACGAGCGGATTCGGCTCGTGCTTGAAAGTCCCGTCGTGCTCGAAGTTAATCGGGATGATTTTCACCGGCAGGTCCGCGAAGACGGCGGGGACCATTTTCCCCGCCATACCGTTGGAGGCGTCGATTGCGATTTTCAGCCTGGCCCTGGTGGGCTTGAGGAACTTGAGGACGTGATTTCTGTATTCTGCGGTCAGGTCGCGTTTCTCGACCGAGCCGTTGCCCTTGCCCTTTGTGTGCGGCATGGCCATAGCGATGTGCTGGATGTCTTTCAGGCCGGTATCCGCCCCGACGGGTTTGGCCTGGAGTCCTGACATTTTGAAGCCGTTATACTTGGCCGGGTTGTGAGATGCGGTAACCTGGACGCCCCCGCAGGTCCCGAGGTGGTTGATTGCGAAGTACATCTGGGGCGTGTCGATCATTCCTATATCGATGACGTTGGCCCCCGTTGCGTTCATTCCCTTGATAAGGGCCTTTGCTATCGAGGGGCTGCTGGTCCTCATATCTCGACCGACGCAGAGCGATTGCATATTCGCCTGGCCGCGGTCGTACCCGGTGAGCATTGCGCGGAGAAACTGAGCTGTTGCGCTGCCGATTTTCCAGGCGCCTTCCTCGTCGATCTGGTCCGGGTAGATGCCTCTGATGTCGTATGCCTTGAAAATTGCGGAATCCATTCGGAAACTCCATTGATATTATGGCGACTAATCTCAGTGTATTTGGGCTGCTCATGCGCAGCCCATTCTGTTGGGGAATACTATATAGTCTGGATCATTGGGGTGTCAAGCGTTAATAGGGCCATGCCGGCGCCGGATGATTAGCCCTCCCTTACGGTCGGGCCTCTGTCCTGCCGGCATCGAACGCCCCGAACCAATTCTGTGTTCTAAGGCAGATCTTTACCAGCATCAGCATCACGGGGACCTCGATAAGGACTCCTACTACGGTTGCCAGGGCTGCGCCGGAGGATAGGCCGAAGAGCATCGTTGCCGTTGCGATGGCGACCTCGAAGTGGTTCGATGCGCCTATCATCGCCGAGGGGGCTGCGTCCTCATAGCTGAGCTTCAGAGGCTTTGACAGCAGGTACCCGATCCAGAATATCAGGTTGGTCTGAATGAACAACGGAATAGCAATCCACAAAATCGTCAACGGATTGGATAGAATGACCTCACCCTTGAACGAAAATAACAAGACCAGGGTAGCCAGCAGGGCAATTATGGTGACAGGGGTGAGAAAGTGAAGGAATCTCTCCCTGAACCACGGCTCTCCTTTTACCGCGATAATCCATTTCCGGGATAAGTATCCCGCAACAAGAGGCAGGGCAACGTAGATAGCGATTGACAGCAGTAATGCCTGCCAGGGTACGGGTAGCTTTCCGACTCCGAGGAGGAATCCGCCAAGCGGCCCATAGAAAAAGAGCATCGTTAGTGAGTTGATAGCGACCATAACGAGCGTGTGGCCGTCGTTTCCTTTAGCGAGGTAGCCCCAGACCAGGACCATCGCCGTGCAGGGTGCAATTCCGAGCAGGATACAGCCGGCCAGATAGCTTCGCCACAGAGGCACTTCAAGCATTTTGGCCCCGCCGACTTCTACGACTTTCCCGACCCCATAAGTCGCCCCTACCGGCAAATCCAAGCCAAAAGGCATCTTGACCAAATCAATCGCCTCTGGGCCGATAAAGCTGTGAAAGAGCGTTCCGAGGAAGAGCAATGCAATGGCATACATTGTAAAAGGTTTGATTGCCCAATTGACGAAGAGCGTCAGGCCGACAGGCTTTATACTTTTGCCGGCTTTAAGGACCTCTGCGAAATCGATCTTGACCATGATGGGATACATCATAAAAAACAAACAGATTGCGATTGGGATCGAGACTATCGGCGCATTGCCGACGTAGATTGCCATCCCGTCCAGCGCTTTGGCGAACCCGGGTGCGGCCTTGCCGAGAATGATGCCGCCCACAATACAGAGAATGACCCAGGCCGTGAGATATTTCTCAAAGACGTTTAATCCTTTTGTTTCAACCTGTTTTGCGTTTTCTTCCGCCATATCAGAATTCCTTACCCGTTATTTCTTCAATGCTCACGGTTTGAATGCCGTGATATTGACGCTCACTATGTAGTCACTGAGTTTGCCGTTCGGAGGCAAAGATTCTCTCACCTCTCTGTAGAGCGGGTCATTGCAATCCGCGATTGCATCAATGCCGTATGCCTCCTGATCTATTCGAATGTCGATAAGACCTGCCTTTTTTACCATCATTATCGTTTCATCTATGGGGACCGCGCCTGCCACACAGCTTACTATTGCAGCGGCGGATTTGAGAACCTCTTGCGGCAAAGGTCTCTTCAAGGCAAGATCGGAAATACTTGCCTTGCCGCCGGGCCTTAAGACACGGGCAATTTCATTCCAAACCTGTTGCTTATCCGGCGAGAGATTTATTACACAGTTCGAGATCACTACATCGATACTCGAATCCGCCACGGGAAGATGCTCTATTTCGCCAAGCCTGAATTCAACGTTACCAAGACCGGTGCTCTCTGTGAATTTGGAAATACTTGACCTGGCTTTCCTGAGCATCTCAGGCGTCATATCAACTCCGATAGCCCGGCCTTTGGGCCCTATCTTGTCCGCGGCGATAAAGACATCAAATCCGCCTCCGCTGCCCAAATCCAAGACTACCTGTCCGGGCTTGAGATTGGCGATGGCGGTCGGATTGCCGCAAGAGAGGCCCATGTTTGCCCCTTCAGGCAGTGCCTGCAGTTCTTCCACTGTATAGCCGATTGTCTCAGCAAGCTTGTCGGGCGATGAGGAGCCGCAGCAAGGCGACGAGCCGGGGCAGCACCCGGATTTGCCTTTGGCAATTTCCGCATATCCCCGGCGAACGGTGTCTCTGATTTTCTCGTTTGGCTCGCTAACCGTATGAACTCCTTTCAGCGATTCTCAAGAAGGCTTCTGCAAAATTGCAGGTTAGGCCTACTTAGAAAAGGAAAAATCGTTTGTTGATTTTTTCTTTTCAATGGCAACGTATTGTCTCGTAATCGCTTAGGTAATTATTGAAGAAAATAATAAAAGAGATTTTCTTCAACAATATAGGTCTAACCTGCAATTTTGCAGAACTCATTTATTCTCAAGGACTTCGGGCAATTTCTCGACGAAGGCCCTTATCTCGTCCCGCACGCGGCGGTAGCAATTCAGGGCTTCCTGCTCGGTTTTGGCGTTCTGTGCGAGCCTCGGCGGGTCGTCGAATCCGAAATGCAGTATCTTGGCCTTACCCGGGAAGAAGGGGCAGTGTTGACTGGCGTGGTCGCAAAGGGTGATAACGTAGTCGAATTCAATATCCTTGAATTCGCTGACGTGTTTGGAGTGATGGCGGGAGATATCGACCCCCGCCTCCGCCATAACCTTGACGGCGTTCTCACTGAGGCTGTGCGTCTCGATCCCGGCTGAATATGGTTCGATAGAGTCGGACTTCAGATGCCGCACCCACCCCTCCGCCATCTGGCTTCGGCAGGAATTGCCTGTGCATAGGAATAGTACTTTTAGTTTCGGCTCAGTCTGCTGCACGGTTCATCTCGCTCCTCTTCAGCTTTGCGCGAGGCGAAGGGCCGCCTCGGCGACGCGGGTGCCGAGCTGCTTGGCGGTTGCCATTCCGAATTCATCCTTCGTGATGTCGTCGTTGTAGGCGTTCCAGAGCGTCGCGCCCTGGTGTGCCCCGGGCTTGCCGCCGACAATGACCACTTCGTGGCAGAGCATTGCAGCCTGAATCTGGCTTATGACGAGCTCCTGGCCTCCGTTGCGATAAGCCCCAACGGCGAGGACCCCGACGGCTTTGTTAGCAAGCAGCAGCTTGGGAGAGCGGAGCACCGCAAGGCGTTCAAGGAATGCCTTGCACAGAGCGCTCATCGTGCGGAAATAGCTGGGCGAGCCGATGATCAATCCGTCCGGCAGTGGGTCTTTGAGCTTAGGA
>Ga0315277_10003354_pt1 | contig 21725 bp, 14 predicted proteins | sample YL17G05_15_MG_FD_203695 | JGI IMG/M metagenome (GOLD analysis project Ga0315277, IMG submission 203695) | Sediment microbial communities from Yellowstone Lake, YNP, Wyoming, USA - YL17G05_15 | ecosystem: Environmental > Aquatic > Freshwater > Lake > Sediment | place: USA: Wyoming | collected...
TGTCCATGGCAACATGCGTTATACTCGTCTTCACGACCGGTTCTCCCAACCAAGGGTGATTGTTGTGCGGCTCTGCTATCGCTGATAGTAACCCGCGATAGTGCCGGAGACCTCCGGCACGCCGAACAATCACTGTATCGGCGAGAGCCGGTCGTTCCATATCTTCTACAAACAAGCTGCGTTTTTCGCTCGGATGCGGGCGTCACCGAGGCTCGGCGGATGCGGATTCTTCCGGCGCCGGCGTCGCCGCATGCGCGAAGTAGTAGAGCGGGGGGTGAGTCATTTCGCTGATGGTGAAGTAGCCTTGCCCCTCGGCATCGAAACAGATTGCCTCGCCCTGCGGCTCATTGGCCAGCGGGATTTGCACCTGCTTGCCGGAGAAGGCCCGCCACAGAGGCTCGCCGGCCGGCCGTTCCCACAGCGACGCGTTGAACATGCCCCTGACGATCACGCGCCGGCCGTCGGGCGAGACGTCGCCGCCCGTGGCGAAACCCCATGACAGGACGGCCACACGCTCCATCTTGGTCCGCTGAGTTGCCGATTGTGGAAAGGCCGCGCGGTACACCCTGGAGAACAGTGTGCGCTTAGAGATGATATAGATGTCGCACGTCAGCGGATCGACGAGGAGGGTCTCCGCATCTCGCGGCCCGTCCGGATAGGTGAGCGTGATCGCCTCCGCCGGACCGATCGCCATTTGGCCGAAGGGGGCGGCGCTATCTACCTTGGGCTCGGGTACGCGGTAGATCGTAACGTCGGCTCGCTTGCCTTGATTATCGCCGATGTCGCCGATGTACAGGCATTGCTGATTCGGGTCGGCCCCCGGACTGACGGCGATATCCTCCCAGTCGCGCAACGTCGCGCCCCGAATGGTGCACGCGCCGAGCAATTCCGCTTTCGCATTGATCGCATAGACTCTGGGCGCGCTGCCGGAATCGTTGTGTACCCAGAGCACGCCCGGATTGCGCCGGCTGGCCGCGATCCCCGACACTTCGCGCAGCAGGTCGCTTTGAATGACGCCCATCTGCCGGCCCGACAGAAATTCATCGGACCTCGCCGCCGACCCGCATGACGAGCCGACAAAGACCAAAGGTAGAATCACGGCAATATGAGCGTACGGGCTTCTCCTCGTTCTCTGCCCCTTGCCCTTGTCTGCCAAGTGAGCCATGAAGAGATATCTTACCGGCTCGCTGAGTCGAATCAAAGACAATGTGGGCGGCATAGGAAAAGTGTACACCCTCGAGATCGAGGGTCTATTGCATTCGCCGGATGGGGCTATATACTCACTACAGTTGTCGACGGAACAGGTCAGGGAGTGTTATTCGCTGGGAAATGCCATTATGACCGATACAGGGACGTCTGCCGCCCGCAATGTGCAAGCGAAGCGGCGCCGCACGCGGAAGCAGACAGGGGCTCGCAAAAAGACAAGCCTATCACGCCTGCGAAGGCCCGACGGCATGTCGCTGGAGCAGTGGCAGGTCACCCTGCGCAGGCAATTCGCGCAGAGGCAGAGTTTTCGCGTCAGCAATACAGGCAGCGAACCGGTCTTCTCCGAGTTCGCGGTGGCCAACCCGCAGACGGGGCGCGAGTACCGTGTCGCGATTCGCGGGCTGGGCCTGGGCGACAACTACTGCTCGTGCCCGGATTTTGCGGTCAACACGCTGGGCACCTGCAAGCACATCGAGTACGTCCTGAACAGGCTTCATCGCAAGGGTGACGGCAGGCGCGCCCTGGCGCGGGGGTTCTCGCCCGGCTATTCGGAGGTATACCTGCGCTATGGAGCCAAGCGAGAAGCTGTCTTCAAGCCCGGCGGCGAATGTCCTGAAGGGCTGCGCAAGCTCGGCTCGCACTACTTTGATGCCGAGGGGGTGCTGCGAGGTCCGGCCTATCTGGAGTTCGAAACATTCCTGAAGCAGGCCGGCGCGTTCGGCCATGACCTGCGATGCTACGACGACGCGCTGGATTTCATCGCTGAGGTCCGGGATCGGGCGCACCTGGGCGAACGGATCGACAATGCCTTTCCTGCCGGCGCCGAAAGCGACGCATTCGGGCGTCTCTTGAAGGTCCCGCTGTATCCATACCAGCGCGAGGGGGCGCTCTTTTCGGCTAAGGCGGGGCGCAGCCTCATCGCCGATGACATGGGCCTGGGCAAGACGATCCAGTCGATTGCCGCTTGCGAGATCCTGGCGCAGACGGTCGGGGTCGAACGCGTTCTGGTGGTCTGTCCGACGTCGCTCAAGCATCAATGGAAGCGGGAGATCGAGAGCTTCTGCGGCCGCTCTGCAACGGTGGTGGAAGGGCTACAGGCGAGGCGGGCGGCTCTGTATGCCGGCGAGTCATTCTACAAGATCGTCAATTATGACGTCATCCACCACGACGTGGATGCGATCCGGCGGTGGGAGCCTGACGTCATCCTCCTCGATGAGGCCCAGCGCATCAAGAACTGGAAGACGCGCAGGGCTCAAATCGTCAAGAGACTCGACTCAAAGTACGCCATCGTTCTGACGGGCACGCCGCTCGAGAACCGGCTCGAAGAGCTGTACTCCATTGTGGAGTTTATCGATCGATTCCGCCTGGGCCCGATGTTCCGGTTCCTGGCCGAGCATCAGCACGTCGACGACAACGGTCGAGTCGTCGGCTACCGCAACCTGGCGAGAATCGGGCAGACCCTGGAGCCCATCCTCATTCGCCGCACCAAGAAGGAGGTCTTGCAGCAGTTGCCCGAGCGGCTGGACAAGAACTACTTCGTGCCCATGACTAAGGAACAGATGCTGCACCACGAGGAGAACCGCGAGACCGTCGCGAGGATCGCGGCCAAGTGGCGGCGATTCGGTTTCCTGTCCGAGGCCGACCAGCGGCGGCTGATGATCGCGCTGCAGAACATGCGCATGAGCTGCAACAGCACGTATCTGCTCGACAAGAAGACCGACTACGGGTTCAAGGCTGACGAGCTTGTCTCGGTCCTCAAGGAGTGTTTCGAGCGGGCCGGGGACAAGGCGGTTGTTTTCAGCCAGTGGGTGCGCACCCACGAGATCGTTCTGGGACGCCTGGAATCCGCCAGGCTGGGCCACGTTCTGTTCCACGGCGGCGTCGACTCGAAGGGCCGGAATGCCCTGATTGCGCAATTCAAACAAGACCCGGATTGCCGTATCTTTCTCTCCACCGATGCCGGCGGCGTGGGCCTGAATCTCCAGAACGCTTCCACTGTCGTCAACATGGACCTGCCTTGGAATCCAGCGGTCCTGGATCAGCGCGTGGGACGGGTCCACCGGCTGGGGCAGCACAAGCCCGTGCGCGTCGTCAATTTCGTCGCGCAAGGGACCATCGAGCACGGCATGTTGTCGGTGCTCTCGTTCAAGCAGTCCGTCTTCGCCGGGGTCTTGGACGGTGGCATGGATGAGGTCTTCCTGGGCGGCACGCGGCTCAAGCGTTTCATGGATTCCGTCGGCGAAGTGACCCAGGCCATCCCCCAGCCGATGCCCGCCGAGTCAGAATCGCCCCGACGGGCTGCTGACAAGGCGCAGGAAAGGGCGCCTGTGGCGGCGCCGTCGGAGCCGCAAATGGATTGGGCCGGCCTGGTGTCGGCGGGACTGTCGCTGCTTGAGAAACTCGGTCTGACGCCGCCCGGCAAAACCGGGGCGCCGGCCGGGACGCTGCCGAAGGTGCAGATCGAGACGGATGCCTCGACGGGGCAACGCCATTTGAAACTGCCGGTGCCGTCCAAAGACGTGCTCCAGGGAATCGCCGCCTTCCTGAGCCAATTGGCCGAGACGCTGTGAGCCCGGAGCATCACCGCGGGACGCTGTCCCCGGACCCCTGAGACTTTGCGCTTCCGGCCAAGCAACATCCTGCCGTCGCAAGAAACGCCGGTTGTGGAGAAATTCGAGGAAAGCCGACGCACCGGTATATCAATCTCCCCCTCGAATTCGTTATCTTTATGATGGGTGCCTGTTGCGTGATGTTGAACGCAGGTGGACATGACGAACGAGGAACAACTGATCCAGGACCTGAAGGCCGGTGATCGTGAGGCCATGCGGCTCCTGTACGAGAGCCACAAAGATGGGTTGTTCACACTGGCCAAGGGCCTGCTGGACGATGCCTCCGCCGCCGAGGATGTCGTGCATGATGTCTTCGTCTCGTTTGTCGAGTCGCTGCAGAAGTATCACATCAACGGCGGTCTGCGGGCCTATCTGGCGACATCCGTCGCCAACCGTGCGAGGGACAGGCTCCGGGCCGTCAAACGCCATGAGGCGAAGCCGGCCTGTGCCGAAGGCAGTGAGGAGTTCCGCGACACGCCCGAGACGCAGGCTATCCTGCAGGAAGAGACACACAGGCTCAAGCAGGCGCTGGCGCAGTTGCCCTACGAGCAGCGGGAAGTACTTCTGCTGCACCTGCAGGGCGGTCTGACGTTCGAGAAGATCGCCCGGCTGCAAGGCGTCTCGCTCAGCACGGCGCAGGGCCGATACCGGTATGGCCTGGAAAAACTGCGGTCTATGATGAGCAGGTGAGAACGTGGAAAACGAAAACCACAACATCGAACAGCAGATCATGAACATTCGCGACAAGACGAGCGCCCGGATGGATCAGAGAATCCTCGATGATCTGTTCGGGAGGCTCCGGGAATCTGAGACCCCCAAGCCAGCGATAGCGCCGGCGGGATTATGGAGAATGATTATGAACAGCAGATACATGAAACTGGCCGCGGCGGCAGTGGTCGCTCTTGCAATCATGCTGCCGGTCAGTTATGGGGCTGTCAAAGCCATCAAGAAGTACTTCAAGATTGCCCAGAACAGTGTGACCTTCGAGTATTCCGAGCCGAACGGGAGCTTCTCGTACATGTACAGCCGCGGCGTGAGCGTCGCCAGTACCGATGCGACCAGCGAGCAGGAGGCTCGGGCGCAACTGGAGGAGTTCCTGCGGCTCTATCAGGAAGGTAAGGCGACGGAAATCGAGCCCGGCGTGTGGCGCGCCACCCTCTCCAGCGGAGAGGAATTCGCCTACGGGGGCAATCCGCAGAATCTCAAAATGGAGTTCACGGAGGAGGAGAAGGCGCAACTCAAGCAGCAAACCGACGAGATCAAGGAGTTGCGCAAGGCCGGCAAGGGCGAACGTACCTTCTGGAAGGAGATCGAAGAGAACGGAATCCGCATGCGCCTGTACCGCGTCCGCTACATGCTCTCGAACGGCCAGGCCGTCACCATCTGCGAGGGCGAAGAAGCCAAGTAGTCACACAGATTTCTCCCGTCGCGGCGCTTGTACGCCCGCGACGATCAAACACGGACAACGATTATGGCTCGCCACTATCGGCGGGCCATAACTTTTAGGTGAACGCCTCCTGTGGTATAATACCGCCGATGATTTGCTGAGCACAACAGGAGGTCTCGATTATGAATGCAATCTGTGCATGTCGTGACGTTTTCCGGTGGCAGCCGAGGGCCGCGTGGAACACTACATTGTGTTGCCTGTTGGTTTCGCTCTGTCTGATGGGAGCCGCGTGGGGGCAGAACAAGGATGGGGCTTATGTCCGCGTCAGTCCGCGGGACGCGAGGTACTTCGAGCTCTCCGACGGTCGGCCGTACATTCCGATTGGGTTGAATATGATCGCGCCGCCTGGCGGCGACGAGCAAAAGGCTCTGGCGCAAATGGAGGACTGGATGCGCAAGCTCTCGGCCAACGGGGGCAACTACATCCGCCTGTGGCTGAGCAACGGTTTCTTCGACGTCGAGCACGCGAAAAGTGGCGTGTACGACGAGGAGAAGGCCAAGCGGATCGACGCCGTGCTGGCCTTGGCCCGCAAGTACAATATCCGGGTGAAGATGACCCTCGAACACTTCCGCCACCTCGGCGACGGCAAGCAGACGTGGGCCGGCAAGCCGATCCACCACGTGGCGCAGGGCGGCCCCGCCAAAGACATCGTCGATTTCTTCGCCAGTCCCGCCTCGCGGGAGCAATTCAAGAGGAAGCTGGACTGGTATGCCAAGCGGTATGGCGACGATCCCACCGTCTTCGCCTGGGAGCTCTGGAACGAGTTCGACGCGGTCCAGGAGATGTGGAAGCCCGAGATGTGGCAGCAGGGCGGGGTCGCGCTGGATTGGACGCAGGCGATGCTCGGCGCCCTGCACGAGCGGTTCCCGAAGAACTTGGCCGTGCAGAGCCTGGGCAGTTTCGACAACGAGCGCAAAATCGAGATATACCGAACCTTCTGCCTGATCCCGAACAACGACATCGCGCAGGTGCATCGCTACCTTGACCTGGGAGCGAGATGGGAGGTCTGTCACGGCCCGATGGATGTTCTGACCGCGGATGCCGTGACGACTTTGATCCAGTTCAATGCCGGCAAGCCCGTCCTGCTGGCCGAGAGCGGGGCGGTCGAGCCGGGCCACAGCGGCCCGTTCAAGCTCTATGAGCGGGACAAGGCCGGCATCCTCCTGCACGATGTGCTTTTCGCGCCATTTTTCGCCGGGGCGGCGGGACCGGGACAGTGCTGGCACTGGGACGGCTACGTGGCAAAGAACGACCTCTGGTGGCAGTTCGGCCGGTTCGCGCAGGCCGTGAAAGACATCGATCCGCCCGCCGAGCAGTTCCGCCCCATTCGCACTGAGCATCCGACGCTGCGGATCTACACCCTGGCAGGCCGGCACACGCTGCTCGCCTGGTGCCGCGACAAGCAGAATACATGGCAGACGGAATTGGCCGAAGGGAAAGAGCCCGAACGCCTGACGGGCCAAGCGATCCAACTGCCCAGCGAGACTGCAACGCAGAGCTCCGCGTCGGCTCGCATTTACGATCCCTGGGCTAACGCATGGTCCGAGGGCAGAATTGCGAATGGCGAGTTGACGCTGCCGCCATTCGTCCGATCCATCATCGTCCGCATCGAGCGGTAGGCAGCAGGGCAGGGACTTGGATTCGCTCAGCGCCGCAGGTATGATATTGGCTTGCGGCTAGGCCATTGAGCTTAGACCAGTTGAATCACGGGAATCTACGGGAGGCACAAATGAGTTCCGGTACAGAAGTCACCAGCAGCTTGACGCAGTCCGTGTGTCCGTTGTCACGGCGGGAGTTTCTCGGGACTTGTGCCGCGTGTGCGGCGGGTCTGGCGGCAGCATCAATGTCCGGCGTGGCGGTGGCACAGACGATGCCTCAGGGGCCCAAGGCCAAGGTCCGGCTTGTCTTTTCGCACATTGCGTCGGGCCAGCCGACGTGGCCGTATATCGGATATGACTACGAGGGCCGCAAGAAGGACTTGCTGCGGAAGCTGCGCGACATGTGCCCGGATATCGAGTGGCTGCCGGCGATGGCTCAGAATGCCGGCGAGGCCGCGAAGATTCTTGAGGGGGACAAGGAGGTGGACGGCTACGTGTGCTACACGGTTGGCATCTGGACGGGTGTGCCGCAGGCGATCGCCGCCTCGGGCCGGCCGACGATCTTCGTCGATGACCTGTACGGCGGCTCGGGCGAGTTCCTCGTCGCCTACGCGGCGGCCAGGAGGAATGGCTGGAAGGTCGCCGGCGTCTCCTCGAACGACTTCAACGATGTTGTCGCGGCGGCCAGGTGCTTCTCGTGCCTGAAGAAGCTCCAGCAATCCAACATCCTGCGAATCGGCAGCGGGTTCGGCTGCACGCCGGAGGGCGTGGAGAAAGTCTTCGGGACCAAAACGATCTACAAAGAGCACGCGGACCTGAACAAGTACTACGAGAAAGCGGACAAGGCGGAGGCCCGCAAGTGGGCGGACCACTGGATGAAACAGGCCGACAAGGTGGTCGAGCCCAAGCGGGAGGAGATCGAGAAGTCGGGCGCGATGTATGTCGCCATGCAGGAGATGATGCACGAGCACAAGGCCCAGGCGATCACGGTGAACTGCCTGGGCGGCTTCTACGGCGGGCACATCACCGCCTACCCATGCCTGGGCTTCTTCCAATTGAATAATGACGGTTTCGTCGGCGCGTGCGAGTCCGACCTGAAATCGACGATCACCATGCTGCTCATGACATACCTGACGGGCCGGCCCGGGTACATCTCCGATCCGGTCATCGACACGTCGAAGAACCAGATCATTTATGCGCACTGCGTGGCGCCGAGCCGGGTATTCGGCCCCAACGGCAAGGCGAATCCGTACCATATCCGCAACCATTCGGAGGATCGCAAAGGCGCCGCCGTACGCTCGATCATGCCGCTCGGCGAATTGACCACGACGCTCGAATTCGATCCCGACACCAGGAAGGTGATTCTGCACCAGGCCCGGACAGTGGAGAATATCGACGAGGATAAGGCCTGCCGCACAAAACTCGCCGCGGTGCCCAAAGGCGATATCAACAAGCTCTTCAACTACTGGGACACCTGGGGCTGGCATCGCGTAACCTTTTACGGCGACCTCGAGCGGCCTGTCCGGAACATGGCGGCCCTCCTCGGTTTCGAGGTCATTGAGGAGGCATAGGACCGCCTGCAATGCTCGCGGTCGCGACTCTTCCGCCTCAGTCCTGCGACGATACGAACGGGTCGTGTGCGGCTTGGCGGCCGGCCACGCTGACCCGAGTCTCGAAATGGCAGATAGTCCGAACACAGGCTCAACTTCATCCAAGGACCCTGGGTTTGCCACCACGCATTGGAGTGTAGTGATGGCGGCGGGGAAGGGGCACTCGGCCCAGGCGGCGGATGCCCTGGAGCAATTATGCCGCACGTATTGGTATCCGCTTTATGCCTTTGTCCGGCGGCACATCTCGGAGGCTCATGATGCTGAGGACCTGACCCAGGAGTTCTTCACGCGGTTCCTGGCGAAGGAGTACTTTGCGCGAGCGGACCCGGCGTTGGGACGGTTCCGCAGTTTTCTCCTGGCCTGCCTGAAGAACTTCCTCGCGGAGCAACAACGACAAGCTCGGCGGCTCAAACGCGGCGGCGGGCAAACCACCATTTCCTGGGATAGTCGGACGGCAGAAGAGAGGTATCGGCTGGAGCCGGCGGACCCGGTGACGCCGGAGCAGGTTTATGACCGGCGCTGGGCCCTCACCCTGCTGGAGATGGTATTGGCCCGGCTCGCCGAGGAGCAATCCGCGGCCGGCAAGCAACGAGTTTTCGCCCAGTTGAGAGACTACCTGTGGGGTGGGGCTCGCGAGACGAGCTACGCCGAGATGGCAGAACGCCTGGGCATGACCGAAGGGGCTGTGAAGGTAACGGTGCATCGGTTGCGCCGGCGCCTGCGCGACCTGCTGCGCGAGGAGGTGGCGCACACGGTGGCTGCCGGCGAGGAAATCGACGACGAGCTGCGGCATTTGATTACGGCGATCCGGGGCTGATGGCAACGGCAGCGCACTGTTCCGTTCGGATGGCATGTAACCTTTTGCCGGTTCCGTCATAGAATAGATAGTGCTGTTGAGAACGATGCTCGAAACAAGGAACTGCGTATGACCGGCAATCGCGTCTGCGGCAGATGCGGGGCGGAATTGACAGATGTGGGCACCGAAAAGCTCTGTCCGGCTTGCCTGCTGGAAGGTGGACTAGCCGAGGGCTCGGTGGTTACAGGCAAGCCTACGCTGGCGGCTCCTTCCGTTTCAGAGTCCCCACCCCAGACAGCCCCGACCTGCTTTGGTGACTATGAATTGCTGGAGGAGATCGGGCGGGGCGGCATGGGCGTCGTCTACAAGGCGCGGCAGGTGAGTCTGGACCGGATTGTCGCGGTGAAGGTGCTGCTGTCCGGGCGGCTGGCGGGCCCCGAGTTCGTGCAGCGGTTTCGCACCGAGGCGGCGGCTGCCGCCAGCCTTCAGCATCCGAACATCGTGGCCATTCATGAAGTTGGGTTTCGGGAGGGGCAGCATTTCTTCGCGATGGACTACGTGGCGGGTCGCAGTCTGGCCCAGATCACGCGGGATGGGCCGCTGCCGGCGAGGCGGGCGGCAGGTTATGTGAAGACCACCGCCGAGGCAATCCAGTACGCGCACGAGCGGGGCATCCTGCACCGAGACCTCACGCCGGCGAACGTACTGATCGATGAGAATGACCAGCCGCGTGTGACCGACTTCGGATTGGCCAAAGACCTGCACAAACAGATGGACCTGACGTTGAGCGGCCAGGTGCTGGGCTCGCCGAGCTACATGTCGCCGGAACAGGCGGGGGCTTGGCGGGGCAAGGTCGGGGTACGCAGCGATGTGTATTCGCTCGGCGCCATCCTCTACCATCTGCTCACGGGGCGGCCTCCGTTCGCGGCCGACACGGTGGCCAAGACGCTGCACCAGGTCCAGAACGATGAGCCGCCGTCGCCACGGCTGCTGAATCCGGCCGTGCCCCGTGACCTCGAGACGATTTGCCTGAAGTGCCTGGAGAAGGAGCCGGACCGGCGTTACGCCAGGGCGCAGGAATTGGCGGATGAACTCGGCCGTTTCCTGGATCGCAAACCGATTCTCGCCCGGCCGGCGAGCCGTCTGGAAAAAGTATGGCGCTGGTGCCGGCGCAATCCGGTCATCGCCACGTTGGCGGCGGCCGCGGCGCTCATCTCCATTCTCGGTTTTGCCGGAGTCACGTGGGAGGGACGGCAGGCGAGAAAGGCGCGCGACCTTGCCCAGGGCAGGCTCTACGCCGCACAGATGAAGCTCGCCGTTCAGGCGTGGGAGAGTGGTAGTCTCGAACACGCCCGCCAACTGTTGGCGGCGCACCGTCCTGCGTTTGGTCACAAAGACCTGCGTGGCTTCGAGTGGCGCCTGCTCGCGTACTTGTGTCGAGAAGAGAGCCTCTACACATTTCCTAAAGACGGAAGAACCGGCGGCCTCCAGGGAATGACGGATTGGGCGGTAGCCTTTTCGCCCCAGGGGGACACCCTCGCGGCGGCAGGAGACGATGGTATCATTCGCCTTTGGGATGTCGCCACACGCCGGTTGGTCAAGAATCTCGTGGGTCACAAGGATTTCGTCAGTTGTATCGCCTTCTCTCCCGACGGGCGGTGGTTCGCCTCCGGAACCGGCGGCCTCTTTTCGGGGAATCGACCGATGGAACTGAAACTCTGGGACGCGAAGACATGGGCCTTCATCGGCGACCTGCCCGGCCATTCCTTCCGGATCACTTCCGTGGCGTTTTCACCGGACAGCCAGACCCTCGCTTCCGCCAGTGGGGACAAGTCGGTTCGACTCTGGGACGTTGCTTCCCGAACGCTTCGGGCCGAACTACAGGGACACACGGAGATGGTAACTTGTGTGGTCTACTCACCCGATGGGAGCACACTGGCCACGGCGAGTCTTGATAGGACGGTAAGACTATGGGACGCCGCCACGGCGCGGGAATCGTCGACCCTGAATGGGCATGCGGCGGGGATCTGGTCTGTTGCCTTTTCTCCCGATGGGAAGACTCTGGCCTCGGCGAGCGACGACTGGACTGTGCGCCTGTGGGACGTAGGTACGGGACGCCAGACGGCGACCCTGAACCACCCATACTTCGTCGAGGCAGTGGCCTTCACGCCGAACGGTCGGATCCTTGCCAGCGGTGGGATGGCAGTCACCTATTGGGATGTCGATACGCGGGAGGAGATCGGGCGGCTGAGAGGGTTCGCCGGCGCCGTCCAGAACGTGGCTTTCTCTCCCGACGGTGAGACTCTGGCCACGGGGTGCGAGTTCACCACGGCCCAACTGTGGGAGGGGAAACCGCACTCCAAGGTCTTCCAGTTCACGCCCCATGCCGACGGCGCGCTGAGCGCCGCCCTGTCCGGCAACGGAAAGGTGCTCGCCACCGGTAGCGGCAACTTCAACCAACCGCTTCGTCCCACCGAGATCAAGCTCTGGGACGCTGACTCGGGGCATTTGCTAAGAATCCTCCCCGGACACCGCGGCGACGTGATGTCGCTGGCCTTCTCACCTGACGACAAGCTCCTGGCTTCGGGCAGCATCGACAAGACGGTGCGCTTGTGGGACGTGACGACCGGAGAGGAACTGGCGATCTTCGAAGGGCAGACAGACGACATCTGGTCCGTAGCCATCTCGCCGGACGGCAGGACCTTGGCGGCCGCACGTGGATGCAACAACACGGTAGCCCTCTGGGATATTCCTTCGCGGCAGCCGTTAGCCCCGCTGCACGGTACAGCCATGATGGAGCGGGTCGCCTTCTCTCCTGATGGGCGTCTGCTGGCCGCAGGAGATTTCACGGGTTTGATCCGAGTGTGGGACACGGCCAACTGGCGGGAGAAGCGTCCCCTGAGACATGAGGCGGGCAATATCACCGCCCTGGCGTTCTCCGCCGACGGAACGTGCATTGCGGCCGGCAGTGTGAACAAGCTCATCCGTCTTTGGAGTGTGAGAACGGGGCGACAACTGGCCACCCTTCAAGGCCACCAGCACGTGGTGGCGTCCATCGCATTTTCGCCGGACGGCAGGACGCTGGCCTCGGGCGGTAACGACATCGCCTGCAAGCTCTGGAATCTTGTCACCTTCCAGGAAGTGGCTTCGCTCAGCGGTCACAAGGATGCCATTTTTGCAGTCTTGTTCTCGCCGGACGGCAACGTACTTGTCACGGCCAGCCGTGACCGGACCGTTCGGTTCTGGCGTGCTCTCTCGTTTGAACAAATCGAGGCCCGGAGCCCTGCCGGAAACGCTGGCCCCCGGAGAGAGCAGACGCCCTGAAAAACGGGAGCTGGAATCGATACCTCAGTCCACAGCATGGGAGAAACCGCTGGCTGGAATCCGGCGAGAACAGTGGTTGGATGCCTGGCACAAGGCCGTTTGCCAATCCGTTGGCCTTCTCTGCGTTCCGCAGGATTGCCTGTAACCTTTCATTCGGTTTGTCATAGGAAAGGGCAGAAGGCACCCTCGTAGGGTGGCAGGAACCGAAAGGAAGAAACGGGAAAGGGCAGAACCATGAAAACGACGACCAAGAACCACGCAGCCCGGGGACAGGGGCATGACACTCAGACTGGTGGGACGCGTACACGCAGGAAGACGGCAACCCACATGACTGCTGTCGCGTCGCTTGCCATCCTGTGCCTCTTATCCGCCGCGCGGGCCGGGGTCTACACGATCACAGTCGGGAGCGAAGAACTCCGTTTCGTCCCTCAGCCGGAGCGAGGGTACGTGGTCAGACTTGCCGAGAGGGCCGGCGGCATTACCGCATTGAGTGATATCTCAGCCCTCGATCCGGACTATACGAAGCCGGTCGGAGGGCTAGATCGGCGCTCTGTCTACATCGTGGAGAACGCCGGTCCCGCAACCGAGAATGAACGGGCCATCACAAGACTCAGACAGCGGGGACGGGTCACTTTTGCGGCTCCCTTGTTCTCATCCAACGGGGAAACGGTGGCGATCATCCCGGAGATCGTCGTACGAATGGTGCCGGGCACGGAGATGGAACAGCTTCAGGGCCTTTGCGAGAAGGTGGATTGCCGGCTCAAGAAGCGGATGGAATTCACGCAGCAGGAGTATCTGCTGGAGGTCCTGGGGCCGGACGCCGAGGCTGTCTTTGCCGCCGTTGAGGCATTCAACCACTGCCCTGAAGTCGAGTGGGCGGCTCCAAATACTGCATTCCAGCCGCAGCTCTGTGGCCAAGCTTTGACGGGCGACTTCACTTGTGTCGGGCAATGGCAGATCACGGCGACAGGACAAGATGCCAACACTCCCGGCGTGTTCCCCAACGACGAATACTTCCCCATGCAATGGCACTTGCACAACACAGGTCAGTCAGGCGGCACGCCCGGTGCGGACATTCGCGCGCCGGAGGCGTGGGAGATTACGACGGGAGACCCGAACATCGTGATCGCCGTCCTCGACTGCGGCGTTGACACCAGCCATCCTGACCTGATCAACAACCTGGTCGCAGGATACGATTTCCTCGAGAATGATCCGTTCCCGGACCCTATCTATGCCTCGCCCTTGCCGAACGACACCCATGGGACGGGCTGTGCCGGACTCATAGGTGCCCAAGGCAACAATTCGATCGGCGTTACGGGCGTCACCTGGAACTGCAAGGTGATGCCCATCCGACAGGCTGCTCAGGGGTACGCCCGCGCGGCCACGGAAGACATCGGGGCGACAGCAATCCGCTGGGCTGCGGCACATGGCGCCGATATCCTGAGTCAGAGCGGGGGCTGGAACGACCCCACCCCAATCATCCACTCGGCGATAGTGGATATTACCAAGGCAGGCGGAATCGGTCGAAACGGCAAAGGATGTGTTCTTGTGTACGCTGCCGCTAACTCCAACACGTCCGTGCAGTACAGCGCGAGATACCCGGAGGTCATCGCTGTCGGTGCAACCGACCACCAGGATCTGCGTTGGGGCTACAGCAACTACGGGCCGGAGCTGGACATCATGGCTCCGGGCGGCCCGACACCTGGCTCGCCGCTCGTATCCGGCATCTGGACCACCGACATTGCCGGAAGCCGTGGCGCTCATGCGACCATCGGGGACCCCATCATTACAGACTACTTCATATTCGGCGGGACCTCTGCTTCTGCTCCAATTGTAGCCGCCGTAGCGGCCCTGATTCTGTCTGTCGAGCCGAATTTGACCAACGATGAGGTTCGGCACTTCCTTTGCCGGTCTGCGAAGGACCTCGGCGATCCGGGGAGGGATGACTACTACGGTTGGGGCCGGGTCGATGCCAGAGCGGCACTGGATATGGTCCTGGCCAAGCGGGCTGACCTGAATAACGACTGGAAGGTGGACGAGCAGGACCTCGCGCTCCTGACTGCGGCCATCGACACCAATGACCTTTCGGGCGACATCGCTCCTGCGGCCAAACGCGACGGCGTCGTCGATGCCAACGACCTCGAGCTTCTGACCCGATACCTGGGAACGGTCGTCCCCGAACCCGGCCTGATCGCCCACTGGAGGCTGGACGAGGTGAAGGGTGACATAGCCCATGAGAGTGTCAATTACCGCGACGGCACTCTGCATGGCGGCGCTGTATGGCAGCCAAGTGGTGGCAATCTCGGCGGAGCCCTGCAGCTCGATGGCATGGATGGCTGCATGAAGACTGAGTTCGTTCGCGATCCCGCAGAAGGCCCCTTCAGTATTCTTGCCTGGGTCAAGGGCGGGGCAGCCGGACAGGTGATCGTCTCGCAACAATACGGAGCGGATTGGTTGGCGGTGTCTGCGGCAGGCCAATTGATGACCGGTTTGTCCCGCCCTGCCGGCGGACGCAACAAACCACAGCCGCTGGTATCCGGGTCCGTCATTGTCGATGGCGAATGGCACAGAGTAGGTATGGTCTGGGATACCAGCAACAGGGTCCTGTACGTGGATGACATCGAGGTCGCCAGAGGCCCAGAAAGCAGCCTTGCAGGATCGACCGGCGGTCTGAACATCGGGGCGGGCAGTACCGTGGCAGCCGCCAGCTTCTGGAATGGCTTGATCGACGACGTGCGGATCTATGACCGGGCAGTGAAACCATGAGGGGCCTAATGACTACGAAGACTGAGGTCACGGTACGTTTCTTGGATTGCCTGGATGTAGCGACGTGCCCTTGGGCAGACTTTTGCCTTGTCGCCTCTTGTCAAACGCCCGCTCTGCCTGTATCCTAATGGCAGGATTTGAGTGAATGACCTGAAATGGATAGCAGCCTGCATGGAGTAGCAGATAAGGATATATGAGCGATTGGGAAATCAAGAGGCCGCTGGGCGAATGCTGCGGCAGCGGCAGAAGGATCGAAAGCGGGCAGGAGTACTTCGGGGCCCTCGTCGAGACGGAGCAGGGCCTGGAGCGGCGGGATTTCAGCGTCGAGTTCTGGGAAAGCGCCAAGCCGAGCGTGTTCTGTTACTGGAAGTCGAAGCTCGCGACGCCGGAACAGAAAAAGAGCCTCTTCGTGGATGACGAGATGCTCATGGCCTTCTTTCAGCGACTGGCCACTGAGACCGATCCGGACAAGGTGAATTTCCGGTTCGTGCTGGCCCTGGTCCTGATGCGCAAACGCCGCTTGAAATACGACGGCACGAAGGTGGACGGCGACAGGGAAATCTGGCGCCTGCGCGTGACCGGCGATACGGAGATCGTCGACGTGGTCAATCCGCACCTGAATGAGGACCAGATCGAGGAACTCTCGTCGCAGATCGGACAGATATTGCAGATGGATATGTAACTCGTGAGACTCAGCGGAATCGCCAGATTGTGCCTGCTTTCGGCAGCAGCGGCCGGGATCTTCATCGCCGGCTGTGCGGCTCCGGGCCGGCCCCGCCTGCCCATCTGCCCTGGCAAGGCCAATGTGGAGGAGGCTCTGGCGACTCTGGCGGCTCACGCGCAGCAGGCGGCCCCGTTCAAGGCCAATGGCCAGATTCTGCTGACCTATCACGAGCCGGACAGCGGCAAGCGGAAGCGGCATAATATCCCGATGCAACTCTGGTTCAACCCGCCCCGCGAGGTGTACATCCAGGGCACGATCGCCGTGGACCCCAAGGCGGTCATCATTGGCTCGAACGAGCAGAGTTTCTGGCTGGCGCTTCGGCCGCCGGAGGTGAGCAGCTACTACATCGGCGACTGGTCCGAGATCCGCAGTGTCGAGGGCCTGATGATGAGCCCGAGAGTCGTGCTCGAAGCCTTCGGAATCATCGTGGACGGCGAGCCGAACGCGAGCGGCTGGTCCTTGAAGAACGAAGGGCCGTTCGACATTCTGACGAAACGGGACGACGCCGGCCGGCTGGTCGAGCGTGTACACGTGTATGCCTGCGACTACCTCATCCGCAAGATCGAGTTTTTCGACCGGAACCAGAAAGTCGCGGCGGTGGCCCAACTGGGAGACTACAAGCCACTGACCGGGAGTTTCCAGGTGCCGACGCGGGTGTTGGTCACGACGACCGGCCCGGCGAAACGCACCGATTCGATCGACATCACCCTGACTTCCATGAAGGGGATGCAGTTCAGAGAGCAGGTGCGAAAGCTCATCTTCAATCCGCCGAAGTCCGACGGCTTCAAGCACGTATATACGTTGATGGACGGCAGATGGGTCCGCCAGCGCTGAGCTGAGGGCGGCGCCTCTGCCCTTGATGGATTCAGACCGCGAGTGGGATGCATGAGCAAGCCGAAACTGAGAGACAGGATCAAGAAGGGTGTATTCCTGCTGGATGGTGCGATGGGCACGCAGCTCTTCGCCCGAGGCGTCGAGCCCGGCGCGTGCAACGACTGGCTCAATGTCCAGTCGCCGGGCATTGTGCAGGAGATTCACCTCGCCTACTTTGCCGCCGGCAGCGACGCGGCGCTCACGAACACGTTCGGCGCGAACCGCTACGCGCTGGCCCGGCACGGACACGCCGACGAGGTTTCCGAGATCAACAAAGCCGGTGCTGAGTTGGCCACGAAGGCGGCGGGTGACAGCCGGTACGTCCTCGGTGACATCGGGCCGACGGGCGATTTCCTCGAGCCTCTCGGGACTCTTCGACCCGAGCAGGCGAAAGAGGCATTCGCCGAGCAGGTCGAGGCGCTGCGGCAGGGCGGCGTCGATGGATTCATCATCGAAACCATGACGGCCTTGGACGAGCTCGAACTCGGAATCGCAGCGGCCAAGACCGCCGGCGGTGGCCTGGCGGTCCTCGCCTCCATGTCATTCGACAAGGGCACAGCGGGATTTCGCACGATGATGGGCGTGGACGTCGCAACAGCCGTATCGAAGATGCTCTCGCTCGGCGTCGATGCCGTCGGGTTCAATTGCGGCACGGCTACCCTCGATGAATATGTCGAGTTGTCAAAAGCCTTCGTGGCCGCTGTGCGCTCGTCCAGGCGGAAAGTGGCCGTATTTGCCGAGCCGAACGCCGGCAAGCCCGAGCTGGTGGATGGTCAGGCCGTGTACACGGTTACCCCCGGCGAGTTCGCGATCGCCTGCGGCCGGATCCTCGACGCGGGAGTCCACATCCTCGGCGGCTGCTGCGGTACCGGTCCCGACCACATCCTCGCCGTCGCCCAGACCCTGAAACGCTGACGGCTCCGATTGGGTGCCGCCGGCACATCAGCCTGGGTTGAATCGGCTAGTCGGTCCTCAATCAATCGTGATGAAATGGACCTGTCTCGATGGATCTCTCTGATTGTCGCTGCGGTCTACCTGATCGTCTTCATCCTGGTGCCGCTGTCGAAGGATGCGCCGGGAGGAAATCCGCCGGATGGAAAGCTGTTCATCTCGCATTTCGCCGGAGGTTTTCTGTTGCTGCTCGGATTTGTATGCGTGTGGTGGTCTGAGGTCCTGGGAGATGCGCTCTGGATGGGTCGCGGCGCTTGGAATCCCCAGCCCTCATCGGGTGGGGCCGTAAGACTGCTGGGCTGGATATTTCTGGTTTGCGCATTCCTGATCCATGCCGTTGTTCACCATTATGTGAGATGACTCGTTTCGATCCTATGCCGATGGAACCGGATGCGGCGCCGGCGCTCGCACTCCGCGGGGAACGGCTTTCATGCCGAAGAGGATGCGGAGGAGGTTCGCTCGGCGGATGAGCAATTCGTATAACGCCATGATAACCGCAAAGGATATGCTTGTGATGATCAGGTACTCCAGCCAGAGGTGGGTGTGGAGGCGGAGGACGTAAAAGCCGACGCAGAGGATCACCACCTGGTGCAGGATGTAGAAGGGCAGGACGGCCTCATTGGCGTATTTCAGGAAGGGATTGCTGAACCGCAGGTGGCGGCTGGCGAAGCCGAAGAAGGCGACAAGGCACGACCAGCAGAGGATGCCTCGGAGGAACGACATGAACAGCTCGCGAGGCAACAGAGGCCACTGCCTACCCCCCTTGAGTGCGAAATAAGCGAGAACATATGAAACGACGCCGATCACCAGTGCGCGGCCACGATGGCGTTCCATCGTTTTGGCGAGCCCTTCGTCGGTCGCGAGAAGGTAACCGAGGATCAACAAAGTAAGGTAAGGCAGGGCGCTCCAGCCGCCGAAATCTTTGCGGCCGAAAATGCCGTCTCGGATCGGCGGCAGGACAGAGATGAACTCGATCAGGCCGATGGGCAGGGCCAGCAGGAAGATCGTCCAGGGCCTGCTCAGAAGGCGGGTCAGCGCGCTCGCCAAGCGGCTGCCGGAGGGGGACCGCAGGTATAGAAACAGCGGCAGGGTGATGATGGAGAACACGAACAGGAATTCGAGATACCACAGGTGGACTCCCATCCAGGCGAAATTGCCGCCGAGCCCGAACCAGCCTTCAAAGTAGTGCGGGTAGAAACTCCAGAAGGAGCCCTCGAATTGCTTGTGGGTGATCCGTTCGAGGTAGACCTGCAGGGGGGCGATGACGACGAAGATGCCGAACAACAACGGCACGAGCAGCCGCTTGACTCGCGAGAGAAGGTACTGTGGCCATCCCTGATGCGACAGGGCGTGGTAGATCCCGATTCCCGACAGGATGAAAAACAGCGGCATCATCCACTGGACGGCGAAGATGGTGACTGCCATCGAGGCCTCGCTGGTCTCGGCGCTCTTGACGTGCCAACCCTCCGTGTCGAAGAAGCGGTTGTTGTGAAACAGGAAGACGACCATCATGCCAAGGACCCTGAGCCAGTCCACGTCATATCGCCGCGAGAGATCGGCATGAGGAGTATTCTGTCGCTGCGTCATGATTTTCGTCCATTCCTTGCACGAGCCGCCGGTCCGCTGTTGTGTGCAGAGCAACTTGGCGAGAGCTTCCATGGTTTTCGCCGTTGCCCCCTGGTTCTGCCTGATCACCGCCTGACCCGCCCGTGCGATTTTCGCGGCGTACTGTGGCTCGGACAGGCACTTCCTCATCTGCGCCAGCAGGTCGTTGCCGTCCGCCACCAGAATGGCGCCGCCTCCGTCGACTAGGGCCTCGACTGTCTGGCGAAAGTTGAACGTGTGGGGCCCGAACACGGTGCACTTGCCGAGCGCCACCGCCTCCATCATGTCCGAGCCGCCCATCGGCACGAGCGAACGGCCGACGAAGATCACGGTCGCCAGCGAATAGAACTTGCGCAGGTCGCCCATCGTGTCGCCGAGGATGACGGGCTTTCCGCTCACGGCGCCTGGACCGGCAGAGTTCTTCAACTGGCTGTAGCGAACCAGCGGAAATCCCGCTTGCTCGATCAGTTGCGCCACTTCGTTGAACCGCTCGGGCTTACGCGGTACGACGGCCAAGCGAACATCATTGAATTGCTCCTCCTGCACGAGCGACCTGTAAACATCGAGGATGATCTTCTCCTCGTCGTGGCCCGTACCGCCCGCCACCCAGAGTCGCCCGCCGGCGAGATTGAGCTTGGCGGCCAGGGCGTCGGCGCCCTCCACGGCGTCCGCCACCTGAGCCGTATCGTATTTCAGAGAGCTGGTCACGATCACCCGGTCGGCGGGGCAGCCCAGCTCGCGGAACCGCTGTGCATATTCCTGCGTCTGCGCCAGGACGAGGTTGAGCTTTCCAAAGAACCGGCGGGTCAGGCCCTTGATCCTGCGGTATCGGGAGAAGCTCCGGTCGCTGATTCGCCCGTTGAGGACGAGGACCGGGACGCCTCGCTCGTGGGCGGTAAAGACGAAGTTGGGCCAGACCTCCAATTCCATCAGCAGGCAGATGGATGGGTTCAGCCGCCGGAACGCCCGACGCGTGACGCAGGAGAAATCGAAGGGAAAATAGAAGACCGCCCGCGTCTGGCCGAAGAGTTTCTCAGCGCGGGCGAAGCCGGTGTCCGTCGTCGTGCTGATCACGATCTCGAAATCGGCGAACTGCTTCTCCATCTGCGCGACGAGCGTCTGGGCCGCATTGACCTCACCCACGCTGACCGCGTGCAACCAGATGCATTTCTTCTGCGGGTATCTGCGGGCCACGGCCCCGAGCTTTTGGCCCCAGCCGGTGCGATAACGCCCGTATCGAATGCGGCGATAGAGAACCACCGGACTGACGGCGAGAGCCGCCACGAAGTATAGGGCATCAATGAGGAACCTCATGGATCATCCTTCAGCAATACATTCGATCCTTCAGCGGCCTCAATGATAGACCCGAGAGGTGGGGATGTCAAAGGTCAGCAGGGATGGGCAGACAGGTCTTGGCCGACTCCGGTTTGTGGCAGACCTGTCCTCGTTTGTCATGCTGAGCGACGCGCTATTGGCTGAGCATGTTCAGCCAGGAGTCGGTAAAGGCCTGGAGATCGCGGACGTCGATGACCTCGTCGGCGAAGAAATCGCATCGCTTGTTCCAGGCGGGATCGGCTGGAGTCGTGTGCCACGCGGCGGCGAAGACGGCGAAGTCCAACATGTCCACGGCGTCGTCGAGGTTCAGATCGATATAGGCGTAGGGCACAGGGTCGGAGACGTGCAGGAAGCCCGCCCCCGCCACGGTCGGCTCCAGAACGATGTTTCGATTCCAGAAGAAATTCATGCCGAGCACGCCATCCAGCGGGCCGCCCTCCGGGGACTCCATATCGATCACGACGAACGGGACATGGGCGAACTCCAGGGCCCCGCCCATCGCATTGATGCGGACGTAATCGACGTAGTATCCGGGGACCTCGGTCAGGCCGCCGATGCCGCACACCTGTGCCGTGAAGTCCGGCTCCAGCGGCAGATTCAACCTCGCGGCTACGGTCGAGCTCATGATCGAGCTTTGGGCCCCCGTATCGACCAGCGCCCGCATGGTCCGCACGGAATTCATCGGCCCGGGCTCGCCTTGAAGGACATCCAATTCGGTGAAGAACGCGCCTCCCGTAGGAAGCGACATCGCCGCCATCGACAGCAACGTGGGGACTATCGGCTCCCAGACGTCCAGGATGCTCTCCCAATCGCTCATATCCGGGAACGCGTAGTAGCTCGCCGTTGTCACGGGCGACAGGCCGCCGAGCTCGATCGGGATC
>Ga0315277_10003355_pt1 | contig 21723 bp, 31 predicted proteins | sample YL17G05_15_MG_FD_203695 | JGI IMG/M metagenome (GOLD analysis project Ga0315277, IMG submission 203695) | Sediment microbial communities from Yellowstone Lake, YNP, Wyoming, USA - YL17G05_15 | ecosystem: Environmental > Aquatic > Freshwater > Lake > Sediment | place: USA: Wyoming | collected...
CCCCACACCTAGAACTGCACAAACGTGGAAAATTAATCCGCTGGTATGGAATTGATAGAGAAAATAATAGAAAAGATTTTCGTTGCGAGGCGGACATTCCAGAGTGGGGTTACAAATTCCACATGAATGATGTTTGCGCTACTGTTGGCCTAGAAAATTTGAAACACGCGGATGCTATTCTCAAGGCGCACAGAGATAACGCTTTGTATTTTAATCAGCAGCTAGCTACGATTCCGGGAGTAACGCTACTAGAAAATAACCCGGACTATGAATCAGCCTACTGGATTTATACGATTAAAGTCAAAAATCGGGATGGATTTATTCAAAAAATGAAAGAGCATGGAATTGCCTGCAGCCGTGTTCATGAAAGAAATGACAAGCATACTTGTGTTAAAGAGTTTGTAGCGCACTTGCCTGCATTAGATAGGGTTATTACCGAGATGGTATGTATACCCGCGGGTTGGTGGGTCACAGCAGAAGACCGAGAATATATTGTTAGCAAGATGAAAGAAGGCTGGTGATGTCTTTCTATACTCATAAAAACGGAATTTGTTTTCGAAAATTGGACAAAGAAGATTTACCTCAATTGTTAGATCTCAAAAATGAAAGTTGGTTTGGAACTGTTCATACTGCTTGTTTAAACTCGACAGACCAAGAGAGATGGTTTGAGAAAATATCTAATGACAAAACTTGCCTATATTTTATTGCTTATGAACTAGAAGCACAACCACTGGGCTTGTATGGCATTGTTAACATGGATCCCATCAATCAAAGTTGTGATTTTACCCACAGTGTTTACAAGGACCACAGAGGTAAAGGTTTAGGTAAGAAAACTTTACGAGCTGGTATAGATATGAGTTTTGAAATTTTCAATATGCGGAGAATTGACACCTGGATACTTAGTAATAATCATGCAGAGATTGGAACTACCAAAAGTATTGGCTTTGTAGAGGAAGGTTCCAAAAGACAAGCAGTTTATAAGTGCGGCGAATATTTAGATTGCAAACTTTTTGGTTTGCTACGAAGCGAATGGGATAAATCTCCGGAGGTAATATCTCTGCGCGCATGGCCAGAAAATTCACCGAGCTCTGGTCTCTGCAACATCAGCTATCGTCCGAAAAATGCTAAAACAGATTGAATTATTGCAGCTTCCTGGTGTCGAAAAAAACATTTGGTATGTGTATTTTTTGAAATCAGCAGTGTCTAGCAGATCATATATCGGCATGACAAATGATGTTCTGAGGCGTCTTCGTCAACATAACGGAGAGCTTGTTGGTGGCGCTCGATATACTAATACCGGTAGACCCTGGCTTCTTGTAAATGTTTACGGTCCTTACGAGACTCGATCTATTGCCTGTAAGGTTGAATGGCGTGCCAAGAGATTTAGGGGTGAGGAACGTTTCAAATATAGAAAATGGGTAGCAGAACTAGATGATCTAGCTGCAGATAAAGATAGTCACCTTCATTTCAAAAAAACACGAAAAAAGAAGAGGTAAGAGTTCGCTATGAAGATTCTCTAATTATTAACAACTTTTTTCCATAATCTAGGTGGACTTGCAGTCCCCAGTGGTAAAGAAACTCTGATCCTATAATGCTTGTATTGGGATATTTTGACGCTAAAAAGAAATCTTTGGCGTTTTCTCTTCTATAAGAACGAACGGCTGTTTTTGGGCTAGGAAAGGAGACAGTCCGCCACTCTATTTGGTGCGGAGAAACTGGGATAATAATATCTAAATTAGAATAAACTTTTCTACTGGCCAAAATTCCACCACTACCTACGCTTGTTTTGATATTGGCTACATGAGGGCATTCATGTTCCGCAATTATTGCTGAATCAATTGAGCATAGATCTCCTCCTATATCCAGGAGATATTTGACGTAATCTATCTTTTGGGTGTTGACGTTTCTAACCGCTCCAATAAAAAATGGAGGCCCTTGTGGGCCCAGACTATAATCACCGAATTTTAAACCATTAACAACCATTAGTAATATTGATCTGGAATAAATGTTTTATGTCTACTGGGGACATAAAGTATGAAGGAAGGGTGACGGCCTCCTTCATGGTCCATTTTTGAAAATACCGCTCTAAGAGTTTCTCCTGAGAAAAGTTTATCGATATTATCGCATAAGCCAACATATAAACCTTCATATGTTGGAAACAACTCGTTTGTCATGTTATGAAGTTTTTGTCCCAGCTCGTTAATGCGGTGTGTACTCCCAGTAGATATTCCATCATGCGGTTCTTCCGAGATAAAATGAAGCCATTCTTTATCAAAATTGGGGTTTGAGTTTGAAGGTTCGTAGTATTTGAGTTTAGATAATTGATCTAACAGTTCAGGATCTGTGACAATATTGTTGCCCATACTTTGATGGTAGCTAAGCTCAGCTATTACATCAAGCTTAAATATCTTTGGGAAAGAAGTTTCTAATTCTTTAAGCACCTAATCTAGGATCTCAAAAACTTAAGTTTTGTCAATAGGCATGAAATTGCTAAAATAAGATATATGTATCTTGTCTGCTCCAAAAATAATTCTTATCCTATGACTATCGTTGGAGATGTCAACGGCACTCTCCGAACGCTATACGGAAATTCCGAATTTCTTTTTCAGAGAGAGATAAATCATTGTTCCTTAGATCCTGGTGGTATGGTTTGTATGTCAGCGCCTTATTTTGAATTTCAAATCGAAGGAAATGGTTTTGGAATAAAATCTGATCAAATTGAGCCAATGCTACTTCTTTGGAAAAAAGCAACAATAACTAGTGCACTAGCTCAAGTTCCTATGTGGATGCGTGTTTTAGTTCTACCGGAAAGCATGTATCTCCAAATTGGAAAAAAGTTGGAAGCATTGCACACTAGCGATGTAGCTCTCCACGCTGAACTAGCCAGAGAAGAAATATTTCAAAAATTAGATAGCAGCGGGCATTTTTTAAGAAAAGCGCCACCAACGGAAGGTCCTAGCCCATAACTTTACGCATATACTCGCGATACCAACCAGCGTTTCTTATTAAAAAGTCCGGAGAAGAGAGACGCTGGGGACCGATGGCACGAATTCCACGCATTGTATCCGTTATCGCAGCACCGCTTCTAGAGTCGATATAAGCTGTGCTCTGTGCTTCTAGCCCTTGGGTAGCAGCGCGCGCCAATTCTTTCTCAGCCTGAATATTTACCCAGCTATCAGCCAAATCACGTAAATTGCCGGGTCGATTCGATCGTCTTCTCATATCATGAGTATAACATTTTTGAGAGCATTCTATCAATTATCTTCTGGCAAGGAAATTGTCAGTCTATTCATTGAAAGATGGATTCGAAGCAAATCCTCTTGATAATACAAATGTATTTTAAGCAATTCAATTTGTGCCTTAATTTCTGCACAATAAGTAATAAAATTGACTTCGTCTACCGAAGAGTCAGGAGTGTACTCCGCAATAGCTCGTTGCAGGAAAACTTCTCTATCCGAGATTATCACACGCAAGTTTCGCATGTAATCCTTGAAATTAGATGTTTCTCCTTCTAGAATATTTCGCATCGTTATTCGTAGTAATTTTTGATTTTCTGGGGAAACTTTTGAATCAACAGCAGCTATGCATTCATCCTTTGTCCAATCTGGTGCTGAATATTCCGGGTGCTCTACTGAGGCGGTGGGAATCTTCTCAAGATTTGGACACCCCGCCAACAAAAACACCAAAAGTAGCAGCAAAGCACGAAGCATATCTCATTTTGAGCACAAACAAAATAAATTGCAAGGATTGTTTAACTAGCAGGAATGGTGAGGATTATGTAGATTTCATCGATCGATGCTCTAAAAATCCAATAGCACTCCGAAGTATGGTCCTGCTATGCAAAAATTAATTTCTTTACTCTCTCCGTGAATCTTGACCGCACATTTGTTCGTGATAAATACGAGGCATGAACAAATTCACTGCGGTGACGGGGAGCCAGTGGGGCGACGAAGGTAAGGGCAAAGTTGTTGATCAACTAGCGTCTATGTACGACGGTGTTGCTAGGTACAGTGGAGGGCCCAATGCTGGGCATACCATCTACCATAATGATGAAAAAATAGTCCTTCATGTAATACCTAGTGGCATTCTTCATCCTGACAAGCTATGTTTGATCACTGGTGGTGTTATCCTAGATCTTACTAAACTAGTCGTAGAGATCACCAACCTTCGCCAAAAAGGATTTTCTTGCGAAAATCTAAAAATCAGCCCCGATTGCCATCTTATTCTTCCTTACCATGCATTAATTGATCAGATTCGTGAAGAGCGTAAAATTAAGATAGGTACGACCAAATCTGGGATTGGGCCCTGCTATGCAGATAGAACAGCCCGGATGGGTATTCGCATTAAAGATCTATTTGAAGAGACAGCTCTGCGCGAAGCACTAGAAACAAACTTAGAAGAAAAAAATCCATTTATTATCTCTCGCGGATATCCGCCGTTCGATGCAACCACCTTGGTTACACAACTACTTGCATTGCGCGATACAATTTCGCCTTATATTGCAGATACCCGCAGCCTGCTGTTAGATGATCAAAGTTTCTTACTAGAAGGCGCGCAAGGAGCAATGCTGGACATAGATCAAGGAACATATCCATTTGTAACCTCTAGCCAGTGTTCTTATGCTGGTATTTTGGCGGGAACAGGGCTTCCTGCACGAACTGAAATCGAAGTGATTGGAGTTATCAAAGCATATAATACGCGAGTCGGAACTGGTCCTTTTCCCACAGAAGACATTGGCCAGATTGGAGCCCGGATCCGAGCACAAGGAAAAGAATTCGGGTCCACAACCGGACGCCCCCGGCGATGTGGTTGGATTGACATCCCACAAATTAAGTACGCAATCGAAGTATCTGGTGCTGATTCTCTTGTGATGACTAAGTTAGATGTGCTTTCTGGGTTTGATGAAATACAAGTTTGTAGAGAATATCGAAATGGTGTACCAGGAAATGATTGGAGTAAAGCCGAGCCAATTTATATGACAGTTCCCGGCTTTACTTTGAAGGATAAAGTTGATAGTTGGGAGGGTTTGCCTTCTGCTGCCAAAGATTACATTGCATTAATCGAAACATTGGTGGACATTCCGATTAAACAGGTATCTCTTGGGCCACGTAGGCACGAAATAATAGATATCCCTGTCTACACCAGATAATATTTAGCGGCCCAAACCAACACAACCATGATAACAGCAATCTTGAGAAGACTACTCTTGGTTGCCTTTAGTATTTCGGCGGCTTTATCAGCCGGTTGTGCGGGGATATTATCCCCAAAAGTAAAACGTTGCATAGAGACATTCTAGCATATCTCGATTTCTATCGGGTGAAATTTCTCCGAGCGGACGCTTTAGCCTTGATATCACGGAGTTTCCTGCTAAGATTATTCCAAACGGAGAATTCTATGGCCCTAACGACGTTAATAATTGTGACAATACTGGCAGTTGCGATAATTGTGAGTGCGAAGATACTAACACCGTTGCGTCACCTGTAACCTCTGTGGTCCCCACTGTTAACCTCGGAGGACAAGAAGTAATTGTACCAGGTGCATCCCACCCGCTCTACATCCCTAAATTCCACGACACCCCCGTTGCCCCTCCCAAAGTAGTTTCTCCAGAACAGCAAGAACAATACTTGAATAAATGGAATAAACCGGAAACTCGCTCCCTCGAAGAGGATTCTGTATTTGTTAAGTTTGCTGGTAAGATCACAGCTAAGTTGAAGGAGTTGTTTTCGTGAGTCAAGGTCAAATAACCATGGTCATAGGGTACCCCGCATCAGGGAAGAGCACATATGCACTCCGGGAATTCCCCCATCATCATCGTGTCAACCGCGACACTATTGGCGGTAAGATCGAGGGACTAGTCCCTTATATCGAGAAGAAAATCACTGAAGGACACACCCAATTTGTTCTAGACAACACCCACGCCAATGTCGCCAGCCGTGCGATGTTCATCAAACTTGCTAAAAAGCACGGATTTCTTGTTAAGTGTCATTGGATGAAGACGTCTGCAGAAGATGCTCAATTTAACGCTGCCTTGCGCATGGTTCGCAAATACGGCCGCATCCTGGATACAGCCGAAATCAAAAAATTACAAAAAGAAGGTGATCCCAATACCTTTCCCATCAATGTAATTTTTAGTTTTCGAAACTCCTTCGAGCCACCCACACTTAACGAAGGTTTTGATGAACTAGTCGAAGTGCCTTATGTGAGGGAGTTGCCTGCAGAATATTGCAACAAGGCTCTTATTCTCGACTACGATGGAACACTTCGGGATACTATTTCCGGGAACAACTACCCACTGACGCCCGATGACATCAAGATACTCCCAAATCGAAGGGAAGTCCTGGCTCGCTACAAAGAGCAGGGCTATGTCCTTTTGGGGGTCAGCAACCAATCTGGTATTCACAAAGGAATTATGACGTCAGAGCAGTCTCGCGCATGTTTTGAGAAAACTAATGAGATGCTGGGCCACTCGATTGATTTCCGGTTTTGTCCACATGCCTCTGGTCCAATTAGTTGTTTTTGTAGGAAACCTGTTTCAGGACACGGCTGTGAGTTCATCGAAAAATACAAACTTGACCCATCGAAGTGTATATTCGTTGGAGATTTAGGCACAGATAAGAGCTTCGCATATCGATGCGGGTTCCAATATTTTGATTGTAATGATTTTTTTAAGCTTAGTCGTGCGGAGAATAAAGAGAGTGATCCGCCGTCACTATGTGATGTAGGAAGAAGGTAACTGCTCCCAGCATCATACCGCCATCTACCGCAGATACTTTGCTTGTGATATTTTTAGTAGCCATGACCTTCATTCGATAGCCCAATAGAGCGCCCAATCCGAAGTATAGCCACCACTCTGGTTTCATACTCCAATTATATCATTATTCTATTCAAATAGTTTCAGTTGAATTGGTGGTGCCAAATTATTTTCATAAAGCTGGGAAACTCCTATTCCTAATAATCTAGCAGGACGAATATTAATTTGGGTTTTATCCAACAAATCTCCCACCACATTATAGATAGTTCTCCAATCGCTGGCGACCGATGGCAGCGTTTGGCGGCGGGTTGTTAGCGAGTGGTCGTCATATTTCACTTTAATAGTCACAGTTCTTCCGCAGTAGTCGTCTTCCGCTAGGCGTCTTTCCAGTCGTTTGGCGATTGATTCTAAGATGGGCAAGGCCGCTTCTTTTCCTTGGATATCTCTTTCTAGCGTATCTTCAATGCTACAGCTCTTGGGTTCACTGTGTGTGGTTAGCGGTCGATCGTCTATGCCTTGTGCTGATAAATGATAATACATGGCGGAATTACCAAAAAATTCTTCTAATACTTGGGTGTCATATCTTAGGAAATCTCCTATTTTTTTAATATTCAGTCCATGACAATAACTTTCGGTCACTGGCCCTATTCCGGGCATTTTCCTGATCGGAAGATCTCGTAAAAAAGAAGCCGCTTCCTCTGGACGGACGACCGTTAAGCCATTAGGTTTTTGAAAGTCACTAGCAATTTTAGCCACTAGTTTGTTTGAGCTAACACCAGTAGACGCAGTTAGTCCAGTTTCTTTGTAGAATTGATATCGAATATCCTGTGCCACCCAAGTAGCGCTTGGTATTCCTTTCTTATTGGGATTAACTTCTAAGTAGGCTTCATCTAAGCCAGCACCTTCAACTACATCTGCGTATTGATATAGTATGTTGTAAAGCTGATTACTCACTGCCTGGTATTTATCAAAATCCGGCGCGATAAAATAACCACGAGGACATAGCTTTTTAGCCAGAAACGCTGGCATCGAAGACGTTACTCCGTAACGTCTAGCTTCGTATGAGGCTGTTGATACCACACCTCTACCGGAGTTTATGTTACAGATAATGACTGGTTTACCTATTAAATACGGTCTATCGCGTTGTTCGACCGAAGCAAAAAAGGCATCCACATCTATATGAATGACTTTTCTCATGACAACAAGATATCAAAAGTTTTCTTCGTATTAGCTAGCTGATCAGAGAAATGAAGATTATCGATAAAAGCTTCGTGGTGCATTACCGCAGCCACCAGTCCTTTGGATATCTTTGCATAAATATCAGAATAACTTTCTTCGCTTTCTCGTAACATTTTCAACAACAATTGTTCGTATGCTGACAAAATATACCAAGCAGAAGACATTAGGTGATAACATGTTAAATATAACAAGGATACTTTAACTTCTTTACATTTAAGCAGATATTTACGAAGTGTAGTATATTTAGGGGGTCTTTTATTACTTCCCAGAGAGTTTAGATATCTATGTAAGCGTAATGTGATGCACTTAAGATCAATAATTGTTTTATACAAATTCTTTTTTTTCAAAAATTTGTAGTGATCAATGCCAGTTAGTTGGTAATTTTCCACTAATTTTGAGGTAACCCCGCGGATTAAGCGCAAGGTGACGCGATAACCTTGTTCGGGATTAACGTCTGCAAACATTGGTTTTATTTTAGTTGAATCATTTGAAATGGCTAGCTTTCAAGATATAATACGCATGTGGTATCTAAAAACAAGTATTACGAATATAAACTGCAGGGACTCTGTGTTAAATGCGGAAAGGCACGAGGAACCAGTCCATCTGAGGTCAGGTGCTCTGAATGCCATTCTAAATATATTGAGGCCAAGAAAGAGAAAAAAGAGGAGAGATTAGAGGAAGCCCTTTGTATTCAATGTGGAAAAGAACCTTTGGTGGGTCATAGTAAGTATTGTGCAGGATGCAGAGAAAAGAATGCAGATTATAAAAAAAATGCCACTGCTAAACCCATATCGGTTTATAAAGAGAATAATGAACATTGTCGATTGTGCAACGGTCCAATTGATACTCTTGGTATTGTTTGTCAAAAATGTCTGGAGCAAGTTCAGTTTACTAAGATGGATGCGGTTATTCGTTATGGATCACAATGTAATAAGTGTTTTGAGGATGACCCAGAGAAATTAGTTTTCGCCTCCATTGATATAAGTGTTCCTATGAAACATACAGGTCCTGATTTATACAAGTTTGTGTGTTTTAGCACCTCCGCCCCCAAAGACTACATGCTTGTATGTAATAAGTGCTACTGGAAAGCTAATTATGATTACATTCAAAATTTAAGAAATCTTTTGCTCAATAAAACAGAAGAAAATGATGATTTTATTGATGGCATAGTGGGAAGTAGTGAAGAAATAATTGAAGAAGACGGGGAGGAAGATGATGGGTTGGACTAGCATTGTTTCTTACATAAGCTTCAAACAAATTGCCGAATGCTTAGATATTCAAACTGATACTTCGTATGTCTCAGCCGGAAATCTAACTTCAGATGGTGCTGATTATGTGTTTGATAAGGTCGCTGATTACTGCGCCGATTATAAGAGACAGCACAAAAAGGAACTTTCAGAAGAATTACGAATAAGAAAAGAAAACGATTACATACAAGACTTGCTCAATTCCTACATGTCACCGGAAGATTTAGTCAAAAGAATTGACTGGGTGGAAAAATTCAAATTTGTTAACAACTATACTAATGCTGGATCCAAGTTTTCTTTTTTAAGTGATCAACCATGCGGAGATTCTCTAGCTTGGTTTGAAACCCCAGATGGTTATATGCTTACCTTGTTTCAGCCCATTATGATCTTTATTAATGATATGCATTATTATGAGGAATCTACTCTTCCAGAATTTAACTACGAGGAGGTTGCTGCGCCTGACGTGATATCTGCTTTGGAACAAGCTTTTCTTTTGAAAATATGCAACCTAGAAAAGGAAATTGAAGAATTCGTCTATTGATATTTATGAATGATGTGGCATCATCACATAGATGAAATTTAAGGTAGTGCTGGCAGATCCTCCTTGGAGTTACTCGCAATTCAAAAAACGATCCAACGGATCTCCCCAGTATCAAACAATGCCTTTCGCTGATATTCAAAATATTCCTGTTGCTAGGTGGGCAGACACTGATTGTTTGCTAGTTTTGTGGGCCACATGGCCACTCCTTAATCAGGGCATTGAGCTAGTCAAAGACTGGGGATTTGAGTATATCACTGGAATGCCGTGGGTTAAAACTCTACCTAAAGCCGCAGATATCAGTACAGGTTTGGGGTTTTGGTCGCAATCGTGCAGCGAGGTCCTCCTCCTAGGGCGCAGAGGAAATGTAAGCCCACCAAAGAATACCAAGCATCTTGGACTTTTAGAGGGGGAGCCGCGGTCTTTTTATGCCCCAGTCTCTAGACGCCATTCCCGTAAACCAGAAGAAATCCATCAGTGGATTGAATCCAACTTCGAAGGGCCTTATCTAGAACTTTTTGCTACCCAACCAAGAGAAAAATGGGCGTGCTGGGGATTAGATCTAGGGGTAGAACTCACTTCCGAGGGGGTCGTTACTACGGAGCACGGTTGCAAAGTATTAAAAGATTGGTAATATCTGCTAAGGAGTAAATAAATGAGTGTAAACGTTCGAGTCGTGGTCGGGAAAGATGACAACATTGAAAAAGCGCTGCGCAAGTTTAAAAAACTATGTGAGCGAGCTGGCATTAAGAAAGAATGCCGAGCCAGAGAGCGCTATGAAAAGCCCAGCGATGTAATTCGGCGTGAAAAACGAAAGTCACAGCGTAACCGCAGCCGCCTAGAAAAGCAAGATGGCAGCGAAAGGCCGGGTAGAAGCGAAAAGCCAAGTGGAAACGAAAGATAAGATTATCGAAAAGGTCAGGAAGCTGCTGGTTCTTGCGGATAAGAATAAAAATTCCAACATAGAAGAAGCAGCTGCTGCGGCCGAAAAAGCCCAAGCCTTGATGGAAAAGCATCGCATAGAACAAGCGATGCTTAACATCCAGGATACTCTTGGGCTAGAACAACTTCAAGATGAGGGCCTTCCCAACAATTGGAAGGTCTTCCTGGCCTTTGTGCTGTCTAAGCACAATGGCTGTTATATTATTAAAAGCCAAGATTATCAGAAAGATAACAAGGTACTGATAGTCGGAGAATCTCAGGATATTCGATCTATCCAAACTATATATAAGTACTTAGTGCTTGAGATGAATAAGTTATGTATAAATGCCATCTTGAAATACCAAGCTCTTACAAAAAAACTGCCAAATAAAGATTTTGCAGAAAGTTTTTACACTGGCGCAATCCAGACGGTTGATTATAGGCTAAGTGAGATTAACAAGAGTGTGAGAAATGAGCACATCTGCGGCGCAAGCTCATCCGAACAGATAGTGCAGGTTTGCTCTGCAATCGAAAAACTAGATAGTCGTATCGCAATCGCCAAGAGTTGGATTGAAAACCAAGGCAGTGACGCTGGTCTGAGAGATGTTCATTTCCAGTCGGAAACTGCCAAAAATGAGAGCAAAGAAGGCTTTGATGCTGGAATCAAAGCAGCCTGTGATTTAGATTTATCAACTAACAAAAAGCTACCCAGTAAGGAAAAAACATGAAATACGATACTATAGGATTAAGTCCCAAAACAATCCAGGATTTAACCCCAGAAACACTCCATATTTGGAACGGGACATCCTGGGCTAACGCTATTTTAGTTGCTGCTGGTTGGGGCTCTTGCTGTGGTGGAGATAGCGCAGGTCCAGATGATGAAGACCGAGCTAACGCAGTTCAGTTAATAGAGAAAGCATTACAAATTGTTGAAGATGCCCCGCCAAATTCGTATCACAAAAACATTAGAAGCTACAGACCTGAACCATTACTTGAAGCTGCTAAAAATGTTTGTTTAAAATACAGAGAGGATCCCAACCATCGTTTAACAGACCTAGAGCTTAATGCTTTGCTGAAAAATATTAACCATGAAAAAAGTTAAACAACCAATCCGAATAGATTCGGAAGATCAGTTCCACGAAATTTACTGCTCGAAGTTATTAAAAAATTAAGTCGAAATAAAGATTAATCCCCAAACAAAAACAACCCGAGAAATCTCGGGTTGTTTTTTGGAGTAGCTAAGGTTTTAATTAGCGACGGCGCATCATTCTCTTGAATTTGCGACGAGCAGCGGCTGTAGCGGCTGCAACGATAGGACGGATCTTCTTACGATCTTCCTTGCACTTATTAAGAGTGGCTTTGGCACGTTCCTCACACTTCGCGATTGCGGCGAGCTTGCGCTCATCGGCCTTCGCCTTGCGCTCTTCAGCCTTTTTAGCAGCTTCGGTAGCACGAATCTCTGCTTTGGCCTGAGCTTCCTTGGCATCGTTGAAAATCTGAGCAGCTTTCTCAGCGCCCGCCACCAAAACAGCTTCTTGAATTCTGGGGGTGAAAGCACCTGTGAAGTTGACTCTCTTCATGTAACCACCCAAACTAAAATCATCTAGTTTTCTCTGCTTGGGTGGTTTTCTGAACAGACCACGCAGATAGGCTTCTGCTTTCTTTTTGGATACAGGCTTGAAGTTTCCTCCACGACCCGATTTAGCACCAGCTTCTCTTGGTTTGGCTGGTCTGGTTATCTTGGCGCGTAGACCATTAGGGAGAATTTCTGTCTTGCTGGCAAGGGCGTTCCACGCAGCTTTCTGTTCCTCATACTTCGCAAGACGCGCTGCATAGTCATCCAGAACATACTGAGCTTCGCGAAGACGAATTTGAGCAATTCTGGTCTTCTCGGGCGAGCCTTGATCAGTAATATCCTGAGGCTTTCTGATTCCCTTTTTCGCTAGACTGTCAACATATTTTCTAGCAACTTTAACAGTCACTCTGCGGAAGTTTCCTCCGCCAGCGCGACGCGGTGTCTTTTTCTTTTTCTTAGCCATTGTATTTTGCTCCTCGTAAATTAGTATACCATTTTCGGTATATTTTTTTCATCATTTTTTATGATTTATTTTTTCTAACAGGTCGATTGCGGTTGTTTTTAGGTTTTTCTGGACGACGTGCGGCCCGACGGCCCCCAGCAGTAGCACCATGAGACCGTCTGCTGCCTCCTTGGAGAATTCTTGGAACAGATGCCTTAGCTGTATTACTGGATGCCTTAGACGTATTACTTGGCAAATCCTTATTAAGCGCATCAACAAGTTGAGATAACGAGATAAAACCGGCAGCCAACTGCCTAACTTTATAGAGAGTAGATGCTTTATAGGCGACTTCCATCTCTTTGGTCACATCAATTTTTTCTCTGGTTTTGCCAATTCTCCAGGCTCTGATTCCAGAAGTTAGATCCAGAACTATGTCTCCGGTCTTAGGCTCTTCTTTTTTTACTCGTTTTCTTTCTTTAACTTTCCCGGCATCTGGTCCATCCTTATGGTAGATGATTTTGAATCTAACTATGTTTCCATCGGGATCTAACACTTCCTCCCAATTGACACGGTCGGATCCAACTGCCATCCTTTGTGGCCTACCTGCGGTCTTGCAAGTAACATTATCGCACAGTTTTTCTACAGATTGTTGAGCTTCCTTACAGTTTTTAACACTATAGATAGTAGGTTGTTTCCCGCCTGCAATTACCCGTAGTGGCTTATTAACTGCAGCAGTCTGAACATTCTGCGTAGCACGACGGGCCTTCCGTCTGTCATTCCTTCTGTCTGCTTTAGCCACTATTTTATTGGCCACTTCAATTTTGGCCTGCATCTGTGGATCACTTTGCTGTTTCGGCGTTAAGCAAGAAACTTGAATAAGGAAAGCACGAGCTTTGAGGATGGAATCAAAAAAATTAATATGTAGGGGATCCGCGACATTAGAAACTGTTGGGTTGGTGAATAGAGGATTATACCGGTAATGGCGTGAGTACATATTCTTACTTGTAAGTCTAGCATAACGATGTCTAAGTTCAATGCTATATTATGACGAAATATACAACATAGGATTTTATGGATCTAGGCCAGAAACTATGCTACCATCAGATTATGAGAGCCTTCTCCCTGGTTATTTTATGTTTTCTATCCACGACCACTGTAGGGTGCCGTGCGCTCACAATCCCAGATGAAGCATTTACCCAAGCCAAAGATAACGCTGGATTGTGTGATAATTTCGTTGATTTGATGAATGCCGGGGTTACAACACGAGATCAAGAACAAAATTTCATTCGAGCTAATAGACGCGCGTGGCATGCGCAAAACTTTGCACTTAATAGTGAAGTATTACCACCAGACGTAGAAGCTTGGGAAGCTCGGAAGAGGTTAGGGTTGGATAATTCTCCAGCACCACAAACACCAGGACCTCCAGTGCCAGAAACTAGAACAATACCACCAGAGAGAAGAATAATACCCAGATGAGCCTTAGCGATGTAATTTTAGCGGAAGCCACCAGGCAATTAGACAAAGGAACCAAAGCCGTCAGTGATGGTTCTTGGTTCGATACATTAATATCAAACCTAACAACTAGGGCATCCACACTTCCAGCAGGAGATGCTACTACATTAGCTACTCACGTCGCTATTTCGGCCGTTGCTCAGCAAAAAGATAAAATAGTTGGACTGGGATCCAGTGCCTTTGCATTATTTTTAGACAAGCTCTCATCAGGTAATGAACATGAGGCAGCTAGTATTTATTTACAAGCTACTGGATCCGCAGATGCCATAATTGAGGCCATGGAACGAGGAACCTTGGGGGTTATCGAGGCCAAAAGACACATAGATAAACTTTGGGCTGATGCCTGGGAAGTAGTCAAATCAGTAGCTATCACTGGAGCAAAACTACTATTACCTTTGGTCTTGGCAGCACTTTAGATCCGAGGCAGCTTGGTTTTGGGAGAAAGCGGTATCTTCACTTTAGTTAGTTTCTTAGGGCGACCGAACAACATAGCTGTTCCTAGAAACGCAGCCCCCATCGCAGCAATGTTTTTTGCAACTTCCGCAGACTTTTGCATCGCCTTTTCTACAACATCATTATCAATGTTCATATGAAAATTCAGTGTCAAGCTACTGTTCGCGATAACAATGGGCTGGCCTTCCCCAGTGTCAATAGGTAACGATTCAATAATGGGTATTACCGATGTCTCTTCTTGAAGTCTATTTCTTGGAATTACTTTTACAGGTGGAACGTCATTATGCGCTGCCACTAAAATTTCTAGCGGAGATATTTTTTTATCGTTCATAATCAAATTGTAGCATACTGCAATGAAACACTAATGGATTAAATAATTAGCGTTTACGGCTAATAAGTCGGTAAACTCCATAGCCAATGGCTAGTAATGCAAGTAACTTACCAAGTTTCCAGGCAATATCTTCGCTACCACCCAGATTACCAGTCCAATCCGACAATTGTGAGGTTAGCGTTTTTGCTTCCTGAGACTTATCCTGTAGCTGTTTAATAGCCTTTTCTAGCTCGGAGCGTGGAACCATGCCGGCTTCAACATCCTTAGTAAGTTGTTTAACAACGTTAGTTAATCTAGTGACTTCTCCTGTCACAGTTGCAACCTGAGCAGTGGTCGCCCCTAAGTTACCGAGTCCTGATAAAGGCGCTGGTTTTGCATAATATCCAGTTCCTCCGCCCATAATTTTCTCCGCTTCCGTTGAGTAGCCAGCCTGCTTGGGCTTGATTTGCCTTGTGTCGCGTCCATACTCCGCTTGTTTTCGTTGCATCTCTTGGACAGCACTGACTTCTCGGTCTTTTTCTAATTTCTTGGCCTCGACGCTTTGTCTTAATTGCGCTAGTTGGATTTCTATTTCTGATGGCAGGGAAGGTTGTTGTACAGCTGGTTCAGCCTGTGGAACACGAGGTGTGGGTGTTACTGGAGATGTTGTTATTACTACTCGTGCTGATGCCGCCGGAACACTAGTGGGTGTTGATGCCGGTGTCGCTGCTGGGGGTGTTGCTACAAAATTAGACTTTCCGAAGTATCCAAGCATAATATGTATGATAACAAAAAAGCGCGACAAAAGCCGCGCTTTTAATTGCTCTCAAAAATTTGGAAAGCGGTTAGTCGAGAGCCAAACTTAATTTCTTTTTTGGAGCGTCAATTCGTAGCACAGAAACGGGCACTGAATCTCCAATTTTTAGTGTTTTGCTGGCCACAGTGTGATGAGCTAGTCCTTCTAGGCCCTTCTCTAATTCAACAAAGATGCCAAATTTTTGCTTATTAATCACAATTCCTTCCAGACGCTGACCCACAAAATATTTATCTTCTACGTTCCCCCAGGGATCAGGATTGACTTGTTTCAGGCCTAAGGAAAGGTGGTGTTTTTCTACGTCTATGTTGAGAATAATAACTACAACCTTGTCTCCCTCCTTAAGGACCTCTCGTGGATGTTTAATGTGATCTGACCAGCTTAAGTCGCTTACGTGGATCAGGCCGCTAACACCAGGTTCAATTTCCATAAATGCGCCGTAAGGCACAATCGATTTTACTGTAGTGAGAATTTTATCATCTACTGAATACTTAGCGACAATTTCCGCCCAGGTCGGTTCTGTAACTTGACGTATTCCGAGCGAAATACGATTCTTCTCACGATCAATCTTTAAGACTCGACATTTCGTTGTTTCCCCCACAGTTAATGGTTGGGCCCCGCCATCGGATGCGTGACACAAACCAATAATACTGGGCGCTACTTGGATGAAAATTCCAAAATCAGTTATATTTTTGATAGTTCCACTTATAACATCTCCTACATTTAATGAGGAGATGTAATTACTTTTATTGACTTTCTTGATTTCTGGGGCGAATGGCTTGCGGGTCAAAGTAACTGAGTCTCCCGTGATGGATTCCACTTCTACTTCAACAGGAGCATTAACCAGACCTTCTGGTCCTTCTGGCGGGAGGACTAAGAATTCGGAGTAGCTCGGGAGGAACGCCCTCAATCCACTAATATCTACCACCCAGCCATTCTTGCTATGTTGTAGTAACTTTCCAACCAATCTATCTCCAACTTTTATTTGGCTGATAATTTCCTTTTGCTGGAGAATGAAATCCACATTTTTCCTGGTTAGTAAAACACGTCCTTCTCTATCTATACCGGCTACGATAAAAGTAGTTTGGTCCCCCACATCCAAGTCTTCATTACTAAATCCGTCTTCGTAGTAGGATAGAGAAGCTTCCTCTTTTCTTCCTATATCTACAAAAACATGGTCTGTTCGAAGAAGCGTGACTTGTCCGGTAATAAAATCACCGACCTTTGGAGTGGGGGCTAGTGCAGCACGCTCTCTAAAGAGTTGCTCCATGTCAACTCCTTTGAAAATTTCTTCTACTTCGCGGTCTAAGGTTTCTGGGTCAATCCTAAAACGGCAGATCATTTCGTGTGTCATCTCGATGGTTATTCCTTAATTTGCAAGTTACATGATTATTTTGTTACTTCAATTGCCGGACAAGCCTGTTATCATCTGTATATGGATCCAATTTATTCGCTAGCGCAGCAACTGCATGACAAAAAAATGCATCCAACGGATTTATTACGTAAAGGCATTAAAAATAGAGACAAACTATTTTTAATTACTTACGCTTATTATTTGATGAGCATCAACAATGAGAATACACGTAAACACTATAAAATAGTAATAGATCATTTTATTCGATTTATTGGAAATGTCAGAGGAGATAATCCTCTTGATACTATTGGAGTAGACGTGCTGCTGTGGAAAGATGATTTAGAAAGAACTGGGGGTATTGCTGGTGTGGCTGCCGATAAATTCCTAGGAGCACACGTTCCTCACGAAAAATCATCTCTTTTGAATAAAATCAGCATTTTATCTGCTTTTTTTAAGTTTTTGCAGAAACCCGGAATGGACGGAAGTCCACCGCTAATTCAATTCAATCCGGTCGATGCACTGCACAGCAAAATAGAAGTTGAAAAGTATGCCAGTGCTAAAAAGATTAGTGTGGATCTTCTTAAAGAGATGCTTAAAAACTGTGATCTAGGAACTTTAGATGGATTGCGTAACTACACTCTTATCTACGGATATTTTATGACGGGACGCCGCAATTCAGAGTGGCTTAATCTTCAGTGGAAGAATTTAAACTTTAATCGGCAGCCACCGTCATATTCCTACATTCGAAAGGGAGATAAGCTATCTAATGATACTTTACCGGATCCTTTGCTGGAAGTATTGATTAGCTATCTCGTTAGAAGGTGGGGTGAAGACTTTTCCAAGAGATTATCTGATGACACTTATTTATTTTGTGCAATACCTGGTAAAGGCGGAGCCAGGCAGTTAGTAGATCCTAACCAGCCCCTGAACCAGCGATCTATGCTAAGGATTGTAAAGAAATTGGCTAAAAAATCTGGGTTTGATCCTAGAAAAATATCAGTGCACTCATTGCGTCACTTGCATGCAGAATCGTATTTAGCGCAAGGAGCATCAGTAGAAGAAGTGCGGGCTAGACTAAACCATCAGAGTTTGGCAACGACACAGAGGTATTTGAGTTCGATGACGAATGAGGAGAATAGATTGGCGAATAAGTTGGACGCGCTTGTTCATCCAAGAATCAATATTGACATTCAAAATTTGGACGATTAGCATATAAATGCTTATCTGTGGCAGTAGAATTAGACACTATCTTAGCTGCGTCTGATGCTAACAATACACCGACTGAGAGATACCCCAAACAGGGCTTGAACCTGTGACCTGCGCTTTAGAAAAGCGCTGCTCTAATCCAACTGAGCTATTGGGGCTTAACTTCTTCGTAGCTTGGACTCGAACCAAGAACCATTCGGTTAAGTTGTGTGATGGTTATCACATCAGCCGAAAGCTCTACCATTGAGCTACTACGAATCACGTTTTGTATTCTACCAGGTCAAAAGCACTTTGCAAGCTCTATTTTTAGAATTCAATGAATCCCACAAACACATTTAACATCAGGTTTCGGACGTTTTTTAGCGCTACAACACTCACACTTACATCCCGCATAAAATGTTCTACCAACAACAATTGCCAAATAATCTTTGTTGGCTTCTAAATATTCCTTGTAAGCATAGTAAACAGCAGGATAAGGAGTTCCGGTCGATATATAAATATGTTCATCAGTCATACATATCTGATCGTCGTGTCCTAGGCAAAGGTTTACCTAGCTTCGCATAATGCGCCCACTCATTCCATATGGCGAGCATACAACCACCTTCTTCGTGCTTGGAAGTCCAACACACTACAGGTTCGTTAGCATTATTTTTGGCAATTGAAGTAACAGTCTTTTTCACGCCTTCGATAGTGATTTCATCACCAGCTTTAGGCACATTCGGCTTATTAAACATACACATCCTTGTTTTGATTCGGGGAGGGGCGGCCAGGAGCATTGTATTGCGAAGCATCCGCGCTTTTGCAAAGGCTCGACTAGCCGCGCCCCCTCCCGATCAATGACCCCGACGAGACTCGAACTCGCGTTACGACCGTGAAAGGGTCGCGTCCTAAACCGCTAGACGACGGGGCCAACTACCAGACTGGGACTCGAACCCAGATTTCGGGCTTCACTCGTGCTGGCTGGCAGCGTAAGGCCCTTGTCCTAAACCGTTGGACGATCCGGTAATACTCCCCCATTATACACGCTGGGCCACTGGAGTCAATCCTCAAAGTATTTTTCTTTAGACTGTAGCTCGTTTTTTTGCCCAATAACCTCTTGGTGGTTTTTTAATATCAAACTTTTTACATCGTTTTTCAATTGCTTTATCTGTCACATTAAACATTTTACCCACAGCCGTAGTTGGTTTCGACCAAACCAGTAATTCTAATTCTTCCTTGGATACTTCAAATGTTCGCGTTTTTTCACTTGAAAATTTGGCAGAGCACTGCCTGCATCTTTGACTTTGCTTTGTTATTTTTTTCCCACAATCTAAACAATAGTTTTTAATAGATTTTTTGTTTCTACCAGCAAAAGTAGGTAGCTGTGAACCACAATCAGGACAGACCAATCTCAGATTTTCTATTCTGTTGTCTTTCGAATTCCCATTAATATGATCTAAGATCATTATTAATGGCTTTCCATTCCAAACAGGTAATTTGTAACAAATAGAACACTCGTCTTTTAAGATGTTCGCTTCAATTAATCGTTTTTTAAGACTGCTAGTTTTGTATCGCGTATGATTATTTAAATTGCTCGTGTCAATTAAGACTTCATTCAAAGGTATTTTTCTTTTGCTGTTCCACTGTCCTCTTTTCAAAAAATGAGAAGTGTCGAGGTTTAATTCCGTAATTCTGGCTTTTAAGGTTTTGTTATTATTTCCCTTGTTAACCAGATCTACGTGGTTAAGAACCTCTCCGTAGGTTTTACTATTTTTTACTAGAGAGATGAACTGATCTTCTGGTATTAACCAAATGCAACTACGTCTTTTTCTGGTCATGATTAACGAATAGCAGCTTTTTAGATTTTGTCAATAGTATTTAAAGCAAATGAAAATCCCTCAAAATAATATCCAAACGATGACTATAGGTGTGATTTCTCAAAAAATGCTCATAACCCTGAGTCGCTATTTTTTCTCGCTCCTCCGGATGATTTAGATAATAATCAAATTTGTATTCGAAATCCTGATAGGTATCATCATAACCCACATAATGGATGCCATCCGCCGCCACTAGATCAATTCCGTTGTTGTAGCCTTGTTGAGGACGATTCATCAACAATAAATTCTTGCTTCCAATGGTTTCAAAAAATCTAGTTCCTAATGTAATAGGAATAGTTCTTTCGAAGAGTATCTTCGATTGATTGAAAACTTTATTGATGTCGTAAGAAATCATATTGTCAGAAACATATCCGCGATACTTAGCCGCTGCCTTCGACACAAAATCATATCGAGTTAGTCCGTGTCTTCTGACAATGTGGTCCATTTGACCCACAAACGCAAAATCATATATTTTCTCCATTCCAGGCAGCGGTTTGTAAAGTTCTGGATAGAACGCTGGCGGTAACCACGAAACATCATAACCTTGGAAGCGCAAGTATGATGCTACTCCTAGTTCTGCAAAGTAGGTTTTATCGAAGAGTCCCGCTAATTGTGATGGGTATGAGAATGGTTCTCCGTGATGTGCATCCCACCAAAAAAAGACTCTAGGATGGTAGTTTTTGTCAAAAAGACTAAACAACTCAGGATTAAAATCAATAAATAGATACAAATCCATATCATGCGGCATCTCCCTCCAATTCTCCCAGGAATAGTGATGAAGAACGCAATCAGGTCGATTGCGAATCGTCTCATCCCAATGACTATGGTGTGTGCTGAAAACAGGCAGCTGTGGGCCACCGGCGTAGTTATAACCCCAGATAGTAGCAATGTGAATTTTGTCTTTCATGTGATTCCTTATGTTGGATTATCGAACAATGGTCCGATGTCAGGCGTTTCTTCAGATACGTGTAAGGTGGGCACCTCAAAAGCAAGGTGTGTCCCTGCTCCATGTTGTGTATCTATTCTGAGTGATCCATCTAGTGGAATATCCACCTGGGACCACAGTGGGAATTCTTGACCATTAATTGTGACTGGTTTGATGTTGTCTACCAGTGCAGTTTCTATGGCTATAACACGAGTGGTAAATCTATTAAAACGCTTGTCTAGTGACCATAAAGCCCAGGAACCGCCATGCATATAAATTGCATCTGTTATGTATCTACCTTGACTTCTACTGGGAAGGGCTTGCCAGGGAGAGTTAAAGCTGTAAGTATCATGCTCCATAAGACCATAGCTAACATGTTTTCGTTGAGGTTCTATTTGTTTCAGAGATAATTGCTTGGGCATGTTTTTGATAGAGTGATTCACTAATGACCGGAAACCTTCTGGTCTAACCCGCATTCCCTGAAGGTGAGCCCCTTTTTGGCGTAAAACCCAATCCCACAGTTCTGGGATAGTCTCTGCTCCGTTTATCACGCATTTAATATTGTTGATGTATTGCAAA
>Ga0315277_10003357_pt1 | contig 21718 bp, 16 predicted proteins | sample YL17G05_15_MG_FD_203695 | JGI IMG/M metagenome (GOLD analysis project Ga0315277, IMG submission 203695) | Sediment microbial communities from Yellowstone Lake, YNP, Wyoming, USA - YL17G05_15 | ecosystem: Environmental > Aquatic > Freshwater > Lake > Sediment | place: USA: Wyoming | collected...
AACAGCGATTGGGCGATCTACATCCGGACACGCAGGCGATTCTACGCCGGCTCGTCAGACTCTATGACGCCTGGGGCAAGGCTCAGGAAGCCGAGAAGTGGCGCGCGAAGCTTCCCACCTTTCGAACGGTTCCCACGGAGAATCTGGAGTTGCTTGAAGGCATGCAGGCCTGTGCGGAGAATATGAAGAAGATTCATGCGGCGATCCGGAAATACCGGGTGGACAAAGGCAAGCCGCCGGACTGGCTCTCGGACCTTGTCCCGGACTACCTGACGGCCGACACCCTGTTCTGTCCAAACGATGAAACGCACAAAGCGCAGTTTTCACTGGACCCGAAATTGCCGTGCAGCTATTCGTGGCAGTTTTCGCCGGGGCCGATTCCCGAGGGCTGGGACCCCACGGGCAAAATCTCTTTTCGGCAATGGAGGACTCAGCAGTCAAGACTCTTCGGCGATATCGTGCCGATTGTCCGCTGTCACTATCACGGCGATGACAAGGTCCTCAGCCTATCCACCGGGGGACAGATCTTCTGGGCTCCGGTGGCTTGGGAGTTCATGTTCCGGCCCGGTTATCGCTTCGGCGACGAGCGAAACCCCTCGCTCCTGGAGCAGGCCAAGGCGGCCGGCGTGCCCCAGGACGTCAACCAACCCTGACCTATTGAGCCTCTATCGCATGTGAGTCCTGATCTCGCCCCGCCGGTCGCCGCGGTGCCGCGCGCGGCGGAACATAGCGCTCAGCAGAACTGCACCGATGATGAGGGCGGATCTCGCCCATCGGCCATCATCTGTCGTTGCCTCGGATTCATGCCGTCCTTTCAGCGATCCACTTTGCCGCCGGTTATTTTCGTCACCTCGAATCCTTCTGTCGCGTTTCGGGCATCCTGAGCAGCCCCATCCTCTGTGCGCGCCATTCGGACTGCGGCTCCGACGATACGATTTGGTGGCCGATGAGGAGCTTTACCTGGTTCCGGCCAAGCCGTTTTTCCTGCTCATGCCTTGACGAGAGGGGCGGCCGGGAGTATGCTGACATGCTGCCTGCTGCTCGGATGGGAGACGGGTCTCCTTCCTCTGCGCAGTTCGTATGGGCGCCGGCGTACACGGATTTCAGGGGTGTCAGCGATGTCAGAGCCGAAGATCAGGATTCAGGTGAATGTCTACGAGCACGGGACGGTGGTCGGGTCCGATGACGAGAACGGCGTGATGCTTGAATTTGACGACTTCGTGCGGGCCATCCAGGGGCTGGTCGGCTGGGCCGCCGCGCTGCTCACGGAAACCAACGACGAGAGCGAGAAGGAAATCGGCTCGGCCATGCTCGTCGCCGCTCTTCATGAGTGGACCTTCGCCGAGCACGAAGGGGAAGACATGACCTCGGACGAGGACAGTTTTGAGCAGGAGGAAGACGAGAACTCCCCTCCGTCGCCAAACTGATAGAGGGTCACCTTCGCTCCGCTGTCCCGGTCACAATGTGTGACGGGCATTTTTCTCCTTGACTTTGCGTCAATGCCCGCCCATAATCAAGATGCTTTTTCATTTGGCCCCTGCTTTCTACTCCCACCACCTCCTCAAAAGCAGGGGTATTCCAACGCTATTCGACGGCAAACTCCTTCTTGCGCGTGTTCATCTGGGCCTTGAGGCGGGCAACGATCGAGGAATGCATCTGGGAGACGCGGGACTCCGACAGGTCGAGCGTGGCCCCGATCTCCTTCATCGTCATTTCCTCGTAGTAGTACAGGACGATGATGAGCCGCTCGGCGCGGGTCAGTCCCTTGGTCAGGAGATTCTTGAGGTCACGCTTCTGTGCTTCAAGCAGAGGGTCCTCGCTCCGGTGGTCGCGGATCACGTCGATCTCATAGACATCCTTTTCTCCCTCGGTGTCGCCGCACTTGGTATTGAGGGACACGAGGCTGGCGGCGTTGGCATCCCGCTGAAGCCGGCCAAACTCCTCGATGTCCATATTCAACTCATCGGCCAGCTCACACTCGTCGGGCTTGCGGCCGAGGTGCATCTCCAGCGAATGCGTCGCCTTGGCCAACTGGTGCGCCCTCGCACGAACCAGCCGCGGCACCCAGTCCATGCTCCGCAGCTCGTCGAGAATCGACCCCTTGATCCGCGGGGCGCAGTACGTCTCGAACTTGACGCCGCGCGCCGGATCATAGGCGTCGATGGCGTCCATCAGGCCGAACGTGCCCGCGCTGATCAGGTCGTCGAGCTCGACCTTGTCGGGCAGCTTGTTGTGCAGCCGTTCTGCCGCGTACTTGACCAGATCCCGGTAATGCTCCAGCAGCAGATTGCGGTAGTAATCGTCGTGAGTCTTGTGGAACGACTCCCAGATACCGTCAATCGTCAGCTTCTCATCCATCTTGCTCGTCTGTTCTGCCTTCACTCGTTGCCTCCGTCACCGTCTGCAACTCTGATCCATTTCCATACGCAGGACCTTGCCCTGATCTGCTACTCGTAACATCACCGGCCTCCAGACGAGTCACGTGGCTATGTACAGAATGCCACATAACCAATTATCGGCCCGTTCAGGACCGACTTTAGTTAAGCCATCGAACCACCTTTCGGAAGAACCCGCCGTGCGCGGCCTTCCTGGCGCAGTGAATCTCGCTGAGCCTGGACGCCATCAGCGTCAGGGAAGAGCTGACTCGCGACCTCGGATAGGCCAGAATCACGGGTTTTCGGGACCGTACGGCCATGCACAGCCGCTCATCCTTCGGCAGGACAGCCGCGAAATAGAGGTCCTTCTGGAGGAATCGGCGGGCGGCATAGGCGATCCTTGCGTACGCCCGCTTGCCTTCCTCCACATTGTTGGCCATATTGATGACAATGCTTATCGGTCCCTGGTACCCCTTGCGAACCAGGACCTTGATCATGCCGTAGGCATCGGCCATCGCGGTGGCCTCCGGCGTCGCGACAACCAGGACGTGATCGGAGGCCAGACAGAAATTGACGACCGAGCTCGAGATTCCCGCGCCGGTATCTACAACGATGGTGTCCGTTTCCTGCTGGAGTCTGGACAGATGCCGGAGAAGGCGGTGCTGCTCGTCTTCACTGATGTTGGCAAGCTTGTCGAGGCCGGAGCCGCCGCAGATGACGCGAACGCCCGCCGGGCCGCACTGAACCACGTCCTCCATGCCCTTGTCGCCGCTGATCACGTGCGAGATGTTGTATCGACTGCGAATATCCATCAAGAGATCCACATTGCCCAGCGAAAGATCCGCGTCAAGCAAGAGCACTCGCTCCTTCAGATTGGCGAGACAAATCGCCAGGTTGGCGGCGATGTTCGTCTTGCCGACGCCCCCTTTGCCGCTGGTCACGGCGATGACTCTCGCCAAGGGGGCTGCGTCGCGTGACAGATGCAAATTAAGAGCCTGATCTCCCATGGTCATAGCGATGTGGCACCTCACTCCGTTGATCCGGGTCGTGATGGAGGATTGTCCAGGAAGACGCCACTCGGCATCACCTTGTTGACATTGACGTGGGGCAGATTGCCGCTCACTTCGACATTCTGCCGGATCAGTTGCTCAGCCACCATGCGATTAAGCGTGTTCTCCAGCAACCTGTCGATCTGCAGCTCCAGATACTCGTCAGGATCGCTGTCGAGTAGCGTCTTGGCATACTCGTCGACCACCGGACGTATGTGCATGACGCCGTTGGGCCCGAATCGGATGTGCAATGTGTCCTGGAAGAGCAAGCGATGATTTTGCAGGTGCTCGGTCACGGCGCTGTCGAGTACTTCGGCAAACTCGAGAACAGGCAGGTCCTGCGGGACGTACCCGGCCGCATGCAAATTGTGAATGTTCCCGTGAAGTATGCTGCGACGCAGGTCCGTGAACCCGATGATCTTCACGAGGACCTCACCAATGTTGTCCTGAACGAGTGGTGGCAAATCCATGCATGTCCCCTCAAGTGCAGCAGCGCATCCTATGCGCGAGCCGCCAGAACATTAGGGCCGGATGATCTGCCGGTCCGTGCTTGATTCACACATATCCAGGGGAAGGGGATGTAGACGGCGGAAGGACCGCTTTGATCGTATCCCCATGTCGTGACGCGTCGGATCCGTCGCATCGCAAGCGACGGCGGTGGGGCGGGCGGACCGGAGTCGGACCGGCGATTGCCGTACTCTTGGGAGGAAAGATCATCGTTGTGCTGATCGCACATCGACAGGGACGTCGGCGAGCAGGACTCAACCCCCTGGGCACGATACTGCGCCCATGCCTGCTCCAGGCCGGCGGCCGGGCTTGGCAAACCGAACGGAAGAGAACAAAAACCACCCGTCAAAAGCGAAGCCGTGTACATCATCCTTGATCCTTTCGGTCTTCCTTGAGTCTCCACACAAGGCCGGCAGTCCCCATCGCCGACGCTTGCGCGGCTGCGGTACTCTGTCACGCATTTTGCTCAGGTTGTTCTCAGCATCCATGTTCCTTTTCTATAGGGCGATCTCCTTCCGCATCCATGCGGTGCGAATCGCCCGCGATCTGCTGGTTGCCAGCGGACTCATCCCGTCCGTGCACCGAAGTCACGGAGGCAGTCTCCTCCTGCCGGAGAATCCGGCCGATCTCGATCAGGCTCTTTGTCTTCCTCAACTCGATGATTCGGGCAAGGCGGTCGAAGACGGATTCGTCGTAGAGCCGGTGCCCCCCCTCGGTCCATTCCGCCTCGCGGATGAGGCCCATAATGGTGTAGTTGTGAATCGTCTGGCGCGAGAAGGGGCTGTAGCGAACGAGCTCCCCGATGCGATAGCGTTTCGCAGGGACCCCCAAAATGGCATCTCCACGTTTCCATCTCATGCTCGCAGCTCAAATAAAGGTGTCGTACGAAGTCTGATAACATGGGACCACGAGGTTCTTCCACTGTACCTGGGCCATGCACGCGCAGGCGGAGTGGACTTGTGATGTCGCAGACGAGACCTCTGCGACATCGACGGCCATGACCGACACCTGCGTGTTCCAGCCATACACCGGTTCAAGGTTGAGAGACGCTCGAAAGTAAGCATGATCTCCCGCTCCGGAAGAGAGCCTCATGAAACGCAACTTGCGTCCCGGGCAACCCATCCACCCCGTGACGCGCCACGATTCGACGACACTGTGACAGTCGGCACATCTAACTGCAAGTTCTCAGAAGCCAAACGGCTTTTACGTTTTGCAAAATGTAAAATAGGTCTCCTACCGTGCGGTGTCAACAATTTTTTCGCGCGTTTTTGGAAAAAAGATTGAAGAATCTGTCCCTCGGTTGATTGCCGATCATCCGGCGCTGTCGGCGGTCGGCAGAAGGGCCCATAACTTCGTGCCTGTGCACAGGTTTGTGTTGAGATCGCTGGCTGCGGCCGCCAGGGGCAGGGGCTCTCGACTGCTTGGCTGGTTTTTTTCAGAATGGGTTTGACCAAATGGACGATAGAAGGCTGGTCAAGCGGTGTGCAAGCGTATCAATAGAGCAGACAACTGGCAGTATAGCGATGAGCCTTGACGATAGATCGGCAGATAATACACTGAATTCCCTCGGCAAGACCACTCTCCTGGAGCAGGTAACCCCTTTGGCCCGGCAGATCAACTGCCTGGATATCAATCGCGTGGCGGAAGTCTGTGTCCGCGAAATCCCGGTGATGGTCGGCACAAGGTTTGCCTCGCTGTACGTCCTGGATGAGGCCAACAGCATTCTGCATCTGATCGGCCACAATCACCCGTTCCCCATTAACAGGATCGTCTCATTGAGCCAGAGCCCTCCGTCGCCGATGGTGATGGCGATCAAGAGCAAGGAGTTGATCCTGACCGGCAACATCGATACCCACACGAAGCCGGTGATCCGGCGGTCGCAGCGGGCCTTTGCCGAGAATTACGAAACCACGAATTGTGCCATCGTTCCCCTGATTTGTCAGGAGCGGGTGGTCGGCGTGCTGAATCTGGCGGATAAGACGGGTTCGGGTGCTTTCACCCGGGAGGATATCTCGCTGATCGAGCTGTTCGGCCAACTGATCGGCGCATCGATCGGGAACATTCGGCTGTTCGAGAAAGTGCAGCATCAGGCCTCCTGTGACGGCCTGACCGGTTTGATGAACCACAAGACTTTCTACGAGGTGCTGGAGAAGGAAGTGTGGCGGTCGCGTCGGTACGGCGGAATGATTTCGTTGATCATGGCCGACATCGACAACTTGAAGATGCTCAACGACACCTACGGCCATCGAGCCGGCGACAAGGTCATCAAGGAAGTGAGCCGGCATATCCGGGATAGCATTCGCCAGATCGATCTGCCGGCCCGGTACGGCGGAGATGAATTCGCCGTGATCCTGCCCAACACGACGCTGGAGGCGGCGATCGTCGTCTCCGAGCGGATCGTGGAGGCGGTCTCCGGAGCGCCGGTCGTCTGGCAGCGGACCCAGATACCGCTGTCGATCAGCATCGGAGTAGGCCAGTACGGCCCCGAGTTGAGCCCGGAGGATATCACCAGCAGGTCGGACCGAGCCTTGTATAGCGCCAAGCAGTCGGGCAAGAACACGGTGCGGGTGTATGTGCAGGCCCAGGGCCAGGAAGTCAACCAGTCATAAACTGCCGAAATCTCCAAATTTGTCCAGACTTCCCACTCTCCCGGCGCCGGGGTGCCGAGTCGATCAAATCCTCGTCGCAAACAAATACTGCGGCCACCCTAACGCGGCGGATAGAGTTGGAGGATGCGTGGATCGGTTGCGGTGGCGCAGTTCGGAGTTCCGCCTTCAGGCGACCCGCACCGCGGAAACGCGGAACTGATATGATGCCCGTAGTGAATACCCGCCGAGCGGAGTGGCCCCTGCCCGGGCCAGACGCAGCGAGGTGGGGATTCGCTGCGGCGGCAGATGAGGATAGAATGTTTCATCGACACAAGAACGTTGCCACGGGTTCACGGTCAACGTGGAACGTCCGCACGACGGACATTTGGAGAACACCGGTTCCCATGGCAAGCCTGCCCAGAGGTCTGAGAGAACAGCACCCTGCGAGGGTCAATATCAGTTCGATCGCGTGCAGGCAGCAGCGTTCGCAGCAGATAAATCGTAAATTGGGGGGTATGGTCATGGAAAGACAAACAACATTGAAGCTGACAGGCTGGGGCGGGTACGTGTGCTTCCTGGGGCTGGATTGGGCCAAAGACCACCACGCGGTGGTGACGCTGGCCCCGGATGGTGGGATTGTCCTGGACATGCAGATCGCGCATGACGCCGAGGGCTGGCAAAGCCTGCGCAAGAGGCTCATGGAGTTGGCCGGGGCCGACCTGTCGGTCGTGGCGGCCACCGTGGAGACGATCTCGGGACCGTGGGACTTCGTGATCCGCTTTCCCAGCCCGGCGGCCCTGGCCAAGGCGGGCAAGCGGGCCTGGGAAAAGTTCCTGCATACTCATCAGCTCTATCGCCCAAGCACGTACGCCAAACGTCTGGAGATCTTCGCCCGGGCCCAGCGGTTCTGTGGGACCGAGCCGGTGACCAAGGCCAAGAGTCTGCTTGGCGGTGTCTTTGGCCAAACAGCTCCGTGTGCTCCAGCAGCAACTGAACGACTATCGAGAACGCATCGAGCAGCTATTTCGGGAACACCCGGACCACGATCTGTTCGGTTCGTTGCCCGGCGCCGGGGCCATGCTGGCTCCGCGGCTGCTGAGCGAGTGCGGCCAGGACCGCCGGCGATTTAAGGACCATGAAGCTCTTCAATGCTACGGCGGGACCGCCCCGGTCAGCTTCCAGTCGGGCCAGATTCACGTCGTGCAGTTCCGGTGGGCCTGCAACCGGGACCTGCGGGCGGCGGTGCACCTGTGGGCCGATTGCAGCCGCAAGCAGTGCACCTGGGCCCAGGTCTACTACCAGCAAAAACGCAAGGAGGGCAAAAGCCACGCCTGTGCCATCCGCTTCCTGGGCCAGCGATGGCTCAAGATCCTCTGGAAACTGTGGCAGACCCGACAGCCCTATGACGAGCAGGTCCACACCCGTAACCAGGTCCGGCACGGCTCCTGGGTCCTGGCCTTGGAGACCGCGAAATGAAGTGGTAAAACCTCTGCGGAAAGAGTCAAAAATGCCCTTGCAACCACAGAGAACTTCTCCAAATGGACGAAACGAGCCACATCGCCGTACGATGATACCCCGTGTACACCGGCCATCACGGTAGAGCAGCCGCCGTACTATGTCGGTAGCTCATCGCCGCCGGTCGCTATCTTGCTTGCCCGGAAACGGAAACAGACCGCATCTCGAACACATTACCGAAGTTATTGGGACGATTCCGCGGCCGGCGCATCCTTGACAACCCCTGCGACTGCTGCTACAAGACTGGTCTGTTACGGTGGCTGGCGCCGGACTCGCCCGCAGTGCCCTTAGTGAATGGAATGGTTGTCATGTTAACTACGCTCGGAGCGAAAACGATCCAGGATGTGATCAACGCGGGTCAGTTCGGGCGATTTGCCTGGCGGGCGACGGCGACCTCCGCTCGCAGTTGTCTGAGGCGCCGGACCTATCCGCTCGTGTGGAACCAGATGTTCATCATTGGCGTCCGCAGCGTTCCGGTGATCATGATTACCGGGGCGTTTGTAGGGATGACCCTGGCCGTACAGGCATACGATCAGCTTGCCGGCATGGGTCTGGAGGAGCACCTCGGCGTCCTGATCAACATCTCCGTGGTGAAAGAACTGGGACCGGTTCTGGCGGCGGTCATGCTGGCCGGACGCATCGGCGGCGCCCTGACCGCAGAACTGGGCACAATGAACGTGACCGAGCAGATCGATGCGATCCGGAGCATGGGCACCGACCCGATCCGCTACCTGGTGGCGCCCCGGCTGCTGGCCAGCCTGCTGCTGACGCCTGTGCTGACCATTTTCGCCGATCTCATGGGCGTCGTCGGCGGCGCGCTCGTCAGTTTCCTGCAACTGGGGATCAACAGCAATGCGTACTGGGGCTTCAGCGCCTCGGCCGTCGAGCTCTGGGATGTCTCCATCGGCGTCGCCAAGGCCTTCTTCTTCGGCGGCGCCATCGCCGTCATAAGCTGCTACAAGGGCTTCACCTGCAGAGAAGGGGCCCAGGGCGTGGGGCAGGCGTGCACGGACGCATTTGTCGCCAGTTTCATCTCCATCCTGGCCCTGGATTTTGCACTGGCGGTGATTTCCAAGAATATTTATGAGATCTTCTGGCCGCTCAAGGGCTTGGTGGGTTGAGCCATGAACTCGTCGGATTTGAATTGCCTCCGGGACTCTGAGCATTGGCTGAGCAATACATGACGGACGACGGCAACCACGAACACGAGAACAATCGGACAGAGCCGGTAATCGAGGTCAGGAATCTGACCAAGAGGTTCGGCGAGAAGCTGGTCCTCAACAACGTCTCGCTGTCGCTGGAGAAGGGCAAGACCACCGTCGTGATCGGGCCAAGCGGGTGCGGCAAGACCGTTCTGATCAAGCATTTCATCGTCCTGGTGAGGTCGTCCGAGGGCGAGGTGTACTTCAAGAACCAGCGGATCGACCACCTGAGCGAACGTGAGTTGAACGACGTGCGTATGCACTTTGGCTACCTGTTCCAGGAAGGGGCGCTTTTTGACAGCATGACCGTCGCGGAGAACATTATGTTCCCGATACGGCAGCACTACACGGTGAAGAGCTGGCACGAGGTCGAGGATGTTGTCAAGTCCAAGCTGGCGATGGTGGGTTTGGACGGTTTCCAGAACTATTATCCGGCCCGGCTCTCCGGCGGCCAGCGCAAGAGGGTGGCCCTGGCTCGGGCGATTGCCTTGAATCCCGAGATCATCCTGTACGATGAGCCGACGACGGGTCTGGATCCCATCCGGGCGGACATCATCAACGAGCTGATTCTGAAGCTCGAACGGGAGCTGGGCGTAACGACCGTGGTCGTAACGCACGACATGAAAAGCGCCTACAAGGTCGGGGACCGGATCGTCATGCTGCACAACGGCAGGATCATCGCCGACGGGGATGCCGACTATATCCGCAACCATCCCCATCCGGTGGTGCAGCAGTTCATCAACGGCCAAGTCGGCGAGGATGATCTCGCCGTGCTGCGGATGACGGGATCTGTGGCGCCGTCGCAATTCCTGCCGAGGGATTTCGAGCAGTAGAGAGGTGGAGGCCGCTTGCCTGGGCCGGCGCCGGGATAAGCATATATATCAATGATGCAAAAGCAGCCATCACAAATTGCCGCCGATCTGACGAAGCTCGTCCGGGGTGACGTTTTCGCGGATATCATCCACCGCGTCGCCTTCAGCACGGATGCGAGCAGCTACCGGATCGTGCCGCAGTGTGTTGTGGCGCCTCACGACCTGCGGGACATCCTCGCCATCGTCCAATATGCGGGCGACCAGGGTCTGCCCGTGGTGGCGCGCGGTGCGGGCAGCGGGCTTGCCGGGGAGTCGTTGTGCAGCGGGATTGTCCTCGACATGACTCGCTATATGAAGCGGATCATTCGGATCGATGCGGATACGGTGATCTGTGAGCCGGGAGTGGTGCTGGATGATCTGAACAAGCGGCTGGCGGAGGTCGGCCGCAAGATCGGGCCCGACCCGTCCAGCGGAAACCGGGCGACCATCGGAGGCGTCGTGGCAAACAACTCCACGGGCGCTCATTCGCTTCAATACGGGCATATCGCCGCGTACGTCGAGAGCGTCGATGTCGTGCTGTCCGCGGGCGGGGCCGCCACATTCCACAACGGCATCGATGTCGGGCAGGCCCGCGGTGACAGGGCTGGCTCGCTGGCCCGGGAGTGCTGGTCGCTTCTGACGGTGAACAAAGCCGTGATCGATAAGGCCCTGCCGGCGACCAAACGCAATCGCTGCGGCTATAACATCTGGGGAATCTGCCGTGACAGCACGATAGACCTCGCACGTCTTATGGCAGCCTCGGAAGGGACCCTGGCGATCCTTACCGGCATCACGCTGGCGACCGTGCCTCTGCCGGCGGCCAAAGGGCTTCTCCAACTGGAGTTCGACTCGCTCGACAGCATGGCCCGTGCGGTCCCGACGATTGTCCGGACCGGCGCATCGGCGTGCGAGATGATGGATCAGTCGCTCATCCAGATGGCGATCGATCAGCTTCCGCAGTACCGGGACATCCTGCCGGCCGGTGCGGCTGCCGTGCTCCTCGTCGAGCACGTGGCCGACTCCGAGGCCCAGGTCCGCGAGAAGATCGCAGCAACCGATCTGGCGGTCGGCGCTGGGGCCACCGGCCGCACGGTGATCATGGAGCCGAAGGCGCAGGCCCGCGTCTGGAAGTCGCGCAAGGATGCCGGGCCGTTGCTCTATCGCAAGCGCAACCGCAGACACCCGGCGGAGTTCATGGAAGATGTCAGCGTCGATCACACCCGCCTGGCGGATTACCTCGCCGGCCTCGGGGACATTTCGAGCAAGCACGACATCACGATGTCCTTCTTCGGCCACGCGGGCGATGGCGAGTTGCACGTTCGCCCCTACATCGATCTGAGCGATCCTGCCGACAGGCGGAAGATGCTGGCCATCGCCGAGGACGTGTACGCGCTGGCCTGGTCGCTCGGCGGCACGATCAGCGGCGAGCATGCGGTCGGCCTGATTCGCGCCGGTTTCGTCCGCCGCCAGTACGGGGACGAGTACTACGAGATTCTCAAGAAGATCAAGAGCCTGTTCGATCCGGCGAACCTGATGAATCCCGGCAAAATCCTCAATGAGGACCCGGACGTGATGTTCAAGAACCTCCGCCGCGAGCATCCGATTGTGCCCGCACGGGCAAAATCGCAATTGCTCTTCAGAGAGAATGAGCTGGAGCTGGAGTTCGAGCAGTGTTATGGGTGCGGACTGTGCCTCGGGAGAGAGCCGGCGCTTCGCATGTGCCCGGTGTTCCGGGCGATGGGCGAGGAGCTGGGCAGCTCGCGGGCCAAGGCCAACCTGCTCCAGTACTGGGCGACGGGCCAGTTCGAGGAGAAGGATTTCGAGTCGCCGGAGTTCCGCAAGTTCCTCGATCTGTGCGTGAACTGCAAGATGTGCGAGCGGGACTGTCCCTCCGGCGTGAGCGTCTCCATGCTGATGACTGCGGCCCGCGCCGAGTATGTCAGGCGCAAAGGACTTCGGCGGGCGGAATCCGTTCTGAGCCGTAACCGCTATCTCAGTTGGATGGGCAGTTTGTTTGCACCTGTCTCCAATGCGTTGATGCGGCTGTCCGCGTCGCAATGGCTGCTGGAGAGGCTTGCAGGCATCGACCAGCGGCGCTCCATGCCCACATTCAGCCGGGGATCGTTCCTGCGTGCCGCCCGCAAGCGCCTGGCGGCAGCCGGACCGGTTGCCGAGCCCGTGGACAAAGTGGCGTACTTCGTCGATACCTATGCCAACTACAACGATCACGCGCTCGGCTTCGCCGTCATCGATGTCCTTCGGCACAACGGTGTAGAAGTCATCCTGCCGCAGCAGCGACCGGCTCCGCTGCCCGCGATCATCTACGGCAATGTCAAGGCCGCCCGCCGGGACCTCGCGTACGATGTGAGACATCTCGCAGAGGCAGTGCGCGGCGGCTGCAAGATCGTCTGCTCCGAGCCCAGCGCCGCCGTGTGCCTGAGAGAGGAATTGCGTCACTACGTGGCTGGTGAGGACGCGTCGCTCGTCTCGCAAAACACGGTGGAGCTGATGAATTACCTCCAGGAGTTGCGCACTCGCGGCAAGCTCCGGCCTGCCCAGCAAACGATCGAGGACAAGTTTGCGTATCATCTGCCGTGCCATCTCTGCGCGGTTGGCGATGAGACGGCGACGCTGCGCCTATTGCAGGAACATTTCAAGGTGGATGTCACGGACCTTCGCGCGGGCTGCTGCGGCCTGTCCGGCACGTTCGGAATGCAGGCCAAGAACTACGACCTGTCGTCACGGATTTCCGAGAGTCTCCGCACCGCCCTGAAAGCATCGCCGACCCAGAACGTCATCACGGAATGCGCCGCATGCAAGATGCAGATCGAGCACATCTCGCCCGCCACCGCCACCCACCCGATCAAGCTCATCGCCCGCAGCTACGGACTCTAACGCGAGCGGGTTCCGCGCCTGTGCAGCCTGGCAGTGCAGGTTGATTCGATCGAAACACCGAAAGAGTCACGCGTATCTGACTTCCACCTCGAGAGCGTGGCCGAACCACTTTTCGGCTTCTTGGCAGTAGGTGGCGACATTCGTTTTGAAGAAGGGGAACTTCTGCGCCTGGATCTTGCCGATCACATAGTAGCCGACGGCCATTATTGCGGCGTGGCTGGCGTTCGACGGCAGGGGGATATAGAGTCTCCGCTGCGGCTCGCCCCACCAGTCGTTCTCCACCCCGAAGGAGATGAACAGCTCCGTATCGTAAGAGACGAGCGTTGTGGCGTGCATGGCCTGTGCCTTCGTAAAGACGTCCCTTGCGACGCGCCTGCCGAAAAGTTCGACGAACTTGGTGCTCAGCATGGGCCGAATCAGGTCGAGCGGCTCGGGCACGAGGAGGAAGTAGGCGTCAAAGCTGCCTACGGGCGTACCGAACTCGCGTACGGCCGGATCGACGACTTTCCTGATGTGTTCGAGAATGGCCTTCGGGTCTTCCCGCGTCTTCGAGAGAATCATCCCCATGTACGTCGAGGTGTTGTACGTATAGGGCTCAGGATTCCACGGGAACTCAATCATCTCATCGACATCCTTTTTCGCCTGTGCCTTCTTGTTGCAGGTCAGAAGCAGAATCGGGATGGTTTTGCCCCGCGAGCGAAGGAATTCCGCGATGATCGGCGCGTGCTTTCCGCCGGAGGCGGACACAATCACCACGGCATCGATATTCGGAACCACCTCCAGGCTGATTTTGTACGTGCTCTCATCGGCGAACACAGCGTCGGTATCGGCAAACATGATCCTGCCGGTGGCGGCCGCGTTTCCGCTGCCTACGACCAGTGGATGCGCAAAACGGGGGAAATCAAGCTTCCGCAGCCTCGTTTTCGGATTGGCAAAAAGCTCAAGGGCGTTTATGACGCACTGGTCCAGATCGATCAGTTTCTTGGGATCAACGTTGCTCATCGATTCTCCCTTCTGAATTTGCTATTTTCGATTTACGATTTACAATTGATGATGATAAACGGTCAATCGTAAATCGTAAATGGCAAATCACAGATCCGAAGGATTTGTCCGATGGAGTCTACGGAGCTATTCAAGGAAGCCGTGTTGTGGGATTCGGCAGAGGGCCGGCGGGTCCGCTGCCATCTGTGCAATTTCCGATGCCTGATTGCCGAGGGAAAGCTCGGGCATTGCCACGTGCGAAAGAATATCGACGGCAAACTGTACTCGCTGAACTACGGCAAGATTTGTGCCGCGAACCCGGACCCGATCGAGAAGAAGCCCCTTTTCCATTTTCAGCCGGGCAGCCGAAGCTTCTCCATCGCCGCCGTCGGCTGCAATTTCCGGTGTGAGTTCTGCCAGAACTGGCAAATCAGCCAAGCGGCTCTTGAGACCGGGCGGATCGATGGCGAGGATACTTCGTCGGAGCAGGTCGTCGCCGCGGCGCTTCGAACGGGATGCAAGAGCATCGCCTATACGTACACTGAGCCGACGATCTTCATGGAGTTCTGCAACGATTGCGCCCGTCCGGCGAAAGAGAAGGGGCTTGCCAACGTCTTCGTCAGTAACGGCTACATGACCCGCGAGGCCATTGACTTCGCCATCGATTGGCTCGACGCGATCAACGTGGACCTCAAGGCGTTTACCGATGATTATTACAGGAAGCTGTGCGGCTCGCGGCTCCAGCCGGTGATGGACTCGATTGCCTACATCGCCAAGCAGACGAGGATCTGGATCGAGATCACGACGCTGCTGCTGCCTGGCCAGAACGATTCCGAGGAGGAGCTGAAGAAGCTGGCCGACTGGCTGGTGGCCGAGGCCGGCCCGGATGTCCCCTGGCACGTCAGCCGGTTCTATCCGCAGTACAAGTACACCGATTCCGTCCCGACGCCGCTGGAGTCGATGCAGCGGGCGGAGGCGATCGGCAAGGCCGCCGGCCTGCACTACGTGTATCTCGGCAATGTGTCCGACACAAAGTCGGAAAACACGTACTGCTACAGTTGCGGCCGGATTCTGGTCGAGCGGCGGGGCTACTGGATCGTCGCGAATCACATCACAGATTCCAAGTGCCCGCAATGTGGCACGTGGATCGCGGGCGTCGGGTGGTGAGCGGGCATGAGAATCGTTGCAGACGCTAATATCCCATTCGTTCGCGAGTGTTTCTCGCCGGCGGGCGACGTGGAAGTCTTGAGCGGGCGTGACATCACACCGGCGGTAGTTGCACAGGCGGACGGCTTGCTCGTCCGCAGCATCACGCCGGTCAATGAGAAGCTGCTCGCCGGCAGCCGTGTGCGCTTCGTTGCTACCGCTACCATCGGATTCGATCATGTTGACCGGCTGTACCTCGAACGGAACAATATCGGCTTCGCGTCCGCCCCCGGCTCGAACGCCAATTCCGCCGCCGAGTATATCATCGCCGCCTTACTGGAGGTGGCGCGGGGACGTGGTCTGCGACTGGAGGGCATGTCCATCGGTGTCGTCGGGGTCGGCAACGTGGGCAGCCGGGTCGTACGCAAGTGCGAGGCCCTGGGCATGCGCGTGTTCCAGAACGATCCGCCGCTTCAGCGACAGACCGGTGATCCGAAGTACGTACCCATCGAGACCCTGTACGGCTGTGACTTCATCACGCTGCATACCCCGCTGTCGTGTGAGGGTGTCGACAAGACCTTTCACCTCGCCGGCGACGCGTTCTTCTCCTCACTGAAGCAGGGGGGGGTCTTTCTGAACGCCTCGCGCGGGGCCGTTACGGATACGCGGGCCCTGAAGGCGGCCCTGCGTGCGGGTTGTCTGCGGGCGGCGGTGCTCGACGTCTGGGAGGGCGAGCCGTGCATCGATACGGAGTTACTGGCGATGGTCGATCTCGGCACGCCGCACATCGCCGGCTACTCGTACGACGGCAAAGTCGCAGGAACAATTATGATCTATCGAGCGTTCTGCAAGTACTTCGGCCTGCCGGCGAAGTTCGATGCGAGCAATTTTCTGCCGCCGCCGGACGTGCCGCGACTGGAAATGCGTACGGGAGATGCCGCAGACGAGGAGCTGCTCGCCCGCGCCGTAGCGCAGATCTACAGCATACGGCGAGATGACCGGGGCCTGCGGCGGATCGCGGACCAGCCGCGGGAGGAGCAGGGCCGCTTCTTCGACTCGCTGCGGAAGAACTATCCGATTCGCCGGGAGTTCCACAACACGACGGTCGTGCTAAATCCAAGTCGAGAATCATTGGCCCGCAAGCTGAGGGGCATCGGTTTCAACGTGGAAGGAGATGGGTAGCATGGCGATGAATGAAGGTACCATCCTCCAGTGGCCGAAGGGCCGCCTGGATTTCTCGTCGGGCTGCCTGATCATGGGCATTCTGAATGTCACGCCGGACTCGTTCAGCGACGGCGGGCAGTTTCTCGATTTCCACGCGGCGGTCGAGCACGGCCGGGAGATGGTCAGCCAGGGCGCCGCGATCATCGACATCGGGGGCGAATCGACCCGGCCGGGCTCCGACCCGGTCAGTCCGGCCGAGCAGATCGGACGCGTGGTGCCTGTCATCGAAGCGCTTGCGGCCGGCGCGAATGTCCCCATCAGCATTGACACGCACGACCCGGAGGTGGCCCGGGCCGCACTGGAGGTGGGGGCCTCCATCGTCAACGACATCACGGCGCTGGCCGACGAGCGAATGGCGGAGCTCGTCGCCGAACAGCAGGTCCCGGTGGTCCTGATGCACATGCAGGGGACGCCGGCCACCATGCAGGTCGAGCCCCGCTATCAGGACGTGGTGACGGAGGTCCGCGATTTCCTCCTCCAGCGTGCCATAAAGGCCGTGAGCTTCGGCATTCCGAAGAAACGCATCTTCATCGACCCGGGCATCGGGTTCGGAAAGCTGCCGCATCACAACCTGCTTCTTCTAAAGCATCTCGACGCGCTGACGGCCACCGGCTATCGGGTCCTGGTCGGCCCCAGCCGCAAGGCGTTCATCGGAAAGATCACCGGCCGGGACAAGCCCGCCGAGCGCGTCTTCGGAACCGCCGCGACAGTCGGTCTGTGTGCTGCCGCAGGCGTCTCCATCGTCCGTGTCCACGACGTGCGCGAAATGCTCGACGTCGTCAAAGTGGCCCAGGCGATCCGCCAGGCGTGATAAGGATCATAGTTGCCCTATTCCGCGCACCTGTCATCATGCCTTGGGTGGCAGCGGCAAGCGCCGACTTGCCGATGGCTTCTTGTCCATCCACCATCGGCAAAGGCTTCGGCCTCGCCGCTGCCACCCGGCATTGAATCAGTATCCTGATGCCTCGGATCAGTTGGTCCCGGCCGGTTTGACGACCCAGATGTCGTCAATGTAGACCGTGCCCATGCCGCCGGGGGTGGCGCCACCGCGAGTGCCGACGCCGATGGACATGCTCTTGATCTTCGTCGGAGCGACCTTACTGAAGCGGCTCAGCGGAATCTTCCATTCGAGCCACGTGCTCGAGGTCACCGCCGCAGCATCATCATGATTGACGGTGGCGCTGTTGCCGAGGCTGTCCTCCAGCACGACGTACAGCGGGCCTGCCTCATTGGTGGCATTGCCCTGGACGTATAGCACCAGGGTGTTGACGCCGTTGACCGTCCAGTCCTGCGGCGCCGTCCAGGTCCGCTGCGCTTCTGAGTAGCGCGGCGCATCCGTGTTGTTGTAAGACATCGGCATGGCCTGTCGCCCGCCATGGACAACCTTCAACTCGACCCATGGCGCGTCGTTCGTCCCAACGAGAGCCCCGGAGCCGTTACCGGCCTTGCCGGGCTCGGGCTGAGTGTACCCGCCGCCGTCGATCCAAGTTTGGAAGACGCGCTGGAAATTCGCCCAGTCGTCCGTGTAGCTCTCGAAATCGTCCACGATGACGAAATTGGCGGTAGTGAAGCTCCATACGGCTCCCTTCCACGGGCCTTCCGGATTGGCGGCGTTGACCTCATCGACCCGCCAGTAGTAGGTCTTGTTCCACTCGAGGGTTCCCGGATCGAAGGTGACATCGTCGAGGGCCTGGCTGCCTTGATAGATATCGGCCGTCGCTGTATTCGCATCGGCGACGGCATTCGGATCGGCGCCGAAATACACGTCGTGCAGCGCGGCCATGTCCCCGGCAGTCCACCGAAGAATCGGTGTCTGGCTTGCATCCACAGCACCAATAGACGGGCTGGGACTCCGGGCCCATCGCGGCAGTCGGAATGCACCTTGCGGAATGATCTGCTTTGGCTGATAGGGACTGAGCCAGGATGGAGTGCTCCAATACAGGATCGCGCGGGCATCGCCGGTATTCTCGTAGAACTCCATGACTACGCTGTATTTCTGTCCTCCGATAAGGTCAATGCTTCCGATCCATTCGACGCCTCCCTGTTCACCTATCCAGCGGTCAACTAGCAGTTTGTCATTCACCCAAAGGCGCACATTGTCATCGCAACTAGTGGTGAAAGTCCACTCTGCGGTGAATGGCACCTCCAACTCGCCGGTCCACCGGGCAGAGAAGTCATCGCCACCGACTTTCGCATCTGGCGTGCCGGAGGCCCAGTTGAAGTTGATCCCGGGGTCCTTGCGGGTCAGCACAAGAGTTTTGAAGTCCCCCTTGTAGTATTCCCCTTTGACGCCGCTGTCGGCACTCCTGGTCGTGAAGCTCCAGACGTTGCCCTTATGAGTCGTTGTGCCGTCGAACTCATCGACCCGCCAGTAATACACCTTCTCGAATTCAAGGGCGCCGGGAGGATCGAAGGTTGCCTGGGCCTGGGGTATCCCCGCGGTAGCATTATTCACGTCCGCAAAGTTCTCACCGAAGTATACATTGTGGTAAACGGCACGCGAACCGGGGCTCCAGCTAAGAGTGGCGTTGGGGTCGACCCACTTGCCGCCATCGGACGGGTTGGGGCTCCAAGCTGTCGGAGGACGAAGCAGGAAACTCCAGACATCGCCCTTCCACGGGCTGCAGGGATCGGCCGGATTCACCCCGTCGATCCGCCAGTAATAGGTTGTGCCCCAGACAAGATCGGTCACTGTGAACCGGGCTTCTGTCTGGTTGCCCTTGAATGTGTCACCGGCGCCGCTGTTCACGTCCTCGAAATTCGTGCCAAAGTACACGTTGTTGGAGGCGGCCTTGGCTCCTGGCAGCCACAGAAGGTCCGTGGCCGTGGTCTCAAGTTCCGTGCCATTTCCCGGCTTGGGATGAGAGGCCTTCTCTGACGGTAGTGCCTCAGAGTCAAGCAAAGCATTTACCTCATCCTTCGATAGCGCCCGTGTGAACAAATAGAGCTCGTCCATGATGCCGGTGAACGGCCTTGCGTTGTCGATATTGTATCCCACGCGAGCCCCCGTCCCCCAATCGGCGATAAGTTGACCAGGAGTCACAGATACCATTCCATTTGCAGGTATTTCCCCATCGATATACAGGATCATTTTGCCGGTTGCACTATCGTATGTTCCTGCATAATGGATCCATTCATCCCACCCATGTGTACCTGCCACTACGTTGTAGATCGTAGCGTTGTCCGGAGTGCGGAGTAGCCATCGGAAGTTGCCGCCATCGTTGATCTGAGGGTGAACGACCCATACGTTCTTAGCCGATCTGCAACTGATGATGGCGTGATCCTTGCCTGTCTTGCGGCATTTCACCCAGGCGGCAAGTGTAATCGCAGACCTTGGAATATCTGAGGCAGGATAATGCGGGCTGTCCAAATCGAGATAACTGTACTTCGTCGGTCCCCACTCACCCAGGAATTCCGCCGCTCCGAACCACTTGATGCCGCTGGGAACTCCGGAGACGTCGCCGCACACGGTGCCATTGTGGCCCTTCCCCGATTCGTCGGCGACGATCGCTCCGACCGTGTCGTAGGAGTAGTAGATGACCAGATTCGGGTCCCGGGGAATCTCCGCGGAAGCGGCATTCACCAGACCCAGCAGAAGAACGAAAGAAGCCAAATACACCAATTTCCTCCACATAATAGTCCTCCGTTCAAAAAGACCGCGTGACGAGTTGTATGCTTCGGCTACACGCCGAGAACAGAATACAGAACGACCTCCAATCCTACATGCTGACTCCGGGCTTTTGAATCCCTGTGGACTTTTTGGGATATGACTCTGCCTCCTTCCTTCAAAAGAAAACCAGACGACCCTGTTTTACAGGAAACGATCCACGCGGATCGATATTTTGCCCTGTCCCGGGTGGGATTGTCGCCGTGGACAGTCCTTACCCGGCCGGTGACCCGGACGTAAGCGGCCTCCTTCTGTGTGTCCGCGTCGGTTTGCAGTAGCTAAGGTGTGTTCGCCTCGACGCTTCACAGACGCCGCGAAAGTCAAAGAGCGAAATGCGTGCGTATGCCTCTGAGTCCTATTTATACAACGACGCGACCGTCTTGGCAAGAGAAATCTGCTCACAATCGAGTCCCCTGACGCCCTCCTATTGTGGAGACCCGGTGCGGCTTTGCCCGCCGGCGGAAGGACGGGAAACAGTGGATTGAAGATTTGCCTGAACAGATCGGTCGTCCGGGCAAGCCATTGTGGCCGCCGGTGTGGTTCGGCTGGCCACAATGTGATACACTGTCTCAACGATGCCGCAGCCGGCCGTGAGCGCCGGGCTCACGGAAGGACATGCCGAGTCGTAACGGCCAGGAAAGAAGGAACTGAGATGCCCAGCCGGGGTGTGCAAGACCATGTGCCAGGTCTCATTGGCAGATGTCTCTCTGCCGGCAAAGCGGAAGAACCATCATCATCGATCTTCCCGCTGCCGGGTCCGCGTTCAAGGCCCAGTGGCTGGACCCGCGCACCGGAGCCAGGCGAGCGGCCGCAGCCGTGGACAGCGGTGCGAAGCGGGCGTTCGCTTGTCCCGACGCGAGGGACTGGGCACTGCACCTAACGCATGGAGAATGACTGATATGAGCACAATCGGCGGTCTGTGGGTAGTGCTGTCTGCGGCGGGGATTCTTGCATCTGCCGGAGAGCCTTGGCGCGCCGTCGAACAGCCAGGATTGAAGGAGGCTCTCGAACGTGCGCCGACCTTACAGACGGAGTCGCTGGGCGAGCCGGCGCGCGGCGTGAACGTCTGGGAGCGATGGCTGGTGCCGAACCCCGACGGCAAGAGCTGGGACTTGCTCCAGATCTACTTCAAGGAGTACTACGGGCCGACATGGCTCTATGCTATCGACTTGGGCACAGGACAGGTGAGGAAGCAGCGTTTGGCGGACGGCCACCAGTTCTACCTGTCGGGCCGGGCGCTGGGGTTCGACGGAAAGTACTACATCGCCACCCCATCGCGGAAGACGTGGAGCATGGACCTGTTCGTGTACGACCCGGCGACGAACGCCCTTGAGGAGCGGGGCGAGATCGTACCCGGGCTGGGCGGCGAGGTTCGCCCGCTCGTGACGGGGCCGGACGGGCGGATTTACGGAACGGGGACCCGGGACAACAGAGTCGGCCTGTATATCTACGATCCCAAGCTGGGCAAGGTGGTCAAGGATTTCGGCCCGGTGGGGCCGAGCCATCCCAACGGCGCCTGGAGCCGGTACGTGATGGGCGTGGATGACACGCACGCGTATATCGCCAGCGGGATGATCCCCGCCTGGTATCTGGTGGCCGTGAATCTCGCAACCGGCGAACAGAAAGTGCTGCTGGAGTCGCCGACGGAACGCGTAATGGATATCATCGAGAGTTTCCCAGGCGCCTACGCTCGTGTGCCCCAGGATGGCGGCGCGCCC
>Ga0315277_10003358_pt1 | contig 21710 bp, 15 predicted proteins | sample YL17G05_15_MG_FD_203695 | JGI IMG/M metagenome (GOLD analysis project Ga0315277, IMG submission 203695) | Sediment microbial communities from Yellowstone Lake, YNP, Wyoming, USA - YL17G05_15 | ecosystem: Environmental > Aquatic > Freshwater > Lake > Sediment | place: USA: Wyoming | collected...
GAGCGGAAGGCGACGCGGTCGACCAGGAACATCAACGTCTGTCGAGCGATCTCAAAGCGTTCGCGCAGGCGCAACAGCGCGACCAGGGCGCTCTGGCCGGGCTCGCACATGCGGTGGCGGAGAGTAGCGCGGCCCTGGAACAGGCCCGCGCCGAGCAAGTCGCCCGCCGCGCGGAGGCCGAGAATCTCCGTCAGGAATTCTCCGGCGCGCAAGCGCGCAAGCAGGCCCTGGAGGAATCGCTCGCCCGTCACGCCTACTCCACCGAGAGCGTTCGCCGGTTGCTCTCCGGAAACGGCTCAGGCAACGGCCAGGGATTTCATCCCCTGGGGGTGCTGGCGGATTTCGTGGAAGTCGCCGCCGGCTACGAAGAGGTGGTGGAGGAATTCCTCAAGGCCGAACTGGACTGCGTGGTCGTCGAGCGCCACGAAGAAGCGCGCTCGGGAATCTCGCTCCTCAAAAGTGAAGGCACAGGCCGCTCGACCTTTTTCGTCACGCATATCCTTTCGAACGGCCACACGAACGGCCACCAGGATGCGGAAATTCGCGACGCCCGGGGCGTGGTCGCTCCGGTTCGAGAGCTGGTGCGCTTTGCATCGTCCTTGGGACTGAACGGCGATGTCGCGCTGCCTGCGCTGGCGAATGCCTACGTCGTGGAAAGCACCGAAGCCGCCGAGCAACTGGCGGGCGCGTTCCCCGACGGTCATTTCCTGACGCCGAGCGGTGAGCACTATCACCATCGGCTGGTCGCGGGCGGCAAAGGCAAGAGCGCCGGCCCGCTGGCGCTGCGCCGGGATTTCCGCGAGCTGGAACGGCGAGTCGTGGAACTGGAAACCCAACTGCGGTCCGCCGAAGCCGCCCTGAATGACGTCAACGCGTGCGCTGCCCGGCTCGAGGAAGAACTTCAAGGCCTGAACGCCGCCAAGCTCGAAGCCGAGAAGAAGACCGTCCTCGCCGACGAGAAAGTGCGGCAGACCCGCGAGGCCTTCGACCGCGCCAACGAACGCCTGCGCATTCTGCGCGAGGAAGCGGCGGCCCTTGAGGCCGAGCGCCAGGCTAATCAGCAACGCCAGACGGAGCTGCGCGCGCAACTTGACGCCGCCGCTGCGGAACGCGTCCAGCGCGAAGAAGAACTCGCCCGCGGCACAAACGAGGTCCGCAACCTCCGCGCCCAGATCGAGAAGCTCGGTCAGGAACTTCTGGAAGCCCAAGCCCGCGCCAGCACGCTCGAAGAGCGCGCGCATGCGCTGGAAGCCGAAGGCGCGCGCTTGAACGAGCGGATAGAGGAAATCCGGGCTCGCCGGACCCGACTCGAGGAACAATCTCGCGGCTGGGCGGAAGAACGCGGGTTGCTGGCGCTCGAATCCGAAGACAGTAAGACCCGGCTGACCGAATTGGAGCAGGAGCAACAGAGGGCGCGCGAAGAGCAGCGCGTGCTGGACGAGGAATCCTACGCCGTGCGCGCCTGCCGCGACGAGCTCAGCCCGCGGCTCGACACCCTGCGCGCCGAGCTCGATGCGCGTCGCGAGAAGCGCTCGGAAGCGGAAGTCGCCCTGGCGCGCGTCGAATCCGACCGCAACCATCACGTCGAGCGGTGCCGCCAGGAACTGCACACCGAGCCTGCGGTGCTCCTGGCGGAATTAACGGCGGAACAGACCCTCACGGGCGAGGCCCTCGTGGCCGCCGAGGAGCAGGTCTGCGAACTGAAGACCCGCATCGAAAATCTCGGCCCGGTCAACATGATGGCGCTCGAAGAACTCCAGGAAGCCGAAGAACGCTACACTTTCCTCGAAACGCAGCGGCAGGACCTGCTGGCCTCCATCGAAGACACCGCGCAGGCCATCAAGGAAATCGACGAGGTCTCGCGCCAGCAATTCCTCGAAGCCTTCAAGGCCATCAACGGCTACTTCGCCGAATCGTTCCGCACGCTCTTCGGCGGCGGGATCGGCGAGATGCGCCTGAGCGACGAAGCCGACGCCGACAGCGGCATCGACATCGCCGCGCAACCGCCGGGCAAGCGCCTGCAAAACGTTCTGCTGCTTTCCGGCGGCGAGAAGGCTCTGGCGGCGCTGGCGCTGCTGATCGCGCTGTTCCGCTACACGCCCAGCCCGTTCTGCATCCTCGACGAGGTGGACGCGCCGCTCGACGAATCCAACGTGGACCGCTTCACGCACATGATTCAGGCGATGAGCCGGCACACGCAGTTCATCCTCATCACCCACAACAAGCGCACCATGGAGATCGCTCAGGTCATGTATGGCGTGACGATGGAGGAGGCCGGCATCTCGAAGCTGGTCTCGGTGCGCTTTGACGAAGCGGTGCGCGAGACCGAAGCCGTCGCCGTGCCCGCGTAGAAGTGCCCGATCGCTGTGCCCTCGCCGCGAGCACCTAATTCTTCCTGCTCCCATTGTCAAGCATTTTGCGCGCGGCGCGCCTCTACAGCGCACCGCATTCGCGCGCCAGAAATCCCTCAGCTTTTTCCGTTGACAAGTCCGAGCGTTGTTCTAGAATGTCCCTTCCGAAAAAAACGTGACGCAACAAATCCATCCGCCGGTTATTCGTCAAACAAATTTGCCCGGCATCAAATTGCATTCGCGCGGAAAGGTTCGCGACGTGTACGAGGTCGGCGACGACCGCCTTCTCATTGTCGCCACGGACCGTCTCTCCGCCTTCGATGTGGTCATGGCGGAGGGGATTCCGGATAAGGGCCGCGTGCTGACGCAGCTCTCGTGCTTCTGGTTCAACTTCTTCCGCGACGCCGTACCGAGCCATTTCCTCACCGCCGACGTGGCCGAATATCCCGCCGAGCTGCGGCCGTTCGCCGACCAGCTCGAGGGCCGGTCGATGCTGGTGATAAAATCCCAGCCCTTCCCTGTCGAGTGCGTGGCGCGCGGGTATCTGGCCGGGTCGGGCTGGAAGGACTATCGCGCCACGGGCACGGTGTGCGGCGTGAAGCTGCCCGCGGGCCTTACCGAAGCGGCAATGTTCGAGCAGCCGATCTTCACGCCAGCAACGAAGGCGCCGACCGGTCACGACGAGAACATCTCCTGGGAGCAGACGGTCGAGATCGTCGGCCGGGCGGCCGCGGAGACGTTGCGCGACTCGACGCTCGACCTTTACCGCCGGGCGCGCGAGTACGCCGAACAGCGCGGCATCCTGATCGCCGACACCAAGTTCGAATGGGGCAGGCGCGGGAACGAGATCATTTTGATCGACGAGGCGCTGACGCCCGATTCTTCCCGCTTCTGGCCGAAGGAGGGATATCAGCCCGGCAGACCGCAGCCCTCGTTTGACAAACAGTTTGTGCGCGACTACCTGGAATCGCTCCACTGGGTGAAGCAGCCTCCGCCCCCTCCTCTTCCCTCCGAGGTGGTGGAGAAAACCAGCGAGAAGTACCGGGAAGCATATCGCCTGCTGACGGGACACACGCTCAATTAGGAAGTCTGCCTGCAACTCCGAAGCGCTATGGGCACATGGAATTGGCTGGACTGGGTTCTGGCCGCGATTGTCGTTGCTTCGGTGGTTGCGGCCATGTTGAAGGGTTTCGTACGGGAATTGATTGCGCTGGCATCGGTCGTGGCCGGGCTGGTCGTCGCCGCGCTCGGCTACCAACGCGCCAGCCTCTGGTTCGACGACCTGACGCGCTCGCACGAAGTCGCGCTCGGGCTGGGCTTTCTGGCGCTGTTTGCGGGAACGCTCCTGGCGGGCGCGCTCGTCTCGCTGCTGGCGAAGCGGCTGATCAAAACGGCGGGTTTGCAGTGGTTCGACCGTTTCCTGGGCGGCATCTTCGGGCTGGTGCGAGGCGGGGTGGTGGACTCGATTCTGCTCATGGCGCTGCTGGCGTTCAACATCAAGCCGGAAGCCGTGCAGCGCTCACTGCTCGCGCCTTACGTCAGCGCGGGCGCGCGCGTGATCGTCCTGGTGATGCCGGCCAACCTGAAGGCGGAATTCCAGGCCGGCTACGGGCGATTCCGCCAGGCGCTCATTCAGACGGATAAGAAGGCGACGGGGAATTAGTCGCGGACATCCGGGAAATCCCGCGACTCGGAGTTTAGCCGTGAAAGAAAAACTCGACGCTCTCATCACCCAGATGGTCCAGGACGACATCGGCTACGACGATGCCGTGAGCGAGTTCGAAAAGCGCTTCATCCGCAAGGTCCTGGAGAAGGCCAACGGCAACCAGTCGAAGGCCGCCAAGACCCTGGGCATGCACCGCAATACCCTCAGCCGCAAGATCGAGGACCTGGGACTCGACCACCGGCCCCGCCGCCGCAAGCGCGCCAGCCGTTAGAACTCACGAAAAAAGCAAAGGCCGCAAGGGGTCAACCTCGCGGCCGATTATTAAATACATAATCCTTACTTATAATTTACACGAAACAGAAGCAACCCGACGTTCATGCCGGCTTCTTGCGCGGCGCGGGTTTTCGTGTCGGAGCGGCCTTCGGCTTGGCCGTCGGCTTGGGCTTCGCCTGGGCCTTGGGCTGGTCGGGAATCTCGTCGTCGTTGATCTTCCCGTTGTCCAGCGTGATGACCAGGTTGGGGGCCGCCGCGTAGGAAGCGATCATCCCCTGGAAATGCACCGCGTCGCCTTTGCTCAAGTTTTTCACGTTGGGCTGGGTGGTATCCTGCAACTCGACGTCGTACACCCCGCCGGCGCTCTTGGACTGATCCAGGATATCGATTCGCACCAGGTAGGTCCCGGCATCCGATCCCTTCTCCACGCTCTCGACGAACCCGCCCACGCCGAACTGCTGGCCCTTCAAGCCGTCCCAGAGCTTCTGGGCGCGCTCGCCGCCCAGCTTGAGTTGGAAGAACGTCTGGTTGTAGGCGTCGATGCTGGCGTTACCCGTGTTCTTCGGCGTCTCCATCTGGGCCACCTTGAAGCCTTCCGGCGGCAGGGGTGAGGTGGCCGCCTGGGTGAGAACGTCGGCCAAGCCCTGGTCGTTTCCGTGGTAATTGATGTAGACCTGTTTCAGATAGCGTTCGATCTCCGCCCCGGCAGGATTGTCGCCGGCCTTGGCCAGCGACGCTGACCGCGCCAGGCTCCAGATGGCATTGTTGTAGTCGCGCGGGTCGGTGGAAATGTAGGCGATGCCCAAACGGTAGAAAGTGTAAACGTCCGCGGGGTTGTCCTCTGCGGACGCCTTGAACGACGCGATGGCGGCGGCATAATCTTTCCTCTGCAACGCTGTAAATCCCAGCATGCCGTTGAAGAGCGCGCGACGCGCCTTGACGCCCTGGTTGAACTGCTCGTCACTTACGTTGGCCGGCTTCTGCATCTTCTGCACCAGGTCCAGCGCGTGCTTGGAATCGTTCTCGATGTTCGAGAGTTTCGTGGCCGCCTCGGGGTCATCCCCCTTGAATACGAACGGAAACATATAGGCGCTTAGCGTAAGCGCGTCGAGGTTATCGGGATTGGCGGTGAGAGCCCGGCGCCCGATTTCCAGCGCTTTGTTCCCATCCCCCAACTGCTGGTAAGCCTGCATCATGGTGACGTAGACGGTGTCGCGAACAAACGAGTTGGGGTACTTCTGCAAGAAAGCCTCCGCCAGCGAGAGCTTCTTGGTGGGATCCTTTTCATTCGCCATGGCCGTATAGACGTCGTACTCCTCGCGGCCGCTCCACGTCGTCGGCTTCTGCCCATCCGCCGGCTGCTGGGGCGCCGCCCAGGCCGGCGCAGGCCCGAGTCCCAGGCTTCGATTCCCCGTGAGGGAACCGAGGAAGGCCATGCTCGCCAGGATGGTTAAGGTCAAAAACGCAGTTATTTTCTTCATGCTCATTGCACGACTACCTCAAGTCTATAGGGTGTGATTCTTCGAATTTGGGAGCCATCTCGACCGGCTGCCGCAGGTGCCTTCCCTCGACTGGATACTCCTAGCGCCGGCGACCCACTGCTCAGATGCCGCACTCCAGATATCAGGACTTGCAAGATTTTTCAAGCAAAATCTGTTGCCCATCTTCAAAAAAGCCATTTCGCACCCCTCTGGGAACGGGTTCCGGCGTAAGATTTGACCGCGGTCATTAACCCCGGCTCCCTTTACCTCATGGCGGTCGCGCAGGGTAAAGCACCGTCCGCCTCCGGCAGACACTTGCCCCCTGCTCCCACGCCGAGGAGACACCCCGGCATCCGGCACACTCGGTTGGATGCGCAAAACACCCGCGCCGTGGCCAGGCATCGCACCGCGGCGGACCGCCGCTTGCGGCGAGCGTGATGCCATGTCTACAATCAAGCTACGATGGCCAATCAGGATTCTCCCGACCGGCTGGCGGAGCGCGCCGAAAAGGCCGCCGCGGCGCCGCGTCACCAGCTCGAGCCGTTTTTCAAGGAGACGGCCAAGGAGGTGCTCGTCGCGCTGGCGCGCAATCCCAACCTTCAGGAACGTGAACTCTTGCGCCTGCTCGACCGCAAAGACCTGCCGGCGGAAGTTCTGCGCGAGATCGCCGTGCACAAGGAAGCGGCGCGCAATTACGGTGTCAAACTGGCGCTGGCACGCCATCCCCGCACCCCGCGCCTGGTTTCCCTGCCCATCTTGAAATTCCTCTACCTCTTCGACCTGGTACGTGTCAGCCAAACGCCCGCCGTCCCCACCGATGTGAAGATGGTGGCCGAAGAGACCATTCTCAAGAAAGTGGAGACCATTCCCCGCGGCGAGAAAATCACCCTGGCGCGGCGTTGCTCGGGACGCGTCGCCGCCGGATTGCTGGCCACCGAGGACCGCGAATTGCTCCTCGCGGCATTGAACAATCCCTTCCTCACCGAGGCTCACCTGACGAAAGTTCTGGCGCTCGATTCGCTCCCCGAGGCCGTCGTGGAAACCATCGCGAACCATGAGAAATGGTCGCATCGCTATTATCTGCGACTGGCCATGATTCGCAATCGTCGCACGCCTTTTCAACAAGTCCTAGCGTTTATCCCCGACATGACTGTGCCCGACCTCCGTGAAATCTGCCTCGATCGCCGCATGCCCGAACAGGTGCGCAAATATATCATCGCCCATTGCGCGGAGCGCCTCAGCAAGAGACCGCCCGGCAGTTGATCCACAAGCGCCAATTAATCCACTCTGCCTTCCGCAGGTTTCTTGACTACCCCGTAACCCTCCGCTAGACTCGCCGCGAGTTAGCCGTCAGCCCTCAGCCATTAGCAGTCAGCAAAACCGGAGGCGTGAAGGGACGCCTGCTGAGAGCTGAGAGCTGATGGCTAACCGCTAAGGAGCGCGCGTGGCTTTTGGCTGGATTGACCTCGGAGTGGTGGTGACCTACCTAATTGCCATCACCCTTTTTGGCGCGCGTTTCGGAAAAAGCCAGCGCACGCTACGCGATTATTTCCTGGGCGGGCGCCGCCTCCCCTGGTGGGCCATTGCGTTTTCTGTCGTCTCGGCCGAGACCAGCATTCTCACCATCATCAGCACGCCGGGCATCGCGTTCCAGTCGAACCTGGGGTTCCTGCAACTGGTCTTCGGCTACCTCGTGGCGCGTGTGGTGGTCGCGCTGGTGCTGATCCCCCGCTACTTTGCGGGCGAGCTCTACACCGCCTATCAGCTCATCGAGCAACGCTTCGGGCGCGGGCTGAAGATTCTGACCGCGGGATTATTCCTCGTGACGCGTGCGCTGGCCGAAGGTGTGCGCATTTTCGCTATTTCCATCGTCATCGAAGTCATCTTCAAGACCGGCGTGTTGCCCGCTGTCGTCATCATTACCGCGCTTACGCTGTTTTACACTTATCGCGGTGGGCTGACGGCGGTGATTTGGACGGACGTCATCCAACTGGCCATCTATCTTTCCGGGACCGCGCTGGCCGTGGTGCTGGCGCTCCAAGCTCTGCCGGGCGGCTGGACTGAAGTCAGCGCCATGGCGGCGGCCCACGGCGACAAGCTCGCGGTGTTCAACTTTGCTTTCAACTGGCATCAACCTTATCTTTTCTGGTCGGGACTGATTGGCGGTGCGTTTCTCTCCACCGCCAGCCATGGCACCGATCAATTGATCGTGCAGCGCCTGCTGGCCGCGCGGACCATGCGGCAGAGCCAGGTGGCGGTCATCGCCAGCGGCGTGATAGTGTTTTTCCAGTTCAGCCTGTTCTTGATTGCGGGCGCCGTGCTCTTTGCCTTCTACCACCGCTTCCCGCCCGCGACGGAATTCACCCGCGCCGACCAGGTTTTTCCCACTTTCGTCGTGACGCAACTCCCCGTGGGCCTGGCGGGGCTGGTGGTGGCGGCGATTCTGGCTGCGGCGATGGCCAATCTGAGTGCAGCATTCAATTCCCTGGCCTCGAGTTCGGTGATGGATTTCTACAAGCCCTTCGTGCGCCCAGGCGCGGACGAAAACCATTACCTGCGCGTTTCGCGCCTCTTGACGCTGGTTTGGGGAGGCGTGCTCATCCTCATCGCCTTCCTCGCCCAGCAGATGCATCGCAGCGTGCTTGAGCTGGCGCTGACCATCGCTTCCGTGCCCTACGGAAGCATGCTGGGGATCTTTCTCCTCGGCGTGCTCACCAAGCGCGCCACGGGACTCGCCACGGCGATCGGCGCGCTGGCCGGGCTGGCGACGCTGCTCGCGGTGATGGGAATGACCTCCGTCGCCTGGACGTGGTACGCGGCGATTGGAACGTGCGCGACCTTCATCATCGGCTTGACTGTGAGTTCGATCGGACCAGCGGCTAAACGGACTGGACCGTGAGGTCGCGAAATGATGAATTCTGAATTATGAATGATGAATCATTAAAACTGGCAGGCGCTTGTCACATAATTCATAACTCAGAATTCAGCATTCCTCGACTCCGAAACCCAAGTCGGAGAGTGGCCGGTGACTGAACGCACGGAACTGATTAAGGGCCTGGGGCTTTACGGCGCGACGTCGGTCGTGGCCGGGACGATGATCGGGACGGCGATTTTTGTCGTGCCCAGCATCATGCTCCAGCAGATGGGCACGCCGTGGCGCGTCGTCATGGTGTGGGCATTCGCGGGCGTGCTGAGCCTCTTCGGCGCGCTGGGTTATGCCGAACTGGGCGCGGCACTTCCGGAGGCGGGCGGCGAGTACGTGTATCTCCACCGCGCCTACGGACCTCTGATGGGCTTTCTTTATGGCTGGACGCAGTTCTTCGTCGCCAAGACCGGCTCCATCGCCGCCATCGCCACGGGGTTTAATATTTACCTGAGTTATTTCTTTCCAGGCATGAAGGAAGTGTTGTGGCAGGCGCCGCTCGCCAGTGGCCTAACGCTTCGCTTGACCGGTCTGCAGCTTGGCGCGGCAGTGATGATCGTGTTGCTCTCGACGCTGAACGTCCTGGGCGTGCGGCGCAGTGGAGCGGTGCAAATGGTTTTCACCGCCTCGAAGCTGGTCGTTCTGGCGCTGCTGATCGTGCTGGGCCTCACGCTCGGCCAGGGCTCGTTCGCGCACTTCGCGGGCTCGTTCACCTCCGGCGCGCCGATGAGTTTCCTCTCCGCCTTCGGCCTGGCGACGGTCTCGGCGCTGTGGGCCTACGACGGCTGGAACAACCTGAGCATGGTAGCGGGCGAGGTCGAAAACCCGCAGCGCAACATGCCGCGCGCGCTGATTGCCGGCTCATTGCTGGTGGGCGTTGTTTACATCCTGGTGAACATCGCGTACTTTTACGTGCTCGCGCCGGCCGAAGTCGCCGCCACCGGTACGGTGGCCGCAGACGCGGCCCGCCGATTCCTGGGCGGCGCGGGCGGAGCCTTCGTGGCCGTGGGGGTGATGATTTCCGCTTTTGCCACGCTGAACGGCTCGATCCTCGCCGGCTCGCGCATCCCTTACGCGCAGGCGCGCGACGGCCTCTTCCCGCGGGCGCTGGCTGGAATCCATCCGCGCTTTCGGACGCCGGCGTTGGCCATCACGGCCCAGGCGGTGATCGCCGGGCTCCTCGCCCTCACCGGCCAGTATCAGGGGCTCTACACCAAGGTGATCTTCGCCGAATTTCTTTTCTACATGCTGGTCACCGCGGGGATCTTCATTTTGCGCCGGCGCGAGCCCGCGCTCGCGCGCCCGTATCGAACCTGGGGATATCCCCTCGTTCCCGCGATTTTTGTTATCCTGTCAGCAGCGCTGCTCGTGAACACCTTTCTCGAACAGCGCGCCGATTCCCTGTGGGGCCTGGCGTTGATGGGAAGCGGAGTTCCGGCCTATCTCCTCTGGAACCTATGGCGACGACGTTCTTCCGCCTGAATCATATCGCCCGACTCGCGTCCGTTTTGGTGGCGATATTCGCTGCGACCGGCTTCGTCATTGCGGCGGAGAAGGCTCGCGCGCCGGCGCCCGCCAAAAGCAAGGAAGCAACCGCGCTCGCGCAAGCGCGGCAGCGCGTGATGAACGCGCGGCCGCAGGCGATGTACTACTACTTCAACGATTCTCTCGGCTTGAAGTCGCTAGACGAGCACGCGCCCGAGATGACCGTGCTCGGCCCGCAGTGCTTCAAGGTGGAAGCCGACGGCGTGGTGCGCGGCGAAGTCCCGGCCCCAGTGGCGGAGACGGCGCGCCGCGCGGGCCTGCCCATCATGCCGCTGGTGGTCAACCCGGGCTTTGACCGCTCGATTGCCAGTGCCTTGCTGCGCGATCCCAAGGCACAGGAGCGCGCGGTCAGTTATTTGGCTTACCTGGCGGGGCGCGAAGATTTCGTTGGCTGGCAGCTCGACCTCGAGTACATCGACCCCGCCGACAAGGCGCTCTACACGAAATTTGTCCAGCGCGCCGCGGCGCGCCTGCACCGCGACGGGCGCCTGCTGAGCATCGCCGTGGTGCCGCGCTTTTCCGATGCCTATCCCGACACGCGCGCGGCGGAGTTCCGGACGGGCGAATGGGGCGCCCCGTTCGACTTCCGCGCCATCGGCCGCGCCGTGGACTTCATGGTCCTCATGACGTACGACCATCATTCCAGCGGCACGCCGCCGGGTCCCGTGGCGGGTCATGCCTGGATGCAAGCCGCCGTTGATTACGCCGCGCGGCGCGTCCCTCGCCAGAAGTTGCTACTGGGGATTCCCTTCTACGGCCGCGAGTGGGTCGCGACCGCTTCCGGGACGCTCTCGCGCTCCATGACCTACGGTGACATCAGCCCGCTGCTCGCCCGCCCCGGAGTCGAGGTGCAGTGGGACAGCCGCTGGCGCGCGCCGTGGTTTGAGTTCCACGAGGGACCCGAGTTGCACACGGTCTGGTACGACGACGATCGAAGCTATAATGAGAAGCTGGAGTTTGTGCGCCAGAATCGTCTGGGGGGGTTCGCCGCCTGGCGGCTGGGCACCGAGGACCCGCAGTTCTGGGCCGTGGCAGCCGAAGCGGCGAAGAAGCCGGCGGCCCGTGGCCCTCGTCGAGCCGGAACGTCACGTTCCCGGGCGGGTTCGAAGTAACGCCGGCCCCGCCAAGCGGGAGCGGCGCCACGCAACATCTACAGGATGATAATATGCGCATCAGAATTCTATTGTGTCTAGTATTGGCCACTACGGCATCTCTTGTGCAGGGCGCGCGGCGGGCCGGTCACACCTGGATGGTGATTGCCGGCCACGATCTGGACGCGCGCGTCAAACGGCAAGTCGAGACCCTGGCGGCAAACGACCAGGCCCTGATCCGCTTCTTTGCGAGCCCGCGAGACGCAGCGCGCGTCACGACGCGGCCCGGCGATCTCACCCTCGAGTTGCGCGAGGAGAAAGACCTTGGCGCCTACCTCGAAAGCCTCCGGCGCCTCACCGGCGAGGGTGGCAAAGGGCTTAGGCGCGAACTCGCGCGCGAGGGCTACGACCTCAGCGTCACCTACCCGCGTGGCACGGTGCCAAACCGCATGCGCATCACCGCCGCCACACCCGCCGGATTCCATCAGGCGCTGATGCGCATTCCAGACCTGCTCCGCCTGGCGCCCACCGAGGTTCCCACTTCGCTATTCCCACCACCGAAATCAATCTCGGCGACGCGTTCCGGCGCAGGAATGGTCGTCACGCTTGCGGATTTTCCTTCCTTCCCCGAGCGCGGCATCGTCGAAGGTTTTTACGGCACGCTATGGAATCATCAGGACCGGCTCGAGATGTTGCGTTTCGAGGGACAGCACGGCATGAACGTTTACTACTACGCGCCCAAAGACGACCCTTACCACCGCAAGCTCTGGCAGGAACCCTATCCGCCGGAGCAATCGAAGCGCCTCGGTGATCTGGTCTCCGCGGCGCGCGCCAACTTTGTGGACTTCTGTTTCGCCATCAGCCCCGGCCTCTCGATGACTTACTCGAGTGAGCAGGACTTCGCCACGCTTACGAAAAAGCTCGCGAGTGTAGGAAAACTGGGCGTCCCCTGCTTTGCATTGTTTCTCGACGACGTGCCGCAGGAGCTCCAGAACCCGCAGGACCGCGAGCGATTCCAAACTCTGGCCGCGGCCCACGCCTCGGTCATCAACAGGCTCTACGAGCATTTGAAGGCGCAAGCGGCGGAGAACCGCCTCGTCGTAACGCCCACGACTTACACCAACGAGTGGGGCAGCCGCGACTATATCCGCGAGCTGGGCGCGGCGGTGAATCCGGACGTCGCCATGGTCTGGACGGGCCCGCAGGTCGCTTCGCCCGCCATCACTCTGGCCCAGGCGAAGGAGTGGGGCGAGTTGCTGCGCCGCAAGCCGCTGGTCTGGGACAACTTCCCCGTCAACGACGGCCGCTCCTGGCGCGTCCACCTGGGCCCGCTGCGCGGCCGTGATGCCCGCTTGGCGGAAGCCGCCTACGACCCGCACCGTTCGCTCGATAATGCGCTGGCCGACCAGTATGGGAAAGACGGTTCGCGGCTCCTGGCGCCGATCCTGAAGATCTACGGCGACTACTGGTGGGACGAGAATGTGTTCACACCGCTGTTCAGTGAGAGGCGCTACGCCATCGACGTCGCCGAGATCGAACGCCAGATTGCGCAGCTCGAAACCGCGCTCCAGGCGCTTCGCGTGCGCGGCAACTTTCAGAAGCTCTACGCCGAGCTGTCGTCACTGCCCGCCAAAACGCGCGAGCGCCTCGCCAAGTTAAAAGACGACCCGGCTTTCCAGAAACTGCCCGACGGGAAACTCCAGTGGCGTGAGGATTACGACACGCTGACGGCAGCCATGGTCAAGGCGCCCGTCGTCCTGGATGGCGATTTCACCAAATGGCAGAGCGGCAAGCTGCGCGCCCTGAACAGCGCGGCGCAGATTGTAAGCGGGTCAAAGCTCTGGAAGGGCCCCGAGCAATTCTCCGCGCGCGTGGCGCTCGGCTGGGATGACAACCTCCTGTATGTTGGAATTGACGCGACTGATCCTGCAATCAATCAACCCTTTACCGGACGCGGGATCGAGAACGGCGATGTCTTTTCACTGACACTCAAGACCGCGTTCCGCAAGAATTTCCTGAGCACGCGCCCGGGAGGCGATGAATACCACCTGCTTTTCAGCCCCGGCAACTTCGCGGGCGTTGAGCCGAGTATCTTCTCGGATGAAGATTATCTTCCGCCGCGCGCCCAGCCGCACAACTACAGCCAAGAAATCAAAACGGCGTGGAAGAAAACCGCCAGCGGCTTCTCAGGCGATATCACCATTCCGGTTGCCTATTTCGACGGCGGTAAGTTCTCGGAGGGTTACGAAATCGGTCTCGGATTTGGCGCGCAGAAAGTCTTTCCGGCGCCGGGCAAGGCGGTCGCCGATGAGGACTCGGAGCGCGTTGCCTTCGCTTCGAAGATCGGCCAGGCGTTCCACGTTCGACTCGAGAATCCGTCGAGTTATCAGCGGCTGGTGCTGGCCGGACCTTGAAGTTCATATCGCCGCTTCCCGCAGAGCGGGATGGCGCTACAGCAATATGCGACGATCCAAATCTCTCATCGGCGCGATTGTGATTCTGCTGGGAGTTGCCGCCGCCCGCTTCTATCCCGACCTCAAGCGTGGCTCTCCCGGAACGCGGCGCGAGGCGGCGCCGGTGGCGGTGCCGGGCACCGCGCCCTTCGAAGGACCGTATTTTTCCGACCGCGACCGCGTCGCCGATCGCATCATCGCCGCCATCAACCACACCCAGAAAACCCTGCACATCGCCATCTATGACCTGACGCATGCTGACATCACTGCCGTGCTCGAATCCGCCGCGCGGCGAGGCGTGGAGATTCGTGTCGTGGCCGACGAGCGCCAATCGCACGAGCCGCACTCGGAGATTCCCTATCTTCTGTCCAAGGGCGTGGCGATCCGGATGAGCCGCGGTTACAAGGGCAACCGCTCCATCATGCACAACAAGTTCGCGGTCTTCGATGGCCGGCTCGCCGTGACGGGGAGTTTCAATTGGACGACCAGCGCCGACAATTACAATTTCGAAAACGCCGTCTTTATTTCCGACCCGGCGGGCGTGGCGCGCTTTGAAGAGGAATTTGAGCGCATCTGGTCGCAGGCCCGGTAAGGCGGCTTCCAGCAGCAATTCAAGCGCAGAGTGAAATCAGGCGGGCTTACTTCTTCTGCAGGGCGGGCAGCAGGTGCTGCGAGACGAACGAGTCGTAGGCCTTCCGCACGTCATCGGTGATGGGCGCGCTGGCCAGCGGGCGGTCGCCTTCAGCGCGCATGTAGTTGTCGCCTGACCTTCCGAATTGACCCGGGTCGGTCTTCATGAATTTTTCCTGGTCCGAGATCCCGAAGTCGAAGAGTTCCTTGGGGGTGTACGTTTTCATCTGCTCGGGCGCGATTTTCCCCACACTCCGAACGTAGATGTTGAACCTGGCATAACCGCGGTCCTTGTCGTACTCCGCGCGCAGAATGTGCTGCATTTCCTCATCGGGGCTGCTCGGATCTTTGTAAACGTCAGCGACGACGAAGAACCCCGAGAGTTTCCCGCCTCGGGACGCATCGAGCAACTGGAAGAGGCGCAAGGTTGGATCGTTGGGGTCGATGGGGGGAGTCTTGTCTTTCGCGCCGAGGTTCTGCACGCCGATTCCCGACAAGCCTGCCAACACTAAGACCGCAAGCCGAAAATGAAGGAACTTCCACCTCATAAATCCTCCCCAGGCGAACTCAGTGGCATGTTGGCATTGACAGCGCTTCAGGACCAGCTATCGCCACTCTCGACGGCCCAATCTTACTCCGCCGGGCGCGCAGAAACAAGCGGGCAACGGTCCCGCGCCTCAAGGGTACAGCAGGTACTTGGCGCGCATCTGCCGGAAGGGCTCGAGCGGCTCGTAGGAGTGGAGCACAATCGCCCGCGGGTCCCTCCCCCTCTTGATGTCATCGAGCACCCAGCGCGCGCCGACCAACGGTAGCGTCTTGTCGAGTTGAAACTCGTCCGGGAAGAGATGATGGAGCGCCGCGACGAGTTCCACGCCCAGCTCCGGAGAGTTGAGCGCCTCGCGGTCGAGGAGCACGAGGTTCGTCCCGTGACAAACCTGGCCCGCAAACGGCCCGCTGCGGGGCGTAAAATCCACCGGCACGAAGCGCACTCCCTGAATCTGCCGCTCGTTCAGGTACCCGGCCAGGCGGCGCGAGTCGATCCACGGCGCGCCCAGCAGCTCGAACGGCGTGTCCGTCCCGCGCCCCACGCTGACGTTGGCGCCCTCGACCATGGCAACGCCCGGATAAAGTATGGCTTCAGTCAGAGAGCGCAGGTTGGGCGAGGGATTCACCCACACCAGGCCCGTCTCGTCGAACCAGTCGCCGCGATCCCAACCCTGCATCTTGACGACGTGCAGGTTCACGCCCAGCTTGTTTTCGTGGTTGAACATCTCGGCGAGCTCGCCCACGGTCATCCCGTGCCGCACGGGGAGGGGGAAATAGCCAACGAACGATTTCAAATCCGGGTCGAGGACCGGCCCTTCGACGGAGAAGCCGTTGATCGGGTTCGGCCGGTCGAGAACGTAGAGGAGTATTCCCTTCTTCGCCGCGGCCTCCATCGCATAGCCAAGCGTGGTGATGTACGTGTAAAAGCGTGCTCCCACATCCTGGATGTCGAAGACCAGGGCATCCAACCCCTCCAGCATCTTCTCCGTGGGACGTAAGGTTCCGCTGTAAAGGCTGTAGACACGCAAGCCGGTTGTCGGATCGAAGTCTGAAGCGACGGGCGCGCCTTCGGCCGCAGTGCCGGAAAAACCGTGCTCGGGGCCGAAGATGGCCTTCAACTTTACGTTCGGTGCTTTGCGCAGAAGGTCGATGGTCCGGCGTCCTTCGCGGTCGCGGCCGGTGTGATTGGTAATCAGTCCCACGCGCAGTCCGGCCAGCGGGGCAAAGTGCTCGGCCACCAGGATGTCGATTCCCGTCAATACCCTGCCGTTGCGCACCGGCTGGATGCGATAGCTTTGCGCCATCTCGGTCGAGCCGGTCAAGGGACTGCGCGAGGCCAGGATGGCCCTGGCGCCTTCGAGGCCGAGGGAGGCAGCAACAATCGTCGCCACGCGGGCGCGTAGCGCAATCACGTCGCCTCGGCCATCGGGATGGACGCGGCTGGAGAGAAGAATGACGTAAGTCTTCGTCACCGGGTCAATCCAGATGGACGTGCCGGTCCAACCCGTGTGCCCGTAGGAACCGACGGGAAAGAATTCTCCTCGCGACGAAGCGTAAGGTGAATCGATATCCCAGCCGAGCGCGCGCACCGCGACCTTCCACGGCGGCGATTGCGGCGTGGTCATCTTTTCGACGGAGAGCGGGCTCAGAATCCGTGCGCTGCTGGACGTGCCGCCGTCCAGAAGCATTTGCGCGAAAATCGCCAGGTCGTCGGCGGTGGAGAAAAGCCCCGCGTGCCCGGCCACGCCGCCCATGTTATAGGCCGTGGGGTCGTGGACTTCCCCCCATAGCACCGTCCCGTGCATGCGCTCGGTGGGCGCGATTCGCTCGCGCAGGGCGGCGGAAGGCTTGAAGCCGGTGTCCTTCATCCTCAGTGGCTTGAAAATGTTTTCTGCGCAATAGACGTCCAACGGCTGGCCGGAAACGCGGTGGACCAGTTCGCCGAGGGTTTCAAAATTGATGTCGCTGTAAATGAAGCGCGTGCCCGGAGGCGCCACCGGGCTCTCCGCGATAATCATCCTCATCGCCGTGTCGTAGCCCGACCACTCGGGCTTCAGATCGAGGTCTGGGCGCAGACCGGAATAGTGCGTGAGCAGTTCGCGCACCGTGATGGCGTCCTTGCCATTGGTCTTGAACTCCGGCCAGTATTCGGAGACGGGGTCTTGCAGCCGAATCTTGCCCTGCTCGACGAGTTGCATCACCGCCGTCGTCGTGGCGATAACCTTGGTCAGCGAAGCCATATCAAAAATCGTATCCGTTGTCATGGGCGCTCGGTGCGGAACCAGCGAGCGCTCGCCGAACCCCCGGCGGTAAACCACTTTGCCCTCGTGACCCACTAGGACGACCGCCCCCGGGCACTTCCCCGCCTGGATCGCCTCCTGCACCACGCTTTCCAGGTTGGCAAGCTGCTCCTCCCGCAACTCCGGCGCCGCGTCCAAACTGTCGGCTGCCCGCGACACCGCCGTCATGAGTTCGAGAATCAACCAACAGGCAAGCGCCACCCTATAACGGATCATGTGTCCTTCGTCCTTCAACTTTTGACTGCTGACTGTCAACTGTAAACTGCTTTCCTTCGACTTTTGACTTCCGCCCCTGGAGCTTCCTGCTATATACTCCCGCCGCTCTTGTGTCAACGAGAGCTTTTGGCAAATGGCATCGTTCCGACAGGCTAACCTATGAAGCTAACAGTGCTGGATTGGGCCGTTGTCGCTGCCTATTTCCTGATCAATCTCCTGATTGGGCTTTACTACCGCAAGAAGGCGAGCGCCAGTACGGGCGACTTTTTCGTCTCCGGCCGCCAAGTCACCTGGTGGCTGGCGGGGACGTCGATGGTGGCCACGACTTTCGCCGCCGATACGCCGCTGGCGGTTACGGGATTCGTAGCCCGGCAAGGAATTGCAGGCAACTGGGTTTGGTGGAATTTCCTCTTCAGCGGCATGATGACGGTGTTCCTCTTCGCGCGCTTCTGGCGCCGCGCCGAAATCATTACGGACGCCGAACTCGTAGAACTCCGCTACGCCGGCAAGCCCGCGGCCTTTCTGCGCGGCTTCCGTTCCATCTACTTCGGGATCCTGATGAACTGCCTGGTGGTGGGCTGGGTCAACCTGGCCATGGAAAAAATCCTCATGACTGCGCTGGGCATCCCGAAGAGTTGGGCCTTGGCAATCTGCCTGGTCGTGATGGCCATTACGGGTTTCTACACCACCATTTCCGGCCTGTGGGGCGTGCTCTGGACGGATGTGATTCAGTTCGTCCTCAAAATGGGAATGGTGATCGTGTTGGCGTATTACGCCGTCCGCGCCGCAGGCGGGATGGAAGCGATGAAAACCAAACTCGCGGCGATTGACGCCGCGCGAGGCGCCGCAGAAGGCGGCTCAGGCTCCATCCTCTCCTTCGTTCCCGACCTGAACTCGCCCTGGATGCCGCTGTTGTCCTTCGTGGTCTTTATCGGCGTAAGCTGGTGGGCCAACTGGTACCCCGGAGCGGAACCGGGAGGCGGCGGCTATGTAGCGCAACGCATCTTCTGCGCCAAAGACGAAAAGCACTCGCTCTGGGCGACGCTGTGGTTCAACATCGCGCACTACGCCCTGCGTCCCTGGCCCTGGATCCTGACGGCGTTGGCCTCCGTGGTGCTCTACCCCAATCTTCCCGATCCGGAAGTTGGCTATGTCAAAGTCTGGGTGGACCACCTGCCCGGCGCGTTCCGAGGTTTCATGCTGGCGGCCTTTGCAGCGGCTTACATGTCCACGATTGCCACGCAATTGAATTGGGGATCTTCGTACATCATTAACGATTTCTATCGCCGCTTCATGGCCCGCGGCCGGGACGAGAAGCATTACGTGTTCATGTCGAAGTTCGCCACGGCTTTTCTCGCCCTGCTGGGTGCGGGGGTCTCGTTGGTGATGGGATCGGTGGGCGGGGCCTGGCAACTCCTGCTCGGAATCGGTGCAGGCACCGGCGCTGTCTACCTGCTGCGCTGGTATTGGTGGCGGATCAATGCCTGGTCGGAGGTTGCGGCTATGGGCGCCGCGGGAATCATGACCATCCTCCTCCGCACGGTGATCCACATTTCCGGGTCCGATGCGATCGTGTTTGCGAAATCCATCCTGCTGACCGTAGCCGTTACCACGGTTGTCTGGGTGGTCGTAACTTTCGCCACCAACCCTGAGCCCGACTCGAAACTTCTGGAGTTTTACCGGCGCGTCCGGCCCGGCGTGCTGGGCTGGAAACACATCGCGGCCCAAGCGCCCGAAATTCCGGCCACGCACGACGGCTGGTATAATCTCATGGACTGGCTGCTCGGCTGCCTGATGGTTTACATGGCCCTGTTCGGGATCGGCAAATTGCTGCTGGGATCCACGGGAGTCGGGCTCGTTTTCCTGGCCATCTCCGGCATTTCCGCGTACGCCATTTACTGGGATTTCTCGCGGCGCGGTTGGGAGACGCTATCGGGAAGGGGTTAGAGAAATTCTGAATTATGAATGATGAACCACGAATGACCAACCCTGAGCCTGAATGGCCCGCGAGGGATGCGCAAGGCTTTGCGGTATTTAACAACTCAGCATTCATCATTCAGAATTTTCGTATTCCGAGCTGATGTGAGAATAACTGAACGAGAACTCCCCACCTCGACGGGCTTCGACACCAAGTCCACTCAAGAAATCCTTGGCATCATCAATCGAGAAGACCGCAAGGTGGCGTTGGCTGTCGCCAGGACGCTGCCGCAGATTGCGCGCGCCGTGGACCTGATCGTTGCCGCACTCACGCGTGGCGGGCGGCTCATTTACCTCGGCGCAGGCACCAGCGGGCGGCTCGGCGTGCTCGACGCCGCCGAGTGCATCCCGACGTTCGGAACTGACCGCGTGGTGGGTCTCCTGGCCGGCGCGCCAGAGGCAATGTTCCGCCCAACCGAGGTCTCCGAGGACAATCCCAAGCAGGCCGTGCGCGACTTGCGTCGCCTCCGATTGCATCGCGGCGATGTACTGGTGGGCATATCCGCCAGCGGCCATACGCCGTATACTCTGGGAGGGATGCGATTTGCGCGGCGGGTGGGTGCGAACACAATTGCGCTGACCTCGACCCCGCGCTCGCCACTCTGTCGCCTGGCGGACGCGGCCATTGTCCCCGCCGTCGGACCGGAAGTGATTGCCGGCTCCACGCGGATGAAAGCCGGCACGGCGCAGAAGCTTGTTCTCAATATGCTTTCTACGGCGAGCATGGTGCGCTGGGGCCGCGTCTTTTCCAACTGGATGATCAACGTGCAGGCCAGGAACCAGAAGTTGCGCCGGCGCGCGGCGGCCATCCTGGCCAAAGCCGCGGGCGTAAGCACCGCCCGGGCAACTAAGACATTGGAAGAATCCGGGCGAGAATTACCCACCGCGCTTTTGATGCTCTGGCGAAAGATTTCCAAGGCCGAGGCGGCGCGCCTGATCGGCAAGGCGCCGAACACCGCCGCCCTTTTGCGCGCCGAGTGGGAAGCGAGAAAAAAGACGTTAGCCCGGAACCGGCCCGCGCTCAGGGCAAGAAGACTTCCGGTATCACGGAGAGTTCCGTGAAAGGTACCAAGGCGATTCTCGCCGGAATGATCTACACGCCGACGGAGGAGATCGAAAATGGCGTGATCCTGATCGAGGGGCATCACATCGCTAAAGTGGGTCCTCGGGAACGCGTCAAGATTCCTGCCGACGCCACCGTCATTGACAACCAGGACCGACTGGTGGTGCCCGGGTTCATCGACGTGCACATCCATGGCGCCGCGGGCCACGACCTGATGGAGGCCACGGGCGAGGCCGTTTCTGCCGTCGCTGCCTATCTGGCGCGGCGCGGCACCACGTCCTTCGTCCCCACCACGGTCACCGCAAGCCTGGAACGCACCCTGCGCGCCGCGCGGGGACTGGGAGAAATCATCCGGAGTGCCCAGAGTTCCCACGGCGCCCCGGAAAAGATCGCGGGCGCCCAACCGCTGGGGCTGCACATCGAAGGACCGTTCTTGAACATCAAGAAACGCGGCGCGCATCCCGCGTCGCAGATTCGCAAACCTTCCACCGAAACGCTGGGACGCATTCTGGACGCCGCCGAGGGCTCCGTGCGGATGCTCACCCTAGCGCCAGAACTGGGAGGCGCGCTGAACGTTCTCGAATTCGCGCGCGGGCGCGGCGTGCGGGTGGGCATCGGGCACTCGAACGCCACCTTTGAAGAGGCCGAGCGCGCCATCGGCGCCGGCGCCACTTACGCCGTGCACGTTTACAACGCCATGCGCCCCTTCCTGCACCGCGATTCCGGCATTATCGGCGCCGTCCTGACCGACGACCGCGTGTGCGCGGAGCTGATCTGCGATGGCTTGCACGTTGAGCCACCCGCTGTCCGGTTGCTAGTGAAGGCCAAAGGGCTCGAACACCTGGTGCTGGTCAGCGACAGCTTGAGCGGTGCGGGGATGCCCGATGGCAACTATCGCCTGGGCAATTTCACGGTCCATGTGGCGGGAGGCGTCTCGCGCACCGTGGAGGGAAGCCTTGCCGGGAGCACCCTGACCCTCGACGCAGCGGTGCGCAACCTCGCGAGCTTCACGGGCTTCAGCTACAAGGAGTGCCTCCCCTGCGCCACCCTCAATCCCGCGCGCATCGTGGGTGTCGAAAAACAGAAAGGCATGATCTCCCCCGGCGCCGACGCCGACCTGGCCGTGCTCGATCGAAATCATTACGTAACTCAAACGTACGTCCGTGGGCGGCCGGTACTCTAAAAACGATGGACA